>Ga0206826_1005_pt1 | contig 48735 bp, 44 predicted proteins | sample Alteio_BWOrgCont_80_FD_152636 | JGI IMG/M metagenome (GOLD analysis project Ga0206826, IMG submission 152636) | Enriched cells from forest soil in Barre Woods Harvard Forest LTER site, Petersham, Massachusetts, United States -... | ecosystem: Environmental > Terrestrial > Soil > Temperate forest >... | reverse complement strand
TCCATGACCCAAGACATGTTGGACCATCTGGTAGATATTATCCGCATGCCCACATACACACGGAAGTTCAACCTCACCCCGCATATTTTGGCAACGTATATCGGGCTGCCCATACGGTCGCACGCTTACATGGGATCACCAATTTTGAGGTCTGGGTTTCAGAAACTAGTCCCAATAGCGTCACAGTTACACTGGGGGCAATGAACCCAACTGATTATGCTAGGCTGGTGCTTGGTGTCCATGGAGATTCTCAAGGGAGTCATGTTCAGAGACATAACTTCACAAATTGCACCCCAGAATATCAAGCGAAATGGACGGCTTCAGCTGTCCAGGTACTTTCTGACAACAGTATTTCTTGTCTTGTCATACCCAAAGCAAACAGCCGGGAGTTTCATTTTGGATTGTTGTCAGACTTTCTTACTTTCCAAATTGCCATTTCTGGTGGCGTGATAGATAAGCTGACACATGGTGAAAATATTTCTACCAAACTGCCAAATATCAAACCAGGACCTAAGTTACTCGCTAATGGCTACAACGGGCCAAATTAAGTATTTAGAGCTCTATAATATTTCTTTGAAACTGTGGGCATAAGAAGCATTCTTCCACTTGCGCCCCTCATGCACCCAGCCTTTGTAAATAAACCCTGTGTTGCTGGTTATTCCGGCAACACAGGGAAAAGAGAACCACTTATGATTTACGATGAATAGCAATCCGCTCCTTCAACCATTCAATAATTTCGCCCTCAATCCAGCCAACAGAACGTGCGCTAATGCTAATGGGATGAGGAAATTCCTCTTTGGCGATTAAACCATACAAGGTTGCCCGGCTCAGTCCGGTACGGAACAGCACCTCTGGTAAGCGCAAAATGGCAATATCTTCCATGGCCAGCATGACGGTTTGCGTTTCTGTTTTCATGGCACTTTCTCACTTTCTCTTGTTACAAAGGCCGCATAATCGCGTCCTTATGAGCAAGCGCCCGAAGTCGCCCAGGCCGTGAGCTTTAGCGGTCGGTCAAATGGAAAATTGGGGGGAACCTTTAGGGGGAACCGATTTTCTATTTGACGGACACGGCGGCGGCTTCAGCATCTCATAAAAAAGGACGCGTGCGGCCCCAACAAGAGAAGAAAGGGCCGAAACAGCATGCTGCTGCTGGCCCCGGATATTACACCAAAAGCGATGCTGGCTGGTTAAGAGGCGTAGGCGCAAACCGCTACATTCGATTAACCCTATAACTTATTAAAAATCCTCGGAATTTGTAACGAATCTGTCACGCGTCCCATGATATCCTTAAACTTGCAGGTTTTTTCAGGCCGCCTGCGCCGAATTCGGATTTGAATGGCTTATCGCGGTGCCCAAAGGACGGTAAAATGGGCGCTGGGCCAAGATTCGAGGCTGGCGCTGCAACAACGGGGTTAACCGCACCATGAGTGATCCAAAAAAGCCCAAGTTTGACCCTTTGAATCCGCCCAAAGATATGACGCCCAAGCAAGTTGCCAGATGGCTTGCGGTTGGCCGCAAGGTTTTTGCTCAAAATCAAGCCGCCGAACAGGCTGCTGCCGAAGCCAAAGCGAAAGCAGAGGCCGCCGCAGAAGCCAGGGCGGCTAGAATTTCCTTACTCCGCAGCCAAATAAAAATTTCGAAACCGACGGTTGGCGGAGCGGCCAAGTTCTTATTTATGCCGCAATTTAACCTTTCCATGCAAGGAATTAGCTTTGCTCTGACATTGCTGGTACGCCATATCGCGCAAAGCCTAGCCTCTGCAGGCCTTTTAGCACCTGACCATCCGGCTTTGAGCTATGAGGGTGCCAAAATTTTCAAGCTTTTTCCTCTTTTAGAAGAAGCACGCTTAAATTTGATGCCTTTACGCTTGTTGCGTGAGAACCTAAGCCAGCGCGGCACTTCCAGCACTGGATTTTCTGCTGTCCAGCAATATGCCGTTTTTGCTTCCACTGTAGGCTTTTTAGTTATCGGCTGCGTAGGATTAGCAGGTGGCCTTTTCCATCTTGTATTCGGGGCGGCTCATGCTTTTGCACAAAACCCGCCAGCATCTCAACCCCCAACGACTGGTACAGGCATCGGTGGAGGATTCAGCTTTACGCCTGGCCCAGGTGCGGATATGGGAAGCGCAGTCGTCGACTGGATATTCGGAACGGGCAGTAGCACAACGAGCCTTGCTAGCTCAGGTTTGGGAGGCATGCTTGCCCTTTATAGCAATGCCATTCTTATTTTTGCAGGCGTTTGCGTGCTTTGGATCATTATCTCAGCAGTTGCTGAAACTGCACGCACGGGAATTCCACTCGGCAAACAGTTCAACCATATTTGGGCACCGATCCGGTTGGTGATTGCCCTCGGCCTGCTTGTGCCCCTGGGCAGTGGATTAAACAGCGGCCAATATATTGCTCTTTACCTTGCGAAATGGGGCAGCAAACAAGCAACTAGCGTATGGTCAGCCTTTGCTACACAAATGATTACTCCGGTTTCGGTTGGCAGTACTCCGCCTAATGGTACGAGCGCAGCAACCAACGTAACTATGGATTTAACACAAAACCGAGCAATGGCACGGGAATTATTTCAAGTCGCTTTATGCCAGCAAGTTTATAATCAGTATAATAACACTAATGGCGTGCAGCAGCAAAATATCGGCTTTGTTCAACAAGCCCCGACAGGTGCAAACATTGGTGCCAATGGATTGAATATATATGGCCTACCTGCTGCCGTCGCCACGACTGTTCCCGATCAAATCGCCTGGCAATTGACCCAATCTCAAGGAGGGAATCCTTCCAAAGTAATCGTTAATTGCGGCAGTTTAACTATTCCAACCCCCAGTGCAACAATCGGCAATCTGGACGCTGCGAATACAGCAAAAACCGCACTTGCAACATCCCAAGCATCCGCTGTCAGTAGTTACTTAAATAATATCAGCCCTTTAGTACAACAATTAACTACCAGTGCCATTTTTGGCACAAGCGGTACCGTTATGCTTGATCAAAGTACATTCAACACTCTCTACCAAAACGCTGTTGACGGTTATACAGCTACTCTCGCAAATAACATCGCGACGAACGTTATTCCAAGTTATAATAATAACCTATCCCAGAATATGGCCGCCAACGCCCAACAATATGGGTGGATGACCGCGCCACAATGGATTATCGAAGTGGCACAGCAAAATGGTGTATTGGGAGACGCAGTGCAAATGATCCCAACAGTCCAAATGCCGGATGCTAGTACTCTTGATTCCTCTACGGGCAGCGTCTTTAGCGTAGCGCAGCAATTGTTTCAAACAATGGCCCCTCCCAACCAAACCGAAAACTCCACTACTGCGCAAAAAACAGCATTTTCTATTGTGAATGCCTTGCAGCAATTAACCAACGGTATCGGTACAAATCCAATGGGCAAATTCGGATATTACGGACGTGAATTGTTGAGCACGGGATTTGAAATCATCACACCGCCAAATTTAATTGATTGCTATCAGGACCCTTTTAAAAATCCGGATCAATGCCAGTTTGTGTTCACAGAGGCTCTAATGCAGGCGCAACAAACAGGAGGGTGGCATGGCCTTAATGCTTCCCAAGTTGAGCAAATGATTAAAGACAGAAATTATAACAGCTCCTCAAACTATACTGGTTCTTCAGGTGGTATTGCAGGTATGAACTATTCCTATGCCGGCCAGGCGCTCGGCGGGGGCACAATTTTACCGGATAATACTGCAGCCATGGCGGAGTTTCAGAAAATAACAGCTGCTGCGGGGGGAATAGGATCATCATCACGCGCCATATTATATCCGGTTGGCATGATCATGATATCTTTTGGTTTTATGGCCTACATCCTGGTTTTGATCCCTTATATCCGTTATATGCTCGGCGAACTTGGCTGGTTCATTATGCTCTTTGAGACCGTGCTCGCCATGCCCTTGATGTCTCTGGCTTTATTGCGGACCGAAGGCGAAGGATTATTTCCGCAGCAGACACAAACCAATATCGTTATGCTGGCGGCGGTTATTTTGCGACCGGTGTTTATGGTTTTTGGCTTGGTAATGGCTTTGATTTCCTTTAACGCCATTATGCAGGTGGTGAATATGACCTTTGCCCCGACCGTTGGGAATTTGGATCCGACAGGAACGGACAGGAGTTATCTGTCCATGGGTGTTTATATCATCATTTACGGTACGTTATGCTATACGCTTGCGAATTCGGCCTTTAAGATGATTGATATGCTGCCGAACTTCGTCATGAGCTGGCTCGGTCACCGCGGGGAAAGTCGTGTGGACGATGCCAGCATGGTGCAGCAGCAGGCTCAAGGTTATATGCAAACCATGGCCTACAGCATGCGCCAGGACCCTGGCCTCAACACCGCTTATGGCCGTCAGCAACAAGCACAAGCGGAGACTGCTTATGGCGGTGGTGCAACAGGCCAGGGACAGGCAGCTTCTGGCGGAGCTTCATCCACTGGACAACAAGCTGCCGGTCTAGCGGGCCACCAACCCTCATATCAAGCTACACAAAGTACAGTCCAAGCACTTACAGGCTCTCAAAACCCTGTCTATAAACCTGGATTTACGGGGAATACAGAAAATACTACAGGCACAGCCGCTGCCGACAAAAAAGGCAATACGTCGTTGTGAGCTTACCCATTTGGCTGAACGTAAGAAACTCGCGTATTCGATGTTGGCAATTCTACATATTTATAGGGAACACCAATTAAACTGGCTGCTAATGCGAAGCGTACTCCCATTGAATTATCAGTGGGTGATTGGCTACCTATAACCTGCTTACAGTGCGCCACTAAACCGATACCTTTAGATTTCTCCATGAACCCATTTGCTGTTTCTAAAATTCCGTTCCTTATATCTGGATCACTTAAGATTTTAGACACACGGTTTGGAACGCTATTCATGAACGCTTGAACGTTACTATCAGGTTTTCCATAGCCTGCATACGCATTTCCCTCTTCATCCATTTTAATTATCGGATCATGTACTTTGAACACTACGGCCATTGTAATGGCTTTTGCCCGTTCTGTTCCCCATCCTGCTTTTTTACAATCCGCAGCCATTTGATCCGAAGGAAAATATGGGTCCTGGGCATTGAAAACTCTCATTAATGTATCAATTCGGCCAGGATTATTGGCATAAAGATATGGGTCCGCACCATATGCGCGCTCGGTCCCATAATTATATTGATGGGGACTAGGAGCCTTGTCATTCAGGAAAATTAAACTTCCCAAAGCATATTTATTTGCCACCGCCTCCACCAAAGGCCCATCTTTTTTCCAATCGAAAGGTGAGTAATCTGGTGCTTGGTCCTTTGCGCTTACTGATATCGCCGCAGACGTTCCATCCGCTGGAGCGCCATCCGCCCGAGCAGGATTTGCGAAAATAGAGTTAAACGCCAGAAGCGCCGTTGCCCCCAAGGCTCCGGCAACACGTTTTGCCTGCAATGCACTCATCGCTCCACCTCCTGCGAGATACCGGATTCAGTATAATACATATTATAGGTTGCGAATCAATAGGAAAAACAGTTTCAAATTAAAATCTCGTAATGTTCTATACTCCTTACCCATGCCTTGCAAGCTCCACTTAAAACAGCCTAAATTGGGGGTAAGGTACTGAAAAACTGGCAAATCCATGGAGATGGCTAGATGGAATCTTTGCTTAATCTATGGCCATGGATGGTCTTAGCTGGGGTAGTAGCTATTGCCATCCGTGCAGTTTTAGACCCTAAATTTCGGCAGGTTTTTATTGATTTTTGGCATAAGCGCCAAGAGCAGCGCAAAGCCATGTATGCCAAACTCTATGGCATTACGCTTGACGAACGGGACAATCTTAAACCAGCACGCCTGACCGTAAAACCTCCGCCGCCTATGAACTGGCTGGCACATACTTATGAATGGTGGCTTAGGCTTCCAGCTTGGGCAAGATTTATTTCTTGCTGGCCGCTGATATTAATCATGGTTATTATTCCCTTCATACAAACCATACCGGACTTCTATTTTATTCATATTAGCCATCAGTCTGAATTTGTTTCTTGTCTTCCTGCCTTCATGCCGATTTGGGCTTTTTATGCAGCATGCTTCTTGGTGATGACGAATTATCGCATAACTATTACTTTTGTTGTCTGTTCGATCAGCGTACTGGTTGCGATTTTTGCAAAACTAACTGACCCATTAGAAATGGATGTTTGGGATTATACTTACTTGGCCGTTTGGAATGTGTTTGCTTTATCTTTGGCATTTAGGACCTATCGTAATCCTTATGTTCATAAATCAGGGACGTTCTTTCGTTTCTATGCCGCGATTTTAATTATCACTGGCGTTGTTACAGGGTGGGTTTATCTAATTGCTTTGATCCGTGCGGCTTGGTGGCCAATCCAAGGCCCCGCGCTCGGCATAGGATATATAACGTTTTTAGCGCATGAGATATCAACAACGGATGGCTTCTTCCATGTAGTTTTGCCAATTTTGATTGAGGCTGGTTTATGTTACTTCGGATTTTTTCTATGGCGTAGCATTAGTCATGGCATACCAGACCTACCAGAGCAAAATCCAAAAGGAAGCAAATAAGAATGAATCATCTTAGTCTCTATGGCTTGTCTAACTGGCAACTTATCGGGGTCGGTGTTATTATTGCAGCGCTTTTTCACTTACTGTTTTCATTAAAAGGTTTGCGAGGATTTTGGCGCAAAGAAGTTGATACATACCACGCGCGACGCGCTCTAATGCATGAGCGTCAAACAAGTCGTCCGGCGGTACCGAAATCAGAAATTCCATCTCATCTTACAAGCTCAAACGCAATACTTTCTAGTATCGAAAGTACCGCATGTATTATTTATCGGGAATGGTATCACCTATCTGAGCGTGCGCGGTGGTTTTTATGTCTGCCCGCCTGTGCAGCGCTTATTATCTTATCGTTTTGCTTCAATTATCCTATCATTCTAGGCGCCAGCTCTTTTTATGAAATTACACCATTGGTTTATATCGCGAAGTTTATAACCGTGTTGATGATCTATATTTGCATATATCTCTTAATGTCGCGTTTTCGATTTTTAATTTCATTCATTTTTGTTCTCAATATGATGATATTCCCTTTTGCTCTCAAACATTCAAACCCAGGCATCTCTGATAGTGATTTTGGTGAGATGCTTTTTCGTAGTATCAGCCATTTATTAGCTTTCATTTTAATTGTTAGAGCCTGGGTACAATCGCGCCACAACCGACCTGGCGCAATTTTCAAATTTTTGGGTCTTAATTTGTTTATTTCTGGAATCTGCAATGCATGGCTTGCAGTATTTATGATAATGAAAGCCTCTAGCCTCGCAGAAAATCAGGCTTCCCACCTCCTCTCGGCGCCGATTTATCATTTTTTTGAGCCTATATTAAATACCCTCATGACTCCGTTGCACTTGCATATTGGTGATTTCACACCTGAAAATCTCATGCTTGCAGTTCTACTGTTTGCTTGGAGCGGACTTTTATTCTGCATAGGTGGTTTTCTTAGCCTCGCAAGGTACGACGCAATCGCCCTAATTCCTGAAGAAGTTGAAGGGCTTAAAATTTATACTTAATCACTCAATGGAGCATTTAAGTTATGTAAGATATCTTCGTAATTATCGTGCTCGCTAAGCCCGTCTGCTTTTTACTTTAAATCACTTCGGCGTTCCAAAGCAACATAAACAGCACAATTCATTTGCCATATCCCCGTCTATTCCAAGGCCCGTTCCGCCGCTTTTCTGCCTCCCCCGCCTCTGCCAAAGCCAACTTTTCTGCACGCTTTCGATTACTGGCTGGCTTTTCTTTCCTTGGCGTGGCCGCATCGCGTCCTTTTTTATGAAAAGCTGAAGCCGCTGCCGTGCCAGTCAAGCGGAAAATCGGTTCCCCCTGAAGGTCGCCCCCAATTTTCCGCTTGACTGGATCGCTGCACTCACGGCTGCCGCGGCTTCCAGTCGCTGTTTCATAAGGACGCAATGAAGCGGCCTTTAAACCAAGGAGAAAACCCATGAAAGAAACAGCAATCGAAACCACCGATGCGAAAGCACAACTGTATGTGGCTTACCACGTCACGGAAAGCGAGAAAGGCAAGTATCGGTCAAATATCGGCGTGGCCTGGATACACAAAGACGGCAAAGGCTTCAACGCGGATATTCATTGTATGCCGCTTGATGGCAAAATTGTCTTCCGCCTCGCATCAGAAAAGAAAAACTAACCTCAACCAGGGCGGGCTTCATGCCCGCCCCCACCAAAAGGAGTTTGTCATGATCGTACAACAAGAAATCAGCATCAGCTGGAATATTGAGGACGTGCAAGAAGTACGGCCAGATTTAAATGGCGCGCAGGCATGGGAAGTTCTGCGCGCAGCCGACCAGAAATATGATGCCAGCATTGGCCTCAATTGGGATTTGCTAGAGTATTACGCAAATACCTTATTCCCAAACGTATCATTCAACGATTAAGGAGAACGCTACATCAATCTTATGGCGTTACGGCGGTTACGCTTATTTTTAAGCGTAACCGCCGTAAAAAATTTCTTGCAATTCAGTATTTAGATTGCCTAGTATGCGCCAGGGTACGCGAATAATCATCTACATAGGAGACTTAAGTATGAAACCATATCGTCGTACATCCCCCATGGCAGTTGCGAGCGCAGCCGCAGCCCTTTTAACGTTTCAGGCAGCGGGAAACGCCGATCAACCTGCCACTCCAGATCCCACAAATGAAACTTACGCCCAGCTTGTAAGTGACCTGGAAAAATTGTTGGAACAACCCGATGCGCGCTGGATTTTATTCACTCCCAGACCGCCAGCCACGGATGGCGTAGTAACGGTTACAGGCCCGAACTTTACAGCTTTCAAAACTTGGTCTGTTGAGAATAATCTGCATGGCGGCATGGATTTTTCAGGCTATCTTTGCGCGCAGCCCAAAGATAGTGATACGTACAGCAAAAAACCACTTGGAAAAACTCCGGCTATTATACAGTCTTCTATTTCAGATATCGTACTACAACCACCGCCAGCAACCAGACCAGATGATCCGATTGTCTTTAAAGCATTTACCGTGGCGATACAAATAACTCTGGCTTCTGGTAAGGGGCAATTAAATTTAATGTTCACTGACCAGGACGGCGCACAAAAAGCAGTTGATTTACTAAATGATATTAAAAATTGCGGTAACGCTGATATTGATTGGAGCTTCATTGGGCAACTTGAAGGTGACAGCTTAACCGGCTCAGTTCCCGACCCCAACGGTAGCCAAAGCGGTGTTACCATTGCGACCGGTGTTGATTTAGGAAGTAAGACCGCAGATATTATTAATGCCTGGGGCATTTCTGATGATTTGAAAGCGAAACTGCTACCTTATGCAGGCTTAAAAGGACAAGCTGCGCAAAACTATCTCAACTTACATCCTCTAACCATTACACAAGCCGAAGGTAATCAGTTGGATAGCGTCGTCCAGTCCAGCAATACCACAACCTTGATACAGCAATATAATGCCGCAAGCCCGGGCCCTCACTTTGTTGAACTTCCTACAGAAGCCCAAACAGTTATTATGTCAGTAGGTCATCAGTTTGGTCAGCCTTTAAGCGATAGTACGCCTAGGTTTTGGGCAGACGTTATTCGCCAAAAGTGGGATGCAGCACGAACAGAATTACTCAACTTTGATGGCCCTGTAAAACCTAGCCGGTATCAGACGCGGCGAACGAAAGAAGCTGCTCTGCTTGCAAAATTAGGGCCGGACACCACTCCCTAGACTCCAAGGATGCCGATTATCGCTTGGCGTTGTGCTTTGCTGCTCTAGCTTCCACGCGCCGAATAAATTTGAAACCGGCGCGGCCAAATCTGCATTATCCGTACCCGCTACTTCAACATCGAGGGTATATCCCTGCGCTGAGCGTATGAATTTACCGTGTCCGTGGCTGTGCCACACATTTTCAAAATCAAAATCCAATTCATCTTTGCCAATATGGGTAACACGGGAAACCGCGCCGATAACGCGCCCTGGCGGATTGCGCGTTACGAGCCAGTCCACATAAAGATCATTCCCCCGCTGAAAAATATCGGCCTCGGCCAAAGTAATTCTCAAATTAGATAAATCCGAAACTTCTTTAAAGGGCGGTACGGTTTCTGCCGGAGATAAAGGATAAACTTGGCCGTAATAACCCAGCCAACTGTTTCCTGAATCGGCGGCGGCGCTTCCGGCGAGACCCACAAGCAACGCCAAGACAAGAATGATATTGGAAAAGCTTAATCTTTTCATGCAGCCGATTATAATTGTGTTTCCAAAGAGTTGAAAGAACCTTTTGCAATACACAAGCGATATTCATCGTATGATAAGAAAAACAATCGCAATAAGTGACGTTAAAAATGAAATCCCAGATATGATCATAGCAAGATAAATAAGCCGTTCCATTTTCCCAATAACCGGGGTTAATTCGGCAAAAACCTCCTGCCGCAACGCTTGCCGGACGGTATTGGGCAAACTATTCACTCCGCTTTGCATGACCGCAGCCACTTGCTCGCGGCTTGCTTCCAGAGCCAAAGCCAAAACTCTTTCCGCTTTTGTTTTGGCGTTTTCACCCCAGGAGCGCTCAACTTCATTAAGATCAGAACGCAGCGTGGTCATACGATTTTCAAGGGCCGTATCGAATTGGTTGATTAAATGCTCATAAACAGTCGGCAAAATAGCCAAAGGATCATCCGGACTCAGCCGGACTCCATGCTTGGCGGTTATCGCCTCAATCAAACTTTGACTGGCTTCGCTCATAGGATAACCGCTGCCTCCATTTGCTCAAAAAATTTATTCTGCATGATTTTAAACCGCTGGCGCGTGATGGTTGAAATGTCCGCGCGGGCTATAGCTTCATCAAAGGTGAGCCGTTCCCGCAATAACCAGGATAGATCATGGCCGAACAAGGCATCCTGGAACACGGGCAAGGTAATCAAAGCCTGGATTTTATCCTTATACTTTTGATACAACTTTCTGTCTTCAAAGCTCTGGCCTGGGTTTTCAATTTCTCCCCAATAGGGATTCAGCCAAACGGCCATATCCATATCGCCGGAAAACTGATCGGCAATTTGCGAAAAACCGTTCAAGGTATCCTGCTGGGCCTGCCCGCCGGTAATGATGGTATGCAAAACCATCCGTTTTCCCATCCCCTTCAAAACAGAGGGCATATCATGAACCAGCAAATAATGGAGAAGCGAGATAAAGCTGCTGGCCCCGTTATCCACAATGATATCGTTTTCAGCCGCCTCGATCACGGCGGTTAATACATCGAACTTGCGGGGGTTAATGTTGATCTGGTCATCATCCAGCAAATCAAAACTTTGAACATCCAGCGCCTTATAGCCTTTAAAAGTTGCATTAAGGGGATCTGTATCAATGCAAAGCGGCATACGATCTTTGGAGGCCATAAATTGGGCCATGAGAGCACAGAGGAGCGACTTCCCTACCCCGCCCTTGCCTTGCATCACAAAATGCACTTTCGCCATTATTCCAAATCCTCTTTTTTAGGGTTGGGATTCCACTTGAAGGAAATAAGCTTGGGAGCATCCACTTTAATCGGGCCAGGGCGACCTTTTTGGGCAAGCGTGGTCTGATTAGCTGGCTCTGGCAGTCTCTCAGGGGCCAGGGGTGTTTCAGGCAAGTACCGCTGCACAGCATTGCAAAAACGCTGATAGGTGCACACAACCAATCCCTTGCGGCTAAGGTGTTCCCATAAACTTTTAAGCGTATATCCCTGCTTAATAGCTTGATTGAGGTTATCCCGGTTGCAAATGACGAACCGTCTGGCCGAACCTTTATTGGCCGAAAGGTGCTGCCGCGTGTCCTCATGAAGGTCTTGAAGAAAAGAGCTTTTAGTCATGATACCTTTCTTTTTGGCCTCTCAAACCGTTGATTGAAACCTAAGATCAAAATCTACCTGCGCGCCGAAATTCCCTCTGGCGCTGACCATTTATAGTCCATTTTTTCCCTCTTGCCAGTGCCGATTTTGTGCCGATAAAGTAATGGGTAAAAGACGGGCAGGATGTGTAAGGTGGGCCCACCGGCCCCCCCTTACTGCCTTATTCGCCTTCGGCTCAACAGCATCCTGCGCTGCGCGGCTGACGGCTACCGCCGTGGGAGGTTTTGATGACAAAATCTGTGACACGTAAAAGCAGTCCAGCAATCAAAGTTCGCTGTCTGCCGCAAGAAAAATCTCGAATTGAGGCTATGGCAAAAAGCTGCGGCCTGAGCACATCGGCTTACCTTCGCGCTTTGGGCTTGAACTATCAACCCAAAAGCATTTTAGACCTGCAAACAGTCCCAACCCTCGCCAAGGTAAATGCCGACCAAGGACGGTTGGGCGGACTGCTCAAGATGCTGCTGACGAACGACAACCGGCTAAAAAAGGCGGGAAAGGAACAGACACAGAAAACGATTACTTCCCTATTAAACGATATCAAGCGGACGGAGGATTTGCTCTATGAAACCGTGCAGAGTCTAAAGCGATGATCCCTAAACGTATCCCCCTGCGTAATCCGAAGGCCAGCAGCTTTAAGCGGCTCACGGAATATATCACCAACTCCCAGGGCAAGCATGAGCGGGTGGGTACGGTCAGAATTACAGGTTGTGAAAGCACTAATCCAACTTGGGCGGCGGATGAGATTGAATCCATTCAGGCGCAAAACAAACGCACAACGATTGATAAAACCTATCACCTATTAATTTCTTTCCGGGAAACTGATCGGCCCTCGTCTAAAGTTTTGCGCGAGATTGAGGATAAAATGTGCGCCGAATTAGGTTACGGCGAGCACCAGCGCATCAGCGCCGTGCACCATGATACGGATCATATCCACCTGCATATCGCGATTAACAAAATTCACCCCAAAACATCAAAGGCCATAGAACCCTATTATGACAAAAAGCGGCTGGGAGAATTGGCCGAAAAACTGGAAATTGAATATGGTCTCGAGCGCGATAATCATACGCCGCGCATGACGGCGGCAGCGTCGCGGGCGCAGGACATGGAAAAAGCTGCTGGCATCGAAAGCATGATCGGATGGATTAAACGCGGCTGCCTGGATGACCTTTTGGCCGCGCGCTCATGGAAAGCCTTGCACGAAGTTTTAGGAAAAAACGGCCTTCAGCTTCTGCCGCAGAATAACGGCCTTATCATTACCAATGGACAAGGCATTGGCGCGAAAGCCAGCTCGGTGCACCGGCAGCTTTCAAAACCTGCCCTGGTCAAAAAATTGGGAGCCTACCACCCTGCCCCCGCCCAAGCAGTGAAAGCTGCCGCGCAGTACGCGATTAGGCCTATGACCTCAAAGGTAAATACCGATCAATTATGGAGTATTTACCAGCAAGAACGCGGCCAGCGCCGAAAAGGACAGCTAGCTACGCTTCAGGATATGACCAAGCGGCGGGACCGCTTGATTGAAGCCGCCAAAAAGGCCGCGCGCACTAAACGCAGGGCGATTAAACTTATCCATGGCCAGACCGCCAAGAAGATCATGTATCATATGACCTCTAAAAAGCTGCTGCAGGAAATTACCAAAATTAACCAGGCTTATCAAAAAGAACGTAGCGCCATCACAGAGCAAAATAAGACCAGCCGCTTAATCTGGCATGACTGGCTCAAGGCAAAAGCCTACGGCGGCGACGCGGAGGCCCTGGCGGTGCTGCGGGCGCGGTATGAGCGCCCAGCGCGGCAGGGCAATATGATTGCATCCCCAGGAAATGATAATCCAAAAAACCTCAATGCAAGCGCAAAGATTGATACCGTCACCAAACGCGGCACCGTGCATTATCAAATCCCATCCGGCGTTTTGAGGGATGAAGGCGACAAATTACGCATGGCAGATAATTTGCCGCCCGAAGCCCTAAAGGCCGCCTTAGAGCTTGCCATCAAGCGCTTTGGCAAGGATTTGGCAGTTCAGGGCAGCAAGGCGTTTCAGGAGCAAATGGTCCAGACCGCCGCCGCAAATAGGTTAAAGGTGGTTTTTGCGGAAGCTCAGATGGAAGCAAAGCGCATCGCCCTTATTAATGAACTAGGACAGACCCCAAAATCTAAAATAAAGGCAGCCACCGGCACCGAAGCCGCCCAGCGTTACATCGCAGAACGTAATGAAAAACACCGGAAAGGCCTCGACGTTTTGCCCCACAAACTCTATACTGCAGCAGATATTGGCAAATTTACTCATGCGGGGATACGCAAAGTGGACAATCAGTTCTTAGCACTGCTCCAATCGGCGCGGGAAACTCTTGTAATGCCAGTAGATGAGAAAACGGCAGTCCGTATGCGCCATTCGGTCATTGGCAGCCCTATTGAAGTTACCGAACAGGGCGTCATTAAAACGCGCAATCAAAACCGAGGGCGCTAGGATGAAGGAACCGCATAACACCTTCGGTCCTCAGGCGCGCAGCACTAAGAAGCGCAGCCAGCGGATGATCCAAATTGGCCTTTTTGCTTTTTCAATTCTTGCGGGGCTGACGGCGGCAACGCAATTTTTTGCGCACATGTTTGATTATCAAGATGCGCTTGGAATGTCGCTGTTTCATTTTTATCCGCCGTGGAAGATTTTGATTTGGTCGGCGGAATATAATTTGGATTATCCATGGGCAATTCGCCGCGCTCAATCATTAGGACTGGTTATTACAACGCTTTGCATGTTGGTCAGTTTTGCGCGCAAGGCAGCTTTAGCCAATGCCTTGACCGCAAATGAATTTACTCATGGCTCTGCACGCTGGGCCAATAAAAAGGATATTGAAAAGGCAGGCCTTCTGAACAACACCGGCGTATACATCGGCGCGTGGCGCGACAAGGATCAAATTCACTATTTGCGTCACAATGGCCCCGAGCATGTCCTTTGTTATGCGCCGACCCGCAGCGGTAAAGACGTAGGCCTGGTTATCCCTACCCTCCTTAGCTGGGAACATAGTGCCGTGGTGCTGGACCTGAAGGGCGAGCTTTGGGAATTAACCGCTGGCTGGCGCCAGCAACATGCAAAAAATAAAGTGCTGCGATTTGAACCGGCAAGCATCTTTGGCAGCATCGGTTTTAATCCTTTTGAAGAAATCCGCCTTGGCAGCGAACACGAAGTTGGCGACGCGCAAAATCTGGCCCTGCTTATTGTGGACCCGGATGGCAGAGGACTGAATGACCATTGGCAAAAAACTTCTCAATCCCTATTGGTTGGCGCTATTCTGCACTTGCTTTATAAATGCAGAGCTGAAGGGGAAATCGCCAATTTCGCTATGCTTGATGCCATGCTGGCAAATCCGGCAGAGCCTGTATCCGAATTATGGAAAGCAATGGCGAGTAACCGGCACCTGAACGGCGTAAGCCATCAAGTGGTGGCGGCTGCAGGGCGCGATATGATTGACCGCCCCGAAGAAGAAGCAGGCAGTGTGCTCTCAACCGCAAAATCTTATCTCTCGCTTTACCGCGATCCCGTCATTGCCAAAAATACCAGCAAGTCCGGCTTTCGCATCCGTGACCTTATGAATTATGACGATCCCATAAGTCTTTATATTATTACTCAGCCCAACGACAAAACACGCCTGCGCCCTTTAGTGCGCGTACTTATAAATATGATTTTCCGTCTTTTGGCCGAACGGATGGAATTTGAAAATGGCCGTCCCAAACCTCATTATAAGCACCGGCTTTTAATGATGATGAATGAGTTTGTAAGTTTTCTAGGAAAACTTGAGATCGCGCAAGAATCTCTCGCCTTTATCGCGGGCTGGGGCATTAAGTGCTATATTATCACGCAAGATTACAATCAGCTGCAGGACCCCGAAATAGGCTATGGCCGTCAAGAAAGTATCACATCAAACTGCCACATTCAAATTGCTTTTTCGCCCAACCGGTTAGAAACGGCAGAGCATCTTTCCAAGCTCACCGGCACAACAACAGTGATCAAAAATCAGATTACTACCAGCGGTCCTAAAATAAGCCTCTTAAAGGGACAAGTATCCCAGACATTACACGAAGTGCAGCGCCCCCTTTTAACGCCCGACGAAATTATGCGTATGCCGGGGCCGCAAAAAGATAAAAAAAACAACCTGATCATAAAGCCGGGCGATATGCTGGTTTATTGCGCGGGCTTTCCTGCCATTTACGGCCAACAACCCTTATACTTTCAAGAGCCGGTTTTCCAAAAGCGCTCTGAAATTTCAGCGCCGAAAGCCACGGATACGCTGAATAATTTTGCAATTCCAAAATATAAGATGGCCGCTTGAGAAAAACTGCACAAATCACCCTGCTTATCGCTGGCTGCTCCGCCGCTATAATTCTAACCGCAATGGCGGCCGGAATTCGGATTAATATTACGCCAAGTTACCCCATCGGCATTTATCAAATTACCCATGAGCCTATTACCAAAGGCAGCATGGTGATTTTTTGCCCGCCGGATAATGCGGCAACACGGCAAGCATTAAACCGGGGCTACATCATGGCTGGCTTCTGCCCTGGAGGTTACAGTATCCTGATCAAAAAAGTTTTTGCTATGGAAGGTGATGCGGTACGAATTTCTGCCGATGGCGTTTTTGTGAATGGCAAATTAATTCCAAACAGCAAGCCTCTGAATGAAGACTCTGCTGGCAGGCCATTATTACCAGCGAACCTGAATACAAAATTGGCAAGCAATATGATTATATTACTCTCTGATTATAATACTATGTCGCTTGATAGCAGATATCTTGGAACCATCGGTAGAGATAAAGTTATAGGCGTAACAAGACCATTATTCGTGCGATAGAACCGAGTTACGCCCCCTGGTTACTGCTCTTTTGTTTTAATTCCATTGCCTTAGATTTTAGCTGCTCAACTCGCTCCATTTCGTGCGGGATACCTAATCTATCGGATAAAAGGATAACTACATGTTCAGCATGCCCTGTTATCCAATTCGCCTCTGAACTGTATGTAGCACCTTCTTTTAATTGATATGATGGTATGAATTCACTTTGGATGTCAAAAGTTTCATCAATCCAAAAAATCATTGCACCCTTCTGCTTCATTTTTCCTCCTATCAGGTCGATTTACTTTAAACAAATACTCAATTGAATAAAATCAAAAAAATGCGGCCAGACTGAGTTTTTCCGTCAGCAATGCAAGATTATTCTAGAATCAAAAAGCAAAGAAATCCCGGTCACTAGATATTGATCAAAAAGATTGAAATTTTGATCATAAACTGCTATATATGGTGTGAATGCTGATTAAGGAAAGCTATGAGCCGCGATCAATTTGTGACCCATTTAGGGCTCGCATATTTTGCCGATGAGAGGGTAAATCTTAAACGTGAGGATGTGGCAACATATCGTCAGCAGGTGAATAATCTCCGCGATCAGTTGACGGCCTACATTAATAAGCACCCCGATTTTAAACTGATAAAAATGCTACATTCCGGCAGTGTCGCTAAAGGCACAGCCCTCAAAACAATCAACGACATGGATGTCGCGGTATACGTCACCAAAGACAGCGCACCAGCAAATGAAAACGATCTGCTGGTATGGCTGCAGGCGAGATTGCAGGAGGCTTATGGCGCGGTAAAGTCAAAGGATGATTTTACGATTGAACACCACTGCGTCAAAGTAAAATTCCACGGAACAGGATTGGATGTCGATGTCGCCCCCGTGCTTTATGAAAACGCCGCAAACGATATCGGCTATTTGGTGAATAAGGATGGCGAAAGGGTTTTAACCAGCATCCCCATGCATCTTCTTTTCTCCCGCACAAGAAAAGAATTGCATGGCCCTGATTACCGCCAGTTAATCCGTTTCATTAAAAGCTGGAAGCGACAGCAAGCGGATGGCTTCCGTTTTAAATCTTTCATGATCGAATTGATCGTTGCCCATCTGTTTGATCGCGGCCTGATTCAAAAAAACAATTACATGGACGCCTTGGAAGGGTTTTTTAAATACGTCGTCCAGTCCCAATTAAAATTGCAAATCGTATTTGCTGATTATTATTCAGCAGACCAGATTGCAGTGTCCAATAGCCCTATACGGATATTTGACCCAGTTAACCCAGCCAACAATGTCGCATCACAATATACGGATCAGATGCGAGGAACAATCGTCGCAGCGGCGGCGGAGTCCTTGGACGCCTTGATGTACGCGCGCAATGCCACCACCAAGGCGGAGGCGATAAGCGTTTATAAAGAAATCTTTGGCCCAAGCTTCAAGGTGAGCGAATGACGACATACTCCTATACTCAAACACAAACACGAAGTTTCACGATTACAGAGGCACGCTATGTCGCCTCTAAAATTGCGACGGACTTAAATCTATTGAATAGCTATTATTCAAAACCTTCAATTGAAAATGCATCTATGTATGCTGAAGAAGTGGCGCTATTTGTTGCAAAAAAATATTTGAATTCTGTTGAGTTCGGATTTGAAAGAAACGGTCAGGTCATTTTCTCTCTTAAATATACCGCCCGATCAGACGGCACCTTAACAACCGATGACCGACCCGGGCGCATTCCGGCCAATTTGAATATGACAGGAGTTACATTTTACACCTATCTTCGCCCAAGCGCCTTATATCACAATCTTACAACTGCTGAGAAAGATGCTTTTGATAAAACTCTCCCTTTTCAAAGAGCGTCCGGGAAGGAGCCTGTATTGCAAAGCAATGGATATTGGGAAAGAACGCATAGCTATTCAAAAAATGGCGAAGGCGTCGAGCGTGAAGTTTTTAGGCAGCAGGGATAATTATGAGCAATTTAGAAGTTACCTACGAATATCCTGATGCGGCGGCATCGAAACGATTGGCCGCGCTTGTTGGCATCGATGATATTAAAACTCGCCTACATAAAGGCTTGGCTTTAGCATTAAACCATTCACCGATTCTGGAGTGGAGCAAGAAGCATCATAAAAAAGAAATCGCCGCCTTAAATTCAGTGCTGACAAGACCGCCACTGTTTATTTTAGCGGGCGATGTGGGCGTTGGGAAAACCGCACTGGCCGAGTCTATTGGCGAAGCGGTGGCGAGATCAGAAAATATTGGCATCTATCTTTACAGAATGAGCCTTGCTTCGCGTGGAGGTGGGCTTGTGGGTGAAATGACCACATTGATTACCTCATCATTTAATGAAATTTCGCAAGCTGCATCAAAATTCAAATCCGCTGTCGGCAAACCTAGAGCCGCCTGCATTCTTTTTATTGATGAAGCGGATGCACTTGTTCAAGCACGTGACGGCGACCAGATGCATCACGAAGATCGTGCTGGCGTAAATGCCGTTATCCGTGGAATTGATGATATATCGGCTAAAAAGCTGCCTGTCGCAGTTATTATGTGCACAAATCGCTTATCCGCCATTGACCCCGCCATTCAACGTCGCGCAGCGGACATTATAATCTTCACACGTCCCGGCGCAGAGCAATTAGCTAAAATATTTCATGACGTATTCCATGATATCGGCTTTAGCACATCAGAAATGCAGCAGCTTGCTCAGGCCGCACTCCCCTCTCAAAGCAGACCGACATCTTTTACCTATTCCGATTTAACGCAGCGATATGTACCGCGCGTAATTCTTGAAAGTTATCCAGATAAGCCCATAACTTTCAAACGTGCCTTGGATATTCTGAAGGAATTGAAACCGACACCAAACTTTAAGGATGTTGCTAATGGCTAACCAACCAAAAATCAGGTCTGAAAGTGATGGATTAAAATTTCTTTCAGACGCATTCACCTACGAGCAACGAACACTTGAAGCTAAAATAAATGCGGCTCAATCGACCATTACGCATGATACAACGATGGGCAATGTCATTGAAAGTCAATGGATAGGCGATTTTCTTCAAAGATATCTGCCAGACCGCTATGCTGTGGGTTCGGGAATAATCATCAACAGCGAAGGTAAAACTAGCGAACAGATTGATATCGTTATTCATGACAACCAATATACGCCAAATTTGCTGTCTAACGGCACGCACCAATTTGTTCCGGCAGAATCTGTATATGCCATCATTGAAGTAAAACCAGAGATAGATAAGGCAAACCTAATTTATGCCGGGAAAAAAGCTGAATCTGTTCGAAGATTAACACGAACCAGTATTGGAATTCGACATGCTGGAGGTCGTTATCCTCCCAAAGTGTTACACCATATTATTGCTGGTATCGTTAGCGTGAAAGCAGGATGGGCTAGTGGTTTCGGCGAAACATTTAAAACTAACTTGAAGCCACTCCTTGGAACAGATCAACAGATCGATTTTGGTTGTGCATTAGCTGATGGGGCATTTGATATTTATAACTATGATAGAGTATTTGAAAATCAACCTGGAATTGATCCTGAATTAATTGAGGAGATGATAAATATTAAACCAACCAACAATTCCTTAGTTTATTTTATGTTTAGACTCTTATCGTGCTTGCAATCTATCGGAACTGTGCCAGCAGTAGATTGGGAAAAATATGCAGAAGTTTTTGACCATTACCCATCACCTAAGAATTGATCTTAAGATGCTAATTGGCCGAACAAAATATTATCTAAACATATAAGGGTGAGCACACAATTAGATTGCTCTGCCCCTCTCCCTCCTCTTGAATAGCGTTGTTTCAAAAGAAGCTGCCATCATCGGCCCAATCTGATACCCAATTCCCTGATATCCAAAAATACTTTTGATGGCCAGATCATTGAAATCCGTAAAAGCCTTGGGATTGTCCCGAGCTTCTTTCCTGCCAAAACGCGGAAAGACACAATGACCGCCAACAGCCTTGGCCGCTTCTTCAGCTTTCATCCTACCTGGATTAAAACCCTGGGTTTTTTCCAAGTGCCGATCATCATCACCAGCGATGATAATTTGCTTATCAGGAAATTTTGCCCGCAATGCCTTTGCCACGTGCGGCAAGTTACCACTATCAAATGCGGCTACCGCTGGAGTCCTCAAAGCCACCCCAATGCTCACTGCTGTCGCATAGCCTTCAGCAATGATGATGGTCGGTGCCATGTCCAAACTGCTTAAGCCACCAAACACATGAAAGCAGCCCTCTTTCCTGGCGTTTTTGGCAAACCGCTTTGTTCCATCCGCGCGAATATATTGAATTGACCAAATTTTACCGTTTTCATCATAGGCAGGAATAAAAGTGTCCTGGCCTTTGGCATTTGTATAAATTTCATTGGTTAGAGGGATTTGCTTTGTCTGCAAATAAGGTGTTGGAAATGTAATTAGCCGCAAATCCGCAATCTTTTCCTGGCAACGCTTGGCAGCAGCAGCTTCGCCTTGTTCGCGCGCCCGTATTCTAGCAGCGCGCTTTTCTACAGCATCCTTGCGGAAGGATTCTTTTTGCTGCTCGCCCAGATGATAGCCTTTGCTTCTCCATTTTATTTCCTGGCCGGTACGGTTATTTTTAATATAGCCTGCCGGGCGGCCATCCAAGTGCCCGACATAAAAACCCGCCTGTTCGCCTTTTTTGTCGCCCGCTGCGGTAATGCGGTGTTTTTGGCCGTCCATCATAGGATGCGGGGAAGTTACGATTAAACCCAAGCTCCGCATGGCCTCAGCAAATTCCTCGGGTGGCGGCATGATTGGCCTTTGATGTTGATATTCATTTTTTGGCAAATAGCGGTTTAGCTTGGGCATATTTGCATTCAGACCCGCATACCAGGACTTAGTGACCTTATCCCATAAAGCCCCGGCCCTTCTGGCGTGAGCTTTTTTCTTGAATGGAACGGCAAGATAAATCTGGTTGTTTTGTTCAGGCGCAGCTTGGGGTAGTTCAGCCGCTTCTTGTGCCATCCACTTTACGAAGGGCGCACGATCTAAAACTTCTGCCGGGATATACCAGGACTGGCGTTTCCAGTCCCAACGCGCGCCCAGCTCTCTTACTTTATCTTTTTCCTGAAACGGCACCTTGATATAAGTTTTTTCCGCCGCTTCCACGTTTGTTTTCCCATGAGCAAGACCCATGTCAGTCTCCTGGATTAGTGTCTTTGTTTGTGTTTGCTGCTGGCTTAAATCTAAAACGTAGTGCTGCATCTTTTCCGCATCAGAGGCCGCGCGGAAGACTTCGAAAATATCTTCCTGAACAATATTTATCCAATGATGCACATAGGCGACGTGCTGGGACGGATCATGACCAACTTGAAGTTCCTGCCCCATGATCATGCTAAATATCTCCGCCCGAAGCTCTTCCCTGGCATAACCTTCTGAGCCAAAGGGATGCTGGATATCGCGGTTAAGCCTGCTTTCATGACCTGTCCAATGGCCGAGTTCATGAAGCGCTGTCGCATAATAACCATCCGCGCTTTTGAACGATTCTTTGCTTGGCAAATGGATAGAGTCTGTTGATGGCCGGTAATAGGCGCGGTCCCCTTCATGATGGATAGCGGCGCCTGATTTGGTTAAAATTTCTTCTGCTTTTTCAAGGGGATTCCAATCAGGCTTCGCATAGGCAAGCTCCGGGATTCCATCAATCTGCGCGGCGTTAAAGACCGAAGCAAAAAATACCTTCGGCCTTTCGAGTTCAACCTCAATCCGTAATGGCTTACCATCATTAGCAAGCACCGGCTTACCATTCAAATCCAGGACATTCTGCTGCTGAGACAATTTCCAGTATTGCACCAAAGTCGCACGCTCGCCCTTATGCACCCGCCAGCCCGCATCCTTTGCCTGGTTATAGGTCAGCCAGCGCGCATCCCTGTACTTCTGCATCATCAACTGAATAGTGTTGATACCCTTATAGCGATTTTTTGTGACCGGATTATACGGCAGAAAGGTTTCTCCGAGGTGCCATGGCCGCTGCCAGGGGGCCGTGCCCTTTTGAAGCTGTTCAATCAGCTGCTCTGCGATAAGTTCATGGAAAGGCTTACGCATCAGAGCCCCCTATCCGCGCTTTCAAAAACATCCACTCAGCTATGGCAACCTCTTGAAAGGCCCCTGCCCGCTCGGCTTCCTTTGCATCAAATTCAATCTTGAGCAGCAGAAATTCACGCGCTTCATCCCATTTTTCTAAAGAGGCTGCCTTGGCCCCTTGTTCAGACAGTTGCGCAATTTGATCTTCGGTCATCTTGAAGCTTCCCTTTGATCGCTATTCACTATGCGGGTTTTAAAGTGCCGCATCAGCCAGGAAGCCCAGCGCATAGAGGAAACTTTTAGTTTGGCGCGGTACGGCGCGTTATATTCCGGTGTTCTGGAGTGATAATTCGCAGCCTTCGTCCAAAGATCGCCCTGATCATACCGAAGATGATTATGCAGCCGCCATGTCGCCAATTCATAGGGATAGCAGCCCTCCGCCGCGACATCCTCTGCCGTAATTCCGTAAGCTGACAAATCCTCAAGATATCTGGTATTGATCTGCATGGGGCCCACATCTTGCGTGCCGTTACTATTTATCCGATAAAAACCGGGCTTACCGTTTTCAAGTTCCGCTACAGCCAAAACGATATTGGCGGGCACTTCATATTTGACTGCCGCTTCAATCGAGCAAACGATCCGTTCTTGAATTTGCGGCGGAAGATGCAAAGCCATATCACTCCACCGCGCCGTAAATTGCGTTAATTCGAAGGGGCCAATCCCCTACGCCATCTGCTTGGCAAGTATTCAAATAACCAAGGCGCGCTGCTGCGGTAGCCCCAGGATCGAAGCGCCAATGCTTGCCATATTCAATAATGCTGAAATAATCGGCCACAGGCTGCGTGCAATCACTGCCTCCGCCCTGACCTTGCAATTTTCCCGCCATGCATAGCAGAGTCTCACAGGAACCGGCACAAGCCGGTAATGCCGCCACAAGCACCAGAAAGAAAAGGATGGCGCGCATCATGTCTCCCCACTGGATGGCGGTGAGTTTATTGCTGTTTTCGGCTGCACCGTATTATTCAGGGCATTAGCCATATTATTCTTAATATGACCCGCGACTTTGCCGCCAAATGTATCTTTTTTTAAACTTTCTACGGCACTATTTTGGGTTTCCTTAAACTCTTTGCCGATGCCGTGCATCAAGCTTTTGCCCATATGCGCTAATAGGCGCGGCCCGTTATCCATGGCAGCGGCCAATTTACTGACAGGCGATCCAGCCTGACTAGAATTAGTATTGTTCCCATTCCCGATACTTTGCTGCGCGCTTTGCATGGCCGCTTGCAGAGCAAAACCACCCCCAATCGCATGACGCGCGCTAGCCGCGACCATAGCACCTGATATCGCTCCGGCTGTTGTCGCCATTCCTATCGTGCTCAAGGCCGAACTATGGCCGAAGGTTGCAATGCCCGAATGTCCGACGCTCGCACCTGTTAAAACACCCGTAATCAAACCAGGGACACGGTGCACGAGCAGCATCAATATAATTGCGACAACCATAATGGCTGCAATTTGATTAATTTGGATACCGGCGCTCATTTGGTTGTAGTAATTCGTGATAATATTTTGAGCGATCCCGATCATTAAAATCATCGCCATTAGGCTTGCGCCGATACCAATCAGGCTTTTGTAATAATGGATAGCGATTTCAGAAGTCCAGCGCGCGCCGCCAAACCCTAAAAAGAAGATACCGCCATAAAGCAATATCCAGGCCGCGCAGAGCAAAATGGTCATATTGGCGGCAATCAGGGCAACGGAGACTAAGACAATCCCCGCAAGAACAGCGCCGATAAAGCTATCCACAGGACTCCAAATCGTTGTTTGCTCCATGACCTTATGGAAAATCTGAAATCCGATATCCATAACGGCGGAAGGATTACTAACGCCTGTCTGGCTGCCACTTGCCCCCATCGTGATAAAGGAATTCAAAATGGCGGTGCCAATTGCAGGCGCATTACGCAAAAGCCAGAGGAAAAATCCAAAGAACAAAATGAAGCGGATAAACTCGGCAAAGAATTCTCCAACATCTGCGCGGCGCAAGATCATCGTGCCGCCAGTCCAGGCAAGGCTAATGGTTCCCAAAGTCCAAAATAGCCACGTCGCGTAGCCTGTCATCGTGCCCGCCCAAGTAGCCGTCTGGGTTTGAAATTGTTGTGTTACGTCATTCAAAATGCCATTGGTGGGCGCAGCTAAGGCTGGCGACATATGAAAAACAACCAGCCAGGCCAAATATGGGGCCGCCCATTTCAATGAAGCATATAAATGCCGCTTCATTGGAGCTTCCCTGCTGCTGGCGCTTTGGGATTCTTGGTATAATCCATAATGTTATAGGCAGGACTAGATTTTGGCGCGTCGCCTACAAACGCTTTATGCGCCGCTTCCTGCTCGGCAGCTTTCTTACTCTCCGCGGCTTCATGAGAAATCACTACCACGAGAATGGCAACGACCGCCAATAAGATAAGGATGAGAACAGGTTTAGGATATTTCACGGGGCACTCCCTTGGTAATTGGAAATGTTATAGGCAGGGCTCGAGGCTGGCTGCGCTCCCACAAAGGCATCGTGCGCAGCCTGTGCCTTCGCCTCATGGTCCGCGACCGTCTCCGCGCGCGTTGCCTCGGCGGTTTGTTCAGCGACCAGTAAAGTACGGATTTGCATTAACTGCGCCGCTTGATTACTGGCGAGTTGATTTGCCGCCTGCAAAGCCTGCATCTGGCCGCTTGAACCTTGCGCATTTTGCTGAAGTTGAACGAGATTATTTGCGTCCGCCTGCAATTGCTGCTGCTGGGCGGCTATGTTTCGCAGCATATTATCATTCGCGGTTTTTTGAGAATCCGAGCCAAGGTATTGGCTGGCGTTCAGTTGCTGAATTTGGGCATCCGTGCAGCCGCCCGTGCCGATACAGGTACTTTGATACTGATTGGCATTGGAAAACTGGCTGAGATAGCCATTTAAGCCGCCTGCTTGTTGCTCATAGGTACTGAGCGTGCTTAGCGTAGCAAGCACATTGCCGATGGTCTGATTAGACTTATCCCAAAGAAAGCTATTCGGATTGGCGGTATTTTGGATCTGATTTTGCAGTTGCTGCAGCTGCGCCTGATATTGCTGCAATTGCCTTGCGGTCTGAGCGACAGACTGCTCTGCGGTAATAGTTGTTTGCGCGACATCCGAAGGATCATAAGTCAAAATACCTTGCGCTTTGGCAGAAAGGCCAAGGAAACATACACTGAGGCAAAGATACGCGAGGTTTCTTATGGCATTCATTGGCCTTTTCCTTTCATTCCGCTGAAGTTGCATAGGGTTTCGTTAAAGCCAGGTCCTTGACGCACATGACGTTAAAACGGAATCCCGGCCTGATCTCTAAGGTGGGCGAAATACTGATATTCTTGTTAATCAGCTGCGTGGTCGTTGTGCCGAGCTGCTGGCCCAAAGATTGGCTGATGACGGAACTCGTTGTGGGCTGCGAATAGATGCTGTTGCTGTTTTGATCCTGACTGAGCGCAACGCCCGCCGTGATGCCGGACATCAAAATGGCCGAGCCAAAAATCCGCAAGTAGTGATTATTCACCTGATCTTCAAAGCCAGCTTGGCCGATCCCATCGGCGCCGGGCATGGCGCCGATATCAAGCGTATTCCCATTTGGGAAAACGATGCGCTGCCAAGCGACCAAGATACGGGACTGACCATAGGCAACCTGATTGCTATAACTGCCAACAAGGCGCGAGCCCTGCGGGAGGAGCAAATACCGGCCCGTCGCTGTGTCATAAACATTTTGGCTGACCTGGCCGATAATTTGCCCAGGTAAATCTGAATTAATCCCTGAAATCAGCGTTGCCGGAATAATAAATCCTGCGCGCAAGGTATAGGGCGTTGGCGGCGCTTCGACTTGCTGATCGAGCGCCCAACGATTACTTTTGCTATTATTATCAAACTGGCTCAGTCCGCTTGACGTAGCGGAAGCTGGCAGCACCTGTGCACTTGAAGAAGCCGTGCGGGCGCTCTCCAGCTGCGCTAACTTCTCCTTAAAGGCGGCGGTAGAATCATCGCCGCCCTCCAAAGCAGAAAACTGCTGCGAATTTTGTGCGACCACTTCAATACGGCTAGTTTTAAGCTCCGGCAGAGCAACACCGCTTTTGCTTCTCACGGCGCTTTCAAAAAGCTGCATTTTTTCGTCGTGGATACGGGCCGCATCCGGGTCAGCCGCTTGAGTAGCTTTTGGGGCCTGAAGGCGCGGCGGCACTGGCGGATGATCTATATCTAAGGCCCCATCCGGCAAAGCAATTGGCACTGCATTTTGCGCGAGAGAATTTGGAGGCGTATTATTCTGATTTTCAGGTTCTGCGGGCGGTATCACGCCGTCCGTTTGGCTGCCCGCAATGGCCAGGGCTAATTGCTGCGTATCACGTGGCGGCGCTTTATGCTGCTCAAGCGCGGCAGGATGCCCCGACCGCCCTGCTATCACAGAAGCCACAATAGCAATAAAAGCGACGACGATAACCGCAACGATTAGCAGCGGCACATTATTGATGCGCCGAACGCCAGGGCCTTTCTTGAAGGTAGAAGGAGAAGCCTTCGGAGAGAAAAGGTCTTGCTCCATGCCCCTACCCCTTACTCTGGGCTTTTGCCTGTTCTTCTTTTCTGGCCCATGCTGCCACCGCAAAAATATGACGGCCACGAATTTCATAAACGCGGCTCAAGGATTCATTATCAATTGTCACCGTCACGCGGTATAAATCGTCGTCTATCTTATCCAGCAAATAATTGAGCGAATGGGCTGCGCTCTCATGTGGCCCTTTGTTTTTGGCGCTCGAACTGGCTTTCTTTGGTGGTTGGGTTTCAGATGTCTGCGTAAAAACGGTATCAATCCATGCCCCCAGCTGCGAACTTTCCTTAATAGCATAACCATGGGCGCGAAGCTTGCTGACCAAGCTTTTGCCGTAGGGATCACCGTCTTTTTGCGCAATCTGAAACTGCGTTGAAGCAGGCGGATAAAGTTGCACCAATTGATGCGCCGTGTCGCTCGCCATAAAGGTATAATCGTTATTGGAAATTCTAGTGTAATTTCCAGAAGGCGTCGCACAGGCCGATAGCGCAAGGAAAACAAATAGCCTGCCGATTTGCTTTGCGATATGCCGCCGCGCCATCTTATTTCCCTCTCGTGATGGTCACACGGTCCTGGCTATCGCCTGCGCCAGTAATCAGCACCGCCTTGTCAAAAAGTCCATCTACAATGTAGCGGTCATTTTGCACGCGGTAATTGACCATACTTTGTTCATCATCCCCGCGCACGACCAGTAATGTCGGCGCTTCGGACTGCGACATGCTGGCAGGCATTTCAATGATGGTTTTCTTACCGTCATTATAAACTCGCAAGGGCTTTAGGCTTCCGCTACCATCAATTTGATAGTTGAAATCAAGATCGCCTAAGTATTCCCCTGTCTCCGGAATGGTTTGTTTTTCATGCTGTACCTTTTCATCAGCCGCCGCCGCTTGCCACTTTTTCATGGCATCATCCATATAGGTGAAGGAAACGTGCGCCATATAATCCGCGCGCGTGGACCTTAAGCTTAAATGATAAGTCCGCTTATTTGTGGTGACGATAAGCGAGGTGCTCAGGTCCGCATCCATCGGCTTGATGATGAGATGCTGCACTTCATCATCTCCAAAAGAAGTAATCGCAGGCTCGATGGACCAGCGGGCAGCATCCCCCAGATGAATAGAATTGACCTGTTCCCCCGGTTGCAACTCTACATCGCAAACTTGAAGCGGCGCGCAAACGATACTTGGCTGAGAAGCGCCGTACAAAAACTTAACCGAACCATCAGGGCCAGCGGTTGGCTTTAAGTTATCACCGGCTTTATCCTGCCAATGCTGGGTGATTTGAATGCCCTCCTGTTCCTTGGGCGTTAAGTTCTCGTCACCCGTCGAAAAATAGGCGTCCTCCGGCTTATCAGCGGCAAAACCCGCTGAAGCAAACAATAGCGCAGTGAGGCTAATAAAAAGAAGTTTGGCGTAAGGCTTCATGGCGGCTCCTAGTTCTCCTTCGACCAGCTAAAATCTTTCACGTAGATTCCGAGCGGATTTTGCCGGATTTTATCTTCTGGCGTCGCTGCCGTCGGGGCATTGACCGCGACCGTGATTAAAGCCTTCATCCGGTACGGGGCTTGGATGGGCGCGCCCTGCCGGTCAAAGACTTTTTCATTCCACTCGACCTGCCACGTATCAGGCGATTGCGGGATGACAGAAATAATTTCCGTTTCAACGGTTTCCTTGGCGGCGCGGCGGAAGGGATTATTGGCTTCATCTCCATTGAGCCATGTCGTCATTTTAGCAGTGGCCGGATCACCGGCCTTCATCATGGCGTAGAGCGAAAAAATGGCCTTGCGCTGCAAGGCAATATCGGGGGTCACCAAGCGGGCACTCGAAATAAAAGCCGCCAGGCTTGCGTGGATCACGCGGGGGTCGGCAGGGGCTGCTTCGCTTGCAGGTGAGACAGCAACACTTTGACCGAGTTTATCAACCTCAACGATGTAAGGCACAAACTTAGACTGGCTAGCGATATGGATCGCGCCGCCCACAGCCGCCAAGGTAATCATAAAGCTAATCAGGCCAATGCATTGCCATAGGCGCAGATCGTTCAATATCCCCCGCGTATAGTCATGATAAGCGAGCCGAGCATTGAGGTAGGGATTATCTGTGAGTTGCTCCGCCGCCTTAGGCACCTGAATTTTATCCAGGCCACCCCGAATGAGTTTTAGAATTTGATTCATGCTGCCACCTCCAAGAAATTGTCTTCTGATTTCCGAGCTTTACTTTGGAAAAATTCACTGGCTACGATTTGATGTTTGTGATCCGGCAAATAATCACTTGGCTCAAGGCCGCGTGATTGCAGCCAAACGCGCGACCAAGCGGCGCCATGCTTGGCCTGAAGTTTTTGGATGAAGGAAATAGATTCCTTATCCGAAACGCCAACAAAGGCGAGCGCAAACCGGCCCAGCGCTAACTCATAAAGCCGCCTGCCCTTTTCAGAGACATAGTAATACTGCCGCTTTGGAATGGCGGTTGATATAATCTCAATCTGGCGGTTATTGAGCCCCATGCGGCGGTAGAGCGCCGCCATATCATCATCCCTGGCGTTTAAGTTTGGCAAAAAGATTTTCGTTGCGGTTGATTCCACAATCACGTCTAAAATCCCAGACCGCGAGGCATCCGAAAGGCTTTGCGTTGCCATAATCACCATGCAATTCAATTTGCGTAGCGACTTGAGCCATTCACGGATTTTTTCGCGGAAAACCCCATGGCCAAGCATGAGCCAAGCTTCATCCAAAATAATCGCGGCTGGCTGCCCCTGAAGGGAGCGCTCAATACGGCGAAACAAATAAAACAAAACGGGTAAGGCATATTTTTCGCCAAGGTTCATTAGCTCTTCAATTTCAAATGTCACAAAGTTTGAGAGCGCCAAACCATCCGTTTGTGCATCAAGCAAATGCCCTCTACCGCTGCCGATGAGATAAGATTGCAGAACCTCGCGAATACCATGATCCTGAATACTCGCTGCAAAATCTGTTAAGGTGCAGGAGCCGGTGCGCTGCATACTTTGAATGGCCTGTGCAATTTCATTCCGCTGCCGAGGCGTAACGGTCATGCCATTCAGGGATAGGATGGCTTCAATCCATTCAGCCGCCCAGGCGCGGTCATGGTTATGCTCAAGAAACTGCAAGGGCGAAAAACCCAATTTATCATCGTCTTGAAGAATGTAATGCTGCCCGCCGCAAGCCGCTGTCAGGGGATAAAGCGACATTCCCTTGTCAAAGGCAAAAATGCTCATGCCCGGATAACGGCGCAGCTGGGCCGCAATTAATGCCAAATGCGTTGATTTTCCATTGCCGGTCGGGCCGAACAAAATCGTATGGCCGAGATCGCGCACGTGAAGATTGAGGCGGAACGGCGCATGACCTGTCGTTACGCCGTGAAGCAAAGCCGGTGAATTTGGCGGATAGAAAGGGCAAGGTGCATAGGTTTCGCCAGTCCAGATTGAACTGGTTGGCAGAAGGTCTGCTAAATTAAGAGAGTTAATTAAGGGGCGGCGGACATTCTCGACGCCGTGCCCTGGCAGGCTGCCTAAAAACGCCTCGATGGTATTGATCGTTTCGAGACGCGCATTAAAGCCAAGATTGCGGATGGATTTTTCAATGTGGCGCGATGCGGCCTCTAAAGTTTCGCGGTCTTCATCCATGAGGACCACAAGGCTTGTATAATATCCTGACGCCACAAGACCGCTATTCACTTCAGCAATTGCAGCCTCGGCGTCATTCACCATCGCAGCGGCGTCATGGTCAATGTGGCCGGAATGGGTATTAAAGACCTGATCGAAAAAGCCGCGTACCTTTTGCCGCCATTTCTTACGAAATTTATTCAAGTGCTCAGCGGCTTCATGGGGATCAACGAAGATAAAACGGCTAGACCAGCGGTATTCAACCGGCAATTCGGCGAGTTCAGCTAAGATGCCAGGAGAAGATTCCATCGGGAAACCTTCAATCGACACCGCCTGAATGAATTTGCGGCCTATTTTGGGGATAATGCCGCCCCACATCTCTTGCGCGCCGATCAGCGCATCCAGGTAAATAGGATTATCAGGCAGGAGCACCGGATGATTGAGGCCGGTCGCACAGAACTGCAAATAGCGCAGAAAATCATCTTCTGTTTTTGCTCTGCCATCCTCACTAACAACTTTCCGGCCCCGCAGGCGCTCCAGCTTGAAAACCATGCTCAGGCGCGACTCTAAATTCATGACCTCTTGTTTGAACTGGTCCAAAATCTGCTGGGTGCGGTTTTTTTCCGGCGCGTCCCTATCGTCATCAAACATTAATTCCACGAATTTGCGCTGCGCCAGGACGGGCGGATACCAAGTGACCGTGACAACAAAAAAGCCTTCATACATTGTTCCCAGGCTATTAAAATACTCACGCCTTTCATCATCTATCGCCCGCGAGATGTCATCGGGAAAATGCGACAAACCAGCATCACTATAATTGGGCGCATGGCGGCGCACGGCATCCACATGGATCATCCATCCATTTCCCAAATAGGACAGCGCCTGATTGACGCGGAAAGAAATAATCTCCCGCTGCTCATCGGTCGAACTGGCATTATCATCCCCCTGATAAAACCAAGCCGCCATGAGCGAGCCGTTTTTATTGATAATAATTCCGTCATCAATTTCTGCGGCGTAATTCAGCAGGTCGGCAAAACCCGCTTCCTGGGTCCGGTAGCGGCTGAGTTTATGCTGCTGCTCAAGCCGCCAAATACGCGCCGCGAGGATAAGAATAAGAGTGATCCCGGAGAAAGCGGTGAAGAAGGCAATCACGGTGATCATTCTTGCTCCTACTCTTTGATGTTTTTCCGGAAAGGCCGCGCGCGCGGCGGATAGTACCGCTTGTATTTGCGGTGCCGGAGATAGACTTGCCGCATTAAGGGGTCTGCTTTGGCCATCAGACGCAAAAGATAAAGCGCGCCAAACCAAAGCAGCGTGCCGAAGATGGCCGCTTTCCACTCCTGCGCCGAAAATACCAGCGCAAAGGCAATAAGGCCGGAGAACATAACAAGCTCCCGGTCGCCGCCCATGAATAAATTGGGGCGGCTGCCCGCTCTGCGGATCGGAATGGCCCTAAGCGCCATGACCTTAGGCCCGCGCGATTACTGCTGATAAATTTTGACTGACAACCGCTCCCTGACCGAAGAAGGTTGTCATCATGTTTTCAGCGCCGACCAGCAAGGACATGACCAGGATAACGTAAATCAGCGTGCGAAAGAAACCGTTGATATCCCCGCCGAAAATCAAAACGCCGCCTGCCACCACAATGCCTACGATTGAAAGCACAAAAGCCACAGGGCCAGTCACGCTATGCTGCAACGTGGTGAGCCAGCTTTCATAAGGCAGGCCCCCGCCGCCCGTTGTTCCGGCATGCGCGCTTCCCGCACTCAGCACCATTCCAATCACCAATAACCCAAGACCAATTAAACTCTTCTTATAAGAATCGACTTTCATTGTGTTCTCCTGTTAGAGGTTGCGTGTTTGATAGTTTCCTTCCCTGTACCCTGTGACTTCCAAAATTTCCTTGACCCTGCGGCTGCCAGCCGGGGTTTTGCTAATATGAACGATGAAGTGCACCGCCTCGCCGATGAGAGGCTCAATCGGTTTTGGCGACTCCGGATGCATGCTGATCAGCATCATCAAGCGGTCCAAACCTGCCCTGGCGTTATTGGCGTGTAATGTCGCAAGCCCGCCTTCATGGCCGGTATTCCAGGCCATCAGCAGGTTAAGCGCTTCCGGCCCCCTGACCTCGCCTACCAAAATCCGATCTGGCCGCATCCGCAAAGTCGTCTTGAGCAAATCCGTCATCGAGACTTCGAGCGTTGTATGAAACTGCAAGAAATTCTTGGCTGCGCACTGAATTTCCCCTGTGTCCTCCAGGATAAAAATCCGCTCATCGGCATTTTGCAGCGTCATTTCATGAATAATGGCGTTCGCTAAGGTGGTTTTTCCAGAACCCGTGCCGCCGACCACAAGGATATTTTTATGCTCCCGGACAGCTTCAGCGATAATTTCTTTCTGATGCTGCGTCATGATTTGCTCTTGCACATAGTGCTCTAAGGAGAAAACCGAGCTGGCCTTTTTGCGAATGGCAAAAGTGGGCGCATGCACGACGGGCGGGATTTGTCCGGCAAAGCGCGAACCGTCCAGGGGCAATTCCCCTTCCAAAATGGGATTTTGGCGCGTGATCGTCGTCCCCAAGTAACTGGCAATCGTGCGCATCACAGCTTCCGCCCTGCTTGGCTGCATTTTACCCATGGGACGCATTGGCTCGCCCAGGCGTTCCTGCCAAAGCGTGCCATCGGCATTGAGCATAATTTCTATGGTTTGGGCGTCTGAAAGCGCATCAAGAACTTGAAATCCGAAGTCCCGCCGGAGCTTCTCCAAAAGCCGGTCGTTGCGCGCAGAAGTGTTAACTAATTCCAAAGAATCCACTTTGCATATCCCCAGCTAAATAATTTATGTGTCATAGGTATAAATGCATAAAATAAAAAACGAATCAACAGATTTTTTTCGAGTCACCGAAAAAATCTTCTTGGCTTATTCAGAATTTTACAAACTCCATGGGGCGACCTTATATATTGTATAAGAAAAAATCTTGTTATTATATTTCACACGCTTTTTATCCAGATGTTAAATGGGCCGAATCCTAGATCGAGAATACTCTTTTTACTCCCCCAAATTCTTCCATCTCTGGTGATCCAAATGGGACAGTAACAAAATCGGTTTAAGGGCATGAGCAAAGAGAAAACCCAGCAAACTATTTTGGCTTTGCTGGCGGATATCAAACCACTCAAGCTCAACTGCTTAAGATAGCACGCAGGGTATGATCCCTAATATCAATTAAACTAAGAGCCAGAACACCTTTCGGATTAAATTTGGGCTTGCCCTTTGCATTAACAATCTGTCAGTACTCTGGACAATCACCAAGCACAAATTTCTTTTTAGTTGCACGCTTTTCGTGTTAGTGTGGAGATACTAACAGGAGTAGCGGGCGTGTTTGGCATCTTCAAGCGGCGCGGGCGATCACAGATGAACGCCCCGGACAGCGATTGGGGCATTTATCTCGGCATCTGGGAATTTCAGATACTAGACGACTGGCGAATTAACCTACGAAAAAAGGAACACGTTCCCTTCAAAATCAGAATTTCGCCCCATGAAGCCGAACGCATGCTGGCCCAAGATGAAAGAGCGGAGCTTCTTCTCAATTATGGCCGGTGGATTGGCGATAAATTCGAGCCTGGCCAGCGCTGGGCCATGCCCGGAACTGATGATATCTTCTTTCAAAGTCCAGACGGACTAACCGGCGTGCGTCTGAAACGTCCCCCACTTGAACTACCGAGCATGCGGCGCGACAATGGCGAGCCTCCGAAGCCTTTACCCGTCTGGTTTCAAGAATTATTGGTGAAGGCGCAGAAGAGGCACGAAGCCGATCTCGGCAATCCCCCGCATCAACCTAGCTGAGTGTAAAAATCTTCCACATAATAGGGCGGTTGATCCGGGTCATTGCTCAATTCAAGCACTTAGCCCAAAGTTTGGCACTTACAAATCTATTTAGTTTCAACAAGTTAAACCCAGATCGTAATTTCAGTTATGTGCACAGTGTGGAGAATTCACTAAAATTCTCTGTATCCGTCATGAAAGCTTCACGACTCCTTGATACCCTATAAGGTGGAGATATAGGCAAATCATGGCTCAGCAGCCCCCAGGACAACCGCCCCGCCGCCTAGCACGCGCGCCCAATTCGAGCAGCGGCAATGGTGGCCGCACACCTGGGCATAGCCAATCAGCATTTAATAACAGTTCAAATAATGGCGCTACTAATCGCCCTCCCGGCAAACCCACTAAACCGCCGAAAGCTCCAACCATGGTCGGCCAAGCGGCAAAATTCGTGTTTACACCAGAAATCGGCCGCAGCTTAGAGAGTGTGAAATTTGCTTGGCACTTATTGGTTAATTTGGTTGCCCAAGTTTACGTTGGCGTTGGATTAATCGACAAAAATCATCCCTGCACCGATTTACGTTACGCTAAAAATTATAAACTGTTTGACATCATTCAAATTGCCTACAAAAGTCTGAAATGGCAACGCGATCAAATCCCACAGATTGTGATATTCTTCGCCGTATTAGCGTTTTTGTTTTTTATTGCGCTTTCGCTAATTACTTTAATTCTAAATGTTAGTGTGAATGCTGCTCATGCTCAGAGTCCTGGAACAAGCGGAAATGCAGCAAACGATGTACTTAATCAAATCTTTAATCTTAATGGCACAGGCCTGATTCCCACTGCATTTGGCGCAATGTTGCGAGCGTATAGTAATATAATATTAGTGTTAGCTGGCCTGATCCTGATTTGGACGATTATCCATTATGTGGTTGAGTCCGCACGGCAAGGACAGGCTGGCGGCAAAAGTTTTAATCATACTTGGGCACCCGTAAGACTGGTTTTCGCTCTTGGCTTATTAGTCCCCTTAACTAGTGGTCTTAATTCAGGTCAATACATTACCCTTTATCTTGCCAAATGGGGTTCTGACATGGCGAGTAAAGTTTACACGCAATTCAATGACCAGTTGGGCTTGGGTCAAGCAATTACACAGAATAATGGTGGTGTTAACACACAGCAAAAGCTTGCGCAGCTTTTTGATGTTCTGACCTGCACTTATAAATATAATATAGACAATCCTTCAGATCCTATTTCATTGCCGCCAGCAACTGTTCAAGATGCCAACAACCCAAATATCGTAAATATGAGATTTGTCCCCGCATCTGGAAATGGAACATCATTAGGAAATAAAAATGGCTGTGGCGTGATTCCGTTTTATAGCAATCCGAATCCCAGCACATCAGCAGAGAAATTATTGAACCAACAATTCACTTTTTTGTCCCAGAATTTAACTGGCGAAAATGGACTGAGTAATTTAGCCCAAGACTATGTCAGTCATGTAAAGGATAATGGCGCAGGAAATAGTAATTATTTTAAAGCTCTTGATTTACCCCAATATCGTCAAAAACTTTCCAATATGGCGCAAAATTACAGCAACGCTCTTGGTGTGGCCTATCAGGATGCCATATCATCTGAGAATTCAACCCTGACAACAGAAATTGAGAATAGTATTCAGGGGCTTGGGTGGGTAACGGCACCTATGTGGTATTATCGCGTGGCACAAGCCAATGCAGCCATAAATCAAGCCTACACCGCTTTGCCAGAAGTAAAAGCTAGCTCTTCGACCGACAGTGACCTTATCTTAAACGATGATAATGCGAAGCCTAACGACTCCACAGGTTTTTGGAATTTATTCGTTTCTAAACTTAGTGAGTTTTTTGATTTTTCTAATCTCATAGGGCCAAGTGTTTACAAAAGTGTTATCGTTGATGCTACTAACCCGCTTTCTTCTCTTATTTCGTTTGGAAATGGGGTTTTTTATGCTGCGCAAGTTGCTTTCGCAGGCTGGGGAGCTACGGCATTAATGCTGGGTTTGTCAGCTACTGAGATTCAGGTTTTAGGAAATGGTGTGCAGATTCAAGCTGGACCGGCGCTGATTGATGCCATGACACCCTTAATCACCGCTTTTATTGGTATGATGTTTATGAATGGTATGATGTTATCAATCATACTACCTATGATGCCGATTGTAAGATTTTCTTTTGGTGTTTTAGGATGGTTAGTTATTGTCTTTGTAGGCGTCATGGGTATGCCATTATTTGCTTTAGCCCACTTGAAAACTGGTGGCGAGGGTTGGATTGGTCAGCTGCAAGTGGCGAGCGCCTATAATATGCTTATCGGAATCATTATTCGCCCGACCTTAATTGTTATCGGCTTGATATCATCATTAATCGTGTTCAATTCAGTTGCAAAATTATTTGGTATTATTCTTATTGGTGGCATGCAAGATGTAATGCATGGCAATGACTCTTTTCAGGTACTTCATGGATTAAATTTCACGGAGCAAGTTTTAAAACTGTTTTTCTTTTCCGCTACTATTACTGCGCTTGCGAATACTTGTTTTAAATTAATCGATATTGTTCCTACTCAGGCAATGGTCTGGATGGGCACGGGGCCAAGCTCCAGCTTTACCGATGGGGCAGAACAAGAAGTTTCCCAGCAAACACAAAGCTTTGGTAGCACCTATAATCAGGCTTATGGCAGTCGTCTTGGTTATAATGCGCGGAAAAACTATCTTGAAGGTCAGGCATTGCGTGGTGGCGACAACCGTCTAGAAGCAGAAACAACACCAGGAAAAGAGCCCGGCCAAGACTCTGCTGGAGGCGCTTCGGATGTATCTATCGAACAAGGTGGTGCAGGTGCCAATTCTGCAAATGCTTTGCAGATCACTTCCGGTGAGCCGGGCGGCGGCGGAGATCAGCCCTCTAACGGAAATCAATCATCACCTTCAGGCAGCGGCCCGAGTACAGGAAATGCGCAGCAACTTTTATCGGGTGGCGGGACCGGCGGTAGTAACAGCGGCAGCGGAAGAAGCGGCGGCAATGACCAACTGCAATTGCGGCCTGGCGAAAGCTGGTCTTCTGGCCGCAACGGATCGCCCATTATTCTTCCCACAAGTGTCTCGCCTGCTTCACGAGCCGCTGTATCGTCCGCTGGCGAACAGCCGTCATCCTCTCCGGCGCAATCCCAGAGCTCCTCCGGCTCGTCAGGTGCACTGGCATCAAATCAATCTTCTTCGACAACGCAGTCCCAAGCCTCTTCCAATGCGGACGCTGCAGCACCAAGCCAAGGATCAGATGCACCCTTGCCAAGCCAATCCTCTTCCTCCACGGCGCAATCCCCATCCTCTGCCACACCATCAGCAGATACAGGCGGAACGCAAAACGAAGATACGGATGCAACAAGCACACCAAGCACCGCTGCGCCCAGCAGCGGCAGCAGCGGGCAGCAACAGGCGGCAGGCGCAGGACCAGCAGGTGGTACTGGCGGCAAAACAAGCGGCAGCCGGGATGGAGCTGTCGATGACACAACAGCACCCAAACCTTTATTGGATAGACTTAAAGAGAACGCTCAGAATGTTGCGAAGAATTTGGTGCGACCCAATTCCGCAGCGCGGCAATATGGGCTGGCATTTGGCGGCGCGGCCCTGCTCGGAGCAACAGGACTTGGGCCCGTTGCAAGCATGTTACTGAAAAGCAGGCTAAACAAGGAATTTGCCCAAAGCAATAAGCCTGGTGGCGGTAAAACCCCCATGATGAACTTCTTAGGCGGAGAAAAAGAAACCCAAACAGAGACGCTTAGTAATGTTGGCAAGAGCGGGACAAGCAGACAGGAAAATAATACGGAGGAGAAGCCAACCAATAGAGCAAAGAATACGTCTGACTGGAACCAGGCCGGAGGACGCGGGGGCACTAATCAAAGCAACAATAATCCCCTGGCGGCTGATCCAAACAACCCACTAGATCCCAAGAGAAAATTTGATCCAACAAGTCCGTATTATAATAGCTAATGTTTTAACTAATTGTCATAAAAGTTTAATATCGAAATGCTAATAATATAAGAAGAGGACCGTATCTTGGACAAAGAAGGCGATAATAATGGCGTAATAGACTATCGGCGCACTGAGCTCGTGCCGGAGGGCGGCAAATATGTAGCTAAACCATATAATATTACCCGCGCTCAGACGGTTAAAGCACTTAAGAAATTTGACCCAATAACCTCTGGCTTTCTCGTTACCAATTGGAAACGGTCCCGCCGTGGCTGGGCTACTGTTCCCAAATTACTTGGCATTGAGCATCTGGCTGACTTCTCACCAATTCCTGATTATTTCGGAGTTGTGGACGAATTCCAAGAGTATCGTACCAAGGCGGATGAAATTGATGTCCCCGAGAATTTCGATATCAGTTTATATAATATGTGTTATGCAATAACTGATTTGATCGCAGGAGAGAAAATAAAATATAATAAGAACAATAAATCTCCAGCGTTTAAAGCTTTACTAGAGAAGTCCGGCGTTACAGAGAGAGAGTTTGACAGATTCTACGAAGTTTCTCAACTTAACGAGGCCTTGAAAGAAAAGAAGAAGAAGAATAGAAATTTCAAACCAAGCGAAAATGAACAGGTCGTCCTCGATGAATGGCAAACCGTTGAAAAAATAAATGATAAGCGAGAGGCTCTCTACGGCCGGTATGGTGCCAGATTCCCCACATCCTGGCGCTTGATCAATGATATCGATAAAACTTTTAATGAGGCCTTAGATCAATGTCGTGATGAAGAAGATCGGCAGAAGGGAAATAAGGTAAAGCTTGCGGAAATCGAAGCTAAGCGCCAAGAAATTATAGCAGATCAATTGCGTTTACATTATTTAGCAAATCAATTGATTTGCACGAAGAAAAAGGGGGCCCACCGGGTCGGCTCTGGGATTTTCAATCCTGCAAACCATAAGGAGTTACAAAAATTTGTTGGAACATGCCTGGATAAATGGACGAGTTATCAGGTCTACAATACGAAGAAACTGCCCGAACAGTTACTGGACGAAGTCGATGATTCGGAAGTCGGTCTCGATAAGCGATTCAAAGACGTTCTGAAAGAAATTGCGCGGGTAATTGCCCAGGATAAAGCAGGCAAAAAAATAGAATCCTCCGTTCTTTTTAAGGAAATGCTGTGTGACCCCACGGCCGTCGTGTTTACTTGCGGATCTGCGTACGGAGTTAAAAGCGGCGATAGAATGTACTGCGTTGGAGGCGGTAAAGACGATTGGGGCCAAATGGTTGAATATATACTAAAATATATTCAAGATCGCGATGAATGGTCAACCCGATTAAAAATTAGTGGGTCACCTGAGTTCGTCGTTTTCGCAAAATCCATGCTGAGAAAATACAGCTTTCGTTGGGGAGAAGACGAATACGGCGAAGGCTATGGCGAGGTCTTTCAAAGTTACGGTGACCAGATCCAAAACGTACAAAACAAATCAACCTCAGCGTTTGAGCAGGGTTTTTGGGTGGAAACCGTGGCTGTCTACGAGGAAGTTATTGAAGACGGAAAATTGGTCCCACGGCAGAAGATGATAAGAAATAACGCCGGCATTGAAGAGCCCATGACGATGTCTATTGTGGCCTGGGACCCCCAAGTTGTGCATACGTTCGGGAAGGATATGCCCTGGACGCACTTCAGAAACTTTGCCTGCGAGCGTCCGCCAGATTATAGCAGCGGTGTTGTGCGTAAAAACTGGAATGATGCCAATAAAGAAATTCGCCAAGGCGTGATTATGCGTTTCAATCGCGATGGCAGCGTGGATGAAAGCTATCTGAGTCAGGCCAGGCTGCGCCCGATGACGCAAAAGGAAATCAAGAAGACGTTAAAACAAATGAAGGGAGCAGCGGCACGTCCAAACGCTGAAATTCTCAAGGCTGCTAAACAAGTCCTCGCGCAGGTCTGTGAAAACCAAACAGCCGGAGAGGAATTTTACCATGCTTTTGAACAGTACTTATCAGGCGCTGCCGTTACCCCTGATGATGTGATGCTAAAGCTTCATTTGACAGGGATGGCGGAGAATGCAATAGCGCACTTTGAGAAATTGGTTGACGAAGGGGAGCCAGAGATAGCCAAATCACCTCCATCTACTAACTTTACTGGAAAAGCTTACTACGATACTCCAAAACAAGCGGGAGCAGCGCGCCCGGATGAAGGAGCCCAGGGGCCAACCTATATCCCCATTTTGAATAGAGATATCCCTCGCCAGCCCGCCCCTCCCATGTAATATTTTCTCAACTGTTATTTAAATATTTAACAATCGTTATGCTTATTTTTGAGCATGTCTGTCGTAAAAATTTCTTGTAATTCCGTATTTTGCGCCGCCCAATCCTTTTATGCACTGAATGTTTCTATTTGAATTTTTCATCCAAAAAACGACTAAACCCATTCTCGTAAACAATGCCGGGCTTGAGCTCAGGGTAGCCCTCGGATGAACGTATGAATTTATCCAAGACGTATTTCCTGAATAGCATTGCAAAGTATCTTATAACACCTTGTCATAAAACAATATTTTTCCAACCCCTGGATTTTTCTTGACTTGGAGAAGACATTTTTGCTACATATGCGTGTATATGATAATCCCTGTATAGTAGATTACAGACTGGTAGGTTACATCATGACTGCAGGCTCTCTCCGGGAGGCTTTAGAAAAATGGCGCGGAAGCTACGTGTCTGTTCAACCCTTATCAGAAGAGGGGGCGGAACGGCAGCTTCAGGGCGCTCAACTGATAGGCGAGATGCGCGAGAGCCTGCTTGCCCGCCTAAAATACAATGGTGGTCCGGCCCCAATTCGGTTTCTTGCCAGTTATTCAGATCTGCAAAGTTTAGATCGTATTGATGAGGCGGATAGCGTAACGCCGCTCGATCCAATTTCACATGCATCTTTATGCCGCACCGTTTTCCAGGCAAGTGAAGTCGCCCTATTGAATATTGCCGAACTTGCTGAACGCACCAAAACAGATCTTGAGGCCGGACGAATAGGTGAAGCGGAGGAAAAATATAGGTGGATTAGTGCCCTTCAACGAAGCCTTGCATCATTTTCTAATCTTTTAGTACATTTTCCGCCTGCGTCTGATGGTTCGCTTCTAACTATCAGAGGTTCTTCAGCTTTTTCTGAAGCAGACCAATCGCTGGAGATAATGAGGTCTGCTATTATTGATGCGGAGCTGGTCAGCGGGCGACAAATTATTGAAGGACAGCTATACGAACCTGCACGTAACCTTACTCATCAAGTTTTTTCTGATCTGGTCTTTGAAGATCTATCGAAAGAAGGCTTGGGCAATGTCATTATTCCCGATGTCTACCCGGGAGAAGCAAAAGAATTGCCATATGACACTTTCGTTGGCGCGCATTATATTCGGCTCTCAGTTCAAGAGATTGACCACGTTGGAGACACCTTCTTCAGACAATTCCGTGCTTTCCACCAAATGAGCGAAATCTTTGCAAAGCAAGCCAATCATCTATTGGCGGCTGTTGTGGATGAACTGACAAGAGAAGATGGCTCGTTGCCCAGGGCTTCCTCCTTGATGCGTACAGCACTCTCTTTCCTAGAATTTTTACCAGAGAATCTTGATCCGTTATTAAAAAACCTCAGTGTTTCTCGTTATCAGGATTTCCGAGTTTCTCTTGGCATCACAAGCGGTAGCCATTCTCCTAATATCAGAAAGAATCTTTTTAATACGTTGTATCCACTTGTGGTGCGTTCAGTTGAGATGCGCGTGAAAGAAGCTGGGGATGAGCTATCAAACTCTTTAAATGATGCCATTGCTCATGTGTATGACCGCCGTTTTGAAGATCCTCAAGCAAATTCTTTAGTATCTCTTTGCGAAGGCGCAGTTTCCCTACATTTTACGCTCCGGCACTGGCGCGATCTCCATCTTCAGTTTGTTAAAACGCATTTGGGAATTTCTGAGACTGCCCCAACAGCCTCGGTTGCTGGAGCCAAAGATGGCGTCTCGACAGCTGCAAGAATCCGTGAACATGCACACGCTGAGAAAAAAGATCCCATTAAAGAACTTTACGAAGCTATGTATCGCAGGCCTTATAGTCCTTCCTCTCCATTTATGCCCTATGCTTCAGAAACTTTTGCGGGACAAATCGCGGCCAGAACCGCAAAGGCAGTAAAGATTACAAGTGCTGCCATTCAAGAACGTGTTGCGCTAAAGGCAGCATCAAAAATTCAACCACCCACTGTACCCTAGGAGCGAAACAATGACAGACATCTCAGTTGCAATCGTTGGCGATGGATTAGCCTCCCGCGTATTTCACGTGCCATTTATTGAGGCCGTACCGGGCTTGAAAATAAAGGGGGTAGTTAAAAGATCGGGGGATCCTACATCCATTTCAGATGTCGAAACAGTTTATCGCTCCTACCATGAAGCGATAGAGGATCCTTCAATTGACTTGCTGGTAATCGCGACCCCCAATGACTCTCATTATGAAATAGCACGTGCTGCCATCGCAGCGGACAAGCATCTGGTTATTGATAAGCCTATCACAGAGACTTCAGTCCAAGCCCTGGAGCTCATAAACGCAGCAAAACAGGTGGGAACGATTTTAGCGCCATTCCATAACAGACGGTTTGATGGAGATTTTCGTACTGTACAGTCACTGTGCGAGTCAAAAAGCTTGGGTAGGATTGTACGTATCCATTCGGCCTTTGACTCATTTCAGCCCAAGGTGCGCACATCAACATGGCGTGAAAATGAAGGAGTTGGCAGCGGTCTTTTATATGATCTTGGACCGCATCTTTTTGATCAAGCCATCAGCTTATTCGGTGCGCCGAAATCTATCTTTTGCCGAATAGCTAAAGAAAGGGAAGGCTCACGAGTAGTAGACGCCTTCAATACAATTTTTGAGTTTGATCAAGCTAATGGGCACACTATCGAATACCACTGCTCGGCCAATAAAATCTCTGCGATGCCTGCACCAAGATTTATTATTCATGGCACTCAGGGAAGTTTTACAAAACTTGGGTTGGACCCTCAAGAAGATGCGCTAGAAGCTAGAGTGCGGGTACCGCGCTGGGATACAGGAGAAGTTTGGGGCGCTGAAGACAAGGCAAACTGGGGCGAACTAGTTACCATGAGCGATGAGGGGCTGACTAAACCGCTTCTGCGTGAGGCAATTCCAACTGAAGCAGGAGATTATAGAGCTTTCTACGCAAATGTTAGGAATGCGATTAAGGATGGAGAACCACTGCAGGTTAAACCTGAGGACGGGCTGCTTGCTATTCAGTTGATCGAACTTGCCATTCAAAGCAGCAACCAAGGAATGGCTTTGGATTTGTCCAATCGACTGGGGACACAAGCAATTAAACAGGCGCCCCTTCGCAAGCCTCCTGTTGGCAGAGCACATCCTCTGGAGGGCCAATAATGTCTTTCTGCTTTATTGCAATAACCACTTAGATTGAGGATTTATATTGGACACGACCAAGCGTTGGCTTCTCCGGGGTGGAGAAATGGAAAATAGCATCGCCTGGGCTATGAGCGGCTTTCAGGGTGACCGAAACGCACGCTTGGCGATTGCGAGTGCATTGGCGACCCGTCAGCTGGAAATAAATTTTCCAGATATCATTCCTGCTGATAACGTTTGGCAATTTGATGCTTTGATTCATAAGGCTAACTCGGTGGAGATAGAGGGGAAAATTATTTCAATATATGCTGAAGGGTTTAGGCAACTTGGGAAAAGCAGAGGGGAAGTGCCCGATTTCCTAATTTTAGGGATTGGCCTAATGCGAAGTCCATTGCTTTCATTTGATATGAAAATGAACCAGGCCCCGTTGTTATCACAAGCCGCGCGACTGGCGTTCGGCAATGATATACCTGTTGTTTTCTGTAACAACGCGCAACGAACTTGGGATGATATCATCATCCATCCGCATTACGATGTTATCGTTGCACCTTCTTATTTACCAAAAACAGAAGATCCAAGAATAATAGAATGCTTTGGAATTCCGCATTTGGTTAGCCAAAGTACAATAAATAATGGGATGAAAAAGTGGGAAGATAGATTAGCTGTGTTCCGCGATGCAGAACATGTGATCGCCGTGTTACTAGGCGGCCCGATGTGGAAAAATAACTCAAGTACTGAGAATATTCCCTTCACAGAAGAACAAGCACGAGAGTTTGGTAGGCAAATTCGCCATTTTGCACTTGAAAAAAATGCCGAGCTTCTAATTACCAATAGCCACAGGACCCCGCCAGAAGCCAGTCGCGCGTTTATGAGCCAAGTTGCTGGGCTGCGTACATTTTTTTATGATTGGGAAAAAGATGGCGCCGATGGAAATCCCTATTTTGCATTCCTTGGACTTGCACATACCATTGTTGCAACAGGGGATTCTATTTCCATGCAGTTTGAGGCGGCATCCACTGGCAAACCGCTGTATATTGCTTTGCCACAAGGCAATTCATATCCGGAACAACGAAGTGCAATGAATACTTTAATTTCTGCAAATTTTGCCAGATCATTTAATGGAAAATGGCAAGAATGGGAAATACCACCATTTCCAAATTATATCCAAGACACGGCAAGCAAAATCCGTGAAAAATTGATCGCAGGAGTTAGCAGTCGTGTTAATAAGAAAAGGGAGTTTATTGGTTTATTGAATCAAGTGGGTCCATGATGCAGGGCAGTAGAAGGCTCGCTTATGTGCGATTGTGCAATATCAGCGACCGATAATGGGCCATAAATTGTTTGGTAGCGCCATCTGGCCATTGCCCGTTGATTTGGACTAAGTATAGGCAGTGACATCATTTTTGTCCGCACCTTGTGATCTGCATCACGGGTTTCTGTTGTATCATTTGTTCCGTTATTCGGATGTTGTCGCCAGTCGAGAAGGATTTCATCAATGGCCGCCATTGGGCCACGCAGCGTTAATCTGATCCATGCATCCCAATCATTACCTGATCCCACAGATGGATCAAAATATCCATAATCTTCTTTGATTGATTCAAATGTGCTTCTGCGTAGCAGAATAAGGCCCGGTGTTGGAACTCCGCAATTGCAAATCATTGACACAAAGTTAGTTGGCTCATCCCGATCACAAAATTCAATACTATATCTATCATTATTCGGTACAATTTTGCGGCGATTATGGCTTATCGCTAAAGCGCTGGTGTCCTCGATTGAATTTCCCTCAAGATCTGTCATGCACGCTAATCCATGTGCAGCAGCCATGGTAGGATTATCTATCAATGCTTGCGCTAATCGTTCCAGTGTATGCGGTTTCCAGCAGTCATCATGGTCAAGGAAAATCAAAAAATCAGATTGAGGGTCTGTCCATGAATAACCGAAGTTGCGCGCCTCAGCCACACCACCATGATCTTTCCTAAATATCCTTATACGCGGGTCATGGTCGGCATAACTTTGGGCAATTGCAACGGTGCCATCAGACGAACAATCATCTACGATGATATGTTCCCAATCTGTTAAAGTCTGTTCCAGAACGCTGTCGAGCGTCTTGGAAAGAAATGCTGCTGCATTATAAGTGGGCGTAACAATGCTTACTTTCATTCTATTTACAATCGTACCAAATAGGCTCCGTGGATTGCAAGTTTTTTCTTCATGTGTGGGCAGATCAGGATATGGCTGGCGCTGGTAGATTATTCACATGCATAACAATTTGCGTATTTACCCCATATCTCAGGCTTGATTTAGTCATTGTGCGATGTGGATCGGATTAGAGCGTACGGACGCTAGACTAAAATGACTCAGAATAGATAAGCCGCCATTCAAAAACTACATTGCGAATTTATCTCTGACGGTTTACAAAAGATTGTTCGCGTTTATTCTCTGCGTTGTAATTTAGATTCCGATTTGCAACGGATTTTACTGGGGGTATCAGTGGGGGTAATGGGAAAATAAGCCCATATCAAAAATTCAAGGTTTGCAATGGTTATTGGCTACGATTAGATTCCGGCCCCAGCCTAAATCAATTGTATTGGTTAGCAAACAAACCCAGCGAAATTCACTTACAGATCAAAAGATTGCAAAAACATCTTCTTATAACGCAAAAATTTGCTATATTTAAATTCTGAGGTGCATTATGTCACAAAAACTGCTTCGGCAGATGCCAGAAGTGTTTCTTTCTAATACCGCTACTGCCGCTACGGTCTCCCGGGCAATGGCAGCCGGTCAATTGCGCAAATTAGCCCCCAAACTCTATACGCGCAATCTCACGGATACCCCTGAAGCCATTGTGCGCCGGAACCTATGGCAGATCGTGGCTGCCTATATGCCCGGAGCATTGATTGCGGATCGTACTGCACTGGAAAATACTCCGGCCGCGGATGGCTCGGTTTTCCTGATTTCAGATCGGCATCGGAACATTAAATTGCCGGGGATTATCTTACGTCCGCGCCCAGGCCGCCCCCCATTGAAAACAGACAAGCCATTCGTGGGCGATCTTTATCTTTCTTCCACAGCACGTGCCTTTTTAGAAAATATGCAGCCTTCACGGACGCGTTCCGGCTATGTGGCGAGAACTCTGCCGCAAGCCGACCTGGAAGATCGCTTAGATAAATTTATTCGCCAAGGCGGCCGGGAGGCTATCAATCGCTTACGTGATGAGATTAAATCCATTGCGCCCAAGCTTGGATTACAAGCGGAAGCCAAAAAACTGGATACCATCATCGGTTCGTTGCAAGGCACAAAAACCACCAAACTTACTGCGCCCACCGCCCGTGCCCGGCGGAGTGGCTCCCCTTACGATCCTGCACGTACTGTTTTGTTTGAGGTGTTGCACCGTGCTTTGCGTAATTATCCGCCTGTCATCCGCCCCGCCAAAGCTGGAAATACTAAGGGAGAAACCACCCTGGCATTTTTTGAGGCATATTTCTCAAACTATATTGAGGGAACAGAATTTGAGGTGGCAGAAGCAGCGGATATTGTTTTTAAGGGCATTATCCCATCTGCACGGCCCGCCGATGCTCACGATATTTTGGGCACCTATCGGATTGTTTTAGACAAAGCTGCATATTCTCAAAGACCCAAAAAGTTGGAGGAGTTTTTGTCATTGCTACGCCAGCGCCATGCAGAGATGATGGGGGGCCGTCCCGAGATGACCCCTGGCATTTTCAAAACCAAAGCCAACCAAGCCGGAAATACCGTCTTCGTCGAACCAGATTTGGTGAACGGCACGCTGGCGCAGGGATATGATCTGTACCGCAGCCTTGAAACGTCGTTTGCACGGGCGGTGTTTATGATGTTTCTGGTTTCTGAAGTTCATCCGTTCCAGGATGGTAACGGCCGGATTGCCCGGGTAATGATGAACTCCGAATTGGTTTCGGAAAATGAACAACGGATCATCATCCCTACCGTTTATCGGGGCAACTACCTTTCAGCACTCAAAGCGTTGACACAAACAGGCGCACCCGATCCGCTTATTCGTACTCTAGATTTTGCCCAAAAATGGACAGGCAGCATTGCTTGGGGTGATTTGCAGAACACACAAAAGCAGCTAGAGCAATCCAATGCGTTTATTGAGGCTAGCGTGGCTGAAGAGCGCGGAATTAAACTCAAGATTAATAGAGAATCTGAATAAATCTCAGCCAAATCGAAGAAAACATTCAGCATGTGGATCAAGAACTTTCCACGAGAAAAGCTTATTTATGACTTGCTTGCTTATAGCCTAGCAACCCTTATCGAAGACGAAAAACCTAAGGCCGGCATGGGAACGCGCCAGCGGCACAGCCCAAATCCTGATTGAAAACGCAAATCGCGAAAATACAAGTTGCTTTTCGATTCGCGAAAAGATACAATGAAGATTGCAGAGAGGTAAAAATGCCCATTATCAACCGCGCCATCACTGATCTTGTCCTACAGGATATGGAGGCTTTTCCCGCCGTTTACGTCAACGGCCCTCGTCAGGCTGGCAAAAACACCTTGGTGCGC
>Ga0206826_1004_pt1 | contig 52708 bp, 52 predicted proteins | sample Alteio_BWOrgCont_80_FD_152636 | JGI IMG/M metagenome (GOLD analysis project Ga0206826, IMG submission 152636) | Enriched cells from forest soil in Barre Woods Harvard Forest LTER site, Petersham, Massachusetts, United States -... | ecosystem: Environmental > Terrestrial > Soil > Temperate forest >... | reverse complement strand
CAATTTGATCAGGGTGATTTGCGCGCCTGTGATTTGTCGCGCGGTGATTTGCGCGGAATTTCGCTGCGCGGCGCGATGCTGAACATGTCCAACCTGGCGGGCGCAAAACTGGGGCCGCTGGAACTTGCGCCAGGCAAGCTTAAATCCGCTGATCTGGCCGATGCGGCGCTGCGCCACGTGAATTTCAAGGGCGCGGATCTGATGGGTGCGGACCTGATGCGCGCCGATTGTTCCTATGCGGATTTTTCAGGAGCGAATTTGCAGGGCGCGAAGCTTTCCGGCGCGCGCTTGACCGGCGCGATCCTCACCGGCGCACGGCTCGACGAAGCGGATATGTCAGGCCTCGCGGACGACAGCGAGTTGATTCAATAAATGACCTTTGCGCATATTCAGCGCCTGCCAGAGACCATCGTCAATCAAATCGCGGCAGGCGAAGTCATTGAACGTCCCGCAGCGGTACTAAAAGAATTGATCGAAAATGCGCTCGATGCGGGGGCACGGCAGATAGACGTTGAAATCACCGACGGCGGGCGCAGTTTGCTCGCCGTGCATGACGATGGGCGCGGCATGGATGCGGCAGATTTAGCGCTGGCTGTTGAACGCCACGCGACCTCGAAACTGCCGGATTTGAATTTGTTCGATATCCGCGACCGTGGTTTCCGCGGCGAAGCGCTAGCGGCCATCGGCGCGGCGGCGCGCCTTGCCATCACATCGCGTCCACGCGGGGCGGCAGGCGCGCATCGCATTACTGTGGTGGGCGGCGAGATCGGCGGAATTGCTGCTGCCGCGCGGGCGCCGGGCACCAGCGTGGAAGTGCGCGAGCTATTTTTTGCCACGCCCGCGCGGCTCAAATTTCTGAAAACTGCGCCAGCAGAATCCGCCGCCGCGCGCGAAGTCCTAGAGCGTCAGGCGCTTGCCGCGCCCGAGGCCAGTTTCCGCCTGAGCGTGGATGGGCGCAAGGTTGCCGATTATCCCCGGGCTGATCTGGCGGAGGAGGATGCGCCGCGCGCGCGCGTCGCGCAGGTGATGGGCGAAAACTTCATCGCCAATGCGCGCAAAATTTCTGCGGCGGCGGGTAGCATTCGCCTGCGCGGCTGGATCAGCCTGCCCACGCATAGCCGCTCAACCAATGCGCGGCAATATTTCATTGTCAATCACCGCGTCGTGAAAGACAAAGTTTTATTCGGTGCAATCCGCGGCGCCTACGGCGACTTGCTGCCGCGCGGGCGCTCAGCGGAACTGGTTTTGTGGCTTGATTTGCCGCCCGCAGACCTGGACGTGAATGTGCACCCGGCGAAAACCGAAGTGCGTTTCCGCGATGCCACCGGCGTGCGCAATATGATCGTCAGCACCATCCGCCGGACGTTACATGAAACCGCCGCGCAAACGACGACGGACTTGTCGGGCGCAATGCTCGGGCGGTTTCAAAGCGGGCCGCACAAATTGTCATCCGGATTTTATCAGCCCCCATCTGGATTGTTCGAAGACGCGCCCTCTGCGCGGCATGATGCGGCGGCGCCAGAAGCCGATCATGACGAGCAAGAATTTTTCCCGCTCGGCGCGGCGCGCGCACAGGTGCACGAAAATTATATCATCGCGCAGACTCTGGACGGCCTGGTGATTGTGGATCAACACGCCGCGCATGAACGGCTGGTTTATGAAAAACTCAAACGCGATTTGCTCTTGGGTGATGCACCCGCGCAGCAGCTTTTAATCCCCGAGGTTGTGGAATTGCCGCCTGCGCCCCATACGGCCCTACTCGCAGCAGCGGGTGCGCTTTCGCGCCTGGGTCTGGTGATTGAGGCTTTTGGCCACGGCGCGATCATGGTGCGTGCGACGCCCGCGCTGCTGGGCGAAGCGAATACTCAGGCGCTGCTCAGCGATTTGGGAGATGCCTTCGCCGCCGAGGAGCAAAACGCCGACTGGCTGCGCGAAAAATTGGAATCCGTCGCCGCGACCATGGCGTGTCACGGCTCCGTGCGCGCGGGCCGCCGGCTCAACGCGCATGAAATGAATGCGCTGCTGCGCGAGATGGAGGCGACACCCCATTCGGGCCAGTGCAACCATGGCCGTCCGACTTATATCGAACTTAAGCTCGCAGATATCGAACGGCTGTTTTCGCGGCGGTAATTATCGCGGCGGCGCGTGCTCGGCGCTGATGCGGCCATCGCCCCGGCGGCTGTCATCCTGCACGCGGATCACGTCGTCCAGAAACGGCGTTGCGACTTCGTACAAATATAAATCCGTTTTGGCGCGCAGACGGTGCAGCGTTTCGGGCATGATATAAAGCGATGTGGGCGATTCCAGCGCGATTGTGCCCAGATCCTCTGGTGTGACATTGTCATTGTGCACAGCGTCATTTTGGTTGAACACCAGATCAGCGGCGCCGGAGAGCAGCAAATTAACCTCTTCCTTAAAGTGATGATATTGCAAACTGGTCTGATGCCCGGCCTTTAAATAAACTTCTTTGAAATTAAACACGGGGTCTTCGCCGTTAAGCCATAATTCGTGGCCCCAAGGTTTGCTCACCCGGTAATGGTCTCCCGCGCGCATCAAAATCGTTTCGCGGCGCGCCGGATTTTCCCGGCCGCCCACAAGCAGCACCGCGCCATGCCCCGCCGTGCAGGTGATGGACAAATTCCGCGGTGCAGTGATCATCAGACTGTCACCGGTGTGCAGAACATCATCGCCCACCTGAAGGCTGCAATCACTGCTTTGGGGAATAAAAATAATCACGCGCGGCCATTCTGGCACGGCTCTAGCCTCGCCCACCTGCATCTTGCAGTGGTGGTAATGATAGCTTTGCGTATAGGCTGAAAGCACGACCTCCGGCACGGTGAAATCCGCCGGGAATTGCAGCCTATAACCTTTAGGAAGCCGAGACATCCCTTCAGGCGGCGCGCTGCTCAATATAATTTTTTTTTGCGCTGGCATGCAGAGATAATAGATAGTGTTCGATGACGGTTTCAATGGCCTGTTGCAGGCAGGCAGGCAGATTGATGCCTGACGTTTGCAAGGCGTGCGCGGCCTCAGTCTTAAGCGCGATCACTTCCGGCTGTGCAAAAACATAATGCCCGGCCATTAGGGCTTTCTCTTCGTCGGTCACGGCGCTGCGCGGCGCGAGCCAGCGCTCCCATTTGCGCGAGGCCAGGGCGCGCGCCAAAAATTCATCCGCCAGATGGCCGAGGCCATTTTGGCGCAGCAGTCCAACCAGCGTGCGGCTTTCCACCACGCCGAGTTCGGGCGCAACGTTCATGCAGCGCACGCCAAGGCCCATGAAACGTTCAATCACACCCGCGGAAATATAATCCGCGTTATGCAGTTTCAAAATCAGATTATATTTGCGCGCAAGTTCCTGCAGCGCTGCGACCCGCGCTTGCCACGCCGCATCTGTGCCCGCCGCCATCGCGCCGACGTTACGTGTTTCTTTCACCTTGGTTCCCATAGGCACGGCAAAAGTTACGGGGCGGTTGGCATTAGCCGCCGCAGCGGCGGTGATTACGCGGCCTAAAAACGTATCCCAATCTGCCACGCTCATATCCTCGCCGATGCCTTCATCGGTGCCGATTTCAAAGACCACATCCGTGATGCCGTGCGACTGCGCGAACTGATTAGCGGTGAGCAGCATATCAATCGTGAGATCCGTGAATTGCTGGACCGCGCCAGGCGCACCGCGCTCGACCGCCTTTTCAGGATCAAGGTGCAAAATTTTCAGGCCCGATAAAATATCTGCCCCAAAAGACGCCTGCGCCACCGCCATCGCATCAGGCAGCAGCAAGGATTTTTCCGCGTCGCGCTGAAACGGGCCGCCATGGTCGCGCGCCAGGGTGATCAGATTTTCGGGATCGCGCGCGCGGACATAATGCACGAATTCTTCAGTCGTCCAGTCATTCACATAGCCGCCGCCCAAGGCCGCACAATCAATCTGGCGGCGCGAAGCGATCAGGCACAGGGGCTGCCGGTGGCGGTAAGCAACGGCTAGGGCCGCATCAACGCTGTGCAAACTCATGGGGCCAATATGGAATCTGGGAAACCGGTTCATAAGTGGCATTTGCTGTCCGAAAATCCCTTCGCGTTTGGCCTGCAGATTCACAGATGATAGCAATCGCACGCACGGAAATCCAGTCCGCCGAGGGCCCGAATTAGCGCTTGGTGAGGCCGCAGAGGGCGGCGAGTTTTTGCCAGAAACGGCTATGCAAAATTCCTCCCCTTATTAAATGCCAGGTAAAAAGCAACCAGCGGCGGTTGAGATATGCGGCGGCGGTGCATTCAAATTCCAGGCTGACCCCAAATTGCGCGGCCGCGGCCGGGCCAAAGCGGCGGTGGATTTCCGCCATATGCTTGGCATGCAATGCGCGGCAGGCGTGAGCGATGGTCGCATAGGGCGGGGTACCCTCCAGAAACACGTCCACGAGCGGCAAGGGCACATTCCGGCAGGTGATAAAGGATGCGGCGCTGAGCCACCAATCCCAATCCTCCAAGCGGCGTAGATTTTCGTTAAAACCCCCCAGCTCGGCAAAGCAAGATTTTTTGATCAGCAGCGCCGAGCCTGGAGAAAACCGGCAACCCTCTACAATGCCTGTGGGCCAGGGGCGCGGCAGGTTATCTAGGTAGATTTCGGGCGCGGCGGTAGTGCTGCGAAAAAGGCGAAAGCCGCAAAGCACCGCATCCACTTTGTCTGGATCGGCAGCGGCCTTGTATTGCTGCGCGAGCTTCTCAGGGTGCCAGAGATCATCGGCGTCAAGGAACGCGATCCATTCACCGCGGGCGATTTGAATCCCCGCGTTGCGCGCCGCCGCCGCGCCGCTAGCAGCGGGCCGATGATGCACCGTGATGCGCGGATCCTGAAAAGATTGCATAGCCGCGCGCGTGCCGTCGCTTGAGGCATCGTCAATCAGAATAAATTCAAAATCCACCCAGGTTTGCGCGAGCACAGATGAAATGGCGCGCGCGACCACGGCAGCTTCGTTATGGGCAATCAGGATGACGGAAACCGTCATAGCCGGAACCGGCGCTGCGCGTGATATATCCAAAGCGCAAAGGCGCAATGCGGCGTGAGGCGCAGCGTGCCGAGCGCTTCTTCAGCGGTGAAAGCGCGCATGTCGGAGCCTTCGTTCAACTGTAGGCCATCCGTGCTCGCGAGCGATAGCGTGTAATACCAGCGGTCAATGTCGCCGATGCCCGCAAAATTGAAATCATAGGTGAAATGCGTAAAATAGCTAAGCTGATCCGCGGTGGTGCGCAAACCGATTTCTTCTTCAAGTTCGCGCACCAGGGCTTGCTGGGGGGTTTCACCCGCATCAATACCGCCGCCGAAAGTGTCCCAATGACCCGGATGAAAAATATGCGGCAAAGGATCGCGCAATTGCAGCAGATATTTATCTCCGGGCAGGAGCAGCAGCGCACCCACCGCATTCCCGGGCCTGAGCGGAATTTCGGAATGTAAAAATGGATCTTGCACAGAGCCTATCAGGCGCGCAGGCGGAAATCCGTCGGCATCTCAACCAGCTCGTCATAATAAGTTTTGATCCAGTCCAAAACTTCTTGCAGACCCTCTTGCCACGTCACTTCCGGCTCCCAACCCGCGTCCTTTTTAATCGCTGAGCTGTCGAGCCAATAGCGTCCGTCCTGCCCCAGGCGTTCGCCGGATACTTCACAGAGCTGTTCAAATGGGATGCCCATGGTTTCCGCCACCAATTCCACCACGCGGCGGATGGAGGTAGGCTCTTTCGGCCCCGCGTTATAAACCGTGCCGAGCGGCGCATGTTCAGACACCAAGTATATCGCACGCGCGAAATCGCGGCTGTGGATATAGGATTTCTCCGCCGCGCCCCCGCCGTGGAGTGGCAATCTGCGCCCTGTGAGGCCAAAAAGCATCGCCTTGGGAATCACGCGGTGCAATTGCTGGCCGGAACCGTAGGCATTGGATGGACGAATGATATTCATCGGGAATTTTTTAAAACGCGCCATGGTGATCAGATACATGTCAAACGCGGCCTTAGACGCGGCGTAGGGGCTGGACGGCACGATCGGATCATTTTCCTTGGACGGCGTGTGTACGGAACCGTAGAGTTCAGAAGTGCCAATCTGGATAAAGCGCTCCATATAATCGCGCGCCATGAGTTCCTCGGCGAACTTCGACAGGGCCGTGCAGTTCGTGTCAAAAAACCGCCAGGATTTCGTGAAAGACGCCGCGCCCTCACCCTGCGCCGCGATATTGATGATGACATCCGGCTTTTCCTTATCCAGCAATTCCATCAGCATATCGAGTTCGTAATTGATATGGATAGGATGGTAGCTGTAACGTGGATCGCCCTCACCCACGCCCATGGTGAAGCAGCGTTGTTTGGCGGGATTGCGGCCGATGGAAATCACCTTGGCCGGATCAGCGTTTTCCAACAGGTATTTGGACGTATGGAGGCCAAAGGATCCGCCGCCGCCTAAGACGGCATATTTTTTGGATTTTTTAGACACAGTGTTTTCCCCGTTGGTTTGAAAGGCGGCGGTTTATCCCATATTTTCAGCGGAATTGGAAGTGATTTTTCTTGACATTATTTGACGCCGCACGCCACCATCCAAAGATGATATACTGTAATCAATACCCCATCCGCGCGGCGCTATTTGATCTGGATGATCTACTGGTGGATAGCACGCTGTCGCGCGCGGGCTTTATTGTGGAGGCGGTGCGGCAGTTGGGTATTCCGGTACCGGATCCCTATCCAAAACCGCTCACGGAGATTTTGAGCAAATGTGATGGTCACGGCACGCTGAGCGTTTGGGATTTTCCAGCGGCAGTTTTGGCATACACAGACGCGCGGCTGCAGAAATTGGGTTATTCAGATGACATTATCGCCGCACGCGATGCGGAACAATTTATGCAGCATGGCTGCAGCGTGCTGCGCGATTGCATGAATGCCGCACCAGATGAAAGCACGGTGCTGCTGGACGGAGCGCGTGAATTGTTGGCTTTCCTGAAGGAGCAGAATATTCCCACCGGCATCATCAGCAATGCCGCGCAGAAAAACATCCCGTCTTTGCTTGCGCGGCTCGGCATCGAAGACATGATCGATATCGTCTTTGGCGACGATAAGGCGCGCCGAACCGCCGCTGGTCAGGTCATCAACAAGTCGTCCGACCCGTCGGCCTGTTTCACGATGGTAATAGATGAACTGCACGCACTTTCATCCGCATTCGCAGATATTCAGCCGCACGAAATTATCTATGCAGGCGATCGCCCCTCGGATATTAAATTTGCCCATGCAGTAGGGTGCATCGGCGTTCATATACCCTCCACGATCTTGCCTATAAGTGCTTGGCCGCCGGACGTTCCGGCGCCTCAAATCATAGCCCAAAACCTTAACGCGCTGCGCAAATTGCTTGACATTCAAGTTGCCTCCAGCAATAAAACCGAATGTCTGCCAAACTCGTTTTGAAGTATCATTCCCAGCCCTCAGCGGTTGCCCTCGCGCCGGAGCTGCGGCGGCAATTATTCCAAGACATGCTACTCGTGCGGCGCTCTGAAGAAAAGATCAAGGCGCTCTATCCCGAGGGTGACATGCGCTGTCCCACGCACTTCAGCATCGGCCAGGAGGCCGTGGCGGCCGGCGTATGCGCGAACCTGAAGCAAAGCGATTATGTGATCAGCGCGCACCGCTCGCACGCGCATTACGTCAATAAGGGCGGTGACATGCGCGCCATGTTTGCGGAATTGTACGGCAAAGTGGCGGGCTGCGCCTCGGGCAAGGGCGGCTCAATGCACTTGATTGATTTAGGTGTGAATTTCATCGGCTGCGTGCCGATTGTCGGCAGCACGATTCCGATTGGTGTCGGCGCAGCCTTTGGCGCGAAGCTGCAAAATAACGATGCGGTCACGGTGATTTTTTTCGGCGACGGCGCGACCGAAACCGGCGTCTTCCACGAAAGCTTGAATTTTGCGGCGATGCATAAGTTGCGCGTGCTATTTGTCTGTGAAAATAATTTGTACTCTGTGAATACGCCGCTCGAGGAACGCCAGCCGGAGGGCCGCGCGATTATTGATCTGGCCAAGGGCCACGGCCTCCCGTCCGTGCAATGCGATGGCCAGGAAGTGGAGACGGTCTATGCTGCGTCTGCCGAAATGATCGACCGCATCCGCACCCAGGGCGGCCCGGGCTTTATGGAGTTTGCGACTTACCGCTGGCTCGAACACTGCGGGCCGAATGAGGATTTGCAACTAGGCTACCGCCCAGCGGGCGAATACGAATACTGGACGGCGCGCGATCCGCTGCAGCTTCATCAAACCTTATTGACGGCGGAGGGAATTTTAAATGAAAAATCCGCGCAGCAATATACGGCTGAAGTTGACGCACGCATTGATGACGCCGTATCTTATGCCAAGGCCGCGCCCTTCCCTGAACGCAAAGATCTGTTCCAATATCTTTTTGCGGATGCATCATGACTGAACGGCAACTCAAATACTCTGAAGCGCTCAATGAGGCGGTGGATATCTGCCTCGCGCGCGATCCTAAGGTTTATCTGCTCGGGCTGGGCGTGCCGGACCCTATTGGCGTTTTCGGCACCACGGCGGGCCTGCGCGAAAAGCACGGCGCAAACCGCGTCTTTGACATGCCGATTGCGGAAAATGGCATGACGGGCGTGGCGCTGGGCTCGGCGCTCGTCGGCATGCGGCCAGTGATGACGCATATGCGCCTGGAATTCGCCATGACGGCGATGGACCAAATTTGCAACCAGGCGGCGAAATGGCATTACATGTTCGGCGGGCAGTCCGCCGTCCCGCTCACCATGCGTATGATTATCGGGCGCGGCTGGGGCCAAGGCCCACAGCATTCCCAAAGCCTGCACGCTTGGTTCGCGCATGTGCCGGGCCTGAAGGTTGTGATGCCCACAACGCCCCATGACGCCAAAGGCATGCTGATCGCCGCGATCGAAGATAATAATCCTGTTGTCTTTATCGAGCACCGCTGGCTCTATAACATTCACGGCCCCGTGCCGGAAGGTTACTACACCGTGCCGCTGTCCGATGGCCCGCGCCGCATGCGCGAGGGCAAGGATGTGACAATTGTGAGTTCGTCCTATGCGACACTGGATGCGCTCAAGGCCGCCAATCAGCTGGCCGAGGCGGGTATTGAAGCCGAGGTGATTGATTTGCGCGTCATCGCGCCCTTAAACGATACGATGATTTTGGAATCCGTCACGCGCACGGGGCGTTTGATTGTGGCCGATCAAGGCGCGCAGACGGCAGGATTTTCAGCGGAAATCATCGCGCGCGTGACAGAGAAAGCCTTTGATAAACTTAAAGCAGCCCCCGCGCGCGTCGCCCTGCCTGACGGGCCAACGCCCACCACGCGTGCGCTTTCTAATTTTTATTACCCCACCCCCGGCCATATCACGGCCACCGCGCGCAAAATGATGGGGCTCGATTACGCGCGTGATCCTTTCGCTGATGTTGATCCTGCGAACAAAAATATGGACGTGCCAGATAAGGCTTTCACCGGGCCGTTTTAATCGGCGAATAATCTTTCTTTGAGGCGCTTGAAACAAAAATGATCCCAGATGAGTTTGGGATGCAACAGGCACGCGAAGATCAGACGCAGCAGCAGGCTGTAATAGCGCGGTGAAGCAAAAAGAAAGAGCAGCATTTCCTTGCCAAAAGAGAGCGCAAGAAACGGCGAGCGCATCAAGGCGCGCTCAAAAAACCGCAGATGCTTTTGATGCGCGCAGGCGAAAAAGCGCGTGAGCAGGCGGTAATATTTCAATCCCTGCTGTTTGATATCGGATGACACCGAACCGGTGGTGAGGCGGAAGGCGGCCAGGGCCTCCGGCACAAAAACCGCCCCGCCCCGCATCGCAACGGCATAGACCATAAAGACGTCCATCATTTGCCTGAGCGCCGGGCGGTAGCCGCCGAGCGAGCGCGCCGTCGCGGTATGGAGCACAACAGTGTTGGAAGGCAGCCAAACGTGATCCGCGCGGTAGGTTTTGGCGAGGGCGTCGGCGGAAAGATATTCGCCGAAACGATCAAAACCAGCGCTCGGCAAAATACGGCGCAGCGGCAGCGGCGCGGGATGACGGAGGGAGAAATAAGATTGCTCGCAGGTGCCGAGGCCCACGCCCGGATGGCGCGCCACCGCGGGCATGATTTTTTCAAGAAAATCGAGCTGTAAAAAATCATCTGACGAGGTCCAGCAAAAATAATCTGTCTCCACCATCGTCAACATTTTCGCGCCGTTTCGGAAAACGCCCCGATTGCGCTCATTAAATATCACGCGCAATTGCGGATAGCGCGTCATGTAATCCCCTAAAATATCACGCGTATTATCGGTGGAGCAATCCTCAACCACCAAGATCTGCTCGGCCGGACGGCTTTGATGCAGCATCGCGTCCAGTGCTCGCGGCAGAAAAGGCGCATGGTTGTAAGTGGAACAGATCAGGGCGACGGTGGGCGCGGTCATTTAGCTGCGGCTGATGATCTTGCCTGCCTTCATTTCGATGAAATGATTGCAGACCTTATCCGCCAGCTCTTTATTATGCGTCGCGAGCACCAGAATTTTAGCCTTAGCGATGAAATGCTCCAGGCGCTCATGGGCCTTTTTGCTGAAGCTTGCATCGCCCACGCTGAGCCATTCATCGAGCAGCACGATATCCGCGGGCACCGTCGTGGCGATGGAAAAAGCCAGGCGCATAGACATGCCCGAAGAATAGGTGCGCACCGGCAGATGGATATAACTGCCGAGTTCGGAAAAATCGCAAATCTCATCCAGAAAGGGGCGCAGGCGCTTGCGGTCAAAACCCATAATCGCGCCGCGGATGAAAATATTTTCATACCCGCTGGCGTCCGGATCAAAACCAAGGCTGATTCCCACCATGGAAATGATGGAGCCGCGCGTGACCAAGCGGCCGCATGTGGGTTTGTAAGAACCCAAAATCGTGCGCAGCAGCGTGGTTTTACCCGCGCCGTTATGACCGGTGATAGCCAGCTTGTCGCCCTCATGCAAAGAAAAACTGATGTCATCGAGCGCCGTAACGGAGGGCGTTTTATGCTCCTGATCGCGCTTAATAATGCCGCCCACGACGTAGCGCTTGATCAGCGAGGTCATCAGCATCTTGCGCCGCGCATCATAGACGGGAAATTCAACCGTGACGTTTTCGAGTGTAACTTCAGTCATCTTAAAGCCAGTAGGCCACCCGGTGTTTGAGGTAATGATAGGACCAGACATTCATCAAAAATCCGACGAGCGCCATGATGGTTAGATAAACATAGCTGATCGGTTCCGGTACATAGCCAAGGAACGGCGCGCGGATGACCTCGAGCATGTGATAAAAAGGATTCAGATTAATGAGATCCATGTATTTGCCGACCATATCTTTTTTCCAGAAGATCGGCGTGACGAAAAAGGTGATCTGAAGGACGCTAGCAGTGATGGGCGTGATATCGCGAAAGCGTGTGCCGAAAGCCGCGATTAAAAAGCTGATGAAAAAAGCATTCACCAACACCAGAAGCAAGCCGATGGGAAACAGTACAATGGCGTGCAGCTTATAATGGCCCAAAATCGCCACGGCGGGAATGATGATAATCAGGCTGTTGCCGTAAATGATCAGATTCCGCCACAGCATCTGAAAATGGTAAACTGAAAAAGGCAAATTCACGTCCGTGATATAACCCGCGTTGGTGATATAAACGTTCGGCATTTCCGTGAAGGTTTGCGAGATAAACTGCCAGGTAAGCATGCCTGTGATCATATAAATCAGGTAATTCGCCATGGGGATTTTGAACAGAAAGCTGTAAAGCGGGCCCATCACAGCAACCAGAATCAAAGAATTGATGAGCAGCCAAAAAGGCCCCAGAAATGAGCGCAGATAGCGGCGGTAAATATCCCGCCAGCCCATGTAAACCCAGAGATAGTGGCGTTCAAGGCCAAGGCGCAGATCTTGCAAAAGTTCCATGAATCCTTTTAGCCCGGCTGAGGGTGAAACTCAATGACGCTGCGTGGCGGCGTCATGGTGCGGCGCTTTCCAGCAAAACTGCGTAGCGCGCCAAGAACTTTGCCCCGACGCGGCCCCGAAACAGTACGTCCGCCGCCTTTGCAATTTGTTTGAATGTTTGCTGGCGCTGGTCGTCTCCAGGCATTGCCTGCCGATCCGGCGAAAGCATTGCCATCATTTCACGCACCGCGGCAACGATATCATTTGGTTCATTCGGCAAAGACCTTAGGCCGAATTCCGCCAGCGCGTGCTCGGAATCTAAAAAGCCGTAGGGTTCTTGAAACTGCTCTTCAAAGGTCAGCAGCCGGCCTTTATTATAAGACCACATGAGCTTGGGCAGCGTGATGGTATTCCGCTGGTGCGGCATGTCGCCAATGGGACCCCAATTGGTCAGAATGGCGGGAACGCCAAAGGTCGCCAGAACGAAAGCCGGGCCGGAATTGGTCATGATCCCAAAGCGGCATTGCGAGAAGAAAAAGACATCCAGCCAATCTTGCTGTTCGCCGCTAAGCGCATAATCAATCACCCGCGGCATATCCGGCAAGGGAGACATGCTGTCATCGCCCGTGCGCACCACCCATCCGCCCGTATCCGTGATTTCCTTAATCGCTTTCAGATAAAAAGATGGGTCGCTGTTACGGATGCTGGCCGTGTCTTTTTCCCGGCCGTTCACGGGGCCGTCTTCGCGTATATGAAGTACGACAAACCACGCACCTTCCGGCACGCCCTGGCGGCGCAAAAATTCCCAACCACGCTGGATATCCGCTTGCGGCAAAGACAGTAGCGGGCCGCGCCCGGCGGCTTCCCAGCGTTCTTCCAGCAGTGCCATCGCGTTATGTTTCCACATCCATTGGCCGTCTACTTCAAAGACTCCTGGATATTCTTCATGTAAACTGCGGCTGTATTGCCGCACGGAGGGAATATCGGAAATAATTTCAAACCTGTCTTTCCAGCAGCTTAGATAATAAAGATTAGCGACGATTTCAGGCAAAGCTAGGATGCGGAAATCATGATGGTCCAAACCCAATTCGCGTTTTTTCGCAAAAAAATCCAAAAGCGAAATATGGCCGAGGGCATTCACCCAGGAAAAGCCGGGGAAAATCCGCGGCGCATCCGCCATTCCTGATTTTTGCAGGAGCCGCTGCTGTAAACCCATGGCGCGCGCCCAGGCCTTTACCGCATCGCGCCGGTTGCCGTGCTGGTTATACAAAACCCCCAGGCACCACAAAATACGTATCTTTTCATAAGGATTATACAATCCGCGCAGCTTCAACAAAAGTTTGTAGCCAAATTCAGAAATTTTAAATGCGGATTTGCCAAGGCGTGCGATCCTTTTCGCAATTTTGCTGATGAATCTGTGAAGGCGCAAATAAGCGCCGCTTGCTTTTGCAATGCCAAAAATAGCGGCGCGTTCTAATTTTACCAGCGTATCCTCATAGATTTGGAAAAGCCGCTGCAATCTCCCGCCAAGTATGGTTTTCAAAACGGTGCTTTTAGGTAGCAATTGATAGCGGCCGCTATTCGCATTCTTGAGCCGCGCATAAGAAACATAAAGCCGCAGGCGCTTGGCCAGCGCCAAGCGGTCCGTCAGCAATAAAGACAAATTTGGGCGCGCCAGGCCTTTGTTGAGCGCCTTAACCACTGCGTTCGATTTTTGCAGGGCTGTTTGCCAAGCGGTCTGATCATTTGCGCCCGCGCGCATGAAAATCGGTGTTTGCAGAAATTTCCGGTGCCGCCGGTTTGCACCTAGCTCAGCCCAATCTACCACACCCCTCACCGATGCCTTGGGAATACCGAAAATATACATTTGATTTCTATCGCTAAGCTCCACCATCAGAAAATCATCTGAGTCCGTGATAATGTGGTCGTTGCGCGCGTCCGGACAGGCAGTGAGAATAAGATCATCGTCAATCGTGCTGAAAAAGGCAGCGTTTTTGCGCTGCGGATAAATCAAAATGATATGGAGATGATAACAACGCGCGACGATGCCTTCCCTGCCCGCGCGCCAGTAAAGATTGGCCGCGACCAAATCCGTACCGCCTTCATCCCAAAAAGACGAATAGGCCAAGGGATGCATATTATCCAGGGTGAGTTGCATCAAGTCACGCGGTGGAATGGCAATGACATTTTCCTGTTTATAAGGTTTCACAGCGCGCGACATGGTTTGCTTGATCGTACGAATGCCAGTGACTAAAATAGCATCCTTGCCTTCTTCGGCCAGGCACTTGACGGTGCGGAAAGAACCATCCGCAAAGATCAAATCCGGATTTAAAAACAGCGTCGCCGCATCCGCTGCATCCGCCATGGCCAAACCGCGCCGGTGGCAAAGGGACATGATATCATGCTTAGGCACCTGGCCCGAAAAAGGATGTGGTTTCGGCCGCAAAATATATTCAATATTCACCTGAATGACGCCGGAAAGCTCCTGAAATATTGGGGCGGCGCGGATGGTTTGGGCATCTTCAAACGTCGTGAAAATAATAAATTGTGAGTTCGCGTCACCTTTGAAAACCGGCAAATTGCCCGGCGCCATCAGGGCGGGCAGACAAACATCCAAAAACAGCCGCACATAGGATTCGCCCCAAACCGGCGTTAAAAAATAATATCCTTTAGGACCTGGCCGTTTGGATACTTTTTCCATTCTAGTCTCTATTTAATGGGCTTCGCATCACAGCAAAGTGCAAACAGATAATGCGCCATTTTGTGATAGCCCGTATGCAGCACTTCATCGTTCATGGAAAACATAAAAACGGTGTGGAAATACTGCTGCATCAGCGCCTTGAAGTCCGGCATGGATTTGCAGTTCACATGCCCTGCCTTGCTGATCGGGGAAGCATAAACCTGAGACTCCAAAGATGGCATGCCAAAGATCAACGCGCCATGCGGTGCGAGCGAGGCCGCCGCATTGGCAACGAATGTCTGTTCATCCGCGGGCTGAATATGCTCGAGCACATCGAGCGCGTAAATTCCATCATAATTCGCGGGCGGTACGGGACCAGTGAGCATGTCATGCTGAAAACATTTGAAGGACCATTTCTCATTCATGCGCGCGTTGACGTCATCCACAAAAACCTGATCAAAATCAATCGCCGTGAGCTGTCTGACATCCTGCCGCACTACGCGCGTAGCGAAAGCGTCCGCACAGCCAATTTCCAGAACATTTTCTTTGCCAGCGAACATCTTCGCGACAAATTTATAGCGCGCGAAGGTAAAGGTCAGACGTTTGGGGTCATCATCCCAAGCCTGGCTGGTCATAAGGCCAAAGGAGCCGAGGCCCTTTTCCTGAAACTTGTCCAGCATCACCTGGTACTGGCGTTCGCGTGATTGCATTTTTCCCTGCGCAGGCTTAAGTTTTCAAGCCGAATTTGATAGCGGTGAACCAGGCCCAAAACAAGGGGGATGAAAGCATTATCCGGATTTTACTTGATTTTTATATTTCAGCGCGATAGGTTGTGGTCTGCTGAATTTTTAGCCTAACTCACCTAGGAGATTATAATGACATCAGAGCTTATCTTGCTCGGGACAAGCGCTTCTGGCGGCTTAAATAATTTGATTTACCCCTTGAGTAATTATGGGAGAGACCATGCCTGTGCCTTTTATGTGGCCGAAGATGGGCGTGGTTATTTGATTGATGCCCCTTTTAATATCCGAAATCAATTGCACCAAATTTTGGATGTTTTGGTAACGGATGGATACACGCTCGATGAATTCCCTAAATATTTTGGTGGTATGAGGCAAATAGAAAGGCCCGTGAGCCTTAATATTGAAGCTGTAATCTTTACTAATAACAATGATACTTGCGTTAATGGTTTTACGGCTTTGCGTGATATCCCGAACTCAAATAAGGAGCCTCTCCGGCTTTTTGCACATCCTGAAACATTAGAACATTTAAAAGTGTTTGGATTCCCTTTTGACGGTAGGCTGGGAATTTACACCCCAGGCGGGGAACGGACGACCTTAAAATTTGAAGGGTATGAATTCCAAGCCTCTGAGCCTACCCCCATTAGTGACAATTTATTCTTGGAACACGCCATGGTCCGCCAAGGCAGCCCGGATAAAAGATCTGCAGTGATTGCCTTGCCTGGGTTTGTTTATGCGCCGGCCGTTTCGCATATCGGGGACGATTTTTTAGATTTAGTCGCGCGGACAAAACCCCATACGGTAGTGCTGGACTTACAATGCGAGGTTCGACTGGATGATAATTACCCTCGTTTAGGTATCCGAGAATTTCTGCAAGCGTGTGAAGACATTGCGGCAATTTCACCAGGAACGCGGCGCGTCGTGTCCACGGGTATGGGCGATCTCGCCGGATCAAATGAAGAACTAGAGGCGATTTTGGTTGCTGGGCGGGGCGATTTCAACATTCCGTCGTCCTTAGAAATTCTGGTTGGCCGCGATGGGATGCGAATTGGCCCCGATGGCGTGCGGGTTGCGCCTACTGCGCGTTTAGGCAATCAGCATCCCGCGCCAGGCAGTCCCAGGCCTTAGCCGATCGCGCCTTTGAGCGCCTGCGGCACAAAATCCGGAAAGGCCGCAAGGCGCGCCGTAATATCATAGTGCCGGTGCGTAATAGGCTGGCGGCGCGGCGCGAATTCAATCCGCGCGCCCGTTTGCGCCGCGATAATCTCAGCCAGCGTGCGGAAAGATACGGATGTCCCCGTGGCCAGATTGAGTGTGCCGGTCGAGGCACGCTGCGCCGCCGCGACAATTAGCCGCGCTGCGTCCGCCACATGTAAATGGTCGCGCATTTCTTCGCCTTCGCCGAAGAGGGTGATTTTCCCATGTTCCTGCGCCTCGCGCATAAAGCGATTGGGTCCGTAAGCGTTATGCGTGTCGCCCGCGCCGTAAATGCCCGTTAATCGCAGCACGGCGAACGGCGCGGTCATTTCCGCCGCCAGAATAATTTCGCGCGCGCGGTGCATCACACCGTAAAGCAGCGTGGGCGACGGCGGTGTGGCTTCGCTGATCAAGCCGCGGTCAAAGCCGTAAACGCTATCGGAGCTAATATAGGTGAGGTGCTGGATTTTTATTTGCTGCAGTGCCGTCGCCACATGGCGCGCCATGGCCATGTTTTTCAAAAAAATATCGCTGCCGCTGGCGCTGCCCTTATCAATCGCGGCAGCAAAAATCACACTGTCCCGCGGTGTTAATATTTGCGCCAGTTTTTCCGCCGATTCCGGCGCTGTCAAATCCAGATCGCGCGATGCCAGCGGCAGGACATTTATTTTTTCTTGCACTGCCTGAGCCGCAACCGCCTGACCCACGAAACCGCTGGCGCCCAAAATGACCAGACGATGCGACGCAGTCGGCCGGGGATGTGTGTGATTTAACATGCCTCAGCAAACACAGGCTGCAGACCCAGCGTGATGTACCGCAATCCTGCCGTGCGCATCTTTTGCGCATCTAAGAGACCGTATGGATCAATCACGGTCGCGCCGCGCATGCGCTTGGCGAGTTTTGCAGGATCAAGCGCGCGGAATTCCGGCCAAGCCGTCATGAGCATCAGCACATCAACGCCGTCTGCCGCGGCTTCGGCGGATGGTTGCGCCGCTAAATTCGCATGCCATGCCGCCTGCGGCGTGGCGGCAGGGTCAAATGCTTTGATCTCGTACAGCGCAAGTTGCCGGATCAGCGCAATCGCGGGCGAGTTTTTTACCGAATGGGTGTTTTCTTTATAGGTCAGGCCGAGAATGCCGATAACGGGATTCTTACATTGCGGAAAAACATGTTCGCCCAGCATGCGCAGCGGCCAGTTTTTGCGGTATCCGCTATTGCTCATCCAGGCGCGCACAATGCCTGCATCCGTGCCGTGCCGATCCGCCATGGTGACGATGGCGCGCAAATCGCGCTCAAGATTACCGCCTGAAATCCCCAGACCCGGCGCAAGGTAGCTGTAGGGCCCGATGCGCCGGTCGGCCTTGAGCGTTGGAATAATATCATGCCAGTTCGCCCCGATTTTCTCGCAGATCTCCGCGAGTGTGTTGGCTGTACTGACCGCGCTGACCAGGCAGCAATTGATGGCGATTTTCGCGAGTTCCGCGCTTTCATAACGCATGGGGAAGAGGGGCGGCGCGCCGTGGCCTTGCAAAAATTTTTCGTAAGGCACGGGCAGCGGCCGGGCAGCATCGGCCAGACCGATGATATAGCGTTCGGGGTTCAGCGCGCGCGTGATCGCCTGACCGAAGATCAGAGTTTCGACCTGATAAATCAATGTGCGTCCGGCACGCTGATGCGCGCGGCAAAATCCTGGCTGCACCTGAGACAATACGATGATGGCGGTTTCTGCCCGCGTATGATCAAACGCTGCCGCCAATAATTTTTCGAGCGCTGAAGTATCGCTGTTGCCCTCGTCATCCGTAGCAACATCGGGCGCGACGTAAACGATATCGCAATTTTGCAGCTCTGCCGCGTCGCTTATGAATTCCAGGCGCGATTTATTTTTCGCCATCAGTTCCAGCAATTGCGGCTCCTGCACCGGCGCTTGGCCGGCGTTTAATTGTTGGGTGAGTTTCGCATCCGGGTCATAGCAGACCATCTGAAAGCCGCGCTCAGCCGCCGCGACAACGGAATTCAGCCCCAAATGCGTCATGCCGACAAAACCAATTTTGGGGCCGGTTTTCATGCCACCTGCTCCAACTGGGTGATGCTATCACCTAGACTCCCTAAGACTTTTTGCAGCCATATATCTTGCGACAGATCGGTGGGCGCACTGCGCTCGACTAAAGATTTGAAATGCACATATTCAGCCGCCCAGGTAGGATCATCCTGGGTTAGTGTAATGCTTTCCTCAGGCGGCCGGCCGGAAGGCAAAACGCGCGTGCGATGCGTGAAAGTGGCCGGACCCCATTTGCAAAGCGAGCGGATATGCGCCGTGCCGTTTTCGGCAAGAATATCGCAGGTGAAATGATTGCGCCACATCAGCAGCGTCATTTCGAGTTCAACCGACAACGCGCCTTCCGCGCCGATCACGACATGGTCAGGCGCGCGGTTTTCAAAATGATGCGCGGAAATCACGCGGAAATTTTCCGGCAGGGCCGCGCCAAACCAAAAGCGGCAGGTATCGAGCAAATGCGATCCCAGATCGGGCAGCACGCCCGCACCTTGATCGCGCCAAGCGGATTCGCGCACGAGCCGCGCCGTACCGTTGCCGTAAAACATATGGCAGCGATAAATTTTCCCGAGGCGGCCTGAAGCGATCAAATCCCGCATGCGCACGAAGTGCGGCTCCAGGCGGTGGTTATAAGCCGTGTAGCACATCGCCTTGTTTTCACGAGCGATCTTTTCAAGCGTTGCAATCTCGCTGTCGCGCGGCGTCCATAATGGTTTTTCGACCAGCACATGTTTGCCGCGACTGAGCAAATACGACAGAATTTCAAATTTCGGCTCATCGGGAATACAGCAAAGCGCGGTATCGTAATCCGCGAGCGGCACATCTTTCACGTCTGGGTAATCGGCCTCAGGATTCACAGGGTCGACCGCGGCTACAAAATCCGTACCCGCGTGCTGCCGCCGCTTTTTACCCTGAATGCCCAACCCGATGACAATGGCGCGCATGGCGGCTAAGCGGCCTTCGACTGCTCGTAATGCGATACGGCGCGTGCCATGTTGATTTTCTTGCGTACATGTTCGGGCGAAACAGGCATATTGCCGTCGAATTCGCATTCAATCCCGGCGGCGATATTGCCCAAAATCGCGGCGACGAGATCATTGCCCGAAGCAAAAAGCGCGAGCGAGGCATAGGCGAGCAGAGCGTCGCCCGCCCCGACGGCGTCGAGCACGTTATCCGCGAAACTGTCAATTGAAACCACGGTGCGCGGATCGTTTTCAGGCCGCGTGCGATAAAGCAAAATACCGCGTTCACCCAATTTCAAAATCAGTGTTTTGCAACGCGCCTTTTTATGCAGCGCGGTAGCCAGTGGACGCACCACGGAGTCTTGATCGCCCATCGAAAAGCGCGCTTCGCGTTCGTTCGGCGTGATAAGATCAAAACCTTCAAATTCCGCGATATTGCCCCAGCGGCTCGCCACCTGGCTGTCTGCCACGCGCAACGCGCCGGCGGGAATGGACTCGATCAAGGCTGGAATGGTGTGCTGGTTGAAAATCCCATGGCGGAAATCGCTGAAAACCACAATGTCGGCTTTGGTTTCCGCAATTTGCTGCTGCAATTTGTGCAGGATTTTTTCTGAAATCGAGCGGTTATCGAGCGTATCGAGTTTGAGCAAGCGGTAACCGCCAGTGATGATAGCGTTTTTGTTCGTCGTGGGGCGCGTGGGATCAATGATCGCCTGGGTTTTGACGCCCGCCGCTTCCAAATCTTTCAGCACGAAATCTTTATATGCGTCCTCGCCGAGGACGGTTGAGAAGGTCACGTTCGCGCCGGCGGCCTTGAGGTGTTTGGCAACGATGCCCGCACCACCCACGAAATCCAGTTTGCGCTCAAAACGCACGCTAATGGTGGGCGTTTTGGTCATGCCGCCGATCATGCTGGTTTCGGTGAGCGTATCCACAATCGTATCGCCGATCACATGCACGCGCACGCCCGCGCATTTATCCAAAAAACCATGAAGCTTATCGAACGTCAGTCCTTCCGCATCCATGGCGGTGAGGAGTTTTTCGATCTGGATATTCGGCGGAGAATTTTCAATGATACGCGAAGAAGAATAAACGATATCGCCAGGCGTAAAAATCATTTCGCCGCCGTAGCTTTCCAGCACGTCAATTTCTTTTTGCGTTTTGGGATTTACGGTGCCGTCGGTATATTCATAGCCCTTGGCGAAAAAGTCGGGCTGAATACGCTCCAAATTTTCCAGCGGCGTGGGATTGCTGTCGATCACGACGTAATCCACAACCTCCAGTGCGGCAAGGTTCAGTGCGCGCAGATCCTGGGGCACATAGGGACGTAGATTGGCCTTGGCGATATGCGGATCAGCCGTGAGGCTGGCGATCAGAATATCGGCCTTGGTTTTCGCGTAGATCAAATGGCGGATGTGGCCCACATGCACCACATCAAAAGTGCCGTGGCACATAATGACTTTTTTCTGACGTGGGCGTGCGCCGATGATCTTTCTCAGCTCATCGGCAGTTTTGATTTTGTGCGACAGCACGGCACGGCTTGCATGATCCATAATTAACCCCGTTTTTTATCCTTATCCATGTATTTGAACCAAGTTTGGGTAGCATTGGCAATCGTCTCCGGCTCCCACAGCGGCGCGTCTTTCCAATGCGCAATGCCAGCCAGCATTTCCTGCACGCCCGTTTCAAAAGAGACCTCGGGTTTCCAGTTCAGCATACGTGTGATTTTGGAAATATCCGCGTGGGTCACGTCGGGCTCGCCGGGACGCCGGGGGATATAGGTCACCGGACCGCCAATGAGCTCAATCAGGCGATTAATGCTCTGCGGGTTGCCCGCGCCGAGGTTGAAACGCTCGCCCACGATATCAGTTTCGGCGGCGGCCAAAAAAGCCTTGGCAACGTCCGTGACGAAAATGAAATCACGCTTTTGTGTGCCGTCGCCCACGACTGTGAAAGGCTTGTTCGCGAGTTTTTGGCGCAAAAATACGCCGAAGACCGCGCCGTAAGCGCCCGTGGTGCGCACGCGCGGACCGTAAGCATTGAAAATGCACACAGCATTGACGGGCAAGTCGTAAACCTGGTGCCAGTGAAAGGCCGCTTGCTCGCCCTGATACTTCGACAAGGCATAAGGATAGCTGGGCTGAATGGGATGATCTTCGCGGGTCGGCGTATCGGCAAGGCCATAACAAGATGAAGACGAGGCATAAACAAACTTTTTCACGCTGCCAGCGGCGCGCGCGGCCTCCAGCACACGCACGGTGCCCTGAACATTGGTATCCATATAATCAATCGGACGTTCAATAGAAGGCACAATGTCGCCGATGCCGGCGAAATGGAAGACATACTGCGCGCTTTTGAAAACGGCGCTATTCGGCTCCAGCGCGCGGATGTCGAGCCAGAAAGATTCAAGGTGCGGCGAAGATTGATGATGCGCAAGGTTGGCTTTATGCCCGCCTGCCAGATTATCAATCACACGCACATGAAATCCGCGATCGATCAACAGATCGACCATATGGCTTCCGATAAAACCGGCACCGCCGGTGACGACAACAATGGGCCGGGAGATCATTTTAATCCGAGCTTTTTAATCGTGCGAATATTGTAGTAATTGTCATTTGCCATGCTATCTTGGATTTTGCCTTCGCGGAAAGCCTGGCATAGGTCGCGCACCGCGTCCTCAATCGTATGCTTTGGTTTAAAACCTAACACGCGCGCAATTTTGCCGGAATTGATGTGGTAGGAGCGGATGTCGTCGCTCGGCGTGGTGACCAAACCGATGGGCGCTTTTTCCGGAAATTCCTGTTCTACAATCTTTTTCACCATTAAGGCGATATCCATGATGGAAAGATTTTGGAAACCGACGTTGAAGATTTCTTTTTGAATCTTTTCCGCGGGCGCCGTAAGCAGCAATTGCACTGCTGCGCAGTAATCCTTGATATGCAGGTTGGGACGCAGCTGGCTGCCGCCAAAGACGGTAATTTTGTTGTTTGTGATGGCGTGATTGGTGAGGATGTTTACCGACAGATCCAGGCGCAAGCGCGGCGCGTAACCGCAAACCGTCGCCGGACGGAAGGTCACCACCATGAAATTATCATCGGCAAAGCTATTCAAAACGGGCTCACACATACCCTTATATTTATTGTAGAGCGTGAGCGGCACGAGCGGATGATCTTCGGTCACATCCGGCTGATCCGATACGCCGTAGACGGAACTGGAGGATGCGTAAACAAAACGCTTCACGCCCGCATCCTTGGCTGCGCGTACCATCGGTTCAAAGGCTTCCAGGTTGATGGAGGTGGAAAGGTTTTCATTCAATTCAAAGCTCGCATCATTGGAAATGCAAGCGAGGCTGATAAAGGCATCGTGGCCCTTCACCGCTTCGGCGAGTTTTTTCGTGTCGCGAATGTCGCCCTGAACGATTTTCAAATTCGGATTATTTTTCGGCAAAAAGTCGCTGCCGAAAAACAGCGTGTCATAAACCGTGACTTTGTAACCTTTATCAAGCAATTGGGGCGTGAGCAAACTGCCGCAGTAACCGGCACCGCCAGTCAAAAAAACATTCTTAGGCTGCATAAGCTTTCCTCTCTTGGGTTTTATCATTGGCCGCGATTTGAATGTCATAGCCGGCGGCTTGGGCGTCGTTGTAGAACATTTCCACCGTCTCGAGAGAGAATTTCTCCAGATCCTTGCCGAGCGACGTAAGTTTTTTCAGCATGTCATTGGTAGCAGTGATGATCGCGCAGCCGGTTTGATCTGCCTGTACCACGTTCAGGATTTCGCGCGGGCTGGCCCAGAGGACCTCGCCTTTGGGGCGCATCTCACGTGTCATTTGCACGGCGTCGCGCATGACCGGCACGGGGTCCACGCCCGCATCGGCAATACGTCCCGCGAAAATAGAAAGGATCGCGGGCACGCCCGGCGCCAGCGCTTCCAGAATTTCCTCAAGCTGGCCCAACGTGAAAATTGCCGTGACATTGCAGACCACACCGCGCTCGGACAATTTGCGCACCAGCGGCGCCATGGTGAAGCCTCGCGTATTGGTGACAGGAATTTTCACATTCACGTTTTTGCCCCAAGAAGCGATTTCCATCGCTTGTACTTCCATGGTTTTGATATCGTCTGCGAAAACTTCAAATGAAATTGGTCGGTCGCCCACGGCCTCAATTGCTTCCATCGCGAAGGCTTTGTAATCCGTGATGCCCGCTTTGCGCATTAAAGTCGGGTTGGTCGTGAAACCGCTGATGTAGGATTGCGCGGCCATGTCACGGATCCCTTTGATATCCGCACCATCAGCAAAGATTTTGACGTTGAGTTCAGCAAGGCTTGTCATGTTGTCTCCAAGGTTTGACTCAAGATAATGTCAACTGCTTCCGGCAGTGAACGGACCGTGGCGTTTTGATCCGTGGGAAGCGTTTCCCGATAGCCGCAATCGATGAAGATTGTGCGGCACCCAGCGGCCTTCCCGGCCAGAACATCACTTGCCCTATCGCCTACCATCCAGCTCGCCTTTAAGTCAAGGTTTAATTCGGCTGCAGCACTCAGCAGCATACCCGGTTTGGGCTTACGGCAGGCGCATGCGCGGCGCGCGGCGTGGGGGCAACAACAGACTCCATCAAGATGCAATATAGATTGTAATCTTTTGTGAATTTCAGCGACTGTTTCAGGCGTCACCAGGCCATTGTCCAAATCAGGCTGGTTCGTGACCATAACCGTTTGATATCCGGCGGCTTTCAGTTTCTGTACGGCCTCGGGCACACCGGGCAGAATTCGGAATTCCGCGACGTCACGGATGGCATAGGCCTTGCCATCCACCACGTTGGTGTGAATGAGCACGCCGTCCCGGTCTAGAAATACCGCGCGCGCGGGATTTACCATTTGGTCGCTTGGATTTGTAATTCCGGATGCGAAACCAGCGCGTGCCATACGACCGCCTGATAGGCTTCAGATAAGGGCGTCACCCATTCCGGCGCAGCATTGGGTACGACGACGACGATATCGCCTTTTTGTTTTGTGAAACCGCCATCGCGGCCGACGATGCCGAAAACCTTGGCGCCGCGAGTTTTTGCAAGCTCAATCGCGCGGATCAAATTCACGGAGACGTTTTTCTCCGCATTGCCGCCGCCCACCGAAAAAATCATCACGGCATCTTTGTCATTCAATCGGCTTACCTGAAGCCAACCTGCGAAAATCCCTTCCCAGCCTTCGTCATTTGTACGCGCGGTAAGTTCGGAAACATTGTCCGTCGGCGCATAGGTTTCAAGATTGCAAAGTTTGCGGAAATCATTCGCAGCGTGGCCGCAATTGCCCGCGCTGCCGCCCACGCCGAGCAGGAACAAACGCCCGCCCTGGTCGCGCACTTGGCGCAGCGCCGCAGCCAGTTGGTCAATTTGCGCCGTATCAATCGTGCGCGCGATCTCAGCGACTTTTTCAAAATAGGCGGCGGCGTGGCTGGCAGATGACGGAGCGAGTTTTACGGCGGCGTTTGACATAGAAAACCTTAGCGTGAAGTTAGGGCCGTTTTTGTAGCACCCCGAAGGCCTAAATCAAGGGCTCCTGAACAATTCCCTGCGTTGAATTCCCTTCAGCGCCGTGCTACATCCCCGCGTGGGGGAGGAAGTCCATGGCGATCAGAGGCGTGGAAGTCGAGCTTTTTAGGGTGCCGGAGTGTCTGGAGCGCCGCGAGCAGCCAGCGCTGAAGGCTGCATAAATGGCAGTGGATGGGCCTCGCCGCCGCGGCGCGGAGTTGATTGCCCGCGCAGCGCAAATAGATGAATATGACATCACCATTTTTGTGCCTTGCCGCAATGAAGAGCGCAACGTCGGCCGCGCGCTGAATGAAATCGTCACAACGCTGGCGCAATATCCCTATACCTATGACATCATCGTGATTGACGATGCTTCGACGGATGGTTCAGTTAAAGTGGTTGAAGAATTCATCGCGGCGCATCCGCAGGTAAATATTATCCTAAAACGCAATACCAGGCCCATGGCGGTCGCTTATAATTTCAACGACGCGGCGATTTTAGGGGGCGGCAAATACTTCCGCATGATCGGCGGCCATTACCAAGACCGGCGCAAGGCAATGGAAAACGGTTTTGATCAGCTGGGCAAAGCCGATATGATTATCACCTATATCCACCCGGATTACCGAATCCCGCACCGGCAGTTTTTATCGCGAACTTATACACGGCTCGTGAATTTTATTAGCGGTTATAACATCGCGCATTATCACGGCACGCCGATCCACCGGCGCATTGATATTCTGCGCTGGCATTCTTATCGCTCCGCCGGCTTTTATGCGGATATGACGACGCGCCTTTTGGATGAGGGCGTGAGTTATATCGAAGTGCCGACCGAAGCGATTGAGCGCGAAACCGGCAAATCACGCGCCCTGCGACTGAAAAATGTGATTTCGATTTTGGTAGGATTTGCCGATATGCTGCTGCGCCGCTTTTCCAAGGAGCGGATTCTGCCGGTGCAACTTCAACCCGATCCCGCGCCGCGTCATGTCTAAGCGCTGGGCGGTTTTAATTCTGCAAATCCTGATCACGCTGGGCATTTTCGCCGCTCTCACGGGGCGGCTCAATTTTGATCAGGTCATCCGCGACATTCATCATATCCGGCCCGAATATTTGGTAGCCGCGCTGGCGGTCTTGGCAGTACAGGTGATTGTGGTGGCCTTCCGCTGGGTCCAATTGCTGAAAATGGCGGAAATTTCTTTTCCGCTGGGCCGCATCATCGGCGCTTTCGCGGCGGGATCGTTTTTGAATTCTGTTATTCCCGGCGGCGTGAGCGGCGATGCGATGCGTGCCTGGTACGTTACGCGCGGCGGCGCTGGAACCAGCACGGCTATCAATAGCGTTATCCTTGACCGCCTAGCAGGCTTTATTGGACTGGGCGTTTTGGTGCTTATCGCTGTTTTTGGCCGCTGGGCGATGAGCGGCGCCGTGCCGCCTGTTATTGATCTTATCGCTGCTGCCATTAGCTGCGGCGTGATTATTGTGACTCTCGCCCTGGTGTGTATCGAGCCCGTTATTCACCGCTTTTCGATGCGTTGGCCGTTTTTGTCGCCGCTTAGAAATTTATTGCGCGCACTGCATATTTTGAAAAACCATGATCGACTTTTCCTTTTTATCGCAACTGTTATCGGCGGGCCTTTGATGCAAATGGCCGCTATCCTGATCCTGTCTTGGGGCCTACAGGTGCCGCTTTCGCCCGCTGAGGCTTTGATTGGTCTGCCGACGGCCCTGCTTTTATCAGCGCTGCCGATCACGCCCGGCGGCTGGGGGCTGCGCGAAGGCGCGATGGTCCTGATCCTAGGGCGCTTTGGCATCGCGGCCGAAGACGCGCTGAGCATTTCAGTGCTGTTCGGCATTGCCTCGATTTGCGCCAACCTGCCCGGTGCTTTATTCTGGTTCACGCACCGCCGCGAAGTGAAAACCGCACCCATGGCTGAGGAGCTTCCCACATGAAAAATCTTTCCGCTTGCACCGCCCGCATCCGCAGCTGGATGACGCGTGATGAATGGATTTTATTCGGATTGGGCCTGGCCTATGCCCTGTTCTGGCAGGCGATCACGCCCATTCAATACACCGGCGATTCCGATTCTTATTACGGCATCGCGCGTATGCTGGTAGGATGGGATACAGTTGGAATTCCGATGATTTTCCGACCGCCGGGTTACCCCTTGCTTATGATTTTGACGGGTATGACCTATGGCACTTTTAAAGTCATTTTATTCGTTCAAGCATTATTCGCCGCAATTATCCCCGTTTTGATTTACCGTATTATGGCGCCCGATGGGCCGCGCGTAGCGCTGGCCGCGGGATTAATCACCATCATCAGCGGCGTGACGACTGTCCATACACCGCAAATCATGACGGAACAGCTATTCACGTTCCTGTTATTTTTAGGACTGGCCATCACGATTGCGCTGGTGCGTAACCCTGAGAAATCGCCGGATAAGATTTACTGGCTGACCCTGGTATTTGCTTTTTTGAACACCGTGCGCCCGATCGCCGGGCCCATGTTCTGGTTGATTATCATTATTATCTCCGGCATTTGGTGGCATAAAGGTCTGCTACCCCGCTTAGGAAAAAAGGCGGCCCTTGCCGCGGTACTGTTCATCGCCTTGATGATCGTTTGGGTAATTGTGGATGATAGCGTCTTCTTCAAGGGCGCGCGCTACTCCCCCTCCGTCGTAGTCAAGGTAGGCGCGGATACGCGGCTGGAAACTTACCTATATGATTTGCCGTTTCAGGAAGCGTATTTTGAGCCCTGGACGCGGCGCGCCCAAAATCCGCAAATTGATCCGGCGGTTTTTGCCTCGCTGCGGGATCGCCCAGCCATGGCGGAAATCCGTGAAATCGTGCGCCGTTACATGCACAATCACCTGGATAGCATTAAGGTGGCATCCGCCGCGCATCCCACCCAGCTATTTGGAAAGTTTGCTGGCCAGCCAGATATGTTGGTAGAAAGAATGTTTGCAGAGCCGAATTACAGCTATTCAAATTATATCCGTGAAGCGCTTGAAACTGATGTCTCGCCCGAACAGCGCCATAAACTTTTTTGGGCAGCTGGCGGTGAGGCGCATCGCACTTGGCCGCGGCGCTGGTTGGATATTTTTGTCAAATCGCCGCTTTCAATTCTTCTGGGCCCTTCGCGCGGCAATGGCGCGATTAAATATGCGCTTGCCTTTGGGCCCTTGCGCGGCTGTGAGTATTGCGAGACATATAACGCTGCGGATCGTTTGTCCTCGCGGGTAGATCCGTCAAATGGGCCTGCCAGTCAGCTATTATTCAAAACGCTGATAAATATTCTTTATAACCATCCTGAGTTTTGGCATACCATGACGGATCCGTCTTTTCTGCCTTACATCGGTCATCCCGAAGCATTGGTTAAGGAAATGCTGACACTGCCCACCTATAATTATGCTTGGTTTACAACCAATATGTTATGGCAAACCATGGGCTATGACGCGGCATCGGAATTGATGGGGCACGCGGCAAATGAGGCTTTTATGCGTAATTCCGAAGCCACTGTGCTGCGCATATGGAATACGGGATTGATGGTAGCGGCCGGCCCCGGGATTGTGCAGTTTGATACGGGCATGACCAGTTTGGCGCGTATTGACAGTTATCCATATATGGAAACAGGGCAGCTAAATAGCCGCCATCTGGCCGAGCTGCGCAGCACGAAAAAACGCTACGATCCGCCCTATATCGACTGGCAAAAGCCGACGCAAGTGGTGTTTCTGTGGTTCTATTTCACCAAACCGATCTTTTTCCTGACCAGCCTGATGGCCCTGGCGATTTTGTGGGTGCGGCGACGGCCGATGATTTTACCGCTGCTGCTCATGGTGCCATATGGCATCAGTATCGTGATTTACGGCACGCTTTTCACCGCCTTGCCGCGCTATACGGATCCAACGATTTTATTGCCGATGATGGTGACGTTTTTGGCGATTCCGGTCTGCATAGAGGTTGTTAAAGAAAGCAAAACTCGGAAGCTGATCACGTGAATTATTCCACGATGGTCCAGTCCCAGTCGCCGGTGTAACCCGCTTTGGCGAAGGCATCGTACCAGCCTTCGGGGAAATCGTAGAATTCGGCGGTGAGGACCCAGGATTCGAAGAGTTCCTTTTGCTCCTGCGTCAGGTAGGCATCCACCTGAATAAATGATTTGTGCGGCGACAGGCGCTGAATTTCACGGAGCGCCGTAATCACGCGCGGGTGCGGCAGGTTATGCAACGCATTGATCGACAGCACGCAATCAAAGGCGCCGTCCGCAAAGGGCAAATCATCCGCGCTGCCCAGGTGCAGCCGTCCGGCGAGCTCCGGCGGTGCATTTAAAATCGCATAACGCGAAATATCGAGGCCAAAAACTTCCAGACCCGGACATTCCAGCATCAAATCTTTCACCAAAAACCCTTTACCGCAGCCAATATCCAAAACGCGCATGCTGGGCTTCAGATCAAAATGCGCAATGATATCACGCGCGACGCTGCGCCAGCGCCCATCATATTTGTAACCGCCGTAGCCATATTCGCGCGGCCCGTCCCAATACATCTCGCCGAATTTTTTTGCCTCGGCGATCACGGCGGGGTCTTTGCCCGCCGCACGTTTTTCGATGTTGCGCTTAACCTTAGGAAGCGAGCCGAGCAGATGGACTTGCGCCATGTCCGAATTCCTCTTGCTGCGCCTCTGCCAAGCCTTGCCACAGCGGCGTATATTGAAAATCCGGAAATGCTGCGCGCGTCGCGTCGGGCGCAAAGGGCCGGTAGCCGCCGTGCGGCATGGGCCCCGAGCGCGGAGAGCTTGTAATTTTCACAGGATTGGCGGAGAGCTCCACAACCTTATCCGCAATGGAGCGAAAACTCGTCACCGTGCCGGTCGCGATGTTCAGCGCGCCAGATGAGCGGCGCATCACCACGCGCACGGCCAGTTCGGCGATGTCATCCACCAGGACATGATCCCGGCGTTCTTCGCCTTCGCCAAACAGCGTGATATTTTCGCCGCGGTTCGCCAGACGGCGGAATTTGTTGGGGCCGTAGCCGCCGTGCGGATCGCGCGCGCCGTAAACCAGCGTGGGACGCAAAATCGCGAGCGGCGATTTGACCGCGGCGCGGAACATAATCTCGCGCGCCAGATGCATGACGCCGTGCAGATTGTCAGGCGCCATCACGGAAGCTTCTGTGAGCGGCTTGTCAGAATCCGCATAAACCGCGTCGGAACTGATGTTAATCACATGCGCCGTCGGCGATTGCTGGAGCGCGGCCGTCATGGCGGCCGCCATGATCATATTGTCCCGCAGCATCTCAGGCGTTTTGCAGGGCGCGATGGCCGAAGCGGCGATAAAAACATCCTCGGGCTTCAGCAGCGCCTCAAGCTTTGCCGGCGCCGAGGACGCCAGCAAGTCAACCTCTTTGCGTGTCAAGCGCAAGACCGGAACGCCGTCCCGCGCCAGGCGGTCCGCGATCGCGCCGCCGATAAAGCCGCCTGCACCCATGATGACAGCACGGGCTGGGTTTTGCGGAGAAGAAAAAAGGTGGGTGAGCATGGCAACCTTCTTATGGGCCGCCCGGCTCCGGGTCAACCACCTAGCCAAAGGCCGAATCTGCCGCATTTTCTTGCCACATTTCTTGCTATTGGGGGCTGAATCGGTGACACTCCAAAACTAGGCAAAAATTGCCCAGCGTTCATCTTTTTGTAACGCTTTAGGGCGTACCTTAGGGGAAATGGTCCGAAGAACACGGGGCCGCAGGGGGGAAAGTCAATGGGGGGTTTGTTGCAAACACTGCGGGGTTTAGGCCCGGCGCGCCTGGGAATGATGGGCGCTGTCATGGTGGGGATGTTGATTTTCTTCTTTTTCCTGACCTCACGCATGTCCACAGGCCAAATGGGCCTTTTATATTCTGACCTGCCCACAAGCGACAGCGCGGCGATTGTACAAAAGCTGGAAACTTTGCAGGTGCCCTATACCGTGTCGCCAGACGGCATGCAGATCCGCGTGCCGACCGAACAAGTGGGCAAGCTGCGCATGGCCATGGCATCAGACGGCCTGCCATCGGGCGGCGGCGTGGGCTATGAGATTTTTGATAAGCAGAATTCCTTCGGCACGACCTCTTTTGTGCAGAATATCAATCAGGTGCGCGCACTGGAGGGCGAGCTCGCCCGCACCATCAGCAGCGTAGAAGGCATCCGCGCTGCGCGCGTGCATTTGGTGCTGCCCGAGCGTGAATTATTTGCCAAGGAGGCCCAGCCAGCCACGGCGAGCGTGTTTTTAACGTTGCGCGGCTCCGTGACGCTCACGCGCGAACAGGTCGCGGCGATACAGCACCTCGTGGCCGCCGCCGTGCCGCAGCTCAAACCCCAGGCGATTTCGATTATTGATAACGAAGGTAATTTGCTCGCGCGCGGCTCAACCGATAACGACAATGACGCCGGCGCGGGCAGCCAATCGGGCGACGATATGAAGCGCGAATTTGAAACGCGCATGCAGCAGCAGATTGAGGATTTGATCGGTCGCACCGTGGGCTACGGCCATGTGCGTGCAAGCGTCAGCGCGGATATGGATTTCGACCGCGTCGTGACCAACGAAGAAAAATATGACCCCGAAGGCCAGGTGGCGCGATCAACCCAAACCGTGACGGAAAAAGCGTCTAGCTCAGAGGGCGCGAGCGGCGGCAGCGTTTCGGTGGCGAATAACTTGCCCGGCGGCCAGGCTAGCAATGCGGGCGGCGCGAACGGCAGCAATAATAACCGCACGGAAGAAACCACGAATTACGAGATCGGCAAAAAGGTCACCAATTCGGTGAAGGAATTAGGTTCGGTGAAGCATTTATCGGTCGCGGTGTTGATTGACGGCAATTACACCGCCGACAAAAGCGGCAAGCAAACCTACGCGCCGCGCGCCCAGGATGAGATGACGAAATATGAAGATCTGGTGAAATCCGCGATCGGTTTTGATGAAAAGCGGGGCGATACCATCAAAGTTGAAAACATGCAATTCGCGCGCGATGCCGAGGCTGCCGCACCTGAAATGCAATTGCCCTTGGGCTTGACTAAAGATGACCTTACCAAATTACTTGAAACGGTGGTGCTGGGACTGGTGGCGATCATGTTTATCTTGCTGGTCGTGCGGCCGCTGACCACGCGTGTCATGGCAACGATGCCAGCTCCCCTGCCCGGCGGCGGTTTCGGCGGCGCGGCGACAGGCGGCAATGCGATGCTGACCGACCAAACAGGCGCGGGCCACGCGCCGCAGCTCACCGGACCTTCGGGCAGCAACTTTAATCCCGAGCAGCTGGCCGAGCGCGCGATGCAAGTGGAAAGTGAAATTGAGCGCATGATTAACCTTGAGCAGGTGGAGGGCCGCGTGCGCGCTTCATCGCTCAAGAAAATTTCCGAGATTGTGGACAAACACCCCGAACAAGCCGTCGCGATTTTGCGCACCTGGCTTTATGACCCGAACCGCTAAGGAGACCTGAATGCCTGCGCCGGTGAAAGTACGCGAAGATTACCGCGGCCTGTCAGGCCCGCAAAAGGCCGCGATTTTAATGCTCTCGCTTGGCGAGGACGCAACGGTGAAATTATTTTCGCACATGGATGAAGATGAGATCAAAGAAATTTCGCAAACCATGGCGAATTTGGGCATGGTGGGCTCAACCGTCATTGAACGCCTGTTCGTAGATTTTACCGAGCAGATTTCCTCCACCACCTCCCTGACCGGCACATTTGAGAGCACGGAGCGCCTGCTGGCCAAGGTGCTGGGCAAGGATAAGGTCGGCAATATTATGGAAGAAATCCGCGGCCCTGCAGGCCGGACGATGTGGGACAAGCTTGGCAATGTAAATGAACAGGTCTTGGCGAATTATTTGAAGAATGAATATCCGCAAACGGTTGCCGTGGTGCTGTCCAAAATCCGCGCCGATCACGCCGCGCGTGTCCTGGGCATCTTGCCCGAAAGCTTCGCCATGGAAGTAGTGATGCGCATGCTGCGCATGGAATCCGTGCAGAAAGAAGTTCTCGAAGACGTGGAGAAAACGCTGCGCAATGAGTTTATGTCCAACCTCGCGCGCACCAACCGCCGCGATCCACACGAAGTCATGGCGGAGATTTTCAATTCGCTCGACCGCAATGTGGAAAGCCGATTTATTTCGGCGCTCGAAGAGCGCAACCGTGACGCGGCGGATAAAATTAAATCCCTCATGTTCACCTTCGAACACTTATCGATGCTTGATCCGTCGGGCGTGCAGACTCTCATTCGCAATGTGGACAAAGATAAACTTGCGCTCGCCCTGAAGGGCGCGAACGACAGCCTGAAGGAGCTTTTCTTCTCCAACATGTCCGAGCGCGCGGCAAAAATCCTGCGCGAAGATATGGCGGCGATGGGTCCTGTGCGCCTGCGCGATGTGGATGAGGCACAGCAAATTCTGGTGCGCGTGACCAAAGAGCTCGCAACCAAGGGCGAAATTGTGATTTCCTCCGGCAAGGATGAAGATGAGGTAATTTATTAATGGCCGCTTCGCGTCCCTTTCTGTTTGACAACCGCGATTTCGACCAGATCGCGGAGGCAGCGAATGTTGCGCCCGAGGAACGCCCGCAATTCAGCCAACGTGAAATGGACGGTGCCACGCACGGGGCGCAGCAGCGCGGCTTCGAAGAAGGCTTAGCAAAGGCCACGCAAAGTTATGAATCCCAAGTCGCGCGGCTGCTGGAAACAGCGCTCACGCAAATTGACGGGCTTTACGCGGCGGAGATCATGCGCATCGCTTCGGCGCAGGCGCTGGCGATTGAAATCGCCGGCGGATTGGTGCGTAAAATCATGCCGGAGCTCGCCAATTATTCCTCGCTCGAAGGCATCAGCGCGCTGGTGAAACAAGTCATGATGGATCGGTTTGAAGAACCGCGCCTGATCATCCGCGTGCATGACAGCGTGCTCGATAACCTGAATACGCGCTTGCAAAGTCTGGCGGAGCAAAGCGGCTTTCGCGGACAATATGCCTTGATGGCGGACACCATGCTTGCGCCTACGGATTGCCGCATCGAATGGTCCAACGGCGGCGTGGAGCGTTCGGCGGCGCGCCTGTGGGATAATATGCAAATCTCGCTCGCACAAATTCAGGCCGCGATTTTGATGGACAATTCATCTGAAGCCCCTTCCCAACCCAATCCCAACGAAAGTGAAACCCCATGAGTGAAACCAACCTTGCCCTGGATGAACTTCAGGAAGCCGCCGCAGGCGCAGTGCCCGCAGAGGAAATCGCGGAAAAGGATTTAACTGCCGTCTATGACATTCCTGTCACGGTGCAGGCCGTCCTGGGCCGCGCACAGATGCAGGTCTCGCAACTGCTGAAACTTGGACGCGGCGCGGTGGTGGAGCTCGACCGCAAAGTGGGCGAGGCGATTGATATTTACGTGAACAACCGTCTGGTCGCGCGCGGTGAGGTGGTGGTGGTCGAAGACCGCCTCGGCATCACCATGACGGAAATTATTAAGTCGGATCGGAATTAGGATGTTGGGAGCTGGGAGTCCACGATGCGTTTAATGATTGTCGGACAATTAGAGGGACACGTTGTTGCCGCGGGGAAAATCGCGGGTGCGAAAGGCGCAAAGGTCACGCATGCGGATAGCACCGAACGCGCGCTAAACGCCCTGCGCTCCGGCAAGGGCGCGGATCTGCTGATGGTGGAGATAAAACAGGACATCGCAGGTCTGATCAAAAGTTTGAATGAAGAGCGCATTGCCATTCCCGTGGTGGCTTGCGGCATTGGCACAGACACCGCTTTGGCCGTTGCGGCGATCAAAGCGGGCGCGAAAGAATATGTGCCCCTGCCGCCCGATGCGGATTTGATCGCGGCGGTTTTGCAGGCTGTCGCCGAGGAGCAAACGGATTTCATCGCCGAGGACCCCGCGATGCTCAAAGTTCTTAAGATGGCGGATCAAGTGGCAGGCACAGATGCGACGGTATTGATTACGGGTGAGAGCGGCACGGGGAAAGAAGTGATGGCGCGTTATGTGCATCAGAAATCGCGCCGCAAGGCAGGCAATTTCATCGCGACCAACTGCGCCGCTATTCCTGAAACTCTGATCGAGTCTGAATTATTCGGCCACGAAAAGGGCGCATTCACGGGCGCGGTGGCGCGGCGAATCGGCAAGTTCGAGGAGGCCACGGGCGGCACGCTGTTCCTGGATGAGGTGACGGAAATGCCGCTTGCGCCGCAGGCGAAACTGCTGCGCGCCATCCAGGAAAAGGAAATCACGCGCCTGGGCAGTAACGGGGGCGTGAAGGTCGATATCCGTCTGATCGCGACATCAAACCGCGACCTCCAGCAGGCGGTAAAAGAAAAAGTCTTCCGTGAGGATTTATTTTTTCGCCTCAACGTTATCAACATTGCTTTGCCGCCGCTGCGCGCGCGGCCCAAAGACATTCCCACGCTCGCGAATTTCTTTGTGAAAAAATATGCTGGGGCGAATTACATGCCGCCCAAGAAGATTTCCGATGAGGCCATGCAAAAACTGCTGGCCCATAACTGGCCCGGCAATGTGCGCGAGCTGGAAAACGCCATGCACCGCGCCTTGCTCCTTTCAACGGATGAGGTGATTGAGCCGGATTCGATTATGCTTTCCGGCCAGACTGCCGCTGAGGATGAAGGCGGCGAGATTAGCGACGAAGCGCGCAAGGCCGGCATGGTGGGCAAAACCATCGCGGATGTGGAACGCGATTTGATTATCAATACCCTCACCCATACGCTCGGTAATCGCACCCATGCGGCGAATATTCTGGGGATCTCCCTGCGCACGCTGCGCAATAAACTGCGGCAATATAATTCCGAAGGCCACAGCGTGCCGCCGCCGCCCCAAGGAGACATAGCGGGTGAATCTGACCGCGAAGCCGTGGGCGCCTAACGTCCATGGCCACCGCAACCCTGGCCAGTAATGCAAATGGTCCCGACAGCGCAGATGTGCTGAATGATATTCTGGCCGGCGCACGTTCAGGCCCCACAATTTTCGCCGTGGGGGTGTTTTCGATTTTGATGCTATTGTTTTTTCCGGTGCCGAAGTTTTTGCTGGACATCTTGCTGGCCGTCTCCATTATGGCTTCGATTTTGATTTTGATGACATCGCTGTTTGTGCAGCGGCCGCTTGAATTCACCTCATTCCCCACGATTTTGCTTGTCATTACCATGTTCCGCCTGGCGCTGGACATCGCCTGTACGCGGTTGATTTTATCGCATGGGCATGAAGGCACCCAGGCTTCGGGCGAAATCATCCATGCCTTTGGGCAATTGATGGCGGGAAATTTTTTGATCGGTGTGGTGGTGTTTTCGATCATTATCGTCGTGAATTTTGTGGTAATTACCAAGGGTTCGGGCCGTATCGCCGAAGTCGCGGCGCGCTTCACCTTGGATGCCATGCCCGGCAAACAGATGGCGATTGACGCGGACCTGTCTGCAGGCCTGGTGACCGAAGAAATCGCGCGCAAACGCCGCCGCGACCTTGAAGACGAAGCCAGCTTTTTCGGCGCGATGGACGGTGCGGCGAAATTCGTGCGCGGCGATGCGGTTGCGTCCCTGATCATCGTTTTCATTAACGTCATCGGCGGCCTGATTATCGGCGCAACCCAGCACAATATGCCGCTGGCCGAGGCGACGAAAAATTACACACTGCTGACAATCGGCGAAGGTCTGGTGGGGCAGATCACGGCGCTGATCATCTCTTTCGCTTCGGGCATGATCGTGACCAAGGCGGGCCTCACGGGCGATACGCAAAAGGCCGTCACGGGACAGCTGATGGCCAATCCTCTCTCCTTCGGCATTGCCTCGTTTGTAATGTTCGTGGTGGCTTTTTTGCCGAATATGCCGATGCTGCCGTTTTTGCTGCTCGGCGCAGGCACAGGTTACATGGCTTACCGCATTTCGCAGCAGCAAACCCTGACGCGGCAAAATGCCGCTGCGATCGCCGCACGTGATGCCGCCGTGCCACCGCCCGCCACCGATGAACCCATCGCGCAATCACTCGCGATTGATACGATCCGCCTGGAGCTCGGCTACGCGCTGCTTGGCTTGGTAAATAGCGAAGACGGCAATCGTCTCACTGCACAAATCAAGGGTCTGCGCAAACAAATGGCGCAGGATTTGGGTTTCGTCCTGCCGTCGGTGCGGATCCAAGACAACCTGCAGCTCATACCGAATGAATATGTGATTAAGATCAAGGAAATCGAAGCGGGCCGCGGCCAGATCGCACCCACGCGCCTGCTCTGCATGGATCCGCGCGGCCAAGCCATCGCGATTGAGGGTGACCCGACGACCGAACCTACCTTTGGCCTGCCCGCCATGTGGATTGATGAGATCAAGCGCGAAGAGGCGCTGTTCCGCGGCTATACCGTCGTGGACGGCCCCACCGTGGTGACAACGCATTTGACCGAGGCCGTGCGCGAACATATGGCGGAATTGCTTTCTTATAGCGAAACGCAAAAATTGCTTGATAACCTGCCACCGGAATATCAAAAACTCGTGACGGATTTAATTCCGGCGCAAATTACCATCGGCGGGCTGCAGCGGATTTTGCAAGGCCTGCTGGCGGAGCGCGTTTCCATCCGCGACCTGGCCACGATTTTGGAAGGCGTGTCCGAGGCTGTTGGCTTTACGCGCAATCTCGGCGCGATCACAGAACATGTGCGCACGCGCCTGGCGCGCCAGATTTGCGACAGCCATGTGAATGGGCAGGGTTATGTCACGATGCTCACGCTTTCGCCCGAGTGGGAGCAGGAATTCGTGCAAAGCATCGCGGGCGAAGGCGATAACCAGCAGCTTTCTATCGCGCCGCGTAAATTGCAGGAATTCATCACCAAGGTGCGCGACGCCTATCAGCAACAGGTGCAGGCGGGGGAAAATCCCGTGCTCCTGACCTCGGGCGGCATCCGGCCCTATGTACGATCGATTGTGGAGCGCTTCCGCCCGCAAACGGCTGTGTTGTCGCAAAATGAAATCCACGCCAAGGCGAAAATCAAAACCCTGGGGCAGATATGATCCTAATCCCTCAGACCATCCCCATGCTCCGGCATCTTCAGGAGCAAACCGGTGTGACCTTGGCCGTGAAAACATAAGCGCGTAATATCCGCCGATGCGCCTCAAATCCTTCCACGCCGCGAATATGCCTGAGGCCATGGCCGCCGTGCGCGCGGCGCTGGGCGAGGATGCGATTATCGTTTCCATGCGCGATGAAGATGGCGGCGTACGCATCACGGCGGCAGTTGAGCCGCAGCCCGTGACAGATTCCACCGTGCCTCCCGTGCATGAAACGGCGCAGCTGGATCTATCCGATTTTCAAATCGCGGAAACCACAGATCATACCGAGGCGCTCGCGGATTTATTTTACCGCCACGGCGTGCCGGGCCGTCTGGCCGACCAGCTCATCAACGCCGCGATGCATCATGCCCACGCGAAGGATGTGAAAGCCCTGCTCAGCCAGACGCTGGCCGGCTTGCTCCCTTTTCACCTCGCCGCGCCTGCGGGGGACAGGCCTGTGCTGTTCGTCGGGCCGCCAGGCGTGGGCAAAACCCTCACCACCGCGAAATTTGCGGCGCAGGCGCGCATCGCGGGCCAGCGTGTGACGGTTTTCACGACCGATACCGTGCGCGCGGGCGGCGTGGATCAGCTTGAGGCTTTCACGCAGCTGCTTGGCCTGCCGATTGTGGCAGCGGAATCCGCCGCGGCCCTCGTGGACGGGATCGACGCGGTACGCGATCAATCGGACCTGATTTTGGTGGATACGGCGGGTATTAATCCTTTTCACATGCCGGATATCGCGGAGCTCGTCACGCTCATCAAATCCCTGGGCGGCCTTTCCGCCGTGGATGCGATTTTGGTTTTGCCCGCGGGCCTGGACGCGCACGAAGCCGCCGATATCGCAGGCGTTTATCAAAAGCTCGGTATCAAGCGGTTGATTTTAACGCGGCTGGATTGTGCGCGGCGTCTGGGCGGCGTGATCACCGCCTGTATGACCGGACCTTTTCAACTGCTCGCGCTTTCGCAATCCGCACGCGTGGCGGACGGCCTTACGCCGCTATCACCCGACGCCTTCGCTGATATTCTGCTCTCTCCTCCCAAAGGTGCCCCATGACCGAACCCACGCCCCAACCCAACATTATCGCCGTCGCCTCCGGCAAGGGCGGCGTGGGCAAAACCTGGTTTTCCTCCACGCTGTGCCATACGCTCGCGCAGGCAGGCCGTCGCGTGCTGCTCTTCGATGGGGATTTGGGCCTGGCGAACGTGGATGTGCAATTGGGCCTTTCGGCCAAGCGCGACCTGCAGCATGTGGTGGAAGGCAAAATCACACTCGCGCGCGCAGTGACGAAGTTTGAAGAAGGCGGTTTTGACATCATCGCGGGGCGCTCGGGCGCGGGCGGATTGGCGACAATCGCCACCCAGGCACTCGGGCAGATTTGCACGGAGCTGGCCGCGCTCGCAAAAAATTATGATGACGTGATCATTGATCTGGGTGCAGGCGTGGACCGCGTGGTGCGGCAATTGGCGGCGCTCGCCGCAACCACGCTGGTGATCACGACGGATGAGCCGACCTCGCTCACCGATGCTTATGCCTTTATCAAACTCGGCCATCAGGCGAATGCAAAAGGGGAATTTAAGATCGTCGTGAATATGGCCGCGACGGTTTTGGAAGGGCAGAAAACCGCCGAAGCGCTTGGCCAGGCCTGCCAAAAGTTTTTAGGCTTCACGCCCGCGCTGGCGGGCATCATCCGCCGTGATACCAAGGTGCGCGACGCCATCCGCGCGCAATTGCCACTGCTGACGCGCTCACCCACGTCCGAAGCCCTGGCCGATGTAGCCGCCATCGTACGAAACCTAGGCGCCAAAAAAGCGGTCGCCTGATTTCCCCCGCGCCAGGGGAAGATGAGTTTGCTATAGTTCAACAACCTAAACGGGTTGATGATTCATGCCTGATATCCCTCCTGCCGCCGTTACCGGGGCTTCCGGCGCGAATACCTCTTCGGCGGGCGGCGGCGGTAATCCGAATTATCAGACCGCGCCCGCGAATATCGTCAGCCTGCCCGCGAATTTGCAAAATATTGAACGCACCGTGACCCTGGGCGCGAGTCTGGTGGGCACGAATACCGATGGCTCCGTGGTGCTGCGCACCGCGCAGGGTGATGTGACATTGCAACTTCCCATTAGCCTTCAGCCCGGTAGCCAGGTGCAGGTGCAGTTTCAGCCCGGCAATCCGCCCAGTGCGATTTTGATTTTTTCAGGCAGCGACGCGCTGCAACAAGCCGCTAGCAATTACATGAATGCTGTTTTGAATAACTGGTCTCTGCCCCTGCCCACTTTGAACATGAGCGCTCAGGCCGCACAAACACAGCTTCAAACCGGCGCGAATATTATAGCCCTGGTACTGGATGCGGAGATTGGCAATTTCGTGAGCCTGCCTGACTCTGCCACGTCGCCTATCGCTGGGCAATTATTGTCCCAGCCCGGTGCGCTCGCGGACTTGCTTGAGAAGATGTCGGACGGCAATACACCGTCGCTGGAGGCGCAGGTACAATTGCTGAGTGAGCTCGGCCTGCGCCCCGGCGCTCCCAGCCAGGTGGGGCAGCTTTCCCTCTCCGGCAATTTGCTTGAGACCGTGCAAAAAACCATTCAGCTTTTGCAATCCCAGCCCGGCGGCGCGCAGGGGCTTTCAAACAATCCCGTCAGTCTTCAAGTGCTGCAGCAAGTAAGCCAGAATGCGCCCGCGCCGACCATGCCTGCGCCTGAAACGCTGCACGTTGCCAGCGCCGCCTTGCCCGCGGGGACGGAATTAAATCTGAAACTCATTCAAATTATTCCGCCCGGCCAAACGCCGCCTGCGCCGCCGCCGGGCACGCCTACGCTTAACGGCCAAGTCACGCCGCAAATCATCAACGGCAATCCGGTGGTGCAAACACCTCAAGGCGCGGTGCTGCTCCATGCGCAAAATAACTTGCCCGTGGGAACCAAACTGGTCTTTGAATTTGTTGCTGATGCTGCCATTAAGAGTACATCTCTTTCCGCCGCACTCACTGCCGAAAGTGCGCGCACGAATAGCGCCATGCCGAGACTTGAACAAGCGCTGCTGCAACTTGGCGGCAATAATAGTGATTTGATGCGCGCAGTACAAAACAGCCTGCCCAAATTAAACGGCCAGTTTCCGGCAGCGAGTTTATTTTTTCTGGAAGCGCTGCGCACGGGCAATATCAAGAACTGGCTAGGTGAAAAAACACTGGAGGCTATGCGCCTAGCGGGCGGCGGCGCTTTGCTTGAAGAAGTAGAAAAAGAATTCCGCGCGGCCGCGACGGGGCGCGGGGATGCGCCCCTCCAAGGCCAGTGGCGCCAGACAAACCTTCCCTATATGGGCGAACAGGGCCTCGCGAATATCCGCATGGCGGTGCGCGATCATTTTCAACCGCTTGATCCCGATGAACAAGGCCGCCGTCAATCGCCCGAAGAATTCGGCCGCGTGACACGTTTTCTTTTCGATCTGGAATTTTCGGAATTGGGGCCGATACAGGTGGATGGCTTGTTGCGGCCTTTGGCGAATTCCCAGAAAAAGCAGCTTGATATTGTGCTGCGCACGCGCGAACTTTTGCCTGCCGAGATGCGCGGCGAACTGCGGGAGATTTTCACCCAGTCCTTGGGAGCCTACGGCATGGATGGCGGCCTGGCATTTCAGGCCGGATATCAAAATTGGGTGCGCCTGGCTGAGGCGCAAGGCCGCGCAACCTCCGCGCGCGCGTGATGTATATTGTTTGGCGGCGCTGCCTGGTTTAAAACCAGCCGGAACGAAAGGACAAAGAGATGTTCAATTTGAAAGGTAAAAATGCGCTAGTAACGGGTGCTTCGGGCGGGATCGGCGCGGCGATTGCGCGCACCCTGGCGGCCCAAGGCGCGCGCGTAGGCATTTCCGGCACCAATATGGACAAACTGAACGCTCTGCGCGCCGAGCTGGGCGGCAGCGCCATGATTTTGCCCGCGGATTTGTCCGATACCGCCGCCGTTGCGGGACTGGCCGATCAGGCAGAAGCCGCGATGGGGCAGCTCGATATCCTGATCAACAACGCAGGGCTGACACGCGACACGCTTGCCATCCGCATGAAAGATGAAGATTGGGACGCGGTATTGAACCTCAATTTGCGCGCGGCCTTTATTTTGTCGCGCGCCGCGCTCAAGGGCATGATGAAACGCCGCGCGGGCAGGATTATTTCGATTTCCTCGATCGTAGGCGTGATGGGTAACGCGGGCCAAGCGAATTATGCGGCCTCCAAAGCTGGCCTAATCGGCATGAGCAAATCGCTCGCCCAGGAAGTGGCCAGCCGCGGCGTGACGGTGAATTGTATCGCGCCTGGATTTATCGCCACGAACATGACGGACGCGTTGGCCGAAGAACAAAAAGCGAAGCTAAACGAAAAAATTCCCGCAGGCCGCATGGGCACGCCCGGTGATATCGCAGCGGCGGTATTATATCTGGCATCCGATGAGGCAGCCTATGTCACCGGCCAGACAATCCATGTCAACGGCGGCATGATTATGATTTAAGCCTAGGCCGCTTTGCAGAAATTCTTTTTGGCTTCTTCCATCTCCTCGGACGAAACATCGCGCACGTGCGTCGCCAGCGTCCAGGAAATGCCAAAACGGTCCTTCACCACGCCCATGCGGTCGCCCCAGAACATGTCGCTGACCGGCCAGGCTTCTTCAAGACCCGCATCACGCGCGCGCTTGAAGGCTGCATCCACATCCTCAAGATAAACATAAAAACTGGAAGCCGAAGTCTTGCCGCAATTCATGTCTGGACTGGCATCGTTCAAAAAGATTTTTGAATTCCCAATCATCAGACAGGCGTGCATGATTTTGCCTGAATCCCCCGGCATCTCCGTGCGGTAAAGTTCCTTCGCGCCCAGCGCCTGGGTATAAAGCGCGATCGCCTCCGCCGCGCCGCGCACTGTCAAGCTGGGCGTGAGGGTGGTAAAACCATCAGGGATTTTCTGGACCATTTTTTCCTCCTTCAAACTAAGCAGCGGCGCGTTTTTGCTTGGCGCGCTGACTTATGAACCATACAGCGGTTTTGGTCGCCATATTGAAAACTGGCGTGTGGGGTTTTAAGCCGCTCGCTTTGAAAACCATCGCCAAACCGCGCTCAATGTGTTTGGGCTGGTAATAGCTATAGGCGCGGCGCGCATATTCGCGGTTGTAGAGTTTGCGGTCATAGGGCCCAACGCCGTCATTGGCGGCGTAATAGGCGAAGGCGAGTTCATCGTCTTCGCTCTCGGCGATGCGGCTGAGTGCGACTTTGAGACGCTGCCAGGTGTTCAGTTTATCCTTGCCGAGATAGTGGCGCAGATTGTCATAAAAGGTTTTGTAATGGCGGAATTCATCAGCAGCGATTTTCGCGCAGATTTCCTTCAGCACCGGTTCTTCCGTTGCGTCGCCGAGCGCAGAGTAATAAGAGCTTGTGCCTGTCTCAACCATGCAGCGTGCCACCATTTCGCCCGCGCGCGAACCGCGGATGGATCTTGGCGCCTGGGTATTGATCACAATTTTTTGGCGGTAGACTTTAAAGGCTTTTTCGTGATTAAACGTGGGGTCTACGCGTTCGCACCACAGGCCCAGCACCTTGCCGTGCTGCACCTCTTCTGTCGCCCAAGCATGCGCGGTTTCCTGAAATTCCGGATCATCGTGGAAGACGCTGCACAGGTAGGCCGCATAATCCTCGGCATTGTATTCCACCATCGAAGCAGCCTTGGCCACCTTCAGCACATCCACATCCACTTTGGACGGATCGAGTAAATGCCAGGGCAGTTCTTCAATTTTCCAATGTTCTCGCGCCGGGCGCGACGCAGTCGTTGCGGGTGCCATGGGTTCTTCCTCCAGAGGCAATTTATTGTAAGGAGTGTTGTATTCAAAAATGAGCTACAAGCCAACTGAAAAAGATGAAGAATACATAAATTTAACGTTCGGCGCGGGTAATGAATTGTGCCCCTACCGTTTGCGTGCCTCGCATTTCCAGGCACAGGTGGCGCGCCTCCACCGTAACCGCGCAGGTCTGGGGCTGAAGATATTGTTGGAGCGCATCGGCAATCGCGGCGGTCAAATGCTCCTGAAGGTTCAGGCGCGCGGAAAGCGCCTCCACCAGGCGCGGAAACCTGCCCAGGCTGAGAATGTATTCGCGCGGGCGGTAGGTGATCGTCACCATACCGAAGAACGGCAGAAGATGGTGCTGGCACAGGCTATAAAAAGGGATCGGTGCCACAGTCACTTCTTGCCCAGCCGCATGGGTCGCCGCCATGCGGCCCCCAAGGATGATATTTTGCGGATCCTCTTCGTAACCGCGGCAGAAATGCGCGTAAGAATCCGCGAGGTTTTGCAAAGATTCCGCGCGCGCGGCGGCGGCGCGCGGATCGCCAAGTTTTTCCAGCCATTCCGGCGAGAAATTCATTGCAGCACCACGGCTTGATAAGGGCTATCGAGCGAAAAAACGGGAATCTCAATTTCATGATCATTGCCGTCTTCGTCTTCGGCCTCATAATAACCGCCCATAAACCCCGAGGGCGTTTTTAAAAACGTACCGCTGTTATATTCAAAATGCTCACCCGCCGCGATGATGGGCTGCAAACCCACCACGCCGTCATCGTCCACGTGTTTTTCGCCGCCGAAAGCATCAATGATTTTCCAGTGGCGGCGCAAGAGCTGCACCGCGACATCACCGGTATTTTCAATGCGCACATGATAGCTCCAGACATAATGGTCGTTCGCCGGATCGCTTTGGTGCTCCAGAAACTCCGGCTGCACCTTGACCAGAATATCCCTTGTCCGCGCGTGATAAATCATTGCGCAGGCTTATCAAACACCAGCCAGATTTCCACGCGCCGGTTGGCGGGTTCCTTTTTATTCGCGGTTTTGATGAGCGGCTGGCTATCGGAGAGCCCCTTGGTTTGAATCACCTTGGCGGGTACGCCGCGCTGGATCAGTGCTTCCGCCACTGCGATGGCACGCTGCTCAGACACTTTTTGTTTGCTTTTCGCCGTGCCCGCACGGTCCGAATGGCCTTCTACGCGCACGAGGGGCGGCTCACGCGTTAAAATAATCTGCGCGATTTGATCGAGCGAGCCCACCGTGCTGGGAGCAAGCTTCGCGCCCGATTTGCCGAAGAAAATCAAAAACCGGTCGGCATTGGTATCCACCGCATAGGTGGGATTGGTGTTCAGATCGGTGGCGTTTATATTGGTTGAAGAGAGATCTACCGGCTCGCCTTGCATTGCGATCATCTGGCCGAAAGCATCATAAAACTCCTTGCGGCAAACCTGATATAATTCGGGCTGCCAGGTTTTTTCCGCATCCTCGACCCAGCAATCAAACTTCGCCTGGGCCAGTGCGGCTTCCTTAGGCGCGCGGTCGCGTGCGCCGGCGGTCAGCGCCTGTTCGAGTTGCGCGCGCGCCTTGGCAATTTCCTGTTGCTGCGCGCTGGGAACGTCGAATTCTGCAGGGGCATAGGGCTGCACAGACGTGCCATCCGCTGTGATTAGACCGCGGTCGGCCACGCGGTAAGCCTGTTCGTAATTCATCGTCACGTTCTGGCTGTAATTCGCGCGGTCGCGGTATTGCGCCGTGAGCGCCTGGGTGAAGGCCGAACCCTTAGGCTGCGCCTTATTAAGCTGATCCACTTCAAAATAACTGCCGAAATACGTGCAGCCAGATAAGGCCGCGCCAATCACAAATACCGCGCCGGCGGCAATCAAACGTTTCATTTTTTGCTCCTTATGATGGGCGGCATTGTGGCAAAACCGGCGCGCCGCGACAAGGGGATTTGTCCAAACTCCTGCTTGCAATTCGCGCACACTGTGGGTTAATCGCGCTATGCTCGCCTATCCTCATATTGATCCGGTCGCGCTGCATCTGGGGCCGCTCTCGGTGCGCTGGTATGCGCTCGCCTATATCGCGGGGCTGCTGCTCGGCTGGCGCTATGCGGCCTATTGGGCCAAAACAAACGCTTTCCGCCCGACGCCAGAGGATTTTGAAAATTTCCTCACCTGGGCGGTGCTGGGCGTGGTACTGGGCGGACGGCTGGGATACGTACTGTTTTATCAGCCCAGGTTTTATTTTTCGCATCCACTCGAAATCCTCATGGTCTGGCACGGCGGCATGTCCTTTCATGGCGGCTGTCTGGGCGTAATGGCGGCAATTGCGGGTTTTTCGCTGCGGCACAAAATTAAGGCGCTCGCGCTGGGAGACCTGGTCGCCGCCGCTGCACCGATCGGATTATTTTTCGGCCGCATTGCAAATTTTATCAACGGCGAATTATACGGCCGCGTGACGGACGTGCCTTGGGCCATGGTTTTCCCGAACGGCGGACCGGAGCCGCGCCATCCCAGCCAGCTTTATCAAGCCACCCTTGAAGGCCTGGTACTTTTCATCGCCCTATATTTTCTGGTGCGGAATGACAAACTTCGCGCACGTCATGGTTTTATCAGCGGCGCGTTTTTGGTTGGCTACGGCTGTGCGCGCATGATCGGTGAAGTCTTTCGCGAGCCGGATGCTTTTCTGGGTTTCATTGGGCCCTTCACCATGGGCCAATTGCTATCCGTGCCAATGATTTTGATTGGTCTGTTTTTGATGCTGCGCGCAAAGGACAATGCTGCAGCTGCCTGAAGGCGAATTCATCCCGCTGGATGAATATATGGCGCTCTGTAACGCGCATTATTATGCGACGCGCGGCGGCATCGGTGCGGAAGGTGATTTCATCACCGCGCCGGAAATTTCCCAAATGTTTGGTGAATTGATCGGCGCTTGGATTGTTATACGCTGGCAGCAGCTAGGGTGCCCTGCCCCCTTTTCCCTGATTGAGCTCGGCCCTGGCAAAGGAACCCTGATGGCGGATGCGCTGCGCGTTTTGCAGGAACATGCAGAGATTATCAGCGCGGCGCAAATTCATCTGGTGGAGACCAGCCCCACCTTGCGCGCGGCGCAGAAAAAATCCCTCGCGGAATTCGCGCTGCCGGTTTTTTGGCATGATGACCTGGCCGCTGTGCCGAGCACACCTTTTATTTTAATTGCGAATGAGTTTTTTGACGCCCTGCCGATCCGGCAATTCATTTATGCCGCGACTGGCTGGCAAGAACGCGGTGTACGCACCGAAAAGAACAGGCTCGTTTGGGCCGCACGCGCCGTCAGTCCATCTGAAATTCCCATCCCATCCCATCTCCCGCCGCCCATACCTGGGAATAGGCTGGAGACCTGCCCTGCGTTGCCGAAAATTTTGGACACCCTCGCGGCGCGCGCGGCGGTTCACGCAGGCTCAGCCCTTATCGTTGATTACGGTTACGGAGCGTCCGATTACGGTGACACGTTTCAGGCCGTCAGCCATCATGAGTATGCCGATCCTTTGGAAAATGCAGGCGGGCAAGATCTCACCGCCCATGTGAATTTCGCTGAGATTGAAAATTTTAGCAAGGCGCGCGGCCTGCAATGCGCGGGGCCGGCCAGCCAGGGCGAATTCCTGGTGGCGCTAGGCCTGCAGCATCGCGCGGAAAAACTGTTGACAAACACTGGCGATCCCGAGGACAAACTTGAGATCATCGAAGCCCTCCATCGCTTGACCGCGCCGGCTGAAATGGGCACCCTATTCAAGGTGATGTGCCTCTCTTCGCCCTACTTGTCTTGGCCGGAAGGTTTCCCGGAAGGTGTTCATGTTTCATAGTGCCGCCTTGCTCTCACAGGATGATATCGGCCATGGGTTTTTCGGCCGCGCGGGCGGCGTGAGCACAGGACTTTATGCCTCGCTCAATTGCGGGCCGGGCAGCAACGACAACCCCGAAGCCATTCGCGAAAATCGTGCGCGCGCCGTGCAGGCCGTGACGCGCGAAAAGACGCCACTGGTCACGCTCGCACAAATTCATAGCGCCGACGTCATCACTGTCACCGCGCCGTGGCAAGATAGCGATGGCCGCCCGAGCGCCGATGCGATGGTCACGCGCCAGCGTAATATAGCCCTGGGAATTCTAGCGGCTGACTGCTGCCCAGTTTTACTGGCCGATGCAGCAAGCGGCGTGGTCGGCGCAGCGCACGCGGGCTGGCGCGGCGCGCTGGCGGGCGTGGTACAGAATACAGTGGAAGCTATGCGCCATTTGGGCGCGCGGCTTGCCAATATCCGCGCTGCCATCGGCCCAACGATCCAGCAGACGTCCTATGAAGTTGGCCCTGAAGTGCGTGAAGCCTTCACCGCCCGCGCTGGACATCATGCAAAATTTTTTATGCCCGCTGTGCGCGCGGGATTTTTCATGTTCGATCTGCCCGGCTTTGTTGCAGAAACCATCTTGGAATCCGGCGTGCAGATTTATGAAAACCTCGGTATGGACACCTACCCGCCCGCCAATGATTTTTTCTCCTACCGCCGCCGCACGCATGAAACCGCGGAAGGTCCCGCCGATTATGGCCGTCAGATTTCTATAATCTGTTTGCGGTGAAAAGAATTTCTTGACTTTTTCCTTGTACCCGGCTCTTATGAGCTCTCTCTAACAATTTAGGAGGTATATTATTATGCGAAAAATTATTGCCCCTATTAAAGGTAGTGTAGAGTTAATGGGCATGAAATTCTCTCACATCTCGTGCGATGGAACGGACACTACAGTCCATCTTAATGGACAGTCACCTCAACCGGCTTTTTGCCTGCCTTTGCGGAGATTTGCAGAGATTTATAGAGGCTGCCAAGAAAATCCTAGCGCGAATACCCCAGAAGTTAACGGGCAGGTTCTAGATTTAGGTAAAGATATCGCAAGTCTGGTTGTCCGCACGCATCCCGCTTTTATCATTATGTAATTATCTTGCCTTCACACCGCAGCCGGTGCTATACCCAGCCTGCCATGAAACTTCTGAGCTGTAACTCCAACCGGCCGCTGGCGGAAGCGATTGGAGGCTACCTAAACCTTGAACTCACCAAGGCTTCGATCAAACGCTTCAACGACATGGAAATTTTTGTCGAAATCCTCGACAATGTGCGCGGCAAGGATATTTTCGTTATCCAATCCACCTGCTATCCCGCCAATGACAATCTGATGGAATTGCTGGTCACGCTCGATGCGTTGCGGCGCGCCTCCGGGCGGCGCATCACGGCGGTGATCCCTTACTACGGCTATGGCCGCCAGGACCGCAAGGTCGTGCCGCGGACGCCCATTTCGGCCAAGCTGGTCGCAAACCTGATTACCACTGCGGGCGCGAACCGTGTTTTATCCGTTGATTTCCACACAGGGCAAATCCAGGGATTTTTTGATATCCCCACAGATAATCTTTTCGCCCAGCCGGTTTTTATAAACGACATCCGCAAAAACCTGGGCGCTGAGGACGTGGTGGTGATTTCGCCGGATATCGGCGGTATCGGGCGCGCACGCGCCCATGCGAAGAATTTGAACTGCGACCTAGCGGTGATTGACAAGCGCCGCGAAAAAGCGGGCGAGTCCGAAGTGATGAATATCATTGGGGATGTGCGCGGGCGCACCTGTATTCTGGTGGATGATATTGTGGATACGGCTGGCACCCTGTGCAACGCGGCGGAGGCCCTGATGCGTGCGGACGCGAAAAGCGTGAGCGCCTATGTCACCCACGGCGTTTTGACGGGCGGCGCGGTGGCGCGCATTACGACGTCGCCGCTCAAGGAACTTGTCATCACTGATACGATTGCGGCGACCGACGCCGTGCGCCTTGCGCCCAACATCCGCCAGATTACGATTGCACCCCTTTTAGCTGAAGCGATCCTTCGTATTTCGGAGGACCGTTCGGTCTCATCCTTATTCGCTTAGTTCAAACAGCACATAAAAAAGGCCGCCGAAATCGGCGGCCTTAGAATGCGTCAGCAGTTCGTTTGTTTGAGATTATTGCAAATCATAGAGTATAGGTTCCGGGATACACTTGATATGCAGGAGGAGCGTTGGCCGGTGCTTTTCCATTGGGAGGGAGAACAAACGATATCTTCAACCCGTTTTTCTCTGCATTTGTTTTTAAGGATTGCTGAACGTCAGAAGTAGGTGCCGTATAAGAGTTATCATAAATTGCAGATTCACCATACTGGGTTCTTTCTATTTGGCTAACTGTAATTTGACTTACTTGGCTTGGAACTACTTCCTGTCCTTTAATCCCAACCGTGATTTCTACAGAAGGGTTATTGAATAGGGTTGCGATTCTCTCGACATCAGGGCCTCCCGTATTTTCGCTCCATGAAGGCCAACCCGTATGACCCTTTTCAATAATCCCGAAAGAAATAGTACTCCCCGAAGGAAGAACAATCGGGCCTCCCGGTGTGGCCACATATGACCCGAGCGGGCCCGTAATTTGTACAACCTCATCTGGATTTATTCCCAATTCCTTTTCAATCTGCGGAATCGCTTGAGCGTAAGGAACACCGGTTGGCGTAGGAACAGGCGTTGGCTTAGCAGTTGGTATTTGGTTTGGCAACTGGTGTCGGCGTTGGCTTAGCAACGACCGGTGTTGCATTAGCAACTGATGCGGTTGAGCCGTCGAGGCCACCACCACCGCATCCGGCTATACCCGTCAGTAGCGTGGCAGATACCGCTGCAGCAAGACGTGCAGCAAGACGTTTTGTTTCTTCTAAATTCATAATAAATCTCCTAATGGTTGTTTTTAACAAGCGGCGCTTGAGCCTAACTCAATGCCAGAGAGTTATACTTATGCATAAGAAGTCAAGAGAAATATTCCTTTTTACTTGCATCGCCGTGGGTGGGCCGCTATAAATCCCTCCCCGGCGTTCAAATCCCCCCTGGAGGTGGGCTCCGGATAACCCATTGGAAAACAAGGAAAAAACCATGGCACAAACCTATCAACTTTCCGCCAGCGCGCGGGAAAAAGGCGGCAAGGGGGCTGCCCGAGCAGCACGGCGCGCGGACCAAGTCCCCGCCGTGATCTACGGCGACAAAAAATCCCCGCTCATGATCAGCCTGGAGCTGCGCGAGCTGCGCCGCCATATGGCCGCGACCTTTTATACCCACATTTACGAACTTTCCGTGGGCGGCGAAAAGCACCGCGTGATCCCGCGCGACGTACAATTCCATCCCGTGACGGAAACGCCGCTGCATGTGGATTTCCTGCGCATCTCGGACAAAACAAAAATCACAGTATCGGTGCCGGTTGAAATGGCAGGCGCAGAAAAGTGCCCGGGCGTGAAAAACGGCGGCCTTTTGAACCTGATTTACCACGAACTCGAAGTAAAATGTTTCGCGAACGATATCCCTGAGCATATCACGATTGACGTTTCCACACTGGATCTCGGCCAATCCGTTCATCTAAGCGAGGTTACGCTGCCCAAAGGTGTTGAAGCGACGCTGCAGGATAAAAGTGCCACCATCATCTCAATCGCGACGCCATCGGCGCTGCGCAGCAAAGAAGATGCGGCGGATGCGGCAGCAGCCACGGCGGTTTCGCCTGCGGATGTGCCTTCGCTGAAACAGACAGCGCCCGAGGCGGCTCCGGCGGCCGACGCTAAAGCACCAGCGAAAAAGAAATAACCCATGCATCTGGTGGTCGGCCTGGGCAATCCGGGCACGCGTTACGCGGGCCATCGGCATAACATTGGTTTCATGGCGGCGGCAGAAATTGCCGCCGCTTTTTCGTTTGGTACCCAAGAAAAAAGTTGGCAAAAGAAATTTCAGGGGCGCATTTGCGCGGGCGCGATCGGCGGCGAGAAAATTTTAATCCTGCTGCCTGAGACCTATATGAACGAAAGTGGGCGGGCGGTGCAGGCCGCAGCGGCCTTTCATAAAATCAAACCTGAAAATATCATCGTGCTGCATGATGAATTGGCACTCGCGCCGTGGAAAACCCGCGTGAAGCAAGGCGGCGGAGATGGCGGCCATAACGGCTTAAAATCCATTGATGCGGCGCTAGGGCCGGATTATTGGCGTGTGCGTCTGGGCATCGGTCATCCAGGCACGAGCGATGAAGCGGCGGATTACGTATTGTCTAATTTCTCGGTCGCTGAGAAAAAAATTCTGCCCACGTTTTTGAAGTCCGCCGCAGCGCATTTTCCGTTGTTGTTGGAAAATAACCCATCCGAATTCATGAACCGCGTGAGCCTGGAAATGAAATCTATCGCAACGTGATTACGGTTGCCATTCTGTTGCCGTTTCATCGCTTTTGACCTTTTTCTCTTTTCCCACTTCAATAATCGCCGCTAGGGCGCGCAGCACCTCAGGAATCCCTTCGCCGCTCACGCCCGAGATCGCATAAGCGGGCCCGCGCGAGGCGCGTTTCAATTTTTGTATTTTACTTTTCACTTCATCGGGTTGCATCGCATCAATTTTATTCAGCACAATGATTTCTTTTTTGTTCGCCAATTCGTCTTCGTAAGCTTGCAATTCTTTGCGCACCAAACGGTAAGCGCCTGTCACGTCTTCCTGCGTGCCATCAATCAAGTGTAGCAATGCCTGGCAGCGTTCGATATGGCCCAGGAAACGTGTGCCCAGACCAGCGCCTTCGCTCGCGCCTTCAATTAGGCCTGGGATGTCGGCGATCACAAATTCCATGCCGTCCTGCCGCACCACGCCGAGCTGCGGTTGCAGCGTGGTGAAAGGATAATCGGCGATTTTGGGTTTCGCTGCGGTCGTTCGCGCAAGAAACGTG
>Ga0206826_1003_pt1 | contig 57741 bp, 56 predicted proteins | sample Alteio_BWOrgCont_80_FD_152636 | JGI IMG/M metagenome (GOLD analysis project Ga0206826, IMG submission 152636) | Enriched cells from forest soil in Barre Woods Harvard Forest LTER site, Petersham, Massachusetts, United States -... | ecosystem: Environmental > Terrestrial > Soil > Temperate forest >... | reverse complement strand
CCAGTCCCAGTTCGTGCGTGACTCGGTGGGCAGCGTGTGGGACGCGATTATCTTCGGGCTCATCCTCTCGATTTTCATCCTGTATTTCTTTCTGAAAAATTGGGGCAGTGTCTGGACGGCAATTGTCACGATTCCCATCTCGGTGCTGATTACCTTCGTCATCATGAAATTGACGAACATGAGTTTTAACATGATGACGCTGGGCGGCATCGCGGCGTCCATCGGGTTGATTATTGATAACGCGATTGTGGTCGTGGAGGCGATGTGTCACCGGATGGCGGCGGGGCGTCCGCGGCTGGAAGGAATTCACGAAGCCATGGGTGAAATCATGACCGCGCTTATCGGCTCGACCCTGACGCCGGTGGTGGTTTTCCTGCCGCTAGCCTTTCTGGATGGGATGGAAGGCGTTTTTTTCCGCGCACTGGGGCTGACGATGGTGGTGGCGCTACTGGTATCGCTCGTGCTGGCCATGACTTTGACGCCGTCGCTGGCGGCATGGCTGATTCAGGGACGGACCACGGCCGCTTCAACCGGCGAGGAGGCAGGCTTTGTGCTGAAGCGGGTCTTGCGGATTTATGAAGTCTCCGTGCGCTGGGCGTTGCGGAACGCCTGGCTGACGTTGCTGGGCTGTGCGTTGATTCTCGTCGCCGGCGTTTTAATCTTTCGCAGCTTGGAAACGGATTTCCTGCCTCACTTTGACGAAGGCGCCTTTGTGATGGACTATCAGGGGCCGCCGGGAACCAGCCTGGCTGAATCTTCCCGCATTCTCGACGAAGCGGAGCAAAGCATTCGCACGAATGCGGACGTGGAAAGTTATTCGCGCCGGCTGGGTACGCAGCTCGGGCCGTTTATCACGGAACCTTACGTCGGCGATTATTTAATCAAGCTCAAGGCCAACCGCGCACATTCGACCGAAGAAGTCCTGGATGGGATGCGCCATGATTTTGACCAGCGCTTCCCGATGATGAACTGGGATTTTCACGGTTTTCTTGACGATGTGATCAGCGATTTGCAAATGGAGCCCGATCCCGTGGAAATCAATTTGTACTCGCCGGACATGAACTGGCTGGAACAAATCGCCCCGCGCGTTGAGGATGAAATCCAAAAAATTCCCGGGGTGGTGGACACGTTCAACGGCCTGACCGAGACCGGTCCCTCCATCAACCTGCGCGTGCGCCCTGCCGACGCGGAGCGGTTCGGGTTGTCTGTCCAGGATATTGCCAATGCTGTAAACACGGCGCTACTGGGGCAAGTTTCCTCCGACATGCTGGAAGGCGACCGCACGGTGGATATCCGGGTGACGGCCAAACCTGACAGCGTGGATAGCATTGATAAAATACGGGGCCTGCCGATTCGCACGCCCACGGGCGCGGTCATCCAGCTGAGCGAGGTCGCGGATTTAACCATCGCGCCTTCGGAAGTGGAATTGAACCGCGACAACCTGCGGCAGGACAATATAGTGTCCGCGCGGTTGGAGGGGGTGGACCTTGGCACCGCTGTGCGGGAAATTCAGGCAAAGTTAAATTGGCTGCCGCCTGGTTCCGTCGAATACGGCGGCTATTACCAGGAGCAGCAGGAGTCTTTCCGCAACCTGCTGGCAGTGCTGTTGGCTGCCGTCCTGCTGGTTTTCACCGTGCTGGTCATTGAGTTCCGTTCGTTCTATGAGCCGATGGCAATTATTTTTGGCTCGGTGTTGGCGTTATTTGGGACGGTTGTGGCGCTCCAAATTACGGGTGTTACGCTGAACATTATTTCCATTCTCGGAGCCATTATCGGCGTCGGTATCGTGGCCAAGAATGGCATTTTGGTGCTGGACTATTACCAGCAATTACGGGCGCAGGGCGTGGAGCTGGTCGAAGGGCTGGTGCAGGCGGGGCATCGGCGGTTACGGCCGGTGTTGATGACGTCACTGGCGGCGGCGCTGGGGATGCTCCCCCTGGCCATCGGCGCGGGCACGGGCGCGGAAATGTTGAAGCCACTCGGTATCGCGGTCATCGGCGCGCTGGTGATTTCCGTGGTGCTTTCGCTCATCGCCACGCCAGTAGCTTATTATCTATTGATGCGATTCCATTCGCGGTTTCAAAAACCAGGCGCATAAAATGAGTTGCGACGGCAGGAGCGCCAGTTGCGCCCTCATTTCAGAATAGTTTGGGAGATGACATAAAAGAGAAGTGAAGTGGGAAAAAGCGTTACAGCCTGTCCCGATAACGTTAATGTTAAGTCTTAAACTCTTCTCTATCAACAATGTAAAGTCTTTCGGCGATTTTGTTAAGGATTGTGTTAAGGGTTAAGTGCCTGATAATCAACAATGTTAAGGATGTTAAGCCTTTCCCGCGATATGCATCATTGATGCCACCCTCGAACCATTTTTGCGGACCTTTATTATCCATCCAATGCTTGCTTTGAAACACATCTCCTTTTTGCTAGATTCTTTCTGTGAGTTTCGCTGTTGAATTTAAATCGTTTGCGCCGGAGAATTTAGTCCGGCACTCGCTGGCTGCCGGGTCGGCGGATGTCCGCAACAGCCTGCTGAAAGGCAAATTGTCGCTCAATGACTTTGCCCGCCTGATTTCGCCGGCGGCTGCGGAATTTTTAGGACAGATTTCACTTCGCTCGCAAAAAATGACGCAACAGCGATTCGGCAAGGTCGTGCGGTTGTTCGCACCGCTGTATCTTTCCAACGAGTGCATTAATAACTGCTCTTACTGCGGCTTCTCGCGCGACAATCCCATCCTGCGCGTGACGCTGTCGGTCGAGGAAGTCCTGCGCGAAGCGCGCGCATTACGCGAACAGGGTTTCCGAAACATTTTGCTGGTGGCGGGCGAGCACCCGAAATTTGTCTCGAATCATTATTTGCGCGACTGCGTGGCTGCATTGCATGAGGAGAGTCCGTCGGTATCACTCGAAGTGGGGCCGATGGAGACAGAGGATTATCTTCCGCTGGCGGCCGCGGGCGCAGACGGACTGGTGGTTTACCAGGAAACATACGATCGCAAAGTCTATGCGGAGGTACATACGGCGGGACCGAAAAAAGATTTTGACTGGCGGCTGGAAACGCCAGAGCGCGCCTATGCCGCCGGTTTCCGGCGTTTGGGAATCAGCGCGTTGTACGGGCTGGCGGATTGGCGCTACGAAGCAATTAGCGTGGCCGCGCATGCGGAATATTTGCTGCGGCATTGCTGGAAGGCGCAAGTGACGATTTCATTGCCACGCTTGCGTCCGTGCGCGGGCGAATTTCAGCCGCTCACGCAGATTTCCGACCGCGAACTGGCGCAGCTGATTTGCGCGTTCCGGCTGATGTTCCCAGACGTGGGATTGGTATTGTCCACGCGCGAATCGGCAAAGTTGCGCGACGGGCTGATTCCGCTGGGCATCACGCTCATGAGCGCGGGGAGCCACACGGAGCCGGGCGGCTACACCGGCGCGGGCCGGGAGAAATTACATCAGACCGTGCGCGGGAGAATTACCGGCGAAGGCGCGAGCGAATGGGCGAACAGCAAGGCGACGGGGCAGTTTGAGGTTTCGGACGACCGCTCGCCGCAGGAAGTGGCAAATCTGATCCAAAAACTTGGTTACGAGCCGGTATGGAAGGATTGGGACATGGCGCTGGCAAAATCATGAACCCTGTCGTTATCGCCAATGGCAAGGCGGTTGCCGCGCAGCTTCCCTGTTCCATCGAGGAATTCCTGTTGGCGCAAAGTCTTTTGCCGCGGAGCGTGGTGGTGGAGCACAACGGCGACGCCGTAGCGCCGTCGGAATTTTTTCAACGACAATTAAAGGCGGGAGATAAATTGGAAATTGTGAAAATCGTGGCGGGGGGATAGAAACACGTCACTTTGATATTCCACGCCCGAGGTTTTTCCCGTAACCTTCCTCGGTTATGATTTCCCTGCATGATATTATCTGGCATAACGGAAGATTTCTAGGGGTTGAATGGAGTGTCTGGAAAGGGATCGGCCTGCTCGGCAACGCCGTTTTCTTCTCCCGTTTCTTTGTTCAATGGTATGAGTCGGAAAAGAAAGGCCGGGTGGTTGTTCCCGTGATTTTTTGGTGGCTGAGTTTGACCGGGACTCTGCTGCTGCTGAGTTACGCTATACGCCAAAACGATTCTGTGTTTATTTTGGCCTATGCGTTTTCCTGGATTCCCTACCTGCGGAATTTAGTTATCCACCGCCGGTATGAAAAAGCTCATATCTACTGCCCGGACTGCGGGAAAAAAGTCCCGCCTCAATCTAATTTTTGCCCTCATTGCGGGGCGAAGTTATCCGCTACGGCTTCGGCGGTATAGAGTTGGGCGTCCATCCATATTTTTCCAGGACGGGCTGGAAGGAAGGATGGGTGAGGGCGTAGTTGACCAATTCCTTATTGAAATTATCTATGGCGGGAGCATGCTGGTTGAAGGTCTGGATAATTTGCATATCCCGCGGGCGGCTTGCGTTCAAGTCATTGCCAATGATGCGCGCCTGGTAATAGAGATAAAATACGACCGTGGCGGAGACAACAATGAGCGCCAACAACAACAGGAATACCTGGCGTTGTAAGGCTGTAATTTGCGATTCCATATCTGAATTCTGCACGGGTAAACGGGATTCAAGATCGTTCATGAGTTTAATGGCCGGCCGGCCGGGCTTGCAGGTTTTGCAGGATGCGCGTTAATTCCACGCTGGGATACTTTTGATTGTAAGCCGATGCATCATTGAAAAGGGTCTGGACTCCGGTCAAACGGGCGTTGTCCAGCATGGCCTGGCTTTGCAGCGCGCGCCCCTCGCGAGTAACAAAAACGACATTGAGGGCGAGAATCACACCCGCCACAACCAGCACTCCCAACACGAAGGTCAGGATGCCGTTTAACGTTTCAAATTTCATGGTGGCGGAGAATTTAGCCGAAAGAAGGCGATTGTCCACTCGTTTTTTGCACGAAAATAATTGATTTTTCCGCGGTAATCGCAATAGTAAAGGGCTCAATAACGCTGTGCCTAAAGAAGAGCCAATTGAATTGACCGGGAATGTGACGCAGGTATTGCCGGGCACGATGTTCCGGGTGGCGCTGTCCAACGGGCATGAAGTCCTCGCCCATATTTCCGGAAAAATGCGAAAAAATTTCATTCGCATCTCCGTGGGCGACAAGGTAAACGTGGAAATGTCCCCTTATGATTTGAACAAGGCGCGGATTATTTACCGGCATCCCTGATGCGCCCTGCATTTGCGTTAAGCATTTTCTCATGATTTACTAACGCAACCGCAACCCAAAAACGCTGGCTATGCAAATTCATTTCTTTGGCGCAACGCGCACGACCACCGGTTCGATGTACCTGTTCGAGATTAACGGCAAAAAATTGCTGCTCGAATGCGGGTTGTTCCAAGGCCATCGCGAGGAGGAAACGGCCCGCAACTGTTGTTTCCCGTTTGATCCCAAACAAATTGACGCCGCCGTTTTAAGCCATGCGCACATGGATCACGCGGGGAATTTTCCGAACCTCCGCAAGCAGGGTTTCACGGGCAATATCTATTGCACTTTCGCTACTCGCGACCTTGCCAGCATCATGCTGGTGGATTCCGCCAAAATTCAGATGGATGACGCAGCGTTCGTTTCGAAGCAGCGCGCCAAAAAGAACCTGCCGCCAGTGCAGCCGCTTTACACTATCGCCGACGCCGAAAAAGTCCTGGAACAATTTGTCTCGGTCAATTACGAGCGCCCGGTCCAGGTGGTGGATGGCGTGACGGCGACATTCCGCGACGCCGGGCACATTCTGGGGTCGGCGCAGGTCATCCTCGACATTACCGAAGGCGCAAAGAAATATCGCTGGCTGTTCAGCGGCGATGTTGGCCGCGGAAACGATGAGATTTTGCGCGATCCAGCGCCGACCGAAAACGTGGATTTCCTGCAAGTAGAATCTACCTACGGCGGACGCGAGCACGCGGCGCGCGGCAATGCTGATGAAACGGTCTGCCGCCTGGTCTCTGAGACGTTGAACAAAAAGGGGAAGGTAATTATCCCGGCCTTTTCGGTTGGGCGCACACAGCAGATCGTTTATGTGCTGCACCAACTCACGCTGGCGGGCAAATTGCAACGCGTTCCCATTTTTGTGGACAGCCCGTTGAGTGTGAATGCCACGGAAATTTACCGTTTGCACCCGGAATGTTTCAACGACACCATCAACCAATTTTTGCATGAGAAAGAGAATCCGTTTGGCATGTCAAACCTGACGTACATCCGTGATGCGGAGCAATCCAAGAAATTGAACGATTTGAAAGAGCCGGCGGTTATCATCAGCGCGTCGGGCATGGCTGAAGGTGGACGTATCCGGCATCACTTGAAAAATCACATTGGTTTTGCCAATAATTTGATTTTATTTATTGGCTATTGTGCGGAGCACACGTTGGGCGCAGCAATCCTGGCTGGCACGAATCCCGTGAATATTTTTGGCGAACCCCATCAAGTACGGGCGAAAATTGCCTCAATTGATTCGTATTCCGGTCACGCAGACAAAAATGAATTGAAACGCTACGTCGAGCGGGTTTCAGGCGAGATCAAGAAAATCATTTGTATCCACGGTGAAGAATCCCAATGCCTTGCCAACGCTGATGCCATGCGCGCTTTGAAGCCAAAAGCAGAAGTGCTTGTGCCTCAATATAAACAAGTTCTGGTGATCTAGGCGGGGAGCGCAGAGCTGAACCGCTTTCTCCTTCATAGTCCCGTGTCCCGTTTTGGAACACGCCCTCAATCCTGATTGGCACAAACCGGGTAAATAATTGCCGATGGCCCAAATAAGGCATTCAATTTGCTTATAATTTATGAAGCACAAATGGAAGGTACCAATCATCAGGAGCCGATGACCGATACTGCCCAGCCACGGACAATGAACAGCCAATCCAATGGCGGCGTGGACAGGCGGGACCCGGCGGCTTTGAACGCAAAACTCGCGCAGGAAAATGCGCAGTTGAGGCGCGAGCGGGATTTGCTGCGCATGGTGATTGAGAATGTGCCGGACAACATTTACGCCAAGGACAGAGAAGGGCGTTTTATCCTGAACAATCCGGCCCATGCCCGCGACCTGGGGGCAGACTCGCCGGCGGAAATGAAAGGCAAAAGTGATTTCGATTATTTCCCGAAGGAGCTGGCCCAGCAGTTTTTTGACGACGAACAAAAAATTATCCAAACAGGCAAGCCGGTCATTAACCAGGAACAATATAAAAGCCGGCGCAAAGATCCTTCGGGCAAAAAATACTGGTCTGTATCGAGCAAAGTGATTTGGTGCGACGACAAGGGGGAAATCCTGGGGACGGTGGGAATTACCCGTGACATCCATGAATTCAAGATGGCGCAGGAAGCTTTGCGGGCCAGCGAAGAAAAATTGCGTGAATTTACGGCGCAACTCGAACGGAGCAACCGCGAGCTGCAGGATTTCGCCTACGTGGCCTCGCATGATTTGCAGGAGCCGCTCCGGAAAATCGTGGTTTTCGGCGAGCGGCTCAAGGAAAAAGCCGCCGAGCGACTGGAACCTGAGACGTTGGATTATTTGCAGCGCATGCAAAAGGCGGCGTCGCGAATGCAAACGCTCATCAACGACCTCCTGACATTTTCACGAGTGACAACCAAGGCCCAGCCGTTTAACCCGGTGGATTTGGAGCAGACCGTGCGCGAAGTCGTGGACGATCTCGAAGGACGAATTGAAGCAACCAAGGGCCGCGTAGACCTGGGGATTTTGCCAACCATTGACGCCGAGCCGCTGCAAATTCGCCAGTTGCTGCAAAATTTAATTGGCAACGCGCTCAAGTTCCGCCGCCCGGATGTCTCGCCGGTGGTAAAAATAGACGCAAAGTTCTTTTTCGGCGCTTTGCCCGACTCCGCCGAGGATGCCCCCGAGCAGAAGTTGTGCGAATTGACCGTGAGCGACAATGGCATCGGTTTTGAAGAAAAGTATCTCGATCGGATTTTCAATGTCTTTCAACGGTTGCATACGCGCAACGAGTATGAGGGCACGGGAATGGGGTTGGCCATTGCGCGAAAAATCGTTGTCTATCATGGCGGCGTGATTACGGCCAAAAGTGCGCCCGGACAGGGCAGCACGTTTATCGTGACGCTGCCGGCCACGCACCCGAAACCAAAGAATAATGGACAACAATAACCGATAATAAATTATGAAAAAAGAGGGTAAAATGATTACGATTGTGCTCGCCGATGACGATGCGGATGACCGCAAGCTCACGCAGGATGCCTTTATGGAGAACCGTCTGGCCAACGAGTTTCACACGGTGGAAGACGGCGAGGAATTGCTGGACTATTTGCATCGCCGCGGCAAATACGAGTCCCTGCGCGGGGATCCGCTGCCGGGATTGATCTTGCTGGACTTGAACATGCCGCGTAAAGACGGACGCGAAGCGCTCAAGGACATCAAGGCGGACCCGGATTTGCGACGGATTCCTATCGTCGTGCTTACGACTTCCAAGGCCGAGGAGGACATCGTGCGAAGTTACGATTTAGGTGTGAATTCCTACGTGACCAAGCCGGTGACCTTTAAATCACTCGTCGAATTAATCAAAGTTCTGGGACGCTATTGGTTTGAGGTTGTTGAACTGCCGCCGGATGAAAGTTAAAAATAATGAGTGCCACGCCCGTAAAGGTTTTGCTGGTGGATGATGATGAGGATGATTTTCTCATTACGCGCGACTTAATGTCGCAAATTCGGGAGCGGCGGCACCAACTGGATTGGATCAATAACTACAACGACGGCCTGGCGGCCATCAAACGGTGCGAGCACGATCTTTGCCTGCTGGATTACCGCCTGGGCGAACGCACAGGCCTGGAATTGTTGCGGGAATTGCAGGCGTTCGAGGCGTGTCCGCCAATGATTTTGTTGACCGGGCAGGGCGATCAGGAAATTGACCTGGAAGCGATGAAAGCCGGCGCAGCGGATTATCTGGTTAAAAGCCGACTCTCTTCCGATACGCTCGAACGCGCGATTCGTTATGCCATCGAGCGGAAACGCTCGCAAGCGACGCTGCGCCATGAACGCGATTTCGTCAGCCGCATCATGGACACGAGCCCATCGGGGATCGTTGTGACTGATTGCGAGGGAAAGATCACGTTTGCCAATCGTCGTGCCGAGGAAGTTTTGAAACTTTCCCAATATCCAGCGCAAACTTCCAATGTGCTGGCCTGGCGTGTGGCTGACCTGGATGGCAATTTGCTTTCCGGCCGAGTGTCCTTGTTGAAAAATGTACTCATTTCCGGCGAGCCGGTGTTGGACATTCATCATGTCATCGAATTTCCCGACGGGCAGCGCATCGTCATTTCGGCCAATGCCTCGACTCTGGCCAACGCGGAAGGGCGGATTGACGGCATGATTGTGACGGTGGAGGACGTCACCCAGCGGCTTGCGCTGGAGACGCAATTGCGCCAATCCCAAAAAATGGATTCGCTGGGACAACTGGCCGCCGGCGTGGCGCATGACATCAACAATGTGCTTACAATTATCCAGGGTCATGCCGGGCTGCTTTTGAACGGCGCGACACCGGACTCCGACGCGGCCAAATCAGCGTCCCAAATTGCGGCGGCTTCAGACCGTGCGGCTGGTTTTATCCGGCATTTGCTGGCGTTCAGCCGCAAACAAATTTACCGCACAAAAATCCTCGACCTGAATGATGTCCTACGCAATTTAGAATCCCTGCTGCCGCGAATGCTGGGAGCGCAGATCGCGCTGGAAACGCATTATGCTCCCCAACTGCCGCATATTGCCGCCGATACGGCGTTGATTGAGCAGATTGTGATGAACCTGGCGATTAACGCGCGCGACGCGATGCCCAAGGGCGGCAAGCTGCGGATTGAAACGTCAGTGCTTGACCTGGATGTGATTTCTGTCCGCCGGCATCCGGAAGGTCGCCCGGGACATTTCGTTTGCCTGGCGGCGAGCGACACTGGCTGTGGGATGGAGCCGGCTTTAATCCGCCGGATTTTCGAGCCGTTCTTTACCACCAAAGAAATGGGCAAAGGGACGGGCCTGGGATTGGCCACGGTTTATGCCGTCGTCAAACAACATCGCGGCTGGATTGAAGTCCAGAGCGAGGTGGGCGCGGGCTCGACCTTTAGAATTTTCCTGCCGGCTTCCGACCAGAGTGTTCCGACGCCGGAGGTAGCGCCGGTGGCGCTGGAGCCAATCAAGGGCGGCAAGGAAACGATCCTGCTGGCCGAGGATGAGGGCGCATTGCTGGAGCTTATGCGGCACGTGCTGGGCCAGTATCAATACAAGATTTTAACGGCGACATCCGGCAGCGAAGCGTTGCGCATTTGGGAGCAGCATGAGGGGCGAATTGATTTGCTGCTGACGGATGTCATCATGCCGGGCGGGATGACGGGCCGCGAACTGGCGGACGAACTTAAAAAGAGAAAGCCTGAATTGAAGGTCATTTTTACGAGCGGTTTTAATACGATCATGCCGGGCAAGACCCGCAGCACGGGTGACACGGTGTTTTTGGCCAAGCCGTACCTGCCGGACGCGGTGGCGAAATTGATTCGGAATACGCTGGATGCGGTTTCGGCTTTACCAGTGGTGGCTTAATAAATTGGAGCGAGCGAAGGGATTCGAACCCTCGAAACGAACTTTCTAAGCAAATATGAGGTTTTATTGACATTTTGAATGACTGAAACCGCCTTGACAGCTTTGCTTGTTGTAACTATTGTTGTAACCGACAATGGCCTCGTTAAGACGTTTGCCCAAATCGCCATATTGGATTGCTTGTTTCACCCTCCCCGATGGAACAAGAACCCAGCGGTCCACAAAATCAACTGACCGGCGTGAAGCGCAAAGGATCGCCAACAAGTTTGAAGACGCCTCAGCCGAAGGGTCGGGAGGACGGCTGACAGAAGTCCAGGCACGAAAAGTCATCGCGGACATTTATTCCATTGCGAACAAGGATGCCATTTCCAGTTCCACCACAAAAGATTTTTTCGCTGCCTGGCTGAAGCGAAAAGAATTGGAGGCGACGGAAAAAACACATTTGCGTTACAAAAATGCAGCCGACCATTTGCTCAAGTATTTGGGGCCAAAAGCCAAAGCCGACATCGCTCATTTAACCAGCAAGGAAATTACAAGCTTCAGAGACGACCTAGCTGGACGTTTAACAGCGGGAACCGTCAATACCACCTTGAAAATAATTCGTTCTGCATTAGCCCAAGCGAAACGCGATGGCATTTTGGATGTCAATGAGGCAGAACGGGTTTCCATATTAAAGGACCGCAGTACCAAAGACAGCCGCCGCCCCTTCACAATGGCTGAAATGACCAAAATCCTGAAAGCTGCCAACGATGAATGGCGTGGCATGATTTTGTTTGGAATTTATACCGGTTTGCGTTTGAGTGATCTGGCGATGCTCACTTGGTTGAATATTGATCTCCAACGCCAGGAAATTTCTTTGGAAACAGCTAAAACTGGAAGACGGCAGATTCTTCCTTTGGCGAAACCAATCGTGGATTATTTGGGAAATTTGACGCTTGGAGATACGCCGGATCAACCAATTTTTCCGGAGATTTATGCGGCGCGGCAGCGAAGCCAATATGGAGGAACTCTCTCAAATCAATTTTATCAAATTTTGGTCTCAGCTGGTCTTGCAAAAAAACGGACACACGAATCGCTAGACAAGGGGCGTGGGTCAAAGCGAAAGCTGAATGAACTTTCCTTTCACAGCCTCCGCCATACGGCGACCAGCCTACTCAAAAATGCAGGTGTGTCAGATGTAGTGGCCAGAGACATCATCGGCCATGAAAGCGAAGCAGTCAGCCGCAACTACACGCATATCGATATGGCCACAAAACGTAAAGCGATAGACTCTATGCCGGATTTGACAAATGGAAACCGCTAAAACTTACACACATTTGTTTGAGCATCTGAAAGCCAAATTTTCAGGAGGCCCAAAGCACAATGTCAAACTGCTGGGTCTTTTTTTTTGCAGACCAGACAACAAGCTCGCCAGGGAGGAAATATTGCCGTCGCTAGCGTATTATCACCACCGCTCCGGAAAGAACATCGATTTCTTTTTCGCCGGATTTGACAAAGTCCTAGCACATGACGTCTCTGACATCGTTGTTTCTAGTGGCATTCAGGCAAAACCTGAATGGTTTTTCGATCATGATTCATTCCATGGATTTAGGATCGAAATTGAAAGTCGCACTAGTTGGCAATACAGCGGCGGCAGCGATTTCATGTTGGTGAATTTTTACTACGATGACAAAGGTGAACCGCATTTAGATTTTGGTGGCGCGGTAATTTTGACCTTGGAATCACTTCGACAAAAAGGCCGGCTGCCTGATGTTGGTATGCTGTTTGAAAAAATAATCCGGCATTGCGAAGAGGTAGATGTAAAAGGAGGTGATGAATCCTGGGGGCAAGGTCTTGACGCCAGGCCTGGTAGTGCGCTCATGGAATTGTGTAAATCGTATTTAAATGAGCCTGAAGGCGCGGACGAACCAACAGATGCAGGACCAAATAAACCAGCCGTTAAAAAAACTGATGCGGAAGAAAACACGACACAAACGCCAGTCCCGTTTAAAACCGGGTTTCGTTACGACATAGCGCGTCGGATGTTGATTGTTACACCTCCAGGCTTGCAATATCCTGTTGACGTTCGTTATGCCGAAGTATTGGGTCAGATGTTCAAAAGGGAAGCTGGCCTATATGCTATAAGGGCCTCTCACCTCGATTACCTGCAAATTGCATGTTTTTTCGAAATGGGAAGGTGGAAGGAGCGCTTCCCTTCCATGACCGAGCGGCAGTTGAAGGAAAAGTTGAGGGAAGACCTTAAACGAATTGAAAACGAACAAAAGACCATCGCGCAAGATTTTGATCGACAATTTTCACGGTGGTTGCGGGCAAAGAGAATTGACGCGGATATGGTCATTACTCTCGACAAAAAAATTCCTGGATATCGACTTGGAAATGGATGGCATCCGAAGCGCATGGTGATTAATGATTCAGAGGCTGGCCTTAATTACGCCAGTCCCTACATCGAGAAAATAGACTTGGGTAGCAATTCAGGCAAAACACCCAGTTACATGGGGATGGGCGATGGGAAGAACGACTTCGATGATTAAAACATCAAGCTGGGGTGTATTTGAGCAATTCGTGAGCAAGCCGTGAGCAATTTTAAAAATATTTTGAAGAAAATAATCGCAATCAAAAAGGCGACGGGAAATTAAGCGATGTTAGCGTAATAGCATCATTTTCATTTGGTTATACGAATAGGCGACTGAAGCAATTCAGTCGTTTTTTATTTTTTTCGTGAGCAAATGAGGTGTTAAGCACTTTGGGTTTCATCGGTGAATTATGAAATCTTTTTTCAACACCGATGGGGATCGGCTCAATACGCCGACCAGCTTAACAAACCAGCCCCCTGCACTGGGCAACTTCAATAGCGTGGCGATGGAATTTGGTCGAGCACGCGATGTTCAAAACGTCTCGGGCATTAAACGCGGCCTGCTTCATTGTTTGGTTGCGGAGGGGAAAATCAAGTCGGTGCTCATCCGCCGCAAGGGCAACGTCCACGGCACGCGGTATTATTACATGCCCAGCGTCCTCGCTTACCTCCACAGCCTGATGGACCAACAAAATCCGATCAAACCGAACAATGAATAATTTCAAAAAACAATTTTGGCCCGGGGCTACAACTAAACAGGTCCCTGGTTCAAGGCACTGGAGTCCAACAAGCTCACGCTCCATGTGTTCGAGCCTGGTCGTACGTCGCAGCCGCCAGGTAAACGCGCAGCGAAACTTAAAAAATATGAAAACCAAAGCTGATACGGAGTTATTAACTACCGGCAAAGAAATTGAAAACTCACCAATTGGTGAGTCCCAAAATACAGAAAACAAGAAGAACCTGGATCGGTGCGAAGAAATCATCCGCCAAAATGAAAAAAGCGGAATTATTATCGGTCGCAATTTGTCACAGATCAATGATCAGTTGCTCTACAAGGCCGACGGATTCAATTCCTTTGACATCTATTGCAAGGAACGCTGGGGCATGTCTGGCAGCCATGCTCATCGCCTGATTAATGGAGCTAAGTATTATGACGTTCTGGCAAGCCACAAAACCGAAGAGAAGTGGATATTGCCGCGCAACGAGGCTCAAATTCGTCCGTTGACAACACTCCACGAGAAGGAGTTGGTGCCAACTTGGACAAAAATTATGAAAAAATTCGCCGGAAAGGCGTTCACCGCCGAAGATATTGATGACTTCTTGAATCCTGGCGAGAAAACGAAATCCAAGGGGGCCAATGTTAAGGACGAAGCCAAAGCTGTAAATGAAACGGCTGCAGAAATCCCTGCGAAAAAACTGAAGGACAGTCTGGAGAAGATCGAAAAATTGGTAAGCAACGCGCTGGCGAAGAAGACCGACGAAGATGCAATTCCTATCATGAAGTTTCGCAAGTTTTTGGAAAAAATCAAAAAGCTGATCGAAGCCAACAAATAATTAAATCAACCGGGGCACCGGAATAAAAACCCGGTGCCCACTTCCTTTTTTTATGAATAACAATTTAGAAAAAATAGACATGTGGGACCAGCCTCTCACAATAAATCTCAACAACTTTAAATTCAAGAGCCTTAGCAATTTTAGCGTCAATGTTTCAGTAGGATGCACACATGGCTGCCGTTTTTGCTATGTGCCTGAAGTGTCTACCATCAAACAAGCAGACCCGTTGAAGCAGTATGGTGTAAAAGACCCTGACGCGCAATGGGGGCAATATTCCCTGTTGCGCCGTTGGGATGCTGACGCCTTCTACAGGTCTTTGGAGGCGGCAAAGAATATTCCGAAAAATAAACTCAAACCTGACGGAAATCGTGCAGTGATGTATTGCACCACGACCGATCCTTACCAGGTGTTTAATGCTGGTGAAGCCAGCAGAACTAAGGAGCTCACACGACGTGCGGAGCAAATGGTTCGCAACAGTCTGGAAATCATTCGTGATAATTCCGACCTGAACGTCCGAATCCTCACCCGCAGCCCTTTAGCGCGCCAGCATTTTGAGCTGTTCAAGAGCTTCGGCAACAGGCTCGTCTTTGGAATGAGCCTGCCCACATTGAATGACAGGTTGTGCAAAATCTACGAGCCAAATGCGCCCGGACCGAGGGCGAGGCTAAAGACCCTGCAGGAGGCACGGGACGCTGGCCTGCATGTGTATGTGGCGATGGCTCCGACGTATCCTGAGTGCGATGAGGCCGACCTGCGGGCTACTTTGGCAGCGGTCAAGGAATTGAACCCCATCACCATATTCCACGAGCCAATCAATATCCGTGCTGAGAACGTGGCTCGTATTGAGAAGCACGCCCAAGAACTCGGTCAAAAAATGAAGACCGAGGTGTTCGCCAGCAAGGAATCCTGGCGGCGGTATTCATTGGGCCAGCTGATTCTGGTTCAGAAACTGGCGGAAGAATTGGGTTTGAAGGATAGGCTGCACTTATGGCCTGACCCTGACCTTAAGAGCAAAGCAGGCTTTTTAGAACTGCGGAAGAGCCTGTGGAAAAACGCGGGATTGTCCAAGGTGCAAAAAATCCACCGCGCCAATCAAGACAAGGCATATTACGATACGTCTTATCTGCCCTGGTTAAATGCCTGGTGGAACAGGGTCAGTGAATGGCCGGGGAAGAAGAAGGCGAAGTGGAGATATCCTGCTTTGATCAACCCGCTGGAACTGGCTCACAAGATTAGGGCAAGTGGAGGCGCGGAAAACTCTGACAAAGGTGAGGTGTCTTTGGGTATTAAAAAAAAAGACCCATCTTGACCTGTTCTCCGGCATCGGCGGGTTCGCACTCGCCGCGCAAGCGGCGGGCTACACAACCATCGGTTTCTCTGAAATCGACCCCTTTGCCTGCCAGGTCCTCGAATACCACTGGCCCGATGTGCGAAACTACGGTGACATCCGCAACCTGCGGAATGTCCGCACCGATCTCATCACCGGAGGTTTCCCGTGCCAGCCATTCAGTGTTGCCGGGAAGCGCCGAGGCGCGGCAGATGACCGTCACCTCTGGCCTCAAATGCTGCGAGTTGTTAGGGAAGCAAAACCAACTTGGGTGCTTGGTGAGAACGTGCCTGGAATCGTCTCGATGGAACTCGACCGTGTGCTTGCTGACTTGGAAAAAGAAGGTTACGCCTGCTGGACGCTTATTATTCCAGCTTGCGCCGTCGATGCGAAACACCGCCGGGACCGAGTCTGGATTATCGCGAAGCGAATGGTGGCCGACACCAAGGGGATCAAAAGTGGCGGCATCAGTAACGATGGAAGCTGCCCTGAACCGGATCTACAAGACGGGATATCGCGGAAATTTGGAGGAAGCGGTTGCTATGCGACTCTGGCCCACGCCAAGCACGGCCAATCCAGGAAGCCGTCCCAATGGCAAGAGAGGTCGCGCATTGGAGAAAGAAGTGTCGATGGCAGCGGGGTTACGGACCCGTGGCATGAAACTGAGGGACCGCGCGAAAGACTTGAGGCTGAACCCGAATTGGGTGGAATGGTTGATGGGTTATCCCAAGGAGTGGACGAAGATCCCTGCGTCTTTCCAGTCGAGCCAAAAACCCTGCCAGTCACGCGCGTCCGCAATCAACGAGTCCAAAGACTGCGCGGGCTTGGAAATGCCATCGTCCCGCAAGCCGCGGAACAAATTCTCAAAATGATGTTAGAAACTGAAACAACAACGTAAGTGTTCTGAAGTGGACACCCCCTCTTAGGGTTGAGAGCCTGGCTTGGGTTGGCCAGGCTCTTTTTATGTCCTGGCAAGGTGGCAGTTCCGTGAGAGTTGTTCCGGGCCATTCTGGAGGAGACTGGGCGGCTGAGATTGGCACCGGCGGTATCTGGATGAAGATCGAACAAGCCAACGAAGCTTTCCCATTGCCAGAGAAAACGGAAGGCGGACTGGAAAAAGGACTTGCAAATCAGTGGAGCAGGAAGAGAATCACGAAGAAGGCCTATACTGGTTGTGGGCCAGAAACCATATGGGAAATCCCGATTCAAATATAACGGTTTATAAACTTATTAACACTTCTAAAATCAATTTGACAAATCATAAATATATCAATATAACGGTAGACCAATGAACCATTGCTACTTGCGGGGTCAGCTTGATGGCTTGGTTTAATTTCCACAAAACAGCAAAACAATGGCCTGCCACATATTATGAAAATAACCAAATGGATGCTCGCATTGACTCTCTTGTTGGCGGGAGGTTCCGGAATCAGCTTTGCCCAAATCACCGGCAATCCGGGAGTAGATGCGGGATGGATAGAGGAACAAAACTCGGCTGCGTCGGGTGTTGATCTGTTGGGGTCGGGCATATTTTCCGCGAATATCTACGCGACGGCCTTTACCCTCGCCGTCGGCTCGCCGCTCGTAGGTATCTCCAGTGTTGGTTCCTCCAGCTGGAGTGTCGGTGACACGATTGTAGGTGTTGGTGGATTATTTACTGCTACTGGCAACACGAGCCTTACCTATAATGGGAACGGGTCGCCAACCACGCGATTTGTTGTCAAATACGGGACCAGTACGGCGAATTTCTCAGTGGGAAATGCGAGTTTGGATAATGGCGGCAACGGTGCCGTGCTGCTGGGAACGTATGATGACGCCGGTGCTGACGTCTTTACTCCCAGTACCCCAGGATTGTCTCTCACCGTGGACGCCCCGACGGAGTACACTGGCGGCATACAGGTTGGGATCACGAGTGGAAATTTTGGCGCGGTGATGACTGCCTGGAATGGCACCCAATTGGCGGGCTTTGAATCATTTATGGACCTGACGATTCTCGACGCACAGTTTCCCTCCGCCAACGTTGCGCTGGGTGACGAGTTCGTTTTAGATCTGCAGCAGAGTACCAGCACCTCTTTATACCAGGATTCTCTCGGGACGCTGCCGTCGGCGGTAGTAGTGCCCGAGCCGACAACGCTTACGCTTCTGACGGCGGCGATGATGCTGCCTTTGGGGGCGAGGTGGGCGAGGTCCCTGCGAACGTTTCGCAAAGGGTGAGCGGAAATATAGCTGGGAAAATCATTTAACCGCATCAGGCCGGTCTAAGACCGGCCTGATTGCTTTTGGACATTGCCGGCCAAGACCGTTCACGCGCGCTCGTAGGCTTTTCGACCGCCGCGATAAAGCCATGTTGTGGGAATGGGCGGTCTTGACGGCTCATAACACTGACAAGGAAACATTGGCTTTATCTGGTGTGATCGCTTATCAAATATTCACTGACCGTTCAGAGCATCACTTGCTTGTGCCAATCGTGCGCGACGACGGAATTAAGGCATACCACATAAAACCGCTATGTTGCCAATTGTCACCCAAATATATTTTGTTTGACTCATTCAGCAATAACTTATATTTTATAATCAGGATAGTAATTCTATCGGCGCGGAACATAATCTTCAAAGTTCCCGTTCAGCTTCCAAAATTCTAAAAGCATTCTGACAGTAGAGACCTGACTGTTTCCGCCAAGCCTGCTGCGAAAAGCGGGCACAACCACAAGCCCATAGGCTTGTGACTGGTTGGCAATTAAGCCCCCAGAATCCCAAAGGATTAAATATGATAATTAAACTTAACGAGGCCGCATATAAGGCCTCTAATACAATCGAGGTTCCCCGCCAAACCTCATTCCATACCCCCGAAGGTCGTTATTCCGCAACCATCCGCTCAGTCAAAAGGACCAGACAATCGTGGTCTTCACAGCACCCCATCATCAGAATTATTCTCAACGTCAATGTCTTAGGCTCCAACATCAAATACCTAGCCAAGCTTGATCTGCAGGAGAATCTGAACGAAGGCAGCGATCTCTGGAATGTACTGTGCAGATTGGTTGGTCGCAAAGCCCTGAGAGATTGTTCAGGCGGCAAATTTGACCTGGATACGCTGGTCGGGCTGGCTTGCGACATTGAGACCCAGCATTCATACGACTACAAGGATGATCACGAATTCCCGCTTGTTTTGGTTACTGATTTAACGGAGGCGGGGGGATTGGTATGTGTCAATCCGGCGTCCCATCCGTTGCACCTAAAGGAGGGCAGCAAATAATATGAAGAATATATATTATAATTCTGCCGTTGCTAAAGCTTGCGGTAAAAATGGTATCATTAAAGCGGTCCTGCTAAACTATATATATAACTACCACAAGTTGAATATTCGCAAGAAACCAGGTGATCCAGCCCAAATATCACTGGCCGAATTCGTATATCAATACAATGTAGACGAGAAGAAAGGACTGTGGCAGCGAAGCTTTATCCACAAGATTCTGAAAGATTTGAAAAAAGATGATCTATTGAATATTGAATATAAGAACAAGGCTCCTGTGTATTCAGTCCCGCCCAGAATTACTGAATTATTGACCGCTGAGGATTCGGTCACTGTGAGTTTCGACCTGGAGATGGCAATCGAACACGGGATTTATCTGGCCATTGTGTACCGCTATCTGATGTACGTAATAGATAAGAGTCCGGAAGGCCAAGCCTACAATCTGAGCGTTAAAGCAATGTCTGAAATAAATAGGATTAGCCCCGCACAGATCTATAGAGAAATTAAGCGTTTAAAAGGTAAGGTGATATTGAGGGTAAGATCAAAAATAAAGTACAGTACTAGGGCATTGAGCCTTATCCGGATCAATTCAGGGCGCGAAATACATAACGCATTGTAATTATGGAAGTTATGAATCTGGCTTTCTCTATGGTGGACAACCCTATAGAGGTCTCATCCCCGCAGCCACTGGGCTCGCTCAATAGTGGAAGGGCAATTCTCAGTAGCGGAAGCCCAGATTCTCAAAGGTGGAAGGGTGATTCTCCATTGCGGAACAAGGAAATTAAAAAATTCCCGGTGGATAAAAGACAAAATGGCAATCCACAAGTCGCTTATAATATTTCTTATGACTTTTTCTTTGGAAAAGCTTTTAGAAGATTTATATCCGACTCGCTTTGCTCGTCGGATCTTCGTCATAATTCTTTGTCCGTTTGCAAATCAACCGCGTCTCAAATCCTGAATGCATTAGGTTTAGCACAGTCAGCACCTTACTTATTAACGAGGAGACACATCATTAATCAACCACAATAGGATATATTTAATACAACGTTATGGACACTACACTTTGCCAGCACCAAAAAGAGTTACTGACTTACATCGAATCAGCCATCAAGGACAAATTGCAAGGGCTGCTTTCGGTTGCAGATTATTTGAGAATGATTGAAAGGCTCGGCTTATTTAAGGAATCTGGCACATTTGAGCAATACTGTATGAAGTGGGGTTTAAACGAAGACCGAATTGAGGCCATCGTTTACACCCAAGAAGTTTTCGATGACCTGAATCGTGTGGTTGATGCAAGCCTGTTTAACACCCCGGACTTGATAAAACCGTTCGTGTATATGGACCCAGATGACCGAAAGAAACTGGCTCTGTGGGTGATTGGCAGACATGAACCTATCACCCCGGAATTGATTGAAGTCACGAGGGCAAAAATCTTCCCTATCATTGAGTTGAATGAACGAGAATAGCCCATACCTCAGAAAACTCGACCTCATAAAGAAGGCGAGACAGCAATGGGATGAGTCAGAGTGGATACTGGAGTTTTTAAGGTCAGAGGGAAATCCAGTCCAAGAACCCACAGACGAACAGCTTTTACAATGGATGCACAAATTACATTAAATTCTGCGGACTTAAAGATATACAGTCCCAATCAAAATATCTTTAAGTTTGCAGTTTCAGAAAATCCCACTACGCCCAATGAGTGGTTCGCCCAAAGGTATCCAGACCAGATCAAGAAGTTCGGCTCTCCGTTTATTGAACTGCACCAGGCCATTGATCCACTGACAGTCCAAATCCTGCCAGTTTCGATCAATTTGGACCTCTTCGCTGGTGTTCTAGGTGGCCGTCGTGAGCTTGGCCATCATGTTATATATTATCAGGCGGAAATGGACTGGTACTTTCGAGATTCTGATGAGATATATAAAACCACTTCGGCAGAGAAATTGGCAAATCTATACAGAGCGTTGATGATTCAGTGCGCCCAAGATATGCCTGGGAATGTACATAAACTGAATCTCTTTCATGAATTCAGGTCCGATAAAACTTCAAGGGCCGTGGTTCAGAGGGCGAAAAGTATATTGCAGGCCGATCAATCCTTCTTCAGCGCCACCAGTCCAAATCAAAGAATCCGGGGCATTGAACTGCATGAAAAGTTGGCCCGTAAATTTGTGGACGAGCTTTTGAACTGTGAGCCTGGGCATATTCTGATGCTCCAGGACGCTTATACAGCTTTTTGCAATCTCCTGAAGCAAAAAGAACTGGAACCTCTCAAGCGAAGCGATTTCAAATCTATAGTTGTTCCGCTGATTAGGGACCAGTTCAGCGTTGCCCTGAGAAATGATTTAGTGGTGGATGGGAGGCAGGGTGTGAGAGGATGGAAGAATATGAGGCTTCAGACACAGCCGAATTGATTTTAATGCCAATTCCTCCAAAAAGGACCGAAAAAATTAATTTTGAGATGAGGCGAGGGTCGGAATCGGACTAAGTCACCGATTCAGATGCCCATAAAATAGCGGTATTGCCGGGGTTTTCAAAGACAATTCCCCAAAATTCGCCACTATTTTTCAGTACTTTTCACTATTTTTACTGACAGTTTGACTGACAGGCAGGATGAATCTTGTGCGAACATTCCAGTCTGTAGCGCAATTCGTAGATCTGAAATGTCAAAAATACGTCTTAACTCGCTGGCATGGTGCCTGCCACGAACTTTTTTGAGTACGCGCGAAGCAATCGAGCAGTATCTTGTCCATCTATAATCAAGTACCACGCAGGCCTGCCGGATGTTCTTCGCTCTGCAATCTTACCTTGTACGTCACTAATCACTGCCTCTGCGATGTTGCCGACAAATTGAATCACGAACAGATATGCTGGCGACGCAAAGAGTCTTAATATCTGATCACCATTCTTTCCACAATCCGCGATTTGCATTTCACGTTTCTTAAGACCATTACCCTTGAGTAAAAATGCCGTTGGCAACCTGACCCCATTAACTTGTAAATTGGCACTGTAAAGATCGTTGGATTCGCCTCCCCAATCTACCTTGTGAAATGGTACTGCAAGAATCTCTTCAAAAGCACTCTGCACTTCATCTTCCGAAACATCCAACCAACCGTTTGGATCCAGCAGTCCAGCAACATCTTGTGGAGCAATGTCTCGAATTCGCTGAAAATTATCTATATCCTCAGGGTGCAATCGTTCTCGTATTGGTGGCGTGTTGTCGCTAAGGAAACTACGCAGCGAATTGCGTATGCTTACTGGTGACTCATGCTCGCGGTTGAAGTAAGAAGTACCAGTCCTGCGTTTCAGTTCCCCCAAGAGGTCCTTCGAGCCGCTTGCTACAATATCTGCTATTTCGCCCGCAAAACGCTTTATCTTATCCGCATAATTACGCGCGTCAATACGACTCTCTTGAAGCAGAAAGGTCACTACCCGTTTCTCATCCAGCGTTTCCCAAAATGCAATACACGGCATTTCCTCAGCGCGAACACCTAGTTTTCGACCAAACAGAACGGAACGATTTATACCGTTCACTTCCGACAACATCCTTGCTTCTACTTCTCGCTGTTTATCGAGGTCTGCGGCACTCAGCATTCCTTGCAAACGCTTCTCGTCCTCAACCACGGATCTGTATGAAACATACTCGGCTCCCAGATAAAGTTGTGAATCCGACTTGTTCTGGCCATCAAAAGCAAACAACAAGCAATTGTCGCCTGTGAGTGCGCTTATTGCATTACCATGCTTTGCCAAGAATCCGGCGAATTCTTCATCTAAATCAGAATAAATGAAAGCTCCAAACAAACGATACCGATTGCGGAGGAGCATGTAGTGAAACATCAGATCAGACTCGTACCAAACCGTTCTCAACCATTGTGATGGCTCATTAAATATAACTGCGTTTGGGTGCCTGCGCCGAAGGTGTAACAGTTCATGCGCCATTAGACGCAAACGCGGCTCATCAGGCTCAGACTCAATCTCACTTGCGATAGTTTCAAACATGCGCCTGAGTCCTCGCGCTTTAGGCTCTATCTCGCGTCCTCCTAAATACAGGTGAGTGGGGCTTCTACCACCATCATTCCCAGTAAACATTGTTGGTGGCTCCAGCATTACCTGGATGTTGTCCCGTCGTGCGTCTAGGGGAATAAAACCACCAAGATAGATTGATAGTTCGACTGCCACGATGGCATCACCCTTCGCGGCGTTCGCGGCTGCCATTTTACCAATGTCGTCATTTCCAAGTGTATGCGACACAGGTACAAGGGTTATCTCGCGCTTCGTGGGCTTAACGGACCCGCCGGAAACGTTGCCTTGTTGTTCTGGAGTACTTTCAGAATTCATAATAAGATATTTATTTGCAATAAGGCATGGCTATTCCAGTGGAGAATTTGTTTTTTAGATACCCGCTTCTGGTGTTTTCTTGAACACAGTCAACGACGGCGTTTGCATTTTTTTCAGAGTTTCTCGCAATTCCTCAACCTTTTGCATAGCATCCAATGCCTTATCAATATCGCCAAGTTTTCTATAAACTTCTGACAAGCAGTTTGCATCACGAAGAATTACGAGTTCCGGTGCTTTTGCGATTTCATGAGAGAGAAGTGCTTCCTCAAAGCAACCCAAAGCAGCCGAAAAATCGAGTCGCTGAATAAGTTGCTCGCCTTTCCTGAGGAGCAGGTTGCCCAGTCTAAGGTAGTGGAGTGCCCCTTGCGTTGCGGCGGACTGCCCCACGTCAAAGAGAGCGGCAGCGCTGCGGGTCGCTCGAACACTGTTTTCAAGGTCGTCGAGACGAAAATACTGCGACCCTATTTTCGCATATGTGAAAGCAAGGTTATCGCGTTCGCGGAGAAGCAAGGCTTCATCTTTGCCATGTTGAACATGAAGTTCGTAAGCTTGCTTGTGATATTTTTCGGCATCGGACATCCTTCCTAAATGCAGATACGCGGCTCCAAGGTTGTTAAGAACGGTAGCATATTCATCTGGCTTCTCATTTTGATTCATCATCAACAATGCTGACTCATAACACGAAATTGCTTCTTTTGTGTCACCCATACGGTCTAGAGCTATGCCAATGTTGCTGAGCAGCGCACAAGACTCAGCTTTTGATTGAGGCTGCTTCAAGAACCACTCCTGTGCTGCTCTCCATGAAGCGTAAGCACTCGGGTAGTTTTGATTCTCGAAATGTTTAATACCCTCTTGAAACATTGAAAGCGCCTCTGCGTCATTTTTCGCAATCGGCAAATTGGGTATCTTATCCAAATTTAGCTTTTTCTGCTCTAACTCCTCGTACGGGTTGATATCAACAAGTTCACATTGTCCTTTAGCATCAATAAGAATCATAAATTCCATTTTACAGGCAATGCAGCGGGCCATTAGAACGCTCTTCGCATCATTTTCCAATTGTGCGCGCATCTTCTCAATAAGATGGGTTTTATCATTGTCGGCAAAACAGTGCTGGCAAGCCAAATGATCTTCCCGCACGGGCATGGTCTTAGGATTATCCACTTATTAAAATAATTATTTGTTAAAATGTTGAGAATTCGTTTGTATCAAAGTGGTATCGCGGAACGTTATTTCGTTTTAAGGTTAACCTGGCGTCGGTAAAACCACTTCAACCAATTTGGTAAGCAGGTCAATCTTTGCCTTATGTTTCTCGCAGATGATTTCAAACTGTTCGCCCCAACTTTTCGAACCATCCACAATTTTCTGATAATCGTCATCTGCTTTTACCAAGGCTTTGAACGCGGCTTCAAACTTCTTTTTGTGATCAGGAAAATTTTCAACGAACACCCCCACGAAGGTGGTTGCTGGAACATCAAGAATGTTTCGGTTGAAACGATAGTCTGGCACACGGCCCAATGCCCGGACAGCATACTCGAACTCACGTTGCAATACGGGATTGTCCAACAGGAGTTTGATGCGGTTTTCCACATCATCAAATTCCATGCAGGTCTTGCCCTTGGCGCAGAATTGTCTCGCGATCTCGGTCAATGCCCACTGGTTTTCTATCGTTTCAAATCGCAGGGCCGCGTCTGCTTGCAGGCTTCGCACGCGTGATTCGGAAATGCGCAGCAGGTTGGCCCACTCATAGGTTGTCAGCCCCTTTAATGTTTCAAAACGGGAAAACTGATGGAAAAGGAATAAATCGAGTTCGCGTTTTGGTAACGTGCCAAAAGCTTGCTCGCTAAGTTTGGCTAACAGTGCTCGAGCGAATTTTTCCAATTCGGCTGGGCTGAGATTACCAGCGATTATTTTTTCATCACCGGTTTTAAGAATTTTTTTTACGAGAGCATTAAGTTTATCATCGTTCGCCATAAAGTTTCCTTTAGAGGCATCCTTTATTAATATTCAGTTCCCACTAGGACGTTCCGAAGCGAACGGATTGGATGACATCCAGAGCTGCGGCTTGTACGCGTACTCCAGCCCTTCTTCGATATTCGCCAAGACGCTGTGGTCGGCCTTGATTTGCTCCTCGTCCAGCCATATGCACAGGCCGTTCTGCTGCAATCCCGCAGCCAATTCGCACACCACCTGCTGCTCCTTAGCGCCGCGGCTGAGACAGACATCGAATTGAAACCATTCTGGCATAAAAAAGGATTGCGGAGGCAGGCTTGATTTTCAAGAAAATTGAAACACCATGTAGCAGGAAAAGGGAGCAGTAGGCGAGGGTCGGTTTGCAACGCTCGCCGAATTCTTGCAAGTATTTGACAATTAACGCTTTATTGGAGGCGAGGGTCGGAATCGGTCTTTGGAGAGGCCTAATTCGACTCAATTTTCCCATATTTTATGGGCTAGTCAATCACTATCAGCCACAATCGGCCAAAAGCATTTCACTATATTTTATACACACCTACAATCGTGTTCCCAATAGAGGACAGTGAAACGAAACTTCAGAATTGACACCTGTATCGAACAATGGGGAACATCCATCACATTTAATTGGTTCTGATACTTATGCTCTGGATCAATAGACTGATAATTGCTTTTGCCGCCCTGATACTTGTCGGATGCTCGACATCGCATTTCAAGGCGCCCTCAAAAGCAATAATAGATATTCCGTCCATCACCGAAGCGATTGACATCGAAACGACAATTGACGCCCAAGGGACGAACAGCGCCCCGGAAGGAAAGCCTTGGTTTAACGTAATTGAAGGAAATGTACCAATTATTGTTACTGCCCCTCACGCAACGTGTCCGTTTCGAGAAGGCAAATATCGTTTTTCAGATGGCGCTGGAACGGCTGCAGTAGCGATTTTACTCAACAAGCTTGCCGGTGTGACTGCAATATATACGACATACGAGAGTCCGTCTGATCCCAACTATTACGACGACAATGACTTTAAAGCCACTCTCTTAAAAGAGATCGAAAAGAAGCATCCAATCCTTTTGCTTGATATTCACGGGAGCAGCGGATTTCGTCCATACGATGTAGATTTCGGTACGATGAATGGGCAGTCATTGCTCGGAAATAAGCATGCTTTCAGCTTACTGGTTCATTGCCTGAAAGAAGAAGGGCTGTTGAACCTGTCTGGAAATTATTTTAGTGCATCTGATCACCAGACGGATGCCAAATTCGCATCAAAACACGGCGTCCCCGCCATACAACTCGAAATAAATAGTACTTGGCTTATTCCCGCACAAGGAGACTTGTATGCGCATCGGTTCGCAGAACTATTACAAGCGCTGGATAAATACATCAATATCGAAGAAAGTAAATCAAAGGACCCATAGGACAAAATATAATTTTGAGTCGTGAAATAGTTTAATTAGGTTAAGCCTTTGAAAGGTCATCCAAGTATTTTGCTTTTACCATGAAAACATTACAGCCGACGGTGACGTTGGTGCGCGATTGGATACCATTGATACAAACCTGCGTGTGGCCGGTATTTATTTCGATCCTTTGCATTTGCTTTAGAAAAGAATTGAAGCAAATAGTTGCTGACGCGTCGAAGCGGTTTAAAGACGACGACGTGGAAATAGGGCTTTCAGGAGTGAAACTAACGCGAGTCAAACCTGGCTATGAAATTAACGATTCTCAAATCACCAATTCTAATAGCGTAGAAGGCAAAGAAAATTTGATTATTGAAGAAACACAAGATGCCGAGAACTTTTTTTCCAAAGAGACAGATGATATTTATCTACTCCATTCGTTTAAAAGGGCACCGGATTTGGATAAGGACGGTATGAAATACTTTCGCCTCTCCTTTACGATTGATTGTGATGATCTAAAAGCGCTCGACAGGGTAAAATGGGTCACTTATTTTTTACACCCGACTTTTAAAAACCCGATTCGCGTTGTCGATGACCGACAAACAAACTTCCGTCTAGATACAGCCGCGTGGGGAGAGTTTTTACTGAAAGCGAAAGTTCATTTCGCAGACGGGACATTTCTTGAACTTAAACGGTATGTAAATTTATGGATTGTAAAATGAAAGGCCTCATTGAGCCGGTGATTAGTATTGGTACATGGGCAAGCCCTTCTAATATTGGATGACAGTTCAAAGCGAAAAACTTTACCGTCAATTTCATATTGCGCTTTCAAATCTTAGAGGCATACACTTTTCGCATGGACATATTAAGTCTGACGTCGAAACAGCTCAAACAAGCGGCGAAAATTAAGGATAAAATCACTGCCCTAGAAAAACAACTTGCAAAACTTGCCGGTGATCCTGGGAGTGCAATGCTTGCTCTATTTGTCGCTCGCAAATCCAAAAGGAAATTGAGTGACGCTGGAAGACTGGCGATAGCGGCGGCTCAAAAAGCTCGCTGGTCAAAAATTAAAGGCGCAAAGTCCAAAGCTCCGGTGAAACGCAAAATGTCTGCTGCTGCGCGGGCCAAAATTGCTGCCGCTGCCAAGGCGCGATGGGCCAAGGCAAAAGCTGCTGGCAAAAAATCGTTATGAGTTCACAGATCTGTTAGAGATATTATTCGGAGCTTTGTGCCGACGCGTGCAAGCGTTCCTCGGCAGAAGCTTTATAACGCCCAAAATTCACAGCGGGAGAATGTCGATACATTGGTTGGACAGAAGATAGATTTCGAGAATTCAAAGGAGCCAAGCAAAAACCCTTAAACTGGATTTGGATTTCATGCACATCCTGAAGTTTTATATTCGGATTTGTGCCTAGATTGCATACCTTGATGTCCCAAGTAGAGTAAGGGCTCAGGTATGCGAAGTTGCCATCTGTAAGGCCTAAATTATCCTTAACTGTAGTATATGGATTAGCCGGGTCAGACAGCGGATAGTTGTAAGGGATTTTTTTAGGCTCGTGGTAAAATATGACACGTTGGCCAGCTTGATTTAGAAAAGACGAGACTCCCATTTGGGTTACTTCGAGGTCGATTTCTCCTGTCGTTCCAGAACCGACGAATACAACGCCGATTTCATTGACAGTTACAGTTGTATAGTTAGAGGCAAGGGTCTGAAACCCGGATGCGGTAAGTGGGAGTGAAATGTTGAACATGCCGGTCTTTCGAAGCCGATCGAATTCGGCCGGAAAGACATCGTCAGTAAACCTGAGGGGAGCTGTGAAACCTACGGGATCTCCATTTCGTGTCGTCATCGCCTGAAGGAGGCGATCTTGGATACGGTTGTGGGCATCTTGCAGCTGTGACACATCGAGGTCACCCGAAAGTGGCAAGTCTGTTGGTTCCTGCACTATCCAGTAATCGAATGCTCGGTTTTCTTCATAGAGATGCCAAAGAAGTGTGCTTTTGGCTTGACCAAGCAAAGTCCCTATAAAAACAGCACATTGAACAATTTGCGGGTCATTCGCAAGGTTGTAAGCGTCTCGAACGCGGTCAAACTCCGCCTGTTTCTGCGCAATGGTCGCCTTAAGTTGCTCATTTTTTACCACAAACGCACTGTATGCGAGAATTCGTTGATTCCTAGCCCGTATAGTTTCGACGAGCGTTTGGAGAAGCGACTGAAGTCTTTGGGCTGAGGGCAAACTAAGATAGGGCTTTAGCGTTTGCTCAAAATTATTTTCTTCAACTACTAATTTCGCAGAATCATCAGAGAGGCTCGTTTTGAGATCTGCATATGCTTGCTTCAGGCTATTGACATCGCCAGCAATCGCCTTCACCGTTTTTACGAGGTCGGCAATATTCGACAAGCCCGAAAGGCTCTTAGCCTGTTCACAGACACTGGCGATGGCCCCATACGCGCCAGTAGCGGCTTCTACGATGCTCGAAATCGTTACCAAAACGGCTCCGAAGTCGCAACCAGCCGAAGTTTCGACATCGCGAACAAAATCAGCTGATGCGCTCGATATAGATTCCCGTAAGCTTGTAAGCTGATTCGTGAGCTGGGCAATCTGATCCTGAGTAGCGGAAGATTGTGCTGCAATTTGAGACTGCAGAGACTGCAGATCAGTCAGTACTTGAGAGCATGACTCCATAGCGTTCGCTAACGCCGAACGTTTGTCATCCAATGAGGTTTGGGCAGCATTGTACTTATCATATGCGCCTTGGATCGTTTTGGAATTGTCCAACCAACGTTGGACGACAGTTTGGAATACCGACGCAGCAACCAAGTTAACATGGTTGTATGGCACGCCATAGTAATCCAAGCCCAACTGAAGTTGGGAAATCATTGATGTGACCTGACGATTCAGCGCGGCGACCTCCACCAGTGATGGAGGGGTCTCGAAATTATTAGCTTTGCCTATCGGGCCTGAGGTACAGGCCTGAATCCAGCTGAGCGAATTCACGATTGGGATTTTATCCCCAATAAGATAGCGAATCCCAAGCTCATGTAGAAGCATGAGCAACTGAGTCATGGAGATTATAGGTGACAGAGCCGTTATATCGACAGCTGCATATACGGACGAGTAGTCAACGCCACCCGAGGTCACGTATGTGGACGAGCCATCCTTACCGCTGGCCCCGGCACTAGCCTGGGCTCCCAGTGGACCAGTTTGGCCGCTCGCAGCCCGCCCAGTGTAGTGACACCAACATTCTCCACCGTGACTTTGGCAGCCAAAGGAGCCGCTTTGTCCACCACTTCCGCCTGGACCACCCGGCCCCGGACTTCCTGCTTGGCCCGGTACACCGCCTGCGCCGCCTTCAGCTGTGCACTTGAGATTTAAGCCCGACAAAGGCGTTAAAGACTGGATGGAAAGGTGGCCGCCGAGCCCACCATTTCCGCCCGGCCCACCGTGACCTGCGCTGCCGCCTTGCTCGCCCTGCCCTCCAGAGCTGCCAACGCACCCGGTCTCTTTTCCATCCTCTCCATTAGGACCCTGTTGGCCTTGGGCCCCGTTTCCACCATTCTGGCCACGACCACCTCCGCCACCATCGGCCTTAAGGTCAATAGATCCATAAATAGAACCGACAAATATAGATATGTTGCCGGCGGTGTGACCATCCGGACCAGAACCCCCATCAGATCCCCCTTGACCTGGATTCCATCCATCTCTGGCTCTATCAAGGGGCAGATACCCTGTTTCACTGGCACCAGAGACATCAATAACGCCGTTGCTTACATTGAATTCCCTAGCAACAATGACAACATTTCGTCCGGGTGCCTGTAGCGTGACACTGAGCGCGAGAGTATCGGCAAAAATAATAATATCTTTGTCTGGCAGTAATGCGGATGGATCGATTGTCCAATTTACACAGCGGACAATTACTGCTGTATCTGTAACAGTCCGATAAAACGAGTCGGAAAGAACGGAAGGGTCATACCGCAATCCCATACGGGCGGGTAACCGGCGATTCACAGGGCCTTTTTTTGGCATACGCGACGAGTTTAACAGAGGTTCAACACTTGGATTTTTGCCCACCACGGGCACGGACTATTTTTACAATTATTGTTGTCGTCCATAATTTTTGCAATTATAATTTTAGGGAAACCGCCATTTGTGGCCTTCCCCTTCTTCGGCCAGCTTCGAATCGTCCCGGCCCAATGGTGAAATGTCGAGAACGGTTATATCCGTTTTACTTCTGATCGCCAGACAACTGATTGACTATTCGCCCATCAGGAATTACAAAATGACCGGAACCGAATTAGTCCGTGCCATGCGCAAAGCCAATTCCAAAATCCAACTGCCGGACGTGAGGCATTTATTGAAGGATTTTGAAAAACGCGAATTGATTTGGTGCCTGACGCCAAAGGAAACTGAGAGTCGGTATTATTTTTTTATACAGAGAGTGGCCGGAGTCTGGTGAAAAAGGTTTTTGGTCCCAGTAAGTCACAACCTTTTTTTACCATCAGCTTTCACTCAAGCGCCAGAATATCACTATTGAAGAGAATTAGGTGACTGTGGTTTCGGGCTTCGATATTGCGTGTTGTTCATATTCCTCTAGGCTTGGAATTTTCACTTGCGCTCTATTCGCGTATGCACGATGGACGGCCACGGAATTATGACCCAGCGCTTCTTGCGTAAACCGTTCCGGCATTCCGGCGACTTTCGCCCGCTCCGCCCAGGCATAGCGATAGCTGTGCAAGGACACGCCTTTGATTCCCAATCCAAGATAACGCTGATGAAATTCCGTTGCGCGGTCGCCAGCACGGACTCGCGCCAAATATGGAAACAGTAATCCTTCTCTGGGTAAATCTTTCAGAAGATTTAACGCTTCGCTGCCCAAATGAAGAATGGCTGGAACACCGGCCTTTTTCCGCCCTGCTGAGTGAGACGGTTCGGTTTGTCCTGACTGCCGTTTTTAAATCTATTGCTTCAACCGATAGAAGCGCATCCGATCGGATTTTCCATTCGTTACGACATCCTGCCCATTTATGACGACGGGATCGTTGGTAATCGTTGTCCACGAATTCGTGTCCGCCAGATTTGTGCTAGTTTCCAGCGCATAGCTCGATGCCGACGCCGGCCATGAAAGAATGAAGTTCCTGCCGGAAACCTCTGCCTGCAAAGTTGGTGCTGGGACTATTGCCAGACGATAAAAAGAACTGCCACTGTTAATCTGGTTCGTGACCGTATATTGCAAATTCACGATGACCGGAACATTCGTAACAGTTGTCCACGAGACGGGGGGAGTGAGTTTATTAGCTGATTCCAAAGTATAACCACTTGCTGACAACGGCCAAGTCAGGACAACATTTGTCCCAGCCATTTGGATTTGCAACAACGGCGGTAGTGTGACGTAAAAAGAAATATCACTTAGTGTGATGCTGGCGTTCGTGGAAGTTCCGCCGACAATACCAAAAAACAATTCTGCATGCTGCCCGGCGTATTGCGAGACATCAATCATTCCGCTACTCATGGTGATATTGGTCGGAATAAGAACCGCTTCCACCGACATCAGGTTGTTAGAATTCATTGCCACTTGGAACGCATCCTGATTGCCGTTGCCTTGAAGCATGAAGTTGAACGCCATCGTCAAGGTATTCGTCGGCACCGTTACTGGTATCCAGATGTAGGCTGGGGAATTTTCAGCATTTCCACCTGGCGGCACCGGGGCGCCCAACAGACGAATCTGCCCACTTCCGTTGATCAGGGATGTAGTGAGCAATTCAACTTCCGTGGCAAACGCGGTTTGAAATCCGTTGTATGGTCCCGTGGTCAAACTGGAAACATTCACTGCTGGACCGCTTAGCAATTGAGCTTGCTGATTTTTGTTATTCGCCAAAATGTTTGCTGATGAACTAACCAAATTCACGCCCACCTGTGAAATCAAGTTTTGAGGTCTTGCATTGAGATACGTGTTCGCCTGATCGGAAGTAATTTGGACCAAGTTATAGGCCGGATCGTAACCGGTATAGCTTGGAAAACTTGGCGGACAACTGAGGGACTCCGCATAGTAACTGTTCGTTGACGGCCTGCCGGAATATCCACCGCCTTCCCACGACCTGCTGAATCCCATCAAATATGGAGGGTCGTTCGGATTATTGATCTGATTGACGGTGTTGAAATACCAGATGTACGGATAATCGTGATATTCTGTGATTTCAGTCTTGAATAGTCCCGTCCAAACGCCGATTGAGAAATCAAATAGATTTTGGATGTTGCTCAAATCGGGAGCCAAATTCGTCAGAATCACATTCACCGCCAGTGGATGCGGTATTCCCACCGCCGTGATGTAATTATCCGCCCACGCGCACTGGTCGGGCAGCGGATGAATCCAATCCTGCTGCGGGGCGGAATCATTTTGCAGAAGACTGGTCAACGTCGTCCAAGAATTCCCAACCAAACCCCAGGCAACCTCCGCGTCATCGAACAAGGTCATTTGAGTATTCGTCCACGAAAACCCATTGGCGTGAATGTAATTAGCAGCTTTCGCGTCGACCAGCGTGCCCAGGCTGTGGCCGATGAAATGCATTCTTTGGGAATAGTTGGGTCCTAGGGCGGCAGCTAGATCTTCCCCCAAGGCATAGCCCTGGCCTTGCGTGTTCAGCGTTGCAGCGGGGAGCGGTTCAGAAGCTACCGTCGCCCAATCCCAAGCCACGATGTTTGGCGTGCTAGCGCCGAGCACAAGTTTTATATTGTTGGCCATTTCCAGGGGCCAACCGCTAGAACTGTCATTCCAGCCATGCGTCAGGATAATCGTGCTCTTGCCAGGATCCAAACCAATGCCAGTGACAAAACTACCATTGGTGAACACTTCGAATTGAGCGGGATCCGTGGGAATGGTCGGATTGCCGGGCGGTGGCGGTAGTTTATTAGACTGGGCAACAAATAAGTTTGTGAACACAGTCAACTGCGCCACGGCGCTTGTTGTGGAACCGTAGGTATTGGTGACGACCACAGAATAGCTACCGGCATTGGTAAATTGAACATTGGTCAGTGACAGGCTTGACGCCGTCACCCCGGTAAGGTTCTGGCCATTAAACTGCCATTGATAAAATAAACGTGCAGCCCCAATAACGTTCACAGAGAATGTCACATTTGTACCTAAAATAGCAAATTGGCTCTGTGGAGATGTAAGAATAATTGGATTGAGAAGGTTGATCGTAAACGCCGGAGAATACCCATATCCTGTTGCCGCGCGCACCGTCGAATGCCATAACCCCAGGCACAGTAAAATCAGCCCACATATTTGTTTCCAATTGGTTTTCACAACCCTAGGGTTATTGATTAAATAAAGCTTTACTATTCAATGAAGGAGACTGAACTATGAATTTTTTCAGAATACGTATGATACTAAAACCGAGCGGGACTAGCATCAACACCCCTGCAAATATTGTGGAGGGTTCGGGGGCGGGAACCAAGGCCCCGTCATTGGCCGCCACCAACACCACAACTTCCGTAAAATTCGCTGGCGTCAAGTCAGCTCCCGCATTCCAGACAACATGTTTGCCTGTACCAGGTTCAATGCCGCTGCCAATATCACCAGACAGACTTGCGGCATGTGAATTAAATGTCACGCCGCCGTTAATGGAATTGCTCACAGCTACCGACAACGAGTTACTGGGCGAAGATACAGAATAATAAATATCTACCAATGCTGTTCCCGTGCGTTGTGCTGCTTGCACATTGAATACTACGGGTTGTGCCGAAGCATTATTGATCTGTGAGGTAAGTGCGATTGCTGGTACTAGCAACTTTAAAAATAGCCTTAATCTCCTTAGATCATGATGTGTTTTCATCTTTGGAATCACCTGATTTGTTAAATCATTGTTGATTGGCCAAACAAATGTCAAATCTTTCCCGAATTGTGGTGATAATTCATTTGTTGATATCATCCTGGACTTTGGGGATTGTGTTCACAAATCAATGCTGGGGAAGTAGAATGGAACCTCAAAAACAAAGATTTTTCCAAATATTGAGGCAAAAAAAACGAATAAACTGACGACTCCTGAATCATGTCCATTTACCCCTTTTCCTTCTGGGTCGTAATTGCTTTGCTCCTCATTGGCTTAAAATGGTCTATCAAACGTATAAAAAACGGCATAGGCATTCCAATGCTCTCAGTCATTGTCACTGTGTCGGTCTGGTACGTGGGTGACGCATTATATAATGATTATTCCAACATCTATACGGTATTTTTTGGGCCGGATATATTGCAAAATGCTTGGTGGCAAGTGGCCTGGTTTATGGTCGTATTCTTGGCAGCCGCGCCTCATGTTCACCAGCGGCTCAATGCGCGATATCTGGGTCGTGAGAGCGGGGTTCTCAGGTTGGCCAGATTCGGAATTGATGATCCAACGCTTCAGCAACTATTAAATTTTTTATTTGGCGTCTGCGTCGTCTTATACACAATCATTGTTTTGCTCGCAGCAATTCGACTCAAGAGTCAAATCTTATACTTCTTTTCTCCATATTTTGGTTATAAAGCCGACCCATGGACCCGTGAACGAATAGGTTCCGGGTTCGATGCGCTATTGAGTCTCGCTTTTTATATTCAGTTACTTTTAACAACGATTTTCGGGGTAGTAGCGGCGGCTTCAAATAACAAGCGCATCTGCATATTTTCGGTGGCCTTGTGTTTCCTTTCTTGGCCTTATTTCCTTTTTGACCGTACGCGCAATACCATCCTAGTTGTCGTCATTCCGGCGACCTTATGCTGGGTTGTTTTACGCATACGGGGCTGCATTTTAAAGAAAATCTTTATATTGTGCGGATGTTTTATTCTACTCGACGGCTGGATGGGCTTCATTATTCAGAACCGGACGTCGCTGAGTATAGCGATGGCACTACATGAAAAAGGTTTCAATTTGAAGGAAGACATCCGCGCCCATCACGATGGCCTAAACATGTTTGAAGAATTATGCTGGATCGACGCTTTCATCCAGGCAGGAACATTTGAACCCGATTGGGGCGAGCGCTATTTTGCCGAACTGGTCAACCCAATTCCGCGTGCCCTCTGGCATGGGAAGCCATTGATTGGGATTGACTATGCCCAAGCTCGCGGTCAAGGCTTTGACGGAAGCGGTGGAAAAGAAAAAAGACAAGCGAACATCTACGCCACCATCTCAACAGGTCTTATCGGACAAGGAGTGGTTAACTTCGGAACAATTTTTGGGCCAGCAGCGGCTGCACTGCTGATGAGCATATGGGTGACAATTTTGGCCCGGCTTGACTTACGAGTTGATAAATTGGGATTTTTTCCGCTTTATGCATTAGGGTTGATATTAACCTTTAATTTGGGACGCGATATAACGTTCATCACACTCTATCCATTCGTATTTGGACTTGCCGCGGTTTGGTTTTTAGATCGCTACGCCCAGGACTACATCAGAAAGGACAAGCCGTCGGAATTGGGATAAATGTGAGCTCGAAATTCGTACGCTATTTCGTTGAGGCGAGAATTAGCTTCTCTCTTTTTAAGAATTCAAGAAATATAGATTAATCTTATGGCCAAACCGGCATTTGAGAACTCCCGTCCGGTAATTTAGTAAGTTGTTGCCTCGATACAATTCTGGGCAAAAAATGACCTGTCAATCCTGGTGGCAATTTTGAAATTAACAACCAGAATGCTAAGCGCGTTGGGACTGTATTTTGGGCCGTCACCGTTAAAAAAAATGGCGTTAAATCGCCATACATTTCACTTCTCGGCTGAGACGCTGAAAAGATTATCAATGGCAAAGAAGTGCTATCGCCAGGAGGCAATGTCTTTGGCGATTCTGACCTGAATTCTTTAAGATCGGGTTGATGCATCAAAAAATAGGGAGATCCCGGTTCTTCATACCAACCCTGGTTCATATTACATTGAGAACTTTTTGGTAAAACAACTATCGTCTCCAAGCCCTCGATACCAAGAGGAAATTCCCGTTTGGCAATGATTCTAAACTGCAATGCTACATTCGTTTCATTTGAATTGAGAGGAATCTCCAGAATGGGACTTGTTTTGGACAGAACTGAAAAGTTTCCTTCTAACGATGTTGGAACGTCCGTTAACCTCAAGGAGCTTATTGGTGCGTGTGAGGTGGTGAGAAATAATTCCAAACCAGTTGTCAACGTTACGCTTGGGTGCCGTGTCAAAATCTTTACACCCGCCAATGCAAATAAAGCGATTACAATTGCAATTTCAAGCCGCCAGCGCTTCCACGCAGATAACTCAATCCTGTTTTTGAGAAGATTCATAAACTGCGGTGACTTGGATAAAGTCGCCATTAATTTGCTCTTTGAGTCGCTCAATCGTGAAAATCAAGGGGTCGTCAAATGAGTTAACTTTTTTTGAATTCTGGTCATGTGCGGCGCAAATTCAAGGAAAAAACCCTTCGAAGTCCCCCATAGGAATCTGACTAAATTACCGATTCGGAACACCCAGAAAACAGCAAAATCTCCCCAAAATCAAAGACTATTCGTTAATATTCGCCTTAATTTTTCACAACTAGAACGACCTTTCCCTGACAGTTGTTGGAGCAGAAAGGAGAAAAGTCGAGGGCGAGTAACGATTTAAAGCGTCCGCTAGCGAATAAAGCCAGCAGCCCCGAGCATTCCGAGTTTCACAATGTGCTTAGGCGTCCCGGTTTTGACCCGAACTGTTGAGGAGTTTGGGTCTTTTTTAATAATCTTTATTGCGAGAAAGTTGAAATCATGGCGGAATATCCAAAATCAGTCTTTATTTAACGAGATTTGTTCGTTTGGTAAGCCACCCAATTTTAGATTTCCAGTTAGAGTTCTTAAGTCACCTGAAAGTACGCCATTTAAAGTATCATTATCCGATGTGCTCGCTATGACCTTTCCATCAAAGAAAACGCTGACGTTCTTTAGTTGGAGCACGTTCGGATTCCCGCTGGTCCAAACAATGGTAATCGTGCCGGATGATATCGATGCAAACGAAGCCGAAACGGGAATATTTCGTGGATGTACTCCTGGTAAAGTAATATTTCCCCTCCAATTGCCAATAATTGATTTCGTATGATCTTGGATTTCAATCGTAATTTTCTTGTCCGGCGTTGAGTTTGGCACGTCGCTTCCATAAAACATAATGCGTAATTGTCTAAGGGCGCTGTTGTTGTCAAGGTACGGAATTTGTGAGTCTGGATCCTTTGGAACTCCTCCCAGCAGGATACAGCCTGCAGATTGGCCAGGCTGATTTCCGCCGTGGAGCAAAACGTCAGTATGCCCAGGAACATTCACTTCAATGAGCAAATCGCCAGTGTGCCCAATCGTCCCAAACGGGCCTTGAACGAAGTTGTGACCGGACCAGTACCTTAAATTTCCTGGGAATACACCCGTAGCTATTTTCAAAGCAGCGTTCTCATATGTGGAACCAATTACAGTGCCATTTACGGAAATAGTCCCCATTACCAGGGTTCGAATTGTGCTTTGGCGGTCGACTAAAATATCGAAGTCAGTTGGTTGGGAATACAATTCGCATGAAAACATGAAGAAAATGCATTGAAATAGTAGAATCCTTTTGATCATAAAACCTTAAAATAATTGCATTTGTTGCCAAGCTTCTGCAGGCCAGCCCTCATAAAGTATTACTTGAGATTGGTGTTAAGCAAATTTGCGAGCCGTGCGCCGGCAAGTGCCATCCGTTCTCCGGCAATTTTTTTCGCCATAATTTTATAATCACTGGACAATGTAAAAGGACCATTGCCTGGACCGATGGGTGATGTATAAACGTCTTCTGTTGCAATTCGAAAACTTTCAGACACCCAATCGCTCTCACTGGTATCAGCGGCTTGAATGGGATCAGGATCTGGCAGGGTTTTTGCAACAGCCACCACTTGATTCACTATTGTGGCGGGGCTTTTATCAACCCCAATCACATTGTCCCAAAACATATGCAGTTCATTGGGGTTGCCATTCAATTTAACGTCATTTCCTCCAGCGTCGCCATTTGGGCTGACTGAGCTTACTCTTGTTGCGCAATGAAGTGGTTGGTGTACATCTCCAACCAAATGCAGCAACCAAGTTAAGTCATAAGATTTAAGTGAGTCGCTACTATCGGATGCTAGCACATTCCTAAAAAGAGCGATGCGACCTTCGGCATTTGGGACGGGAATTGGAGGAAGAGCAGTGCCGTCGGTGGAAAAAGGAGTATCTACAAAATGCCAATATTTATGCATCGAATTGTCTGAATATCCCTCGTTGGCAGAAGCGTTTGGGCTTCCATCGGCCCTATCTCCGCCGTCACTCCCATCAGCTTCATATTGTTGGCCTGTTTCTGGGTTTATAGGGGGTGCCTGGTGGGGAATACCTTTTATCTCATCCGGCCATGTAGCAGCGAACATAAAAATCATCATTTGGCTATTTTCTGCAGACATACCTTCCGGAATCCAGCCAGACCATTTGGAATATGACGGATTTAGTTTCAGAAGTTGGTTTGCCCTTTGTTGTACGTCTGGGTTGAGTTTTTGATAGGCCAGGTACGCTACGACCATGTGTCCGAAGCTATCCCAGGCATAGGAATTTGAAGAATTGAACACTAAAAACAATATGAAGACATAAGCTAAACGTGATTTGATTTTCATAGATTAAACGGATTAAACTTTAATTTCGCCCTTGAATGCCAAAACACCTTTTTGGCTAGGGAATTAATATTGATGAACAAGAATGCTAATCAAGAACATTTGCAAAAAAGATATTCACAACCTTTTACCTGCCCTCGTTTGAATCCTTTTCATAAGATGCGGCCAAGGCTTTGAATATATTTTGCATGTGAGGCTTCTTTTCATGGCTGGGTGGAAAAACATCCTCCAATTTCAAATCTCCCAGCCAGTCCACCTTTTCCTTCGGTCGTGCGGTTTAGGTTCTTCATCTTCTTCATAGATGTATTTTACCATTTTCGTCCCGAGCCGTTTACTTGCATCGAAATCCGCTCCCGCACTTCCTGGATCCATTTGTAGCGTTGCTTGGATGTTACCTTAACCACGGGATCACTCGGTCAGCCTAAACCGCTTTCCCCATAATGGCAAGTGGGTGTGGAAACAAAGAGAGGCGCATCACCCAAAAAATCACCCAACGAGAATGTAGCCCTTTTTTGATGAGGGGTGATAATTTTTAACTCAAATTTTATGAAACCTACCTTAAAAGCCTTATTGTCCTATGTTCTGCTGTTTATCGCCTGCGTTGCGTCCCCATCAGCCTTTTGTTCGCATACTTTGAAAGAAAATCAATTTACATGCGTATTCTTATAGTCGTGAATGAATTCAGATAACCAGAGCGATTACGGCGAGAATTAAGACATTGAATATGCCGGAAAAGTTAATTTTCTAAAATGTAAAATTTCTTAGAAAGTTAATCAAAAGGTCTGGAACAAGGTGGTTATACGACGAATTACGGATGCGCATTAAAGATGCTTGACAACTTGAATGTTTTAACGTACTTATGGCACTCATAACATTAGGAGAGGGTAAAATTTTTAGGCTATGAATGGGGAACACCAAGTTGCTTTAGATGGCAAGTTTTGCGTCAATATTATTGCAGGTTTTACCTTGGTTGAACTATTGGTGGTCATTGCTATAATTGCTATTCTCGCTGGCGTTTTATTACCGGTTCTTTCGGCGGCCCAAAAAAGAGGAGCACAGGCGGCTTGCATCAACAACCAAAGGCAACTTGGCATTGGCATGAAGGTTTATTTGGATGACAACAATGCTACATTTCCCGGCATCGCTTCCCGTTATTATGGCTATCATCCTGAAGACTGGATTTATTGGCGAACCAATACGGCCTTGTATCCGCCATTTACCCAGAGTCCTATTCTCACTTCAGTCCCCGGAATGCAAAAACCTTCGTTGCGGTGCCCGCTGGATGTTAGCGACGCCGACCGCTTGAAGCAGAATTATAAGGACGGCTACGGGCCATATTTTTTCAGCTACAGTTTGAATGGCTATGGTGTGGACGATGACGATGTTAATCTTGGCATGTCTTCAATCGTGGACAAGGGTAGTATCGTGCATCTATTTAAGGAGGATGGCGTAAACAATCCGGCAAGAAAGATTATGTTGGCGGAAGAGCCTGCTGCATTGAACGGGCAAGATTCTCCGCCGGGCAACAAACGAATTATTGATGATGGTCGTTGGGTTCCGGGCACCCTAACAGGTTTTGGAGGCGACACCCTGACGATTCGGCACGGCGGCAAGTCAGATGTGACCTTTGCGGACGAGCACGTTGAAGCTGTAACGCCGGCATTTGGCGCAGATACCAACAACACGCTTCCGAGTTTATGATAATTTCAACGGTATGGCAGCGAACAGCTTTTCTCCGTTCTGGAACGGGACTAACCATCATGGTCGCTGCGTTTGTCGCCTTGCGGCTTCTATGGATCCAGCTTGATCGTCCAACGCATATGAATCAAATCGCCGCAGCTTTTGGCTCATCCAGCCTTTTTCATGGCGCACCACGGTTGAATCAAAAAGGCGATCAATTCGCTTTTGTCAAAACAAGTGCCCACGGTTACTCACTTTTCCTCGGCAATGTGGATACTGGCCAAATCAAAAGCTTGTGCGAACTCAACAATTACCTCGGGCATAATGGAGATGACTACGATTTACAGGCTTTACCATGGTCACCGGATGACAGTTTGTTTCTTTATGCCAGCAACGACGAACTGCTGGCCTATTCGCCCAATGATGAAACGTCCTTTCGTGTAGCCAGTATCAGGAAAAATTCCATTTCCGATCTCGTTTGGCTTAACTCTTCATGGTTTGCTTATATCGATGAGAGTACCAATCTTTATTATATTGAAAAAGAGGGAAGCGGACTTTGGGAAAAGCACCGTGTTTTAAGCCGGCCCAGCCAGATGTCTTCATTGGCGGCCATTGGTGATGATGAGGTTGCCTGGTTGGAAGATAATTCTATTTGTCGAGTGAATCTGCACAACCCTTTGCCCGGCACTAATTCTATCGCCGCCGCAAATATTTCAACGAACGACATTGAGCTACCGACCAATGGTCTGGCGCTTTGGCTTGATGCTTCCACACTAAAACAGCCGAATAAGTCGCCGGTTAGGAATTTGCCGGATTTAAGTTTAAACGGGAATGATGCGCTTTGGAACGGATCCCCGCCCATTTTCAACGCGACAAATAGCCCAAACGCATTGAATAAAAGAGCAACGATTCATTTTGCCTCACTGCGTCCTGGAACCAATGGCATGGGATTGGCAGTGCGTCCTATTGCTGATCTTGCTGGTTCAGCGCCCCGGAGCATTTTTGTGGTAATGCGTCCCGATAAAAAACGGTCAATGATGGTCAGCATGGGGGACACTCGCCGGAAGGGGGCATTATTTTCAGTCGAATACGACTACGACTCTGTTTATCTGCCAAATGGTTGGCGCAAAGCAGACAATCGGATCAAAATGGCATCTACCCAATGGGAAATTCTAGAAGTCATTTATGATGGCAAAAGTCAAATGGGTTACGTTAATGGTATTTTGCGCGGAATGGCGACCAACCAATTAAATACCATGGATAAAGAAATGGAAATTGGTTTACGTACGCCAACCTGGGGTGAGAATGGTAAGACGGCGGATGGAGATTTTGCAGAACTGCTCGTTTATGATCGTCCGCTTGATTTCGCTGATCGGAAGCAAGTAGAAGGTTACCTTACCAAAAAGTGGTTTCAAAACAAATTACCTGGAAAAAAACCGGCTAAAAAAAACGGCAAACCATTACCGGAGGTTGCGAACGGGGTTCCTGTAGCGCCAAATCCTTTCATTTGGTTTACCCCGGACGTAGAAGGCTTGACCGACTTTAGTTATTCTAAAGACAACGGGGAATTTTTACTGGCGAGTGCGGAGGGCCAATTCAACTTCTTGTGGCAGTATGACCCGCAGACCGAAAACTTATCCCAAATTCAGGAAAGCAATTCTCTTCTGGATGAACAATGGTTTGGTGATGGAGAGTCCGCATACTATGTTCGCGATTTCAAGCGTGGCGGTATTATTATGAGAGATTCAAACGGAACTGAGGAAGGCCGGGAACTGCCGGGCGTAGATGTCCTTTGGTTCCAGGCTCGGGACGATGGCCAAATAATGGTTTTGGGGACAGTTTCCAATACACCAGCCGCAGGAATCTGGCAGTACGATATTGCGTCAAAAAAATCAAACTTAATTGTTCCGTATTCGGATGAACCTTCTGTTTATGCCAAGAGAGTGACACCAACGAATATAGTTATCAGAGTCAGCTCAGGTGAAAGTTTAAAGTGCACTGTTTATGTGCCGCGCAATTTTAATCCACACAAGAAATATCCTTTGTTGATTGGCGATACGGTATTTACGGACGCCATCTACCGATATCAAGGCCCTGACTGGGCACCAGCCATTGCCAATTGCGGAGGATATGTTGTTATCGTCGAACGTCGTGGCTGGTTTGGGAAGGGCCTTCAGACCTGGGGGCCTGATGTTCTGACAGCATACAATCAATTAACGAGCGGCCTGCATATTGATACCAGCCAGGTCTACCTTTTTGGTTCAAGCGCCGAAACCAGTGAATTGAGTGATTTTGTAACTGATTCTCCTGGTTTATGGAAAGGGCTCATATTGCTTAATCCGTCAGATTTACCCTATTTTACGAAGTCACCACGAGTTCAATCGAGGCCGAAAATTCTAATTAGTGTCGGTGGAGACGAGGACGAAGATAATCGACTTAAACAATACCAGCGGGATTCATTCAATTCTGGGGTTATAGTCGAATATGTGGTTCATCCCGGTGAGGGGCACCATCTAGTCGGCGATGCAGCGCAACTTGCCCGCACTCAAGCCATCATGCATTTTATATTTGAGGAATAGCCGATGTACACGAGCTGGATTCAAGCATTCGTCAAGTCAGCGGGCATTATCCTGCTGACGGCTGCATCGGAACGGTTGTTGATTGCCATCGGTAGTGCCCAATATTTGTCGTTGCCCGACGCGGCACTTGGCATTCCGCTTCGATACGCGATCTTGACAGTCGGTGGAATTGAATTGCTGGTGGCCTTGATTTGTTTGTTCAATAAGCGCGTTCATTTGCAAATTGCGTGGCTGTCTTGGTTGGCCACAGATTTTGTCGTGTTTCGTGCTGGCTTGCTTTGGATGAACTGCCATCCTCAAGCCACATGCATCGGCCCTTTGACGGATCCTCTTCATCTTGCGCGCGGAGCATGGGGGCTTATTTTAACGATTCTTTCAGTTTACGTCGTTCTGGGCAGTTACCTAGGTCTCGTTTTCCTTTTGCTCGATGAAAGATCTGCGCGGCTGCGCAGCCGCAATGCTGAATTTGTGAAAATTTTCTGCTTTGCGTGCGGCGGTCATATCAAGTTTAACGTTCAAAACCTCGGCCAAATCATTCCTTGTCCTCATTGCAACACCGCAATCACTCTGCGAAAACCGGAAGAATGCTTAAAAATGTCATGCTTTTTCTGTCATGAACATATTGAATTTCCCGTTCATGCTTTGGGGCGAAAGATCAAATGTCCGCATTGCGATATGGAAGTTGGATTGAGGGAATCATCATGAACACAAAACTGAATCACGTACAAGACTGGCTTGCCTTGGCACAGCAGGCCAATTGGTCGATTACAGAAATGGCGAGGCTATGCAAAGTTTCTGTGCGCACCATGGAAAGGCATTTTGTCAAAACACTGGGTATACTTCCAAAGGCATGGCTCACGGAACAACGCCAAAAGCTCGCCAGGGAACTCTTGCTCGATAGTTCTTCGATCAAAGAGACGGCGGCATGTCTTGGCTACAAATATCCCACCAATTTTACCCGCAGACACAGAGGATGCTGGAAGGTTTGTCCTTCTGGGCAAATGCCATCACCTTGACCCTTACGTCACGCGAATGTCGCTAAATGATTCCAAATGTCGCAAAAGGATTGCATATTTCTTTTGTATCATGATTTGAAACTTAATATTAAAAATAGAGTTAAAAAAACAAGATTGTCGTTCAAAACAATTTAGCATCACTATGAAACAACGGAAAAAGGCGGCAAATTCCACCGGTGGAATAAATATGTATGGTTTGATTGTTGCGCTTAGTGTAGTTTTTGTTTCCTTTCTGGTGGCTACAAAATTGTATAACTATAAAGCGCCCGCTAGCCTGCGCAACAGCAAGGTCGTATTTGATCCGCCACAATTTGATTTTGGAAACAGGCAACAACACGAATTAATTGACAACGTATTTCACCTGCTCAATAGAGGAGAAAATCCGGCCTTTGTAGTCGGAATACACACAACTTGTTCTTGTACGCTAATCGAGGAAAATGTGTTGGGTAAAATGATTCCACCTCATGGAGCAATTTCAATTCCTGTGAGTTTTGACACCGGATTAAAGGAGGGTGACGCCGCTGCCAGTGTGACAATTTATTGGCAAGTAGGGGGGATGGACTCTAATTCCCCGGTATATGAATCTCAGGCTAGTCTTCAGGGAAAAGTCTTTCCCGAATTTGTAATTGAACCGCGAACTGTTGATTTCGGCGAGTTAAAGCCCGGGGAGGCGGTAACAAATATAGTCGCATTTTACCCTGGTAACGATAAGAACTTTACGATAAGTGATATCCGAACTACTTCTTCGGATTTTAAGGCGGCCTTAATTAATGGTGGAGACAAATCAGCAAAATATAAAGATAGCCTAGCCCAGTTGGCGATTACGTTTTATGCGCCGAAGGTATCACAAAGCGAGACATTAAATGATATCGTTCATTTTACTTCGACGTCCAAGCTGGTTCCCAGCGGCGAGATTCCGGTACGGGGCACGGTCATGCCTGATATAGAAGTTATCCCGGAAATGATCGTTCTTCCCTCCAGCGGGGTACTTGGCCTCAGTGATATAACTATTCACACGCACTATCCTTCCCGAATTAGCCACATTGTCGTTCGAGGATTAATGGAGCCTTTCGATTCTGGAGGTGGGGATGCCTTTCATGTGGACCCGGAAACTTACAACACAGCATATCATTGGCGCATTCCAAATACAATAATCGCCAGTGCCAAAGCCATAGATTTCGAACTCGAAGTTCGTAACGAATCGGGACGTGTCGAGGCTCGTTCCGCGTCGGTTCTCGTAAAACGCCTCAACTAAAACAAGAAAGGACGAAAATGAAAAAAAACAAGAAGACAATAGGCAGAGGTGATAGATTCGCGCTGATTGCGCTATTCTGTCTATATGCAACTGCCGGAGCTGTTGAGGCGTGTGATAACCAAGCTGCATCGAATAGCATAGGTTCTTGCTCGACTGCGAATCAATGTAGTAACTTTAACAGTGGTGATACCTGCACTACAGCAGTTACTGTAGCATGGTTCCCAACTGGGTGCGTTGCGAGTCAGGGCAGTAACTGTGACAAGCCTTCTGAAGTTTGCACAACCCCGGTTGCCTGTCAGTGGGTGAATGACCAATGCTCACCGGGTGCTGCCATACATGGTGGTACTACGGGAAATGCGGCATGCCCAACAACTGTAGGCTGCTAGCCTACCACTGAAACACTGAGGTTCTAAACAATACAATATGTACTATTATCGTGTAAGCAGACGGCTCGTTTCCTTGGCGGCGATAGGGTTTGCATGGCTTTTGGTGTTGTTATGTCATGCAACCCCTGCTCCTGATCCAACAACGCTTGTTCAAGGGGTGGAATCGTATCGTCTGCAGACGCCTCCATCTCGATTACACATTCATATAATATTTAAAGACCCTACTCAAACATGTTTAACCGATGCTCTCGTGGAATTTGACGGAAACAACAGACGCTATGAATATACGTGGGATGGGTCCAGGGTGCGCGATTTCTTTGACGGCTCGCAAATCGCCTTGTTCGATGGGCGCGAGGTAACGCTTCGAAACATCGATGATGCCACATCTGACCTTATGTTTGACCCGAGGTTAATAGGTCTTTCAACCGCCTATACCTGGCAGGAGTCCTTGGGTTTGAATTTGCCTTATCGCACTGCGTCTAGTATTAAAATGATTGGATTGGAGCAAGTGGGCGATAATCCCGCATGGCATGTCCAACTAATAACTGAATCTCCAGCGGCGTATCAAGTAGATTTGTGGGCTAGCAGCGATAATGGGTTTAAGGTCTATAAGTACGAAACTTCCTGGACAAGCGGCCATACCGTGACAACTTCTTATTATGAAAATACTAATTATCCATGGCTCCCCAGTCGAGTAGAAAGCCAGTCATACAATTCAGCAGGAAAATTACGTTTTCAATATGTAGTATCATTGGTTGAAGCTGAACCCAATGTTGAGCTGTCATCAAATACCTGGTCTCTTGCAGGACTTGAGCTGCCGCTTGGGACAACTATAGATGATCGCCGGATTGAGAAGCGTTTAGGGACGTGGAATGGCACTGGTATCAGGGCGGCATATGTTGTACCAACGGAGCCGCCTAAACAAACATCAAAACTGGTGCTTTTATTGTTGATATTTGGCGTGAGCATTATCCCTCTTTTCTATTTATCAACGAAATCCAGACCTGTTAAGGATAATTAACCGCAGCACATTTAAGGCCTTGAAGAGGATAAATAACAGAATACAAGCTCTCCTGATTGACGTGTTTGTGAGTTCGGCAATTGTGATCCTAACTATCACAGCGACCGCGAAATTTGTAAGCAGCTTTGGATCAGTATTAATTTTACGCGAACAGGACCCGATTTTTGGATTGACATACAGGACTCTATTTTGGTTAGCAGGCTCGGTTGAACTGATGGTAGTGGGCGTTTGTTGCCTTTCCAAGGAGAACCGTTTAAAGATATTATTGCTTTCTTTGCTGGCAACAGCTTTCGGAATATATCGTCTAGGGTTTATATTGATCGACTACAATAAGCCCTGCAGTTGTTTGGGTTATTTAACGGCTTCGCTTCATATTTCTCAGGAAGCATCGGATTTAATTATGGAGGTTATATTCTTTTATCTGTTAATTGGAAGCTACACCATACTTTTATGGACTTGGTGGAACAAATCTAAGACTCCTCCATTAACGCCGGATTCGGAACCGCCTATTTCAGCAGTTTGAACTAACTTATTGCCGGAACCGCTAACTGTGGCAATGATTAGCTATGTAATATCAAAAGTCTCCCAGTATGGCGCTTTAACTGTTTTGTTGCTTGCCCTGCTTTTTATTGATGGCATTAGAGCAACACATTTACTGTTTGCATCAATTGCAAGAGAAATCACTACTATCGTATGTGATCCGGCAATTCAGTGGATTTTAGTGTTGTATTTGGCCTGTTATTTCATCGCACTTTTAATTTTAGAATCCCGTTTAGCGTCTTACGCCAAGTGGCATCACCTAGGCAACCCAGACCTTTGGCTGGCTGGGTTGGTTGCCTTTGCGCTTTTGCGTTACGCATTTGCATATCAGACGGCGTCCAGTTCCCAGCAAGTTTCCGTTCTTCTGACCGGCATTATTTTCGGCAAAAGCATTTCGGCATGGGTTCGCTGGCGAAAAATCCATATTGAAAGACGCGCAATTTGGATAGTTAGTTTACTGATTTTCATGTTTGTCTGTGCCGTGTTTTGGCAACCAGAAACGGCAATCACATATCAATATCACGACATCTCTCGCTGGAGCGGCATTTGGGGCGACCCCAATTTATTCGGTTTGTTGATGGGCACAGGATCGGTGCTAACAATGGGTATCGGAGTTCGCAGATGGCAAATGGTTGCAGGCCGCTGGGAGAGAACTTTCTGCGCAACTTTGTGCCTGATGGTTGCAATTCTTTTAGGCTATGGTTTATTCAAGAGCTACAGTCGCGGCGCATGGTTTGGAACATTCGTAGGATCAGCCTACTGGGCAACTCGAGCGATCGAATCATCCAGATTATCCGCTCGGTTTCGGCGCAACCGCCTTCTGATTTTGGTCATTTTGATTTCTGTTTTCGTGTTGGCATTCTGGCAGTTTCGCTTTTCGGAATTGCCTCCGGTGCAGCGTATGGTCTCCGTTACGAACGCCAATGATTTTTCGTGGCGTAATCGCGTGGCAGCATGGAAAGGCTCGATACACATGATGTTTGACCGGCCATTGATTGGTTTTGGTTGGGGCCAGGCGGAATCCGCATATGAAACGAAATACTGTCAGCTGGATGAATCAACAGCCATTCAAATGAACGATTTTTTCATGCTAGGCATTTCCGCTGGGGCCCCGCCTCTGTTATGCTTCATCGCCTACCTTATACTAGCGTACCGCGAGAAATCAACCGGACGGAACCCGCCGCTTTCTATTTTCACTACCTGTCGCAGTGGTTCTATTGTTTTGCTGGTCGGCTTTTGGTTTGACGGCGTATTTTTTAATTTTCCTATCGGGCCAATTTTCTGGATGCTGGTTGAATTGTCCCGAGAGGCATCGCTTGTAGGTGGCGCGGTTCCCGAGCTTAAATCAAAAGCGGAAAATCAGTCAGAGACTTCTTGTGTCGTCTCTCATTCAAAATTCGAAATCTGCCTTCGATGGGTGGCGTGGACATCGGGAATGATCGCCTTGCTACAAACTACGGTGTATTTGGTAACGCCATTCCTCCCTGTCAACAAAACAAGCCTCACCATTGCCCGCAAGTGTCTGATTCCACCAAAGGAAATTGGCGACTTCGATTTCCTGTCAACGAACGTGATTTGGCAGGATAGGGAATTGCGCATCCTCATGCGGCACGCAAATCTTGCTTACTACAACCGTGAGCTGATCAATTGGCAATTGGACGACAAAATGTACCAGAATTACGTCTTGTCACCGGTCATAACTGGAGATGTTGGCGAACAATTAAATTGGCGACGGCCATTGTGGGAAGAATTTTATCCTCGCATCCGCCATGTAACTTCAGAGGATGACGCGGCGGAGATTGTTGTACTTCATCTCCGTGAGTGCGTGAACATTGCCGACTTATCAAATCTTTCTCATAGCGTGCCGGAAATCTGGCTCCGAAAAATTACCGATAAAAGAGGTTTTGAGATCGTCTACGTTGCCGCGCTTCGTTCTGTAGGCGTGCCGGCGCGAGTTGGCCAAAATGGACAAGCTGAATTTTTTGATGGGCTTCAATGGCAATTGGCCCCCCGGCCAATTGTTGAAAGTTTTCGTGATAACTAAAGATACAATGAAAACCAAATGGCTCTTTGCATTATGGCTTCTCGTTCAGGTTTTGCTTATTGCATTACTTTTTCATCAGCCACACCAAGAGCAATACTATTTGCGCACTCCAATTTATGATGAATCAGCTGATGCATCCAAACAAATTGCCGAATCGCTAATCGTTGCCAAGCGGGAGCATAAACTCGTTTTGTTGCAATTTGGAGCAAACTGGTGCATTTGGTGTCATATACTGTATCATTTATTTGAAACGGACAGAGCGGTCCATGAACAGCTACAGTCTGACTACATCCTTCTCTTGGTCGATGTGAACAACGGTCATAATCAAGCTACTGTTGAAAAGTATGGTGAGCCAACACAGTTTGGTCTGCCTGCACTTGTTCTAATTGAGTCCAGTGGCAGACAGCTTGCGACGCAGAGCGGTGCGGATTTTGCCGGCAACGATGGGTATAATCCGGAAAAAGTATTAGCCTTTCTGAACAAATGGTCAAAAAAGGTCCCTCAATGAATCTTAAGATAGATCGCATGTGCTATTGGCTGAACGCTTAAACTTGTTTTGTTGCTAAAAGATACTTGCTTTGCAGCGGCGTAACTGCTGGAACAGCCAAGGATTGGCTATAGCTGGCCAAGATGAGCAACGGCTCTGAACCCAGCATCGGCAGCACAAGAATGCGGCAGGGCGTGCAGCCTTTGCTGGAAAAAGCTGAAGCAACATTAGCTGCAAGCGATCATGCTTGACAACAATTTAATTCTGATTTATAATGGCAAAAATAGATGGGCTGTAAAGTGACCAGTCTATTTAATTGTTAAGCAGCATCGAGACGTCAAAGAACAACTCACTGTTATGAAAAAACGAATATTTGGTTTTATCTTAACATTTACACTCGCGCTTACCGTCACTGGTTGTGCGACTTTTAGTGATCCGGCCGCATGGGACTACAAGGCGGATGTGGTTGAGACTGGACCAGGCACGATTCGTGGAGATATTAGCCGTGCAGAGGAGCAGGGTTGGAAGCTTGTTTCCATGAAGCCTTTGGTGGACAGCAGCGGTAATGCTGCAGTTATTCTTTTGTATAAGAAATACGAGTGATGCTGCCTAATAACGTGTTAGGCAGCAAACCTTTTTCGCATTGATACGACCAGTCTAGTCGCGCGGGGTATGTGGATTTCAATGCGACGGGATGGGCACAAAATGAAACAGACACTAACGCCTATGAAAAAAAACAGTTGTATGAAACTTCAATGACCAGACGGAAACACATCGTCCAAATCCAATTTGAGCCTGTCCAAAATCTGATCCAAAGTCTTCAGCGTGATGCTTTGCTGGCCATTTTCCAATCTGAATAAGCTCGACGGTGTGATGCCTAATTTCTTGGCAAAAGTGGCATAGGGCGTTTCTCTCCGTTTTTTGCGAAGGAAAACAGCCAATTTCTTGTCCAGCGATTCCCGCATGTTTGAATGCTGGACAAAATGCCATTCCTTTTGCGGAATATTTTACTTGCAGGGATTCCATAAAAGGAATATATCGTTTTACGAAAATTCAAAGTATGGCAGACATCACTTTTGAATGCCCGGAGTGTAAACAGCGCCTTGTCATTGATGCTGTTGAGGCAGGATCAAAAATTCAGTGTCCGACGTGCTCCAAGACGACGGTGGTGCCGGCAGAAGCCAATCTCCCCGAGCCTCCAGTTATTGGATCATCCTACCAGAGCAGCGTTGGTGGTAAGGGTTTGACGGCATGTGTTCAATCTAAACTGAAGAAATTGGCGGCTGGGGTTAAATCATTGAAAGCTTTAAAGCCCAAAACCACGACCATCAATATTTTCATTATCTGTGTAACGGGCCTGATTGCTTTGTGGATGTGGGGATCAAATGCTGGCAATCATGTGAGCAAACCTACACCTTTAACGCCGCAACAATACCAGGCGATATTTGAAAAATATTTTAATGGGCAATCCGAGGAAACAGATGAGAATGGCTTTCAGAAGGATGTTCCCACAGCTCAATTGTGGTTTGATAAGATACATCCTGTTGGAACGGCTAAAAACGTTACGGTGGACGATGTGGCATGCAATAATGATTCTGACGGAAATGTTCAGACAGTTGGGCTGCAAATAACGCTGTATTGGGAAGGGCCATTACAGGACGGTTCAACTACCCTGAAAATGCTTTATGATCCAGCAGAAAATGAATTTAAGGATGTTTCCATTGTCAGAACTGATGGAGTCACCCGGCAGGATGTGGACAATTTCGCTACTGGATTTGAAATTGGAACGGCTTTGTATAATGCGCTGAACACTCCTTCTCAGTCTCAATCCCAATAGCCCTCCCTCCTCCCCTTAATCCCCCAGTAAGCGGTATAATAAATTGAATCCAGGATTTATTTAATCCTGGCCCTCCACACCCGCCCCCACAACGGCCGGGTGTTTTCATTTCCCCCCAAACACAAAACCAAAATGAAAGGAATACAAATGATCACCCTCGAAGCAAACTATAGCAAAAAGATCGGCTTGCCAAATTACAGCAGCCATCAATTCAGCGTCAGTCTCAAATCAGAACTTTCAGACATATCGCAAGTTGAGCAGGAATCGGCCCGGCTTTACGACGTTCTCCAGCAAAGCGTGGACAACAACATCCAGCAGGTCGGTTATTTACCGGGTGAATCTGGGAATGGCCGCGCGAATGGCAACGGCAATGGAGGCAATGGCGGGGGTCGTTCAGTCCAGCCCAAAGAGGAAGCCTGGAAGTGTTCACCCAAGCAAAAGGACCTCATTCTCAAAATCATCGAGGAAAACAAGCTCCCAAAAATGGATGTTGAAAAGCTGGCCAGGGAGCGGTTCAGCAAAGGCGTTATCGACCTCAATAAACTCGAAGCCAGCGGACTCATTGAAGAGTTGATCGAGAAATACCCCTCCAACAACCGCAAGAACACCCCCACACGATGATTGCCACCATTGAACCCAAAACAGAACTCCAGGTATCAGCCTCAAAACTCAATACCTGGTTGAGTTGCAGGCTCCGGTACTACTTCAAATACGTGCTGCGGCTCAAAGCACCCAAAACCGGTGCACTTTATGTCGGAAGCACAGTTCACTCTGTCCTTAAATACTGGAACCAGGCGAGATGGAGAAAAATGACCATCACCGCTGAAAACCTGCACAGTAAATTCGATGAAGTGTGGGCCAGTGAACAAAAAACTGAGTCTGTCAAATGGTTGCCTGATGAAGAAGCTGACGAAAAGAAGCAGGGATGGAGCTTGCTGGAAATGTACTTCAAGCAATCTCCCATCCCTGAAAATGAGCGGCCTGAAGGTGTCGAAGTGAAGGTGGAAGCTGATCTTGCAAAACATGGGTTGCCTAAATTAGTTGGCATCCTGGATTTGGTTAGATCAGGTGGAAGGGTAGTGGATTTCAAAACAGTGGGGCAGACTCCAAAAGATGAGAAAGCTGCCCATCAAAACGAAGTCCAGATGTCCGCATATTCCATCCTCTACCGCGAATCCACCGGCAATCAGGAAAAAGGCCGGGAACTTCATCAACTCGTCAAACTCAAGCAGCCTAAACTCATCATCACTCAATTAGGGGCAATGACACAGCCGCAGGAAACCAGATTGTTCAAGCAACTGGAGTCTTTTGTTGTGGGCCTGGACAGGGAAGACTTTATCCCTTCACCCGGTCTTCACTGTGCTTTCTGTCCTTATTTCAATCAATGCCGCGAATGGAGTTGAACCATGCACCACCATCACATCGAAGACATGCTCCGCCGCCTGAAACCCGTGCTAACAGACAAAGGCAAGGCGGAGCATATCCTGGAACGGTACTGGTCAGATAAAATCGCCATTGTTTGGGAGGTTGAAGATGTGTTTCGTGCAGCCAATGAACGTGAAGTGGCTCTGACAAGAAAGGAGGCCGTTAAACTGCTTCAGGAACTGCACCAACATCATAACGCTCAATATGGCCTTAAATGGGAAGACCTCACCACCTGCATCGAAGATCAGGTGTTGGGCCGGAAGCTCACCAAAAGCGAAATAAAGCGGTTTGTGGAGCAGGACATCGTCACCATCAATCATTAAACGTGGGCTGCATTTATTACAGATAGATGCAGCCCATTTTATCTTTAAGAAAGGAGCATAATGAATTCCGATACCGCGAACACACGTACCCTCAAGATTGAAGAAACAGGCGACTTTTCCATTGGTCGCATTAAACCCAAGATACGTCTGGTGGGGAACTGGCTAAAACACGCAGGCTTCTCCCCGGGTCATCGCGTCCAAATCGTCTTCATCGGACCTGGCATTATGGAATTAAGGTCCACGCCTCAATTGCCTGAGTAGTCCGGGTTTCCCATCAGGATAATTTCGGTGGCCAAAGCAACATAATTGCTTGCTACTTTGCCGGAATATTTTTCCTGATAAACCTTAAGAAACACGTCTCGAAATTCCAGAAGGTCAAAGAATTCAGCCCACATGTCTTTAGGGAGGTTGTGAAAAGCGTCTGCCAGGTCTGCCGCTTGTTCCATTTTGCCTTGATAACAGAGCGTCCGGATTTCGAGAAACGCCGAAGACATCATCTCACACAGCTTATCACGCTGCTCATTGCTTAAACGAAATTCACGGTCTGCATCCATGAACAGAATTTATCCGGCCGTAAAAACCAAATCAACCATCAATAAGAACCACCATTATGCAAACACTCACAGAACTACCAAAAACCACATTGTATTATCGCGAAGGAAATTCAGACAAAGTTTACCAGGCCCAAATCGAAGAGGCTGGTGATCGTTATGTCGTCAACTTCGCTTACGGCCGGAGGGGAGGCACGCTCAACACCGGCACCAAGACTAATGTGCCGGTGGATTTTGATTCAGCCCAGCGCATCTTTGAAAAGCTTGTCAGGGAGAAGAAGGCCAAAGGATATGCGGAAGGTGAAAACAGCACCCCTTACACGAACAGCAGCCAAACTCCTTCGGGACTTTTGCCTCAACTCCTCAACAGTATCGAAGAAAATGAGGTTCAGAAATTAGTTCACGATGACAACTGGTGCGCTCAGGAGAAATTTGATGGGCGCCGTATGCTCATTCAGAAAAAGGGCGACGTCATTCTGGGCATCAATAAAAAAGGCAATACTATCGGACTGCCTTTGCCGGTATTCGATGCAGTGAAACTCTTTGACGCCGACCTGGTGATTGATGGAGAGAGCATCGGAGACACCTTGCACGTCTTTGATCTACTGGAATTGGGCGGGGAGGATTTGCGTGCCTGGCCATACCGGAAAAGGCTGACTGTGCTCATGAATGTATTGTTCAAGGTCCAGCAGCGTACCATCAAACTCGTGGACACAGCCTTCAGAACGGAGCAGAAACGGGTTATGCTGGGTGATCTCCGCAAAGGCAAACGTGAAGGCATCGTGTTTAAGCTCCTCCAGGCTCCCTACGTACCAGGAAGGCCAAATTCGGGAGGCTCACAACTTAAACATAAATTCGTGGCCACATTATCGGCCGTGGTCTCGAAGGTAAATCTGTGTCGGTCTGTGGAGATTAGGCTGCTGGATGATGAGGGCTGGCAAATCGCAGGAAATGTCACAATTCCCGCAAACCACACCATTCCAAGAACAGGGGAGGTCGTGGAGGTGCAGTATCTGTATGCCCATCGTCAAAGCGGTGTGTTGTATCAGCCAGTTTATCTGGGAAAACGGGATGACATCTCGCAGGAAGATTGCCTGCGCTCCCAACTCAAATATAAACCCGAGGAGGAAGCATGATGATCAACCGTCGCAAAGTGAAGCTGTTCGCTTTGGAGATTGCAAAGTCCAGGGCGCACAAATTCACCAGGGTCGGCGCGGAGTTTTTCGTCAGGTGTGAGGTGCATCTGAAAGAATTCATCCGCAATCAAATCCATACGCATCTCTCCAAAGGCAAAACCATCAAATAAACCCTCTCCAAATTGGTGAGGAAATTGCCGGTCATGTTCCTGGTGAATGTGGCCGGTTCTTTAATTTAAACAGAGAAAGGAAAATACATGAATACAATCACATTATCCGTTTCAGAATTAAAACCCGCGCTGCATGGCCTGGGAAAAATCATTAGCAAGCGGTCAACACTCCCGGTATTGCAGCACGTCAGGATCAGCAAAAGCAATGGCAAGGTCACTCTGCAAGCAACTGACCTGGATTCAACCGCTACCTACACCATGACCCAAGTGCAGCCCGGCAAATCTGTTGAAGTGCTTGTTCCCTATGAGCAATTAAGCAAAGCAGCCAAATGCTCCAAAGAGGAAGATGTCACTATTCTGCAGGATGGCAAGAACACCAAAATGCGGTATTACATCGGCGGCAGTCCCATTGAGCAACCTGTCAACGGTGCTTCGGTATCAGAATGGCCGCCAGTTCCCCACATCACGGCAGAAAGTACGAAATTGGAGGCAGGCTTTGGAGAGGCATTGAGGCAGGCCATGGATTGTTGCAGTACTGATCCATCCAGGGTCGTATTGAATGGGGCTTGTCTGGATGCCCGTGATCCCAAAGCCCATTACATCGTCGGGACAAATGGGCGGTTCTTATATTCTGCCAACACGTTCCACTTCAACTTCAAGGACGACATCATCATTCCCAACGGCAGATTCATTACCGGAAGTGAATTGCTGGACGCTGAATGTAGTTTGGCAATTCAACCTGGTAAAAAACCAGATGACACCAAGCACATCTGCCTGAAGAATGAGCGTTGGGAATTTATCGTGCGTGAGGTGGAAGGTAAATTCCCTAACTGGAAACAAGTGCTGCCTGCGGTCAATGGCGGCTGGACCAAAATTCATCTCCTGCCCACTGCGGTCGATCAATTGCTAAAGGTCATTCCCAACCTTCCTGGGCGCGATGGAGACACCAATGCCATCCGCCTGTGCCTTGAAAAGATGCTGCGGGTGGAAGCCAGGAACAAGGACGATGCGAATTGGACCAAGGTAAACATTTGCGAGGTGGATCTGATTGGAAAACCCAAAACAATCTGCGTTAACCGGGATTACCTGTTGCCTGCCTTGAAGTTTGGCCTTACCGAGTTGTGCGTTGAGGATGAGCTTTCTCCGATGATTGCCAGGAAAGATGGGAAGCAAATAGTGATTGTGCCCGTACGCCCAACTGCCATTACGACCAATTCAGCACCATCCCCGGCTTCACCTCCACCCGCACCAACAACATCAACCACAACCCCAACAGAAAGGACAACAATGCGACGTAAAGCATCAATACAAACACCAGCACCCGAAAACCAGCCAGTACAAGGCTCCGCGCTTAAAACAGTCATTGAGCAGGTCGAAAGCATCCGGGAATCATTGAAAACGATGCTTCAGGGTTTTGGCGAAGTATCCAATGCCCTGAAGCTGGCCGAGAAGGAAAAGAAGGCCCAGGAAAAAGAGATTGAAACCGTAAGGGCTTCAGTCCGGCGTATTCAGAGCGTGACCATCTAAATCACGCGGAAACTTACAGGGCCAGATCTCGTAATGGGGTCTGGCCCTTTCACTTTCAACAAAAGGCAGCCGAATGAATAAATCCATTGATAAGATTTTCGGCTATTTGGTCATCGCAGTCCTTGGCTATTTCATCGTGAAGGTTTTTTTCTCTTACCTGATATTGGCTGTGATCGGGCTGCTGATCCTCAAATATATAAATCGCAAATGAAAGGAGTTGGTATGGCAGATTATTACACAAACTTTAGCCTGGTTCTTAAGCTTTCAGATGAACAAAAAAAGTATGCGTTGGACCTGGCCGACAAAGGTTCCAATTATTCCACCGATGATAAAATTCCTGATGGGTTCCCGGTTTCATTAGTGGACGCGCTGGATGAATGGATATTTGAAACTGAGGAAAACAGGGACGGCGTT
>Ga0206826_1002_pt1 | contig 68151 bp, 60 predicted proteins | sample Alteio_BWOrgCont_80_FD_152636 | JGI IMG/M metagenome (GOLD analysis project Ga0206826, IMG submission 152636) | Enriched cells from forest soil in Barre Woods Harvard Forest LTER site, Petersham, Massachusetts, United States -... | ecosystem: Environmental > Terrestrial > Soil > Temperate forest >... | reverse complement strand
GCGTGCAGCGGCGCTGCTGCATGACATTGGCAAACTCGCAGTGCCCGAGAACATCATCAACAAACCCGGACGGCTGACGCCGGAAGAGTTCGAAAAGATGAAAGTCCATCCGCTGGTGGGGGCGGAGATCCTGGATCGCGTCGCTTTCCCTTATCCAGTGGCTCCCATCGTGCGCTCGCATCATGAACGATGGGATGGGTCGGGCTATCCCGCTGGGCTTAGCGGCGAAGCGATTCCCATCGGTGCGCGCATTCTGGCGGTTGTGGATTGCCTGGACGCTCTGGCTTCGGACCGGCAATATCGGCAGGCCATGCCGCTTGATCGAGCCATGGATCGAGTGAAAGAACGCGCTGGAACCTGGTGCGATCCGAAGATCGTGGAGGTTTTGGAGCGCCGCTATGTGGATCTGGAACGCATCGCACAGAGATATGAAGATGGCTTTGTTCCTTGCGGATTCTCTAAAGATCTGCGAGTGGAACGCGGCGTTGCTCCCGCCGCCGGATTCGAGAAGTGGGCCGACAACTCGCAGAATGATTCCGACTTCCTGACCTCGATTGCATCGGCCCGGCAAGAGGCGCAAGCCATGTTCGACTTAAGCCAGGATCTGGGGAACTCGCTGAGTCTGAGTGAGACGCTTTCGGTGTTGTCGATGCGCCTGCGCAAACTCGTTCCCTACGACTCCATCGCCGTATTCGTGAACCGGAACGGCTGGCTGTTGCCGGAACTGGTGAGCGGCGAAAACTTTCGCGTGCTCTCGTCATTGAACATCCGCGTGGGCGAGGGCTTGTGCGGTTGGGTAGCGGAGAACTGCAAACCCATCATCAATGGCAATCCGGAAGTGGAGCCGGGGTATGTGACTGATCCGAAAAGCGCGACTCTGGCCTCGGCGTTGGCGGTTCCGTTGCAGGGATTGAATGGCGTGGTGGGCGTGCTGGCCATGTATCACTCCACTCAGGACGCCTTTACCGCGGACCACCTGCGGATTCTCTTAGCCGTGGCTTCGAAGGTGGCGCTCTCTGTGGAGAACGCCTTGAAGTATCAGCAGGCGGAAAGTTCTGCGACCACGGACTTCCTCACAGGGCTGCCCAACGCGCGCTCGCTGTTCGTGCACCTGGCGCAGGAAGTGACCCGATGCCGGCGCATGAAGACTTCGCTCGCAGTAATGGTCTGCGACATCGACGGGCTGAAAAAGATCAACGATTCCTTCGGGCATCTGGAAGGCGACAAACTGCTGCGCGAGTTCAGTACGCGGTTGAAAGATGCTTGCCGCGGTTACGACTACGTTGCCCGGATGGGCGGCGATGAATTTGTCATCACGGCCCCCGGCCTCACGGTCGAGGCGGTCGAGGAAAAGACAATCCGTTTGAACGAGGCCGCTGTGGAAGCGGGACGGCACACCTGCGGACGCGACGTCGTCAGCCTGAGCGTGGGAACGGCGTTCTGTCCGGAGGACGGCTATGACGTGGAGGCATTGCTCGCGGAAGCTGACCGGCGCATGTACTCCGTGAAGCAGACCCACCATGCGAAAGGCACCGCTGCCAAGGATTCTCTTGCGCACGGCGCCTCGGGAGAATAAATGCGACGCCTGCGATGGAAAATTGCCGGGCATGCGCTGGCCCTGCTGGCGACTGTTCTTATCGGGGGATTGCTTTCCGCAACGTTAGTGCGCCTGGCGCCGGGGTTCGGAGTCGATGAGCGTGAACTCGATCCACACCTGAATGCGCAGAGCGTACAGGCGCTGCACGATGCCCGGGACCAAGACCGCAATGTCTTCAAGTTCTATTTCTCTTACATGAGTCGAGCCGCGCATGGCGATTTGGGATCCTCGCTCGCACTGGGACAGCCCGTCCGCACTCTGCTGCGCGATCGCGCGCCGCTCACGCTGCGATTGCTGGCTGTGGGTCTTGGACTCGCATGGATGCTGACCCTCACGCTGGCGTTGAGTGCGGCGTGGCTGCGGCTTTCCGTTTACGACACGGTGACCACGGTGGTGAGCGGAACGTTTCTCTGCCTTCCCGCCGCCGTGCTGGCTTTACTTTCGGTGCTGTGGAGTGTGCCCGGGTCGTTAGCGATTGCGCTCATCGTATTCCCGCACACTTATCGATACGCGCGAAATCTGCTGGTGAAAGCCTATTCCCGGCCGCACATCATCACGGCGAGAGCCAAGGGCTTGGGCGAGACTCGCATTCTTTTCTGGCATGTCGTCCCGGTGGTGACGCCGCAGTTGCTGGCGGTGGCAGGAGTGTCGGTGAGTCTGGCGGCAGGGGCGGCGATTCCAGTTGAAGCTTTGTGCGGGTTGGCCGGCATCGGACAGCTCGCATGGCAGGCCGCGCTGGCCCGCGATCTTCCGCTGCTGGTTAACATCACAATCCTGGTGACGCTGGTAACCTTGCTGGCCAATTCCGCGGCAGATGTAATCGGTTATGTGGTCCGGGACCAGGAAGCATGAGGTTTTGGCGCAAAGTTGCATGCGTGCTTTTAGTGCTCGTGATCGGCGCGTCGCTCGCCGCGAACTGGATTGCTCCTGCGGGGTATGCCAAACAGTACCGCGATGCGATCGATGCTGCACCATCGCGAACTCACTGGCTCGGGACGGACGAGGTAGGACGCGACCGCTTTACCCGCGTGCTTTATGGAACCCGGATCTCTTTGCTATTGGCTCCGGCTGCGGCTCTGCTTTCGACATTGATGGCAGCGTTTATTGGAGGACTGGCGGGATATCTGGGTGGCGCCTGGGCGCGGATGGCGATGGCGGTGACCGATTTGTTCATGTCGCTGCCCTGGTTATTTCTGCTGATCACGGCGCGGGCGTTGATGCCGCTGAATGTTTCCCCGTTGGTCTCAGTATTAGTGACGTTTCTGTTGCTGGGACTTCTGGGCTGGACCGCAGCGGCTCGAGTGCTGTGCACGACCGCAGGATCGCTGCGCACTTCAGATTTTGTGCGGCAGGCGCGGGCGGCGGGGCTGCCCCGGCAAAGGCTGTTTTGGATTCATGTAGTACCGAACTTGAAACCCGTGCTCTACGCGCAGTTTTGGATTTCGATTCCGGTCTTCATTTTGAGCGAGGCCAACCTGGGAATTCTTGGGCTGGGCGTGGCCGAGCCCATGCCCTCGTGGGGAAGCCTGTTGAAGGAGTTGGAAGGGTTGGTCTCGGTCGGTGAAGAACCATGGAAGTTTGTGCCCTTGATTTTGCTGGTGGTGGTGGTGACGTCGTTTCAGGTTTTGCTTTCCAGGCAGGAGGAGGTGGCCGCATGATGCGCCACAGAAAAAACTTAAAACAATTCGTAAACCCCTGCCGAAAGGCAGTCGCAGTTACGGTGCTTTGTCTGGGATCTCTGCTGGGACAGGCGCTGGCGCAAGGCGCGGCCCACTGAAGTTCTGTCTGCGCTCGGAACCGAAGACGTTTGATCCTCTAAAGGTTGAGGACGATGCGTCGGGCGTGATCCGTTATCTGACGGGAGGCGTGCTGATCCGCGTGAATCGCCAAACTCAGGAACTCGAGCCTGGTTTGGCGATGTCATGGAAAGTCTCGAAAGATGGCCGGCAGATTTCGTTTCGCTTGCGCAGCGGCATTTCGTTTTCCGACGGCACGCCGTTTTCCGCGCAGGACGTGGCTTACACCATTCAACAATTGATGGACCCGTCACTGCATTCGCCGACTGGTGACGCTTTTCGTTCGGGCGCGGGGAGCGTCGAAACCAAAGTGATTTCTGCGAGTCAGATTTCGATCCGGTTTCCAGCTTCCGTGGCCGGACTCGATCGCTTGTTCGACCAGGTGGCGATTCTTTCCGAGCATTCGCCGAAAAAAGAGATGGCGGTGCTCGGGCCATTCATGGTGGTCGAGTACAAGCCTGGATCCTCGATCCTTCTGAAACGCAATCCCAACTATTGGAAGACCGACGAACAAGGCCGGAGACTGCCCTATCTTGATTCGATACAGCTGGATATCCAACCCAACCGCGATGTGGAGATGCTGCGCTTCAAGCGCGGCGAACTGGACCTGATCAACTCTCTCGACAGTGAGTATTTCGACAAATTGGCGGCGACGTCACCTCAACTCGTGCACGATGCGGGACCGTCGCTCGATAGCGAGCAACTTTGGTTCAACCAGGTGGCGAAGTCGCCGATACCGGACTACAAGAAGAACTGGTTCCGCTCGGCCGACTTCCGGCGCGCAATTTCGGAAGCGATCAACCGCGACGACTTAAGCCGCGTGGTCTTCCACGGTCATGCCCAGCCCGCCGTGGGGCCGTTCTCACCAGCCAATAAATTCTGGTTCAACAGCAAGCTGAAGCCTCTGGCCTACAGCCCCGATGCGGCTTTGAAGGAACTGCAGGCCGAAGGCTTCCGCATGGAAAACGGGACTCTCAAAGATAAAGACGGCAACGAGGTCGTGTTCTCCATTATCACGAACTCCGGAAATAAGATACGCGAGCGCATGGCGGTGCTGATCCAGGACGATCTGCAGAAGATCGGTATCCACGTGAACGTGGTTACGCTCGACTTCCCTTCCCTGATCGAGCGCATGACGCAGACTTTCGACTACGAAGCGATCGTCTTGGGGCTCACCAACGTCGATCTGGATCCGGATGGCGAGATGAATGTGTGGCTGAGTTCTTCGGAGAATCACCAGTGGAACCCGCAGCAGAAAGTTCCAGAAACTGCATGGGAAGCCGAGATTGACCGCCTGATGCGGGCGCAGGCATCATCGAGTGATGCGAAGAAGCGGAAAGAAGCCTTTGACCGCGTGCAGGAAATCGTAGTTGAGCAGCAACCGTTCATTTTCCTGATCAACAAGAATTCGCTCTCCGCAGTTTCGACCAACGTGCGCGGCGCCGCCCCAGTAATTTTGTCTCCGCAAACATTTTGGAATGCGGAATGGCTTACGGTCTCGGGGAAGTAATCGAAACTCTTTGTCACGGATTTACACGGATCGCACGGATCTGACAACTTAGGAACCACTGGTTACAAGGATGACGTCCGAAACTTCGCAAAACCAGACTCTGCTGTCGGCGCAGCTTTCCGTGCGCTATGCCGGCAAGCCGGCGGTTCTGCGCGACGTGCGGTTGGACATCCAGCGCGGCGAAGTGCTGGGACTGGTCGGGCAAAGCGGTTCTGGCAAGAGCACGCTAGCGCTGGCGATTCTCGGGCTCCTCGATAAGAAAGCGCAGGTTGAAGGCACAATCAAATTGCAGGAATCCGATCTGCTGCGACTTTCAGAACGCGAACTGCGCGCGCTGCGGGGACGCGCGGTCGCCCTGGTGTTGCAGAGTCCGCTGTCGTCTCTAAATCCCGCGCTCAAGATACGAACTCAGCTCAAGGAAGCCTGGCGGGCTCATGCGTCGGGCACGAGCGCAGACTGCGCCAGTGCAATTCGAGCTTCTCTGCAGAGCGTTTCCCTGCCTAGCGACGACGATTTCTTGCGTAAGCATCCCTTGCAGATGAGCGTAGGACAAGCCCAGCGCGTGCTGATTGCAATGGCCGTGATGCACCGTCCCGCGCTGCTCATTGCGGATGAAGCCACCAGCGCTCTCGACATAATTACGCAGTCCGAGATTCTGGCGCTGTTTCGCGAACTGAACCGCTCTACCGGGATGGCCATCCTCTATATTTCTCATGATCTGGCTTCGGTGGCAGGAATTTGCGACCGCATTGCCATTCTTCATCAGGGGGAGATCGTCGAGTGTGGAGCGACCGGGCAGATCTTCGCCAATCCACAACACCCATACACCCAGCAGTTGATGGCAGCGATGCCACGACTGCTGCCGTCGACGCCGCAGTTGCAAATGAAATCCGAGGCTGCGGCCGCGCGATAAATTCTTCCCAGCACTTTGCGCTCGGGTAAAACTCTGCGTGTGGACAGTCGGGCGCAAACCGTCGTCCTCCCTGGTCCCCCTATTCTTCGGGTAACCAAACCCAGCTACTGAAGTAACCTCAGCGACAAACTTGGGCGGGACAATCTGTCCCATGCCCTCCATAGAAGGACAGAGTGGCCCAAACGCTCCGCGCACACCTCCTTCGATCTCCAATCATAGCAACCACTTGCGGGTAACGAATTGGCATTCTCCGTGCACAACTGAAGGCGGGTACAGCACACTCGTTCCACATTCGTTCGCACCAGATTAGTTCGCACCAGACAGGAAAAGGTGAGACTTATGTTGCACACGCTGAAGACTAAGAGCCCAGGTCGGAACCAGCCTCGCAGCGCAGCTTGGGGAAAACGCCTGAGCTTGCTGCTGGTTTTGGTTGCGGGAACCGCTTTCGCCCAAAATTGGGAAGGCAATGGCAAGATGGTCGGCAAGTTCGCTCCGGACCTCGCGCCAGTCGCGGCTCGATCGCAGAGTGCAGCAGCCAGTGAGACCGTGCAGGTAATCGTGCAGTACAGCCAGGTTCCTCAATCCCAGCAGGAAGGTAGAGTGCTGGGCATGGGCGCGCGCCTGAACCGCAGGATACATGTGGTCAAGGGTATCGCTTTGACCATCCCAGTAAGAGCGTTGCCAGCTTTGGAGGCGGACCCCGAGGTGGTTTCCGTAAACGTGGACCATCCCATGAAGGAACTGGATGACACTACGGACATAGCTACCGGCGTTCCTACCGCCTGGAGTGCTGGTTACAACGGAAAAGGCATTGGCGTGGCAGTGATTGACAGTGGCATCAACGGCAGTCTCCCCGATCTGTGGAATTCGAACCAGACTCATTCGCGCGTGGTCTATCACGAGAATTTCACGGGCACCGGGACCTCGAACTTGAGCGGGGCACAGTACGACCTTTACGGACACGGCACTCACGTCGCCGGAATCATCGGTGGCAACGGTTATCTCTCAGGCGGGAACTACATTGGAGTTGCCCCTGCCGTCAATCTCGTGGATCTTCGCGCACTGGATCTCAATGGCGTCGGAACCGACAGCACGGTGATCGCAGCCATTGAAGAGGCTATCGCGCTGCAGAACACCTACAACATCCAGGTGATCAACCTGTCGCTCGGGCGCGGTATTTTCGTCAGCTATACCCAGGACCCCTTGTGCCAGGCAGTGGAAGCGGCATGGAAAGCCGGCATTGTGGTGGTTGTGGCGGCGGGCAATTACGGCCGCGTTGGAGTAAACGGCAGCAACGGATTCGGCACCATCACCGCGCCGGGCAATGATCCTTATGTGATCACCGTAGGCGCAATGAAGAGTAACGGATCCACTTCGCCGTCGGCCGAAACCATTGCCAGCTACAGTTCCAAAGGTCCTACCACCTACGATCACGTGGTAAAGCCCGACATTATGGCTCCCGGCAACGACATCGTTTCGTTGGCTGCTCCTGGCGCCACGCTGGAAACTTTATTTCCAGCCGAACTGGTAAACGGCAACGACGGAAACAACGACTACTTCACGCTGAGTGGCACCAGCATGGCAACGCCTGCCGTCGTTGGAGCGGTTGCACTGATGATGCAGCAGAACAGCAATCTCACTCCAGACCAGGTAAAGGCGCGTCTGATGAAGACGGCATACAAAGTGTTTCCTACCTCCACGGTCGCCTGGGTGCCGCACCTCCAGCAGAACTTCACCGGCTTCTACGATCTGTTCTCGGTCGGTTCGGGTCTGCTCAATATGCAGACCGCGATTGCCAACACGGATCTTGCTCCTTCCACGGTGGGCTCCGCGTTGTCTCCGTCGGTGGTCTACAACCCGTCGACGGGCACGGTTTCTCTGGTTGAAGGAAACGGCTCCGTGGCGGCAGGCTCGGTGGTCTGGGGAGCGTCTGTAGTGTGGGGAGCATCGGTGGTTTGGGGCGCAAACGTAACTGGCAGTTCTGTGGTTTGGGGCGCTGCACTGCCCTGGAATGACAACCTGCTGAGCGCTTTCAGCGTGGTTTGGGGCTCGAGCACAGGAACGGCTACGCAAGCTACAAGCGTAGTTTGGGGTGCTGTCGCGTCGAGTGCCGATGGAGCATTCTCCGATGCCGGAGACGATGAGCAGTAGCCGTGTGCAATGACCGAAGAAAGAATGAAGATATGCAGCGCAATACACGGCGAACGAAAAGCTTCATCGTAGGCATGTTCCTGGCCGCGATTGCAGGGACGCTGTACGCCTCACTCGCGAGCCACGCCCTGCATCCGGCCTACGCAGTGGCTGTGCTGATGCTGGCCGCTGCAACCTCGCGAATGAAGATCAAGCTGCCCGGCATTGACGGCAACATGTCAGTCAATCTGCCCTTCCTGCTCATGGCAGTCGTGAATCTGAGCGCGCTCGAGGCGGTGTCGATCGCGTGCCTTTCCACGGTCGTGCAGTGCTGGCCGAAATCAGGCAGAAAATTCAGGCCGGAACAGATGCTGTTCAACGTCAGCATGATGGCGTTCGCTGCCAGCATGGCCAACGTAATCTGGAATGCGGGCTGGCTGGGGAGATCGGCCTGGGGAAGATCGCACTGGGGATCGACCTGGGCTTCCGAACCGCTCATGCTCGCCTCGGCCACCGCCGCGTTTTTCGTCGGACAGACCGCTCCAGTGGCCGACATCATCAAACTGGCCGAGGGCACAGCCATGCGCCGCGTTTGGCTGAGCATCGTACAACTGTCATTTCCCTACTACGTGCTGAGCGCTGGGATGACCTCAATGGTCAACACGGTCAGCCATCACCTGGGCTGGCAGGCAGCGCTGGTGGTCTTTCCGGTAATGTACGGCATCCACCGCTCTTACCGGTTGTACTTTCGCCCGGCGGAAGAAACTCCGCGCACCGTACCACTCGCCAGAGCGGCCCGCGCGGGAGCGTGAGCCAAGTCGGAATTCCAGCTGAAGCAAGAGGCCGCCCTCGCAGGCGGCCTTCGCTTTGCTCGCTAGTTGGGCATCACCACTGTGTCAATCACATGAATCACGCCATTCGATTGAAACACATTCGGGATGGTCACCAGCGCGATTCCACCCTTCTCGTCTTTCAACATGATGTGGGTGCCGTCGTGCAGAGACACCCACAGCTTGCCACCTTCCACGGTGGTCAGTTCCGCCGTCCCGTTCCCTGCCTTGATCTGCTTCGTCAGGTCCGACGCACTCCACCGTCCAGCGACCACGTGATAGGTGAGCACCTTGGTTAGCGTGTCTTTGTTTTCCGGCTTCAAAAGCATGTCCACAGTGCCGGCAGGCAATTTTGCGAAAGCCTCATTGGTGGGTGCAAATACCGTGAACGGCCCCGGACTTTCCAGCGTTTCTACGAGTCCCGCGGCCTTCACCGCAGCCACCAGAGTAGTGTGATCGGCGGAATTCACCGCATTCTCGATGATGTTCTTGGTGGGATACATCTCCTGCCCGCCCACTACTGGATTCTTCATCCCGGCCACGGCTGAAGTTACAGCAATGGCAACCATTGTCAGCGCAACCGCAAGTTTTCTGTTCATAGTCGTTATCTTTATCCTTGCCCTTATCGGAATTTGGTTTCTTGACCTTCCCCTAAAGTACGAACGAGCCATGAATTCGGATTTACCCGAGCCCCTGCGGCCGGATGAGCGCAGATGGTTTGCTTTCGGAAAACAAAAAGCCTAGATTTGAGCCCGCGCCCACGGTCAAACAGGCTTGTCGACTAGCAAAGTGGAGTAGTGGAGAGGGTGTCGCCAAACGCGCGATCCTGAAAGTTTCCGGGAGGAGCTGCTCAATGCGAAACGGCTGGTTCCTGATTTGCTTCCTTGGAATATCCTGCGCATCGTGGGCGCAAGGCGATCGAGCATTATGGACCAACCTCATTGCCTTGCGCCCGGGGCAGAAGATTGAAATCGTTGAAATGAACTCGAAGAAGCATTCCGGAATCTTCGTGAATTTCTCCGAGAGAGCGATTCTCTACCAGGACGCGGCAGGCGGGCAGACTATCCCGAGGCCAGACGTTCGCAAAGTAAGACTCATGGAAAACAAACACCATTTGCGCAACATCGTAATCGGCGCTGCCGTGGGCGCCGGCGCAGGTGCCGGGATAGGTGCGGCGAAGTCCGAATGCTCGGGCCCCGACTGCATTAATGTGATTGGTAGAGGTGCCGTGGCGGCAATCGGCGCCACTGTCGGTGCCGCAGTGGGCGCAGTCATCGGAGCTCTGGTCCCAGGCCACCATGCGATTTACAGCGTAAACTAGCACTGGAGTGAACGAGATCAAAACGCGCGCCGCGGAATCCGCAGATGCCGAAAACATCGCGCATCTGGTGAACGCCGCGTTCCGCCCCGAACGCTTCTTCATTGATGCGGACCGCACCAATCCAGACAAAGTGCGGGAGCTTCTCGAAAAAGGAAAATTCCTGTTAGCTGAGGACGACGGTAAGCTGCTCGCCTGCGTCTACGTTGAGCTCCGCGGGGAACGGGGGTATTTCGGCTTGCTGGCCGTCGATCCTGCCAGGCAGCGAGCCGGCACAGGATCCCGTCTGATCGACGCTGCCGAAGACTACTGCCGCGCCGCCGGCTGCCGCTTCGTAGACCTGACCGTCGTGAATCTGCGAAAGGAACTACCCGGATACTACCGGCAGCGAGGCTACGCGGAAAATGGAACCCTCCCTTTTCCGAGCGATCAGTATCCTCCCAAGATGCCCTGCCATCTCATCAAAATGTCCAAACCTCTGTGATAGCTTGAGGAGATAGCCTGAGGAAATAGCACGACCGGTGCAGACTACGAAGCTGGAGAGCGCACGCCATCCTGATGCACATAGCGAATCACCTCCACATCAGACATAGCAATCAGCCCTTCAGCCACCATCTCATCGAGCGCCGGCAGCAGCTTCCGTATGTTCTCGTCCGTATCGACTACCGACACCATGATCGGCCGGTCGGAAGACCAAAGCAGATGTTGCTTATGAATGAGCGTGCTTGCCCCATAGCCTTCGATGCCGCGAAAAACCGTTGCGCCGGCAATGTCGAGTTCACGGCACTTCACCACGATCGCTTCATAGAGCGGCTTGCCCTGCCATTTATCATCCTCGCCAAAGTGGATGCGCAACATTCTGGCCTTGCCTTGGAGTTTCATGTACGCGTCTCCTGCCGCCGGTCGGCCTTTTGATAATCGTGGGCGTACTTGATGATTTCCGCGTCGGATAGCACAACCAGCCCTTGCTGCACCATCTCATCAAGAATAGGCATGAACGCTTTCAACTTTTCTTCAGTATCAGCCACCGACAGCAGGATGGGACGATCATGCGAGAGGCTAAGCGCGGCATCCTTATGAATTCTGCGATTCGCTCCGTAACCCAGAATCCCGCGGTAGACCGTTACCCCGGCAATATCGTGCGCCCGCAAGCCATTAACAATGGCTTCATACAACGGCTTCCCATTCCACTTGTCGTTTTCGCCGACGTAAATCCGCATCATCTTGGCTTTGCTCTCACGCTTCAAGGCCGGCGCCTCGGGCGCAGGCTGCTTTTGTTTTTTCTCAGCCGGCTTAACGATGGTAGTGTCTTGCATCTCAATCAGCCCGGTACCAGCCATCGTCTGCAGTTTGGGCAACAGTTCCTCTACCTTCGTTGCGCTTTCGACGAATTCGATCTTGACCGGCAGCCCCGTCGCTAACTCCACCACACGATCCGTGTGCAGATGATGATCGGACCCAAATCCCGCAATGCCCCGCGTCACCGTCGCACCGGCCACCCCGTGAAAGAAGAGAAAATCCAGAATGGCAGCGTAGGCGGCGCTCCCGTGGTACTGCTGGTCCTCCGCTACGTAGAGGCCGACCTTCTTGCCAGGTCCCGCTGTCAGCACGTTTTCCTCCTGAAAATAGAGCCCTCGCCGGCCAGAAATTTCATCCCACACGCTCCAGCCTTCATTGGATCGCCCGACCTGCCATCATGCCTCCCCACACCGCAGCGAACCCCACCACCACGCTCGCCGCTACATAGAGCAGCCCCATCCCGATCTGTCCATCCTGAATCGTCCGCAGCGTTTCAAACTCGAAGCTGGAGAAAGTCGTGTAGCCGCCGATGAACCCGATCGGAATCAGGTATCGCCAGTTGGGGCTCCACTGCGTTCTCGCAGTTAGGAAAGCAAAGACCAGGCCAATCAGAAACGATCCCGTAATGTTGACCACGAACGTTCCGTAGGGAAAACGACTCCCCATTCTGCTGCCGATATAGCTGCCCAGCCAGAAACGCAGGATCGAACCGAGACCGCCTCCAACGCCTACCATCAGGTATTTCAGCAAGTCGCTTCGTTCCTTTCCTCGTCACAACACAATGTTTGTCATTCTGGAGCACAGCGAAGAATCTGCTGTCCGCGCCCGCATCTCTGCTCAGCCCGTAAATCTACCTCAAATTCGGTAGCATACTAACAACTCTCTGCGGATTAATGCCGGTGCCATAACTCCGTGACAAACCATCCGCTTGTCAGGAGTCATCAGCTGTGCCCGGCATGAAGAATGGGGACAGCGGTTAGCGGTGAACCCCTTCACCGTGGTGAACACCCTAAGTACAGCAAAACAAGCTGCTTAAAGTCAACGGCTTTTTCACCCTAATCCGCCGTCCGCCGCGTCCAGAGCCAGGTTTAGAGGCAAATTTATTACCAGAAATTCTCCTGTTTTAGCGCTACAATACCACTGCGAGATTGAAGACTTCCCTATCGCGCCGCTTGGCCATCGCCGGCGGCATTCGGGTTCAGGCAGAAGTGAAACTCTCAGGACCGTTCACTCAGAAGGAAAACAAAATGACGAACCGCATATTCATAACGCTGCTGTTGTCCATGGGGCTTGCGCTCTCCGCCTTTGCGCAGCAGACCACCTCGAACTCAAGCGCGCAGCCGGCAACATCCACGAGCCGGGGCGCTCCCGCTCCTCAGCCCTTGACGGCATCCGGCGAAGGACCGTTGCAGTCTCCTCGTCCCAAGGATTTCTGGGATGGCGATGAGCCCAGCCTCACCTGGCTCATCCTGCATCCGTTCGCCAGCAAGCAGTACGTTCGGCGGCATGTTCAGCCCATCCAGGACCGGGTCAACGAACTCGATGAGATCACTGCGGTAAATAGCCGCACGATCAAGGACATCGATGCCCGCTCCCAGAAAGGCATTCAAATGGTTTCCGCCAAGACCAGCCTCGCCGATGAACGCGCGCAAGACGCGGCCAACAAGGCGCAAATGGCCCTCCAGACTGTCGCCTCCCTCGACACTCGCATCACCACCGACCAGAGCGCGGTCGGAAACATCGATCAGTACAAGTCCGGCGCCCAGACCGAGCTTCGCTTCCGTCCCGGCCAGACCGTGCTCAGCAAGCAGGCCAAGGACGCGCTCGATGAATTAGCCGCGCAAGTGAAGGACCAGCACGGTTACATCATCGAAGTGCAGGGCTTCTCCGCAGGCCGCGGTCAGGCCGCAATCCTCCACTCCAAAAAGATGGCGGACTCCGTCGAGCGTTATTTGGTCCAGAACCACGAGGTTCCCGCCTATCGCATCTTCGTGATCGGGATGGGCAACGCTTCCGAAGAAAAACATACGGCCGGCACACGCATCGAAGTGAGCCTGCTGAAAAGCGATCTCGAGCAGACTGCCAAGCAATAACAATCAACGACTGTTTCTTACCTGCCGCAGGGGGATATGAATCCCCCTGCGTCTTCCTCATGCTTCAACTTCAGATGACCTTAGTGACCAAGCCAGCACTTTCGGGCCGTTGTTTTCTTTCCCGATCGGAGGAGAATGCTGGAAAGGCCGCGACCTGGGCCGCAACCGCGACATCCAAAGCTGTATGCAGAAGAAAGCCGTGAGGCAAAAAGAGGGGCCAGCATGACAATCGGCGAACCAGCAAATCACGAGAAAAATCCAACTCTGGCTGGACAAACGGCGGGAACGCCGCAGGATCAAGATGCAGACGAGGCCCGACGAATCCGCCGCCTCCAAGTCATGATGAGCATGGTAACGTCAGTGATCAGCCAGGATCCCGGGCTCACCGTAGAAGAGGCGTCCGAACTTGCAGCCGGCGCGAAGCGCGCCGCCCTTGCCATGTTTCCCGACAAAGAGCTAGCCTACGATCTTCTCTACAAACCCCGCCTGCAGCGATTGATGCGAGAACGCTTCCGCCTGCAGTAGGTAGTATTGTCATCCTGAGCAAGCGTTCTTTGCGCGGCGAAGGATCCGGGCGAGCTGCGCGATGTGTCGCGTTCTTCGCGACACAATAATCGCGCGCTTAGCTCGCTTCCCTATTACTCATCCACCACGGAATTCCGCAGCGTCCCCACGCCTTCCACACTGATCTCCATCACATCTCCCGCCACGACGGGCCCCACGCCCTGCGGCGTCCCCGTAGAGATCAGGTCACCGGGAAAAAGAGTCATAACCTGCGCGATGTAGCGGATGACAACATCCAGTGGAAAAATGAAATCCCGCGTATTCCCCGACTGCCGCACCGCGCCATTCACCCGCGTCTCGATCCCAACCCCGGCCCAGGGATCGAGATCAGATCCCTCCACCACTACCGGTCCCACCGGACATGACGTATCAAATCCCTTGGCCCGCGTCCACTGTCCATCTTTATTCTGCCAGTCGCGCGCCGTCACGTCGTTCAGACAGGTGTAGCCGAGAATATACGGCCGCACGTCCTCGTCAGCCGCGAGCTGATAGCAAGTCTTGCCCATGACCACGCACAACTCGCCCTCATGATCCACGCGTTCCGAACCTTTCGGCCGCCGCACCACGCCTCCCGGCCCCAGCAGCGCCGAGCTGGGCTTGAAGAACAGCAGCGGTTCCTTGGGGACCTCGTGGCCAAGCTCCGCAGCATGTTCCCGATAGTTGCGGCCTACGCACACGATCTTCGACGGCCGCACCGGCGCCAGCAACGTCGCCTCATCCAGCGCAATCGGGTCGATCCGGCGCGTACGCAAACCCTCCACGTCGCCGTCAGATTCTTCCGGAGCCGTCAGCAGAATTCGCAGAATCGACTCGCGTCCCGCAACCGGCTCCACAAGCCCGTAGTGCGCCTCACTATTCAGTTGAAAGCGGCAATATTTCATCGATATCTATCTAACCACGAGACCCGGAAATTCACCCAGACTTTTTTCCGCTGTCATGCTGAGCGAAGCCGAAGGGGATTCCCTGCACAGATGTGCCACCACCGCCTTCGCAAGGCATTTCTACGAATGCCCGCGCTCTCTTCTCCCGAACGCCGAGACTTTTTCCATCTACGGCACACTCTCGCTAGCTTCCTCCGACCGCACACTCTCATTCCCCCGCAAATCCAGCGCCGACACTGAATAAAAATATTTCGTCCCTGAGACCACTTGCACATCGCGAAACGCCGGAATCTTGACCGGCTCAGAATTCACCTTAACTGGCGCCCCGCCTTCCTCGTGACGATAAACGTTGTACCCGTCAAGATCCGCGTCCGTAACCGGAGCCCAGATCAAATCGATGAACGGCTGCTGCCCTGGCCCTGAAAACACCGCCTGCAACCCCGAAGGCACGGCCGGCGGAAATACATCGTCGGCAAACACTTTCACTTCAGGAGTGTCGTCGCCCTCAATCGTCACCTCCGGTTTTCCCGGCTGCGCGATCACCGTGAAAGTGGTTACGTGATAGTAATAGGTCTTCTCCCACTCGAAACTCTGGTCCGTGAGTGAAAGATTCGTCTCCATTCCAGCCTCCCGCTCGCCCACAAGGATCTCTTGTTGACCGCCCTCGATCCGTCGATGAACTCGGTAACCACGGCGGAGAGAGTTGGGACTCGGTAGAGACAGCAGCGGGCCGGACCACGCCAGCACCACGCCCTGCGCCGTGAGTCGAGCGCTGAAATCCGTTGGCGCAAGCAGAGTTTCAGCCAGCGGAACATGCACCTGATTCGACAATCCAGCGGCGCGACCGTCCCGGTTTAATACTTCCACTGCGTAAGTCGCCGAGCTGAGGGCAGTACGAAGCCGAAGGTCGAGGGGCAGAGTGTCCGTATAGCTGGCCGTCAACTTCTGTCCAGCTGTTTTATTCTTGCTCGCAAAGTCAGCCGGCGGCGCAGCCTCGCCCACAGGCTTACCACAAGCAGTAAGGATCGCATCCAGGCTCCGGCAAATATTCGTCTTCCCCAAATAGCGGACCCGCTGCCGGTCCTCGGTCCGCGGAGGGATCGTCCAGGTAAGCGTAACTTTGGCGCCTTTCCGAGCCGCGTGCAGGTCCGCCGGCGGCCGTGGCAGCTCCAGTGTTGGCGGAAGCGGCGCACCAATCGATGCGCATCCGGTCAGCCAAACCAAAGCCGCCAGCCCCAGCCATTGTCCTCGTAGAAGCTTCATGCGCGGAAACTACAGACTACATCAGTTGCCCGGCTCGCGTTTGTCGCCCACCTTCTCACTTCGCCAGCCGGTTGTACTTCTGCAGCACTTCCCGCAGCCGATCATGGGGCAGCGCCACTACGGTATGCCCGTTGATGCCAGTCATCGTTTTCGCCGCGACCATCGCATTCACCACCGCCTCTTCCGTGGCCTGCACTGTCGCCAGAAAAATTGGATTGATGTCGTCATTGGGCAGCATGCTGATTTGAGTGGCATGGTTCGCCGACGCCGCGCCAGCATTCGCCGTAGAAAAGGCGATGAAGATATCTCCCGACCCATCGCCCGAATAACTCCCGTCCCGTCCCAGCCCCAGCGACACTCTCTTGGCCACGCGTTTCAGTTGCGTTGGAATCAGCGGAGCATCCGTCGCCACCACAACGATGATTGACCCCACGTCGTCATCCCAGACGCTCGCTCCTCCAATCTCGCGCCCCACCGGCACGCCCGCAATCCGCAACTGATCACGCTGTCCGTAATTGCACTGCACCAGCACTCCCACTGTGTATCCGCCGTATTTCGCGGCAAGCACTCGCGAAGCCGTGCCAATGCCGCCTTTGAACTCGTTGCAGATCATTCCCGTACCGCCGCCGACATTCCCTTCTTCCACCGGGCCGCCGTGAGCGCTATCCAGCGCATGAAAAACGTCTTCGGGCTTCACATGAAATCCATTAGTGTCATTCAAGTAGCCATCCCAGGTTTCGGCCACAACCGGCAAGGACCACGAATAGCCCTCCTTGTCAGGGCCGCCATGTTTCAAGCGCCACGCGATCACAGCATCGCGGACCGTGCCCACGCTGTGGGTATTCGTGATCATCACCGGACCTTCAAGAAAACCTGATTCCTCAACCCAGGTCGTGCCCGTCATCTCGCCATTGCCATTCAACGTGAACCATCCCGCAAATACCAAATCGCTCGAATCTTTGCCGCGCGGAAACACCGCAGTCACGCCCGTTCGCACCGGTCCCACGCCGACTTTCAAAGCTCCGTCGCCAGAGATCAGCGTCGTGTGACCAACCTCTACTCCTTTGACGTCAGTGATCGCATTCAGCGCCCCCGGTACACCATCAAAAGGCGCTCCAAGATCGCGGGCCCGAGGGCCAGTCTGGCCGCCGGCAAAAGGCATCAGAATCGCCCAGCCTGCCAGCACAACCGAAACCGCACATATCCTTTTCATCATCATGGCCTCCACAGTATCAAATGGTTCCCATTCGCGTCCGGGAAATGTCCACATTTGAAATAGCGATTTCACCTAGTGAGCACAACACCTTGACAATCGCGCACACCGGGAAATAAAGTTGCGGGCACTGTTGCCGTTCAGTCGCGCCGTTCACACCACAAGCCTGGCGCACCCAAGTGCATCAAAAAGGAGCGCGCAATGCACCGTTTAACGCGTGCAGTACTGGTCGTTCTGCTTCTCACCGCTCTTCCTCTCACCACGTTCGTCCAGGCGCAGTCCTCCACCACTTCCCTTCGCGGAACCGTTTCCGATCCTCAAGGCGCAGTCCTGCCAGATGCCACCGTAACTCTTTCCAGCCCAGCCACCGGTTTTTCCGAATCGAAAAAGACCGACCGGGATGGCGTCTATCAATTCCTGCAGCTTCCTCCTGGAACCTATACCCTCACCGTAAACAAGCCCGGATTCGCCCCTCTCAAAGAGAACGACCTGCAATTGCTCGTCAACGTCCCGGCTACGTCGAACCTTTCCATGCGGGTCAAAGGAGAAGTAAATGTGGTCGACGTTACCAGCACCGGCGTGCAAGTCAACAGTCAGGACGCCACCATCGGCAACGCTTTCGGCACCACGCAGATCGCGGCGCTGCCTTTCGAAGGCCGTGATCCCACCCAGATTCTTAGTCTGCAACCCGGCGTAACCTTTGTAGGAGCCCAAACCAACGCGCAACAGGATAACGACAGCCGCGGCGGATCCGTAAGCGGAGCCCGGAGCGACCAGACCAACATCACGCTGGACGGCATCGACGACAACGACCAGGTCAAAGGCTACGCCTTCGAAGGCGCTCTGCGGTCCACTCTCGATTCCCTGCAGGAATTCCGCGTCACTACCAGCAACTCCAATGCCGACGAAGGCCGCTCCTCCGGAGCCCAGGTAGCGTTGGTCACCAAAGGCGGCACCAATACTTTCCACGGCACAGCTTACGAGTACAACCGCAACAATGTCGGCTATGCCAACGACTGGTTCAATAAGCAAGCGGAACTCGAATCTGGCCTCCCCAATGTTCCCGGCCAGCTGATCCGCAACACCTTCGGCGCAACGGTTGGCGGCCCTATCCGCAAAGACCGTGTGTTCTTTTTCTTAGCGTACGAAGGTCAGCGCACCAGGGAAAATGCCCAGCTGACGCAAACCGTGCCCAGCAGCAATCTCCGCAACGGCATCATGCAATACCTCTACTGCCCCACCCCCAACGCTTCGCCATGCCCAGTCACGGATGATGTCGAGACTCTAACCGCTGCCCAACTGCAAGGCATGGACATGCAGGCCGCGGGTAATGGAACCTGTCCCTGGGCCACGGTGGCCGGTTGCGGCCCAGATCCCAATGTCGAGGCTCTCTTTAATCAATACCCTCAGTCCAATTCCACCGCAGTCGGAGACGGCTACAACTTTGTCGGCTACACCTTCGCCGCGCCCACGCCCGGCTCGCTTAACACCTACGTCGCCAAGTTCGACTTCAATATCAATCAGAACCAGCACGTCTTCGTACGCGGCGGAATGCAAGGCGACAACACTGGCTCTGGGCCGGAATTCCCCAACCAGCCGCAAAGCCTGGTATCGACCAATATCAGTAAAGGCGCGATCGCGGCTTACACTGCGACCTTGCGTTCGAACCTCGTCAATAATTTCCGCTACGGATTCATCCGCCAGGGATACGGCACAATCGGCCAAATCGCCCAACCCTACGTCCTTTTCGGAAACGGACCCACTCCTCTTTACGCTCTGACCAACACCACCCAGGTGAATGTGCCAGTGCACAATTTCGTTGATGATTTAAATTGGGTGAAAGGCAAACACACACTCGGATTCGGCGCCAACCTCCGCATCGTTACCAACAACCGCAGCTCGAATGAAGATTCCTTTCCGTACGCCCGGATCTACGATCTTTGGCTCGCTCCCATCGGAAAAGTCGCCGGCTCCGGCGGAAGTCTCGATCCCGCCGCCTTCGGGTACCCGGCAGTCGATTCAAACACCTTCCAGACAGGCTACGACTGGCCCGTCATGGCTCTCACTGGATTGCTCGATTCCTCCTATTCGAACTACAACATCACCAAAGAAGGCAACGCGCAGGCCGTAGGCTCGCCCGCCGTACGCCATTTCCTCGCTCATGAATTTGAAACCTACATCCAGGATTCCTGGCACGCCACGCCGCAACTCACCCTCACCTATGGCCTGCGCTACACGCTTCTGCAACCGCCCTACGAGACCACCGGAACTCAAGTAGCTCCTTCGATCAGTCTGGAAAACTTTTTCCAAAGCCGTTCCGCCGCTATGCTCGCCGGGCAAACTTACAACCCGCTGGTCACCTTCGCCCTCTCCGGACAAGCCAACGGCCGCGCGCCATACTGGGCCTGGGATTATGGCAACGTCGCGCCCCGGCTCGCCTTCGCCTGGTCTCCCAAGCCTGAGAGCGGCTTCTGGAAGCGCGTCTTCGGCGACTTCGGAAAAAGTTCGATTCGCGGCGGCTACGGTATGTACTATGACCACTTCGGTCAAGGCATCGTCGACAGCTTCGACCGAAACGGTTCCTTCGGACTGACCACATCCATCCAGAACCCCATCGGCCAGTACGACGTCGACACCTCGCCGCGTTTCACCGGTCTCTACAACATCCCGTCGGCGTTAATTGCTTCGCCCCCGACCGGAGGATTCCCCCAAACGCCGCCAGTAGGTCTTCCCTACGGCGCAACAATTTACTGGGGCCTCGACGACAGATTGAAAACGCCGTACTCGCACGTTTTCGATTTCTCCATCAGCCGCGAGTTCCCCCACAACTTCGTCCTAGAAACCTCGTACATCGGCCGTCTCGGCCGCCGCCTCTTGCAGGAGGAAGATCTGGCCATGCCCCTGGACATTCGCGACCCGCAGTCGGGCATGGATTATTTTTCCGCCGCCACTATGTTGACCAAGGCAGCGGTAAACAACGTTCAGATTCAAAACATTGCTCCCATACCTTTCTGGGAGAATGTCTTCCCCGGCGCAAAAGGCACGCTTCTCGATAACAACGACTTAGGTTGCGCCCCGGGATCCTCAACCTTCACCGGGCCAACCGCCAGCGCCACGCAGGCCATGTACGGCCTCTATTCCTGTTTCGTACACAACGAAACTGCCGCCCTCATCAACACCGACGTCCCCGGCGAGGCTGCGGAAAATCTGCCGAGCGCGACCCCAGGCCCCGGCGGATGTTACCCCTCCTGCGCCACTCTCGGCGGACAAGTAACCCCCTATGCCTTCTTCAATCCGCAATTCACCTCGCTCTACGCTTGGCGCAATACCGGAACCAGCTCCTACCACGGATTGCAGGTGACGATCAGACGCGGCATGACCCACGGCCTGCAGTGGGATTTCAACTACACGTTCTCCAAGTCGATAGATATTGGTTCCAACGCCGAGCGCATTAACCAATTCGACGCCTACTACCAAGCCGATCAGATCATCAACTCATGGTCGCCCGCCCAACTTCGTGCCGTATCCGATTTCGACACCACTCACCAGTTCAATACCAATTGGGTGTACGAGCTGCCATTCGGTCGCGGCCGCAGTTTCGCCGCAACCTCCGGCCGATTGCTGAATGGAATCGTCGGAGGCTGGCAGTTGTCCGGCCTGGCGCGTTGGACCAGCGGCTTCCCCACCACTATCGAAACCTTCACCTCGTTCCCCACCAACTGGGAACTCCCCTCGGCCGCGATCTTAAACGGTCCCAAACCGAAGACTGGCGAGTTCATCGATCAGAACGGCAATCCGAATCTGTTCCAGAACCCAACCACGGCCCAGGGCGACTTCCGCTACTCCTACCCCGGCGAGTCCGGACAGCGCAACGAGCTTCGCGGACCCGGCTACTTCGGCATCGATACCGGCCTGAGCAAGCAGTGGCCGATCACCGAGTCCCAGAACCTGAAGTTCAGCTGGGAAATCTTCAACCTCACCAACTCCGTACGCTTTGACGTTTCCGCTTTGCCCCAAAGCACCGGACAGCTCGACCAGCCCCAGGGAGTCTTCGGGAATTACAGCAACACACTCACCAAGCCCAGAGTCATGCAGTTCGCATTGCGCTATAGTTTCTGACCTTTGCCGCGTGAAATCTTTGCTTCGAGGGACCATGCCAAACTTCACCCGCTATTTGTTTTGCTTGCTGATCGCATTCGCGCTCGTACCGTCACGCGCAACTCAGGCGCAGTCAAAACCTGCAGCCGATCTGATCATCAGGAACGCAAAGATCTGGACAGTCGACAAGTCCCTCCCCATCGCCCAGGCAGTCGCGGTATTAGGCGACCGCATCGTCGCGGTAGGTACCAATGCAGAAGTCGACCCATGGCGCGGCTCCAACACAAAAGTGATCGATGCGGCAGGAAAACTTCTCTTACCCGGCTTCAACGACGCCCACGTACATTTCGTCTCCGGAGGCGAACAACTCGACAACGTCCAACTGAAAGATGTCGCGAATCCCCAGGAATTCGCCCGCCGCATCGCCGAGCGCGCCAAAATCACTCCCAAAGGCGAGTGGGTCTTAGGTGGCAACTGGGACGAAACCAAGTGGAATCCGCCCAACATGCCCACCAAGGAGATGATCGACGCGCTCACGCCCGACACTCCCGTCTTCGTCAGCCGCTACGACGGCCACATGGGACTAGCCAACTCCCTAGCGCTGCGTCTAGCCGGCATCACCGCCCAAACCCCTGACCCGCCCGGCGGCACCATCGTTCGTGATGCTCAAGGCAACCCAACCGGCGCCTTAAAAGACGCAGCCACCGACTACATCGACAAAGTGATTCCGCCGCTCTCCCACGACCGCCGCGTAAAAGTAGTCAAGCGCGCGCTGGCCTACGCTGCGCAAGTAGGCGTCACCAGCGTGCAGCACATGGTCGCCAGCTACGCCGATATCGAAGTCTATTCCGAACTCCTCCAGAGTGGCGAACTCACCACCCGCATCTACGCCGCCCCGTTAATCACTCACGTCGACGACCAGGCCAAACTCGGCATCGGTCACGCTTTCGGAGGACCCTATCTCCGGATCGGCGCTCTAAAAGCTTTCGCCGACGGCTCGCTCGGCTCCGGTACTGCCTACTTCTACGAGCCGTTTCTGAATCAGGGAACCAATCGCGGCCTGCTCTCCGACGAGATGCATCCCATCTCACTCATGCGCGATCGCTACATGGAAGCCGACGCCGCCGGCCTCCAGATCTGCACCCACGCCATCGGCGACGAAGGTATATCGACCATCCTCGATCTATATGCTGACGTAATCAAAGCCCACGGCGAAGCCGACCGCCGCTTCCGCATCGAGCATGCCCAGCACATGGCCGCAAAAGACTTCGAACGCTTCGCCCATCTCCACGTAATCGCCTCCGTCCAGCCCTACCACGCCATCGACGACGGCCGCTTCGCCGAAAGCCATATCGGACACGACCGCGCCAGCCGCACCTACGCCTTCCGCACATTTCTCGATCACGGCGTTCGCCTGGCCTTCGGCACCGATTGGGAAGTTGCCCCGCTCGACCCCGTCCTCGGCCTCTACGCTGCCGTAACCCGCGCCACGTTAGACGGCAAGAATCCCAACGGCTGGTTCCCCGAGCAGAAGCTGACGGTCGCAGAAGCCGTCGAAGCCTATACCATGGGCTCGGCCTACGCCGAATTTCAGGAAAAAGAAAAAGGTTCGATCACGCCCGACAAACTGGCGGACATGGTTCTGCTGAGCGATGACATCTTCACCATCGCTCCCGAACAAATCCGCGACGTCAAAGTTCTCAAAACAATTGTCGGAGGCAAAATAGTCTGGGATGCAGGCGCAGCCCAGGCAGCATCGTCGAAGTAATCGTCACCGGCCTTGACTCTTCACCTTCTGAGCATATCCAAAGATCAGGAACACCAGGGCCATCCCCATCAAAAAGCCGCCGGCAAAGTCCGAATAGCGCTCATGCGTAAAGTGTTGCAGAAAAATCCCCCCCACCAAAGCAATCAATCCCACCGGAACAAACGGACTAATCTTGCGGTCACTCATGCCGCCTCCGTCGCATCAACATCTAGTCCAGAAACCTCGGCCCAATTTCCCCAAACTGGTGCCGCGAGGGGGGGATCGAACCCCGCGGTCCTTTCGGACCTGCGGATTCTAGGTCTCCCAAGTATTCGATTATATTATTGTTAACGAGTAACTTACATCGCACAAAGCGTGAACATATGTAAGTGAGTGTGCCGGGCCGCCATACCTGATTGAACGAATCATTTCTTTTGCGTGAAGACTCTAGGGGAATCCAAGCTCGATTCGGCTTGCTCCATCGCGGGATTTCAGTCGTTCGGCGGAGAGTTCCAGGTCCGAACTGGTGCTGCTGCACGATGCCGTCGCGGCTCGCGGTTGACGAAGATGCAATAAGGGCTGAGAGCTTCCCCAGCTTAGTATTCAACCCATTCCGTAAAGTGTGCGGCCAGAGCGGTGCGCCTTGCGGTAAGCCGTCATAGTACTCCGCCCAATCCGCAATCTTACCCTATAGAAGGGCTCTATCAAAATTGTTTGAAGGGCCGTTCCCAAGGTCCCGCAGGACGCTCAATACCAGCTCTTCCTCTGTCGCTGAAATCGACATTTCACTCATCTCCGCTCCCTACTGCTAGTTCGCGCCGCTAAACCAGGGCCGTACCTCCATCAACCACAACGATCTGGCCGGTGCTGAATCCTTCCCTCATCAAGAACAGATGGGCTTGCGCAATGTCATGAGCCTCGCCGACTCGTCCCACAGGCAGACGCTTGCCCACGCTTTCAAAGAGCTGCTCCCTTTCTAGTGAGCTCATGTTCTGCCACAGGTTCGTCCGGACGACTCCGGGGCATACAGCGTTAACCCGGATCGGTGCCAGCTCAATGGCCAGGGCGCGCGTTAAAGCTTCGATAGTTCCGCAGACGCTCGCGGCAATTACCCATCCACTGAGCGGCCGCCGGCCGGCGATTCCGGTCGTGAGAACGATAGAGCCTCCCTTGCGAATCTGCGGACTCCCGTATTTGGCAGTGCCACCTGCTCGGCGACGGCCAAACCAATTCCTGACGACCCACCTACGATAATCACGCGCTTATTGTCGAAATCCTTTTCCGGTGGCATTGAATTCTCCTTTCATGCAACGCGTCCCGCCACAAACCAGCTTCGTTCCAGCCGGGCTCTACGAAGCTTTCTGAGCCAGAACTTTGTTTGACGACGGCCTGAGAAGATCCGCAAGCTTCATGTTGCGTAACAGTTCCGCGCGGACACGGTCGGCAACACCATTGACGATTTCCGCTCCGTCCTGGGCAGGATCTATATGCACTCGGAACGGGCGTGTGCCGAAGGGCATATCAACGACCTTGACGATAGCTTTCGCCACTTTCGATACGTCGGCGTCCGCCGCCTCGGTCAACTCAAGGCCCTTCATGATCTCCTTCGCAAGACTGGCGGTCGGTCCGGACTCATACTCTTTCAAGCGCACTTTGTCCTCCGGCGATCCCGCGTGCGCGAAGTGATTCGTGCCGGAAGTGAATGCACATGGAACGACGATCGTGGTCTCGATGTTCCATCGCGCCAGTTCGCCCGCACAGCTGACGGCGAGACCATCCATGCCGGCCTTGGCGGCAAAATATGGAGCTAGGTATGGCGGCGTTCCTCCGCGGGTGCTGCTGCTGCCGACCCAAATCACCAAGCCTTTGCCCTCTTGCCGCAGAACCGGCAGGGCGGCTCGGTTTACACGCTGTGTGCTCAATACATTCACGTCGTAGAGCTCCGCAAGCTGCTCGGGCGTAAACGCTTCGGCAGGACCGAAGACCATGTGACCAGCGTTGTGGATCACGACATCGAGTCGCCCGTTCTGACTCACAATGTTTCGAATCGCCGCATCCACAGATTCTTGCGAAGCAACATCCAGTTCGATGGTGCGCAGATCGACCTTATTCTCTGCCGCGAACTTCTTTGCCGCATCCACTTGCGGCGCATTGCGTCCTTTGGTTTCGCGCATGCTGGCGTACACGACGTGTCCAGCCTTCGCCAATTCGTAAGCGGTCAGTTCGCCGAAGCCGCTCGATGCTCCTGTAATTACGATTACCTTTTTCATGATTATTCTCCCGTTCGATTGTCCACCAGCCGGTTGAATCGCAATGCATTTAAGCGAAGCCGCCATTGGCGCGCAAAACCTGGCTGTTGATCCAGCCGCCCTCAGGACCGGCAAGGAATGACACTACATTTGCCATGTCTTCTGGCATGCCGAGCCGTTCGAGCGGATTCATTTTCCTTAATTCGTCGATCAGTGCGTCGCTCTTGCCCTTCAGGAACAACTCTGTTCGCACCTGGCCCGGCGCCACCGCATTGACCGTGATGTTTCTGCCACGCAGTTCGTTGGCAAGCACATGTACCAACCCCTCGACACCCGCCTTGGAAGCGATGTAGGCACCGTACGTCGGGAAGGACTTGGCGAGAACGCTGCTGGAAAAAGCCATGATGCGCCCGCCATCAGAAACATGTTGAGCCGCCTGCGCGAGTACCAGGAAGCTTCCGCGCAGGTTTGTCGCTATCACCTTGTCGAAGGCGGTCACGTCTCCGCCGGCAATCGGAAAGAGCTGCATGATGCCCGCACAATGAACCACCACATCGGGTCTGCCGAAAGCGTCCATCGACTCTTTGAAAAGCCGCTCCACGTCTGCGGCATTTGCCACATCTGCTTGCACAGCGATGCCCTGTCCAGCTGCAGCCTTGATATCTGCGACAACTGCTTGCGCTGGGACCGGTTTTCCAGCGTAGTTCACCACCACCGAAAATCCATCTTTGGCCAGTCGTTTTGCGATCGAGCCTCCGATTCCACCAGAGGCGCCGGTGACAATCGCGCTCTTCGTTCCTGAACTTGTCATAGGGAATTCTCCTTGTAGCGTTTTAGCTTTCGTTCACTCAACCTCGGAAAGCCGCATAGATCAGATATGCTCCTCGCGCCGTTGACCAACATCTCGTCGGTGGTCGCCCATGCACCGGTCCTACGGCATAAACTTGTATCCCGCGCTGTGGACCGTATGAAAGTGCACGGGATCGGCCGGTTCTCGTTCCAGTTTTTTGCGTAACTTCAAAATGTGGTTATCGACGGTCCTTGTACTCGGATAGTTGTCGTATCCCCACACTTCATTCAGTAGCTCGTCCCGTGAGATCACCCTTCGCGGGTTTTGATCAGATACGCGAGAGTTTTGAATTCCTTACTTGTGAGCGTAACCGGCCGACCGTTGCAATGAATCTCCATTGTCGACAAACATCCCTTGACTCCACCAAACTCAAACGCGTCGGTGGCGTTCGAGTTCTTCGGCCAAGCTTTCGCGGCATTCATCGGTGAGCCGACCTTCATCGTGTCGGTGAGGTCAGTGACGGATTCAGCCGGCAACGCCTCTTTCTTGGTCGCCTCGTCCTCTATAGGCGATTTCGGAACAAGCACGATCACCGGAAAGACACGCGACAGCTCTTGAAAGTCTTCCGGAATGTCAGAAGACGGCACGGAAGCCAACTGTTCATCGAGGAAGCGAATCGCGTCTGCTTTGGGCTCCGTCGTGGGATGCGCGGAAGAAGAACTTGCGGAGTTGATTGCCGTTGTCATAGACATTCCTCTTCATTACCTGACGTTTACAGTTTGTGCTCCTCCCGGAGGATTTCCGCGGGACGCTCCCCGATCACGACGCAGGGAGCCATGGTATTGCCGGTGGTCACGCGCGGCATGATCGAGCCGTCCGCAATGCAAAGGTTTTCGATCCCATAGACTTTAAGTTGACCGTCTACGACCGACATTGAATCGCGCCCCATTTTCGAGGTACACGTCTGATGGTGGTAAGTGGACGCCGCATCGCGAATGAAGTCTTCGAGCGCAGATCCCCTCAGATTGCCAGGCATGACTTCGCGTTTTGTGAAGGGTCGAAGCGCCGCTGAATTGCCAATCTCGCGACAAACTTCCACACCCGCTACTGCGGCCTTCAGGTCGTCCGGGTGGGACAGCGTATTGGCCTCGATCTGTATAGGGTCGTCGGGCTTGGGTCCGGTCAAGCGAATCTGGCCTCGGCTTTTCGGGCGTACGACACCTCCATACAGAGTCCAGGAAGCCGCGGGTGGATTGAATTTTGCGACTGTCTCGGCGCTGCCCAGCGGACCTTCGACTTGGCAGGTCTGCAAATCCGGAGTGTCAAGTCCAGGACTGCTCTTCCAGAAGAACGTTGCCTCCCCTCCATTGTTGCGGGGGGCAAGCGGTTCCTGATACTCCCACATACACCCGACAGCAAAATGATCCTGAAAGTTCTGTCCTACACCAGGAAGGTCTTGCACAACCGGTATGCGCAGGCGTTGTAGCTCAGCCTCATCGCCAATGCCAGAAAGCATCAGCACCTTTGGCGTGTGCATCGCGCCCAACGAAAGAACAACCTCGAATCCAGCCGCAATCCGTTGGATTTTTCCGTCACAAGCGATCTCCACACCGGTGGCTCGCTTTCCTTCTAAAGTAAGCTTGGTCACCAAGGCGTGCGTAAGCACCGTCAGATTGGGCCGGTCCATGTAAGGGAAGACATAAGTTCGAAAGACGGACAGGCGCGTAAGGGAAGACATAAGTTCGAAAGACGGACAGGCGCTTTCCATCGCGTACGTTCACATCGATAATAGAGGCCCGCCGCCGTCTTCCATCAGACGGCCATTGTTGCTATCGAAGGTCGGCATCCCGATGGAACGCGCTCCTTCCACCATGGCGGGAGCGATCGGATTCGGGTCAGCCGCGGACTGCACAAACATCAATCCACCGGTTCCGCGGCGCGTGGGGTCTGGTGCGCCCTGCCAGTCTTCAATCCGGCGATAGATCTTCAGCACCGACTCATAGTGCCACTCAGTGTCGCCGGATTCGGATGCGAAGAAATCCCAATCGTTCTTATGTCCGCGTGCCCAACCCATTCCATTGACGCTCGATCCCCCGCCCAGCACCTTGCCCATACCTAGCGGCATGGAACGTCCTTTGAGGTGGGGATTGGGTTCGCCCACAAACCTCCAGTCGCGCTCGGTCCCGAGGTTTTCAACCCAGCGAGCCGCTTCTGTCACGCTTGGCACCTCGTCGCTGCCACCCGCTTCGAGCAGGAGCACGCTGACCTCGGGATTTTCGGCCAGGCGGCGCGCAACTACTGATCCAGAGGAACCTGAGCCGCAGACGATGAAGTCGTACTGCGCCTTTAGATTGGACTTGAGCCTCTGCTGATTGATACGAAACCGTTGTACGAAATCTGTCCCCGATTGCTTCTCGTTATTCGAACTCAAAGTAACTGCTCCCTCTTCGCGATTTCGCATCATCCAATGGACGACGCAGAAGACACTGGCCTCCATTTCGAACATGCGGTCGCGCGGAATGCTGAGTCCACCGTGCTGGCCCGGATCGCAGGTCATTCCACCATTGCCGTGACGCAGCGGTATATCCACCCACAAGCTGACGCCATTGGCCGTGTTTTCGCCGCCGCGCTCCCCAAGGTGGGCACAAATCTAGGCACAAGGCAAAATCGAGGCTCAAGGCGAGCGATCAAGGCTGGAAAACCAAGGCTGCTAAAGTCCGCATAAACATTGGGTGTTATGGTGCCGGGAGGGGGAATCGAACCCCCACAGTCCTTTCGGACCTGCGGATTTTAAGTCCGCTGCGTCTGCCAATTTCGCCATCCCGGCCTGCCGTCACTCCGCGACACACTACGCCGCTCCCACTCTGTCAATATCGCACAGGCGCTGCACGGCCGCCAATCTGTGTTTGAGTGTGAAGGCCTGAGTGTAGGACCCCTTGCGAACGCGTGACCAGCTTAGAAAATTACCCCAAGACTTTCCGCGGCCCCGCGACCCTGCCGAAGCTCAAGCTAAAGCCGTCCGCCTCTGTCTCCACAGCCCTAATCCCGCCAGGCAGTAAACTCCTACGGCGACCAGCAACAGCGCCCGCATCCCAAACAATAGCGATAGAGTTTCCAGCAATCCTCCCGCTACCGCGCCTAAGATGTTCGCCCCCAGCGCCGCACTCGGCGACCCCGTCGCTCGAAATTCCAAAGCGAACAAGATGCCGGCAAACACCACCGGCACCGAAAACACCACCACCGCAATCGTCCCCGCAACCGCCGGCGGTCCGCCAATCCGCTGAAACGGAAACCAGTAGGCAATCGCCAGCCCGGTCACCAACGCCGTCCAAATCCAGAATCGTGGCCACTCTCTCGCGCTGCGTGCAACCACGGCGTTCGCCAGCAACAAAGCGATCAGCAATGCGGAAATCACAATCCCATTCACCTGCCACACGGTTCCAAAAAACAGCGCCAGCCGGCTGATCACCTGCGTCTCCAGCAGAAGAAATCCCGCACCCATGCTGAAGAAAAACAGTGAAGGCACATTCCGCCGCACTCCTCCAATCTGCGCATACAACCCAATCGCAATCAGAATTACCAGCACTCCAATCGAATAATAGGTACGCGGAATCCACTTCCCTTCCTGATAGAGATAAGGCCAGTCGTCAGTAGTAATCGGAACCGCTTCCGCTCGCACCGCAAACGGATTCTTCTGCACAAACTCCGCCAGCCGCGGATCGGCGCCCAGAGCCTCTTCCACCCGGTTCCCCGGCGAGATCACAAAGCACGTCGCCGAGGCGCTGTAATTCGATTCCGCAAGAAACACCAGCGGAGATTTTCCAAACGTCTGCCGCAGAATCTCGACCAGCCTCGTTCCCATCCAGGGATGGTCAACCTGAAACTTCACAAAAATCACGCCGTTCGGATTGAGGTGCCGAGCCGCCTCGCCGAACGATTCCTCCGTGTAGACAAAGTTATCGATCCGCATGTTCGCGTAATCGGAAAACTGCGCGTGCGAATCCAGCAACCCGAACAAGATCAAATCGTAGCTCTGCTTCGTGCGCTTTAGAAACGCTCGCGCATCATCCACGTGAATCGACACTCGCGGCGAATCATAAGGATGCTCCGGATGTTTCCGCTTTCCCAACCCCAGAATCGCCGGGTCAATTTCCACAGCATCCACCCGGCTGCTGCCATGCCGCAAAGCCGCCGCCACATCGTTTCCCGTCCCCGATCCCACAACCATCACCGCCGGGTCCGGCACTGCAAAACGAAACGGCAGATTATAAGGATTCTCATCCGGCGCTTCCTTCATCGCACGCGGATGACGCGCCAGGAATACATCGGATAAATTCACGATCTTCTGGTAGAGCGCGTGGTTCACCCGCATCAGTCCGCCGTAGACCTCTCCGTCTGCAGTGTGCTCGGGTGTGTATTGGATTTGCTGGTACGGCGTCCACAAGACCTCGGTGTCAGGACGCGCTTCGCCGTGCAGCAGCAGAACCAGAGGAACGACGAGGCTTGCGACCAGTACGATGTCCCGCCGCGAAGCCTGCAGAAACGCAAAACCGAAGAGCACCGCGCCCAGCCAGGCCGCCGGCGGAAGCATCAAAAGGCTCACCGCAAAAAACGCCATCACCCCCGCCAGGCTGCCCACCAGATTCCATGAATAAGCCCGCAAGGCGCCAGGAGCAAGGTCCATCTGCCGGCTTACAGTTTGCCCCAACGGCACAAACACAGAAACGATCAGCAGGAACAGCGCTCCGGCCATCAGCACTGCCATCCCGTACTGCAACCAGTTCTGACCATTGCCCGTCGCCCAGATCGCAATGTCTCCCGCTCCGCCCAAACTTTCCGAGAGTCCTTCCAACAGCTGCGCGCCCCGCCAGGGCATGCGCACGATCAGCAGCAACCCCAGAAATGCCAGCAGCGCGGACTTCCATCGCGCTCTTTGAGCGGCCAGCGCACACCCTAGCCCGAATCCGACAAAGCAAAGCAGCAGCGCCAGGTTCTTGAAATAAGCAAAGACTCGCACCTCCACCGCAATCCAGCGAATGAAAGCCAGTTCCCCAAATAGCGTGAGAAAGCTCGCCAGCAAAAGCTGGCCCGGACTCCAGCGTTCGACTCCTCCGCTTTCCGACTCCAGAAACGGACGCCCGCGCCGCTTCGCCACAAAAGCCGTGATCCAAACCACGATCAGGATCGCGACCGCCAGAAAAAAAGTAAGAGGCTGTAAATTCATAGTTGACGATCGGGCAAAAGCTCTCAATCAAGAGGAACGCCGCATTATATCTGTTTGCAGAGCAGCAACTCTGATCTCACGAGATGAACCAAGTGGGACGAACACTCATTCGGCGAGTCCAAGGAAGGCCCAGTTCATCGCCTCAAGCCTCTGATTTGTCATCCTGAGCCCCGCGGGTTCCAGCGCCGCCGAGAGCCACTACGCGAAGGACCTATGCATTTTCTTAGCTGCCTGCACGGCTCACGCTAGAACCACAGATCGGGGAGGGCACGTTTTCCCCGCTTGTCGAAGGGCACTATATCCCCGCCATTATTTCTTCTGCTGCGCGTATTCGTTCGCGCCCAGAAAATGCAGCGAGACATAAGGCTCGTCGCCGACCACCCAACTGTCGTGCCCCGGCGCAATATAAAATACATCGCCGGCTTTCATCTCGATGACCCGGCCATCGTCCATCGCCGCCGTAGCCCGCCCCGCGACCACCAGGCCAACATGTTCCACCATGCAGCTTTTCGCGCCCGCGGCCTTCCCCACATGCAGCGACCACTTCCAGCCCGGCTGATAAGTCGCGCGCCCAATCGTCATCCCGCCCACCTCGACAACCTCAAACTTCCCCTTCTCAAAAGTTCGCACCTCATCCGGATTCTCAAACCGCTTCAGAATCACTTCGTACATAAGTCCCCCTCACAACGCACCAAGAAAATGTGGTCTCTATCATAGCGGGACATTGATCGTGTGGGACGTACAGGCCAGCCCACTGTCGGATTTGTCATCCTGAGCCCCGCGTGCTCCGGAACCGCCGAAAACCACCACGAGAAGGACCTATGCATTTCTTAGCCGCCTTCACAGCTCATGCTAGGAGCTATGACCAGGAAGCGCATTGCCTCAGCCGCTGCGGAAAGCTGCCCTCGTTGAGATATCGCAAACGGAAAAGGCCACGAGTTTCATCGTGGCCTTCCATTTGTTCTGTTATCCGAGAAAATCCGTGGCAAACAGTTCCTAGTGTCGACCCCCACCAGGCCCGCCGCGCCCGCGATCCCGACCGCCACCACCAGGCCGTCCGCCGCGCCCGCCGCGTCCACGATCGCGTCCACCGCCGCCAGGACGCCCGCCGCGCCCGCCACGGTCTCCGCCATGCGGACGATCGCCATGAGGCCGGTCGCTGCCTCCACCAACGTGCGCCACGCCGTCGCGATTAAAGTTCGGCTCGGCTTCAGCTTCGTCAGGAAAATCACCGCCGCCTTCAATCACCACCGTGCCCGTCGTCGCCGCAACCGGAGCAAATTCGCCCTCGGCGCCAGCCGCAACCGGAGCGCCTTCCGCAACCCCGCCGCCCATCTTCGCGCGCTGCTCTTTCAGAATCGCCTTACGCGACAGCCGGATGCGGTTGCCTTCCACCGCCAGCACCTTCACCAAAACCTGATCGCCTTCTTTCAACTCGTCGCGAATATCGCCAATGCGATGTTCCGCCACTTCGCTGATGTGCAGCAATCCGTCGGTACCGGGGATGATTTCGACAAATGCCCCGAAATCCGCGAGGCGAGTGACCTTCCCGAGGTAAGTCTTCCCGACTTCCGCCGTAGCCGTCAGATCGCCAATAATTTGTAGCGCTTTCGCCGCCGAAGCCTGATCGCTCGACGCCACCTTCACCAGCCCGGAATCCTCCACATCGATCTTCACTCCGGTCTGCTCGACAATGCTGCGAATCATCTTCCCGCCCGGCCCAATCAGATCGCGAATCTTATCGACCGGAATCTGCACTGTATAGAACCGCGGAGCGAAGTCAGAAATCTTCTCCCGTCCGGTCGAAATAACTTCTTCCATCTTCCCCAGAATATGCAACCGTCCGCGCTTAGCCTGCGCCAGCGCCTCCCGCATAATCTGCGAAGTAATCCCAGCAACTTTAATATCCATCTGCAACGCAGTAATGCCGTCGCGAGTGCCGGCAACTTTGAAGTCCATGTCGCCGTAATGATCCTCCGCGCCAGCAATGTCGGTAAGAATGGCGTACTGCTCACCCTCCTTCACCAACCCCATAGCCACGCCCGCCACCGGAGCCTTCAACGGAACCCCAGCATCCATCAGCGAAAGCGATGCCCCGCAAACCGTAGCCATCGACGACGACCCATTCGATTCCAGAATGTCCGAAACCACCCGCATCGCATAAGGCCAAGCCTCTTCGGTCGGCAGCACCGCCGACACCGCGCGCTCTGCGAGCGCCCCATGTCCAATCTCCCGCCGACCAGCCCCCCGCAAAAACGCAACCTCCCCCACCGAAAACGGCGGAAAGTTGTAATGGAGCATGAAGCGTTTCTTGGCTTCGCCTTCGAAGCCTTCTAGGCGCTGCATGTCGTCGGACGTTCCTAAGGTTGTGGTTACCAGGGCTTGGGTTTCGCCGCGGGTGAAGATGGCGCTGCCGTGGGTTCGGGGGAGGAATCCGGCTTCGATCCAGATGTCGCGGACTTCGTCGAAGGCGCGGGCGTCTGGTCTCCGCTTTTTCTCGATTACTTCTTCGCGGAAGATTCGTTCGCGGAGGGTCTCAAAGTATTGCTTTAACTTTGCCTGCGCTTTCTCATCATCTTCGGGGATTTCGGCTTGCAGTTTTTTCTTTAGCTCTTTTACCAACTGGTGGCTTTCGGCTTTGGGATGCTTTTTGGTGTCCAGCCGATCCGACAGGTCCGCGCCTATCTTCTTTTTCAGGGCGTCGTAATAGGCCTGGTCGAATTCCGGGGGCGTGACTTCCCTTTTCTTCTTGCCGGCTTTGGCGCGCAGATCGTTGAGGGCGGCGCAGATCTTTTTTACTTCGGTGTGGCCGAATTCGATGGCGTCTACTACTACTTCTTCGCTGATCTCTTTCGCGCCCGATTCGATCATCACGATGCCGTCGGCGGTGCCGACGACCATGATGTTCACGAGGCTCTCGCGCATCTCATCGTATGTGGGATTGATGATGAACTGGCCGCCGATCTGGCCTACACGGACTGCGCCGATGGGTCCGAGGAACGGAATGTCGGACAAAGTCAGCGCGGCGGAGGCGCCGTTGATGCCGAGAACGTCGGGATCATTATTAGTATCGGCGGAGAGCACGAAGGCGATGACCTGAGTCTCGCACTTGAATCCTTCGGCGAACATCGGGCGCACCGGACGGTCGATCTGGCGGCTGGTGAGCACTTCGCGCTCGCTCATACGGCCTTCGCGCTTGATGAAGCCGCCGGGAAAGCGTCCACCGGCGTAGGTGTATTCGCGGTAATCGACGGTGAGGGGAAAGAAATCAATTCCCTCGCGGGGATCGGCATTGGCGGTCGCGGTGGCGAGCACGACGTTGTCGCCCAGGCGCACCACGGCGGAGCCGTGAGCCTGCTTGGCCAATTTTCCTGTTTCAAATGAGAGTTGTTTGCCGCCGGCGAGGTCTACGGTAACGCTGCTAACTTCTGGTTTCATGTTTCATCCTTTTAGAACAGCTGCCAGCTCCTAGCTTCTAGCTAGGAGCACTTGCTCCAGGCAGATTTAGAGAGGGGCGCGTCTGTACTTTCCAATCGAATTGAGATTGGTGGGGTGGGATGCGCTTAAAAGATGCACGTTGCAGAATATCCTCAATGCTCGGCCGGCTTCGAGAAGAAGGCGGCGTTCTCTCAGATACGTTTAAGGGAACAGTTTCCCGGAATTACTTGCGGATGCCGAGCTTTCCAATGACGGTCTTATAGCGCTCGGAATCGTATCTCTTGAGGTAGTCGAGCAAGCGACGCCGCTTGCTGACCAGCATGAGCAGGCCGCGGCGCGAGCCGTGGTCCTTCTGGTGCGTCTTGAAGTGGTCCGTCAACTGGCCAATGCGTTCACTGATGATGGCGATCTGAACCTCGGGACTCCCCGTGTCAGTCGCGTGCGTCTGATACTGGTCAATTACGGATTTCTTTTGCTCTCTGGCTAACACTAACCTGGTGCACTCCTGTTCTGGTTTCGATTTATCTTTGTGACTTAGTGAGGATAGCAGGCGAGGGGTGGGGGTGTAAAGGAGCAGGCAGGCGCTGCCGCGGGGGTCGCGGGTCAAAGCCGGCTTATCTTTCGGTCAAGTTTTCTGAGACCGGGAAGAATCTGATCGCGTATCCGCTCGAACTCAGTCTCCGGATCTATCGGTTGCTGCGTTTTCACGGACGAGTGCGCGATTGCCCCTCTGGAAACTCCGAAGGAGTCCATAGTCGTCACCCAAACATTATCGAGACCAGCGGGGTCAATTCCAATGGGGAAGAACATCTTCGAGAGGTTCTCTTCCCTAACCCCGTGATTCTGGCCGATTACCGAGCCTAGATAGTAATTAACCGCGCTCTCGAGTCTAGGCGGCGATTTGTCGAGTGGTGTCCACGGCTTTCGGGTTGTCGCGTGGTGGAATTTAAGAAGCCCGATTAGCACCGTGTTGCGACGCCCCTTTCTCTTCCATAACCCGTGTGCTCGTTCTGCAACCCTCCTTCCCCGATCTTCGCAGAACGCCTCGATCTCAGCGTGCGCCAAGACGAGGTAGGCCCTAGCTAGGTCGTACTCCCTTTCGCTGTATTGGCCCACCGGCGAGAAGTTAGCAGGCAGCAAATGGGTTTTGAGGGTTTCGAGGCGCTTGACGAGTTGTATGAAGCGTCTAGAGCACGGCATCTCACTAGGCCGCCTCCCTACTAAATCTCGGGCTTTGAACCTTGAGGCTCAGGGTTCGGGACAACGTTCGGGCCCAAAGGGAGAAGCGTACCGAGTTGGCCTCGATGCTCTTCGTCGTTGTTTCAATGGATCTCCTGAATCGATCGTCACCGCAGAGCGTCTTAAAAGCCTCCTTCACCTCGCTGCTCGCGGCTCTCGCCGCCTTCCTTAGCGGCGGATCGGAAAAGTAGTATGTCATTACATCGAAGACAGCACGGTTTGGGCTACGCTCGAACCTCGCTCCGTCCCATTTGCGAAAGGCGCCAGTCGGGCCGAAAACCTTAAACACCGTCTTAATGGCGCGCTCGAGCTGCTCCGCCTGAGCTCGAAGCTCGGCCTCGCGGTGCTTCCACTGCAGGTTCAGAGTCTTGCAGGTTTGGTCGAGGAATTCTTTGAGATTGCCGGGATAATCGGAGACGAAGTTCCGATAGGCATAATAACGAATCAGAAGCTCGACGTCCCTCATCCGGAAATCGGGTTTGGTAAGTTTAAGAGTCTTCCTTAGCCCCGGACTGTGCTCTGAGTAGCTTGCCGCGAATCGCAAGAAGCCTCCCGGGTGCAGGGCTTGACGGAGCTCCTGAGGAGACAGGGCCACGCTTGTCGTGTTCAAACGATGAAAAATTAGATACAGTATTCCTTCGTTTTGCCAATTCCGCACAACCACCGTTCGGATGGTTTGGTTTTCAAAGGCTGATAGGTATTGGCTCAGCTTTACGCTATTGGTTAGGTCTGCCAGCGTTTTTCCATTTAGATCCGACCTGACGGTTAGGCCCGTCAGCTTCAGGGCTTCCTCCGGCGGCTCCAGCGCTATTCCAGCAAAGCGTTGCAACGTCAGGAGTCGCTGCTTGCCATCAATGATTACGAACTTCCCTTTTGACTCTTGAGATTCTGCCAGAACTATCTGCGGAATCGGCAGCCCCAGAATTAATGACTCGATAAACTTACTTTTTCGCTTATCCGTCCAAGCGTCTCGCCTTTGGAAAAACGGGTCGAGCGAGATATTGCCTTTTTCAAGCTGCTTCAAAATCGTGTCTGCAGTCCAGTCTGTTCCAGTTACGACTGCCTTGTTCACTAGCGACGGATCGACCTTTCCTATGTCCTCTTCCGATTCGCTTCCCTCGCCAGCATCCCCTAGCACGATCTCCTCGATCTCGTTCGCGTCTTCTGGCATCTTCGCTCCCTCGATTTCTTTGTGGCCCACAATGGTAAACGCGGAATTGGTGGCTGGCCAGCCTTCCCGGCCCTCGTCGGCACTATCCTAACTTGAGGCTGCCCCGTCCGTCGCGGCGGAATCTTGGGGCTTGGACTTGTCAGCCCCCGTGCGCGGGCCTTGGCGAGGGCCGTGCCCACCTACCGGACCTTGCCCAGAACGCTTTCCCACCAGGTACTCCAGCATGACCCCAATCATCTTCACTTTTTCCGTGGGATCGCTGGTATCTCCGACGAGCTTGAACGAAAGCAGGATGTTCTGAACAGCTAGCAGGCTATCGTGATACTCCTTCATTTGGCGCACGGTCTGACTGTACAGGTAGAAAAACACTGCGGAGATGAATTCCGTCGCGACCCCTGACACGCCCGCTAATAGGGTCACCGATTGGCCGTGCTGATTGCCGCTAACGGCAAGTGCGATGCCAGTGCCGATTATCACGAAGCCTACAATGCCGACGAACAGCGCGGTGAGAAAGCTCTTGTTAGCGTGGCTCTTTACGGTGACATAGTAGGCGGACAGGTTCTCCACATTGATGTTTACGAGCTTTTCAAAGTACTCCACGGAGGACGAGTCGCTGCTGAGCGCGCGGCTTACGTCCCTCTTACGTCGATCCTCCTCGTGCTTTTCGAGTCGCAGTGCCCCGGCGAATCCACTCGCCACAAAGATCAGGCCCACGAAGGCCGAAGCAGCCGCGACGCTTAACGACCTACCCAGCACACTATAGAGGAGCGAAAGTAGGATCAGCGTGGTTCCTGTTACCAGCAGAATGGACACCGCTTTAACTAGCAAAGATTGGCGCTGTTCCCAGACCCTGATCCGATGTGGTTGCTTATCCATTTCCGGGTCCTCCCGTCCACCCTAGCCGATTGTCGGCACTATCTTAACTTGAGGCTGCCCCTTGCGTCGCCGTTTTCTGGGGGCTGGCCCACCCTTTCTGTCCGGGAGTCTGCGATCAGGCGAAGTCAAAGTCCCCGCCCTGTCCCTCCAAAGAACGGAGGGACGAGGACGGGGCACCCTTGTCGATCCCGTCCGGTTCGTGAATTTCAGAATCTAAATCGAAGTGCGGGTGCCCCGTCCTCGTCTCTGCGGGTTTTGCAGAGACAGGGCGGGAGTTTTGACTCCCTTTTCGTTCTTCCTATTCTCGGAATCGGAGATGAAATTATTCTCCGAGTTGGAACGGTACGCCCTTGAACCCGGCTTACGATTGAGTGCATGCCTTGGGGTCTGAAACGATTTCAGGAAGCGCGGTGCCTCCACTTTATAACGTTCAGCTGCTATCGACGAGCGCCACGCCTGGGAACACCGCGGGCATGTGACATCTTCGAGCAGACCTTGGAACGGGCCCGAAAATGGTACCGATTCTATGTCGCGGGATATGTAGTCATGCCCGAGCACGTCCATCTGCTGGTGACTGAGCCGGAGCGAGCGAAGCTTTCTCTTGCACTGCAGATGCTGAAGCAGAATGTTGCTCGGCAACTGCGCGAGCTTGAGGGCGGATCTTTCTGGCAAGCGCGCTACTACGATTTCAACGTCTGGACTGAGGCTAAACGCATCGAGAAGTTGCGCTACATCCATCGCAATCCGGTGAGCAGAGGTTTGGTCTCGAGCCCCGAGTTGTGGGCGTGGAGCAGTTTTCGCCACTACGTGTCGGGAGTCGAAGGAGTTGTTGAGATTGAGTCGCAGTGGACCGCCCGGAAGAGAGAGTTGCTCCGGTCGCGCCTCGGTTGAGAGTTCGAGGTCAAAATCCCCGCCCTGTCCCTGCAAGAAACGCAGGGACGAGGACGGGGCACCCTCTCGGATCAGGCGAATTCTAGGCCGTCGGGTTGGTGGAGCAGGTGCCAGGCTTCGCGGTAGGCGGCGTAGGGGCAGGGGCGGCGGCTTTTTTTGGGGCGGAACAGGAGGCTGGTTTGGCCGAGGATGTGGGCTAGCGGGATGATGAACCAGGAGTCTTCGGGGATGACGTAGGCGGCGATGAAATCGATTTCGGAGAGTTTGTAGGGGACGGCGGTTCCGTTGATGCGGCGGTGGGCGTTGACGCGGTAGAGGCCTTCGACTACCTGCGTGGTGGCTTTGACCTGGACACGGATCAGGCGCGGGCGGGCGGGAGCGAAAAGCAGGTTCCTCACCGCGCCTTCGGCCCGGTTCGGAATGACAGGAAAGACTTGAGACGGATCGTTTGTTGGGCAATCGAGAATGATGTCGTAGCGTTCGCTGTCGCCGTAGGGGCGGGAGATGCCGAAGCCCTGGCGGGCGGCGGCTAAGGCGAAGGCTAGTTCGGAGATTTCTCCGCGGCGTTTGGTGGTTTGTTCGCGCTCGAAGGGAGTTTGGGCGCTCGGAGCTCGCGGAGTGGGCAGGGCTTGGGCCGGACGCTGGTTGCGTCCGGGGGACGGGCCCTTGCGTCTGCGCATGAATTTGGGTCTTGGGTGTTAGGTCCTGGGTCTTGGGTCTTTAAGCCGGTCTTAAGCTCTTCGATGTTAAGTTGTTGGAAATTAAGGAATCCGGAAAAACAAAAGGCGCTCGCCCTTGGGGCTCGCGCCAATTTTTACTCTCTATATATAGCATAGCAGGTTTGGTGGGGTGAAACCGTCACGTTTCGTGGATTTATTTCTCCAATGGGGGCAATGGGTTGCCGGGAAATGCACCAGTTTCGGGCCTTGACAAGATTTTGGGCGTGTCCCGAATTTAGCGGCGTCTTATTCGGCGGAGCCGGGGGGACAGATCAACCTCCAGACACTTCGAGCAGGGACATCGGAAAGCCCGGTCGTCCGGAAAAATGATGTGGCCGCAGTTCTTGCAGATCATTCTGCCGTTGTCAAGAACGGTCATGGGATAAAACTTCTTATCGACGACGCAGTAGGGACAACGAGGCTCTTTCTTGGTCACGGTCGGCGGGCCGGTCGGAACTTAGCGTCGGGCCAGTCGGAACTATAGGGCCTTTTGAGCTGCCTGACTGTTCGATATCAAACGATGAATTGTCCCAGAGTGGCCAAAATGGGACAGATTTGCACTGCGTACTTCTGCCAGACTGCAGCCATGTCAGCTCAAACGATTGCAGAATACCTTGACGAAGAACGCCAAAAATATGCCGCCAATCAGCTACGAGTGGACGAAGAAGCTGCGCGCATTCAGCCGCTGCAGCATGGTCACCATCGCATGGCAAGACAACCCAGGCTGAAATTAGTGTCTCCAGTGAACACCGCAACCGGGAAGAAGAAAAAGAGGAAAGTCGCCGTAGCCCGTAAGAAACCACGCGCCGCGAGAAAAACGGCGGTGAAAATCCGCAAGAGAGCGTGAGTCGTGTGTACTCCCAGAACGGCGCGACGAAGGCTGCGGTTCAAATTCAGGCTGTCTACCCAGTTTGCCCGATGGCGTCTGCGAGATACACGCGTAGGATTCAGGAACGGGACGACTTCAACGCATTCAGAGAATGCCGCAACTACACAATTAGGAGGAACTCATGAATAAGGATCAGGTGACTGGCAAGATCGATCAGGCAGTGGGCAAAGTGCAGCAGAAGGTCGGAGAAGGTGTTGGCGACGAAAACCTAGCTAACAAAGGAGTGGTCAATCAAGCCAAGGGTGCGGTGAAAGAAACCTGGGGCGACGCCAAGGATGCGGCGAAGCAGATCCACGAATCGCACAAGGAAGCTGCTTCCGAGAAGGCTGCGGAGAGCCGGCAGAAGGTGAGCCAGTCCGTGGATGACGCGAAACAGAAAGCAAAGGGCAAGATTGAGGACTTCAAAGAACGGCACTCGGCCTGACTTGTGACTTGGCGTGTCATTTCACCAGCGCTTTGACTGGCTGCGGCAAGTCAAACATAGAATCTGCGAGTGGCTCGTAGCTCACGGAGGTGAATGTGAAAGTGCGCACAAAGTCGCCGGTGCGCGAGGTAAGTTTCGTCGCTACCAGCGGGCCGCCGAAGTTTTTGTAATCCCGAAACACGAGTGTCGAGACGGCCGCGGATTTGTCATCCGCTTGAAAACGGTAACCGGCGAGCAGGCCGGTTTCGACGTCGTAGAACTGATTGTTGTCCTTGCCCCAATGCGTGGTGCCGTGAAGCCAGTAGCAGGGACGGCCATCGAAATCGGTAATACCGGCGAGTTCGAGCTTTTTGAAATAGTCAGGTTGGTGGAGCGCATATTGCAGGTCGGCGTCCCGGCGCACGGCTTCAGGAGCGGTATCTTTGTCGATGCTCGCTCCTTGCGCATCGATGGACCACGAAACTTCGCCATCAAATCCTGAAATGGATTCACTTCGATCGGCCCGCGTGACCTTAAAGAGCTGCTTGAACGGCTTAGCGTAAGAAACGAAGGTCGCCTTGCCAGACATGGCAGTGCCTTCGATTTCTCCGCGAACGGTTTCAGACTGCACGTTCTGTATCGCGTCCACGCCGCCGAGGGCATGCTTGTAGCGTTCCAGAACAGCGTCAGCGGTTTTCAGTTGCGCGGCTTGCGGCCAAACCTGATGCGGCAAAATCAGTGCAGCGCTTGCGAGGATGAGCGTTGTCAGCCCGGTTAGACGCAAGTTAGCTAGACGCATCTTAGTCAGACCCATGCGGGTTGGACGACGCCTCCCAGGAAAGGTCATCCGGAAACTAGTCCAGCCGCGGCTAGCCCTTCCCCGCTGCCGCCTTGCCGGCTGCTTCGCCGAATTGCTTGATTTCAACAGTTCCGTCAGGGAACTCGGCGGTGATCTTTAATTCTCCGCCCATCGCTTTGATGAAGCCCTGGAGGGTGCTTACGTACATATCCGTGCGGCGCTCCATCTTCGACACCGCGGCCTGGTTGACTCTGAGCTTCCGGGCAAGATGCACCTGAGTAATTGCCATAGCCTCCCGAAGTTCATTGAGAGGCATCTCGGAGCGATACTTCGCCGCCAGAGCGCGGGAACGCTCGCGGGACTCGGGGGACATCTTTTCCCGCAGGGTCTTGAAATTCTTCGCCATGCGCATCATCCTGTGTCCTTGAGAAGATCATTCTGCTGCCGCTACTTTTTCCCTTGCTGTTGATGCCCAATTTCCTTTAAGTGCTGATCGAACAAATCATCCGCAATCGGAACAAACTTGTCATACCATGCCGGATCGTCCGTTTTGTCTCCGCCCAGCAGGAGCAGAGCTGTACGGCTGGGATCAAAGGCGAACAGCACACGCAAGTGTCTTTCGTCGACCTTGCCGCGCAACTCTTTCATGTTTGAGTGGCGAGAGCTCTCGATCCTGTCCGCGTGGGGACGAGACAGCGTAGGGCCACGCTCTTCAAGAAGGTCAACCTTGGCGTCAATCTCCGCCTGTTGGTCCGCTGAGAGATCGTTCCACCAAACTTCAAACACTTCGGTAAACTCAATCTTCCATGCCATAAGTAGTATTCCATCTATGGAATAGTCTGTCAAGGGAATAGTTGCCCGGCGCCCGATGAGCCGTCACTACCTTGCAATCGCGTTGTTTTGTTATAACGGCACTTTCGATTACTGTCCCCGCCACCCCCGCCCGAACACACCCCAGGTACCAGGATGCGAGGGTGTACTCCCCCGATTATCGGTAATTACACGATCTACAGTATTTAGCACAGTGAACGGCTGGCTTAACGTCTTGGCACTGCTCTGAGATGATCTGGCCTCGTCGCGGACTTGGCAACTTTGGAGGCGAGAATGGAAGGCTCCGCCATCAGTGATATCAAGAGCAGACCCATTGCGGTGCGTTACGCTATGGCGATTCTGGCGGCAGCGGCGGCTCTGTTGCTGCGGAAGATACTTTCTCCCTGGCTTGGACCGGATAATCCTTATCTGCCCTCTTGGGCGGCTATCGTCTTCTCGGCGTGGTATTGCGGCATTGGCCCGTCCGTTGCGTGCGTTCTCGTGAGCCTGGTTGGAGTCTGGTACTGGTTTCTCCCGTACTTCAGGTCGTTCGTACTCCAGTATCCCAGGACTGAGATTTCCGGGATGCTGCTTTTCTCGGTCCTGGCGGGTTTCATCGTCGCTCTGGGAGAGGCGAACCGGCGGTCAAAAGCAGCATCGGACCGCGAAGTTACCGAGCGCAGACGGATCGAAGACGAGTTGCGGAAAACCCAAGAGGAACTCGAGAGTCGGGTCCGAGAGCGCACTACAGAACTCGACATCGCTCACCAGGAACTTTCCCGGGAAGCCGAAAGAGTAAAAGCGCAATCGGAGTGGCTGGACGCCGCCAATGACGCCATCTTTGTTGGCGATGCCGACGAAAAGATTACCTACTGGAACCGAGGCGCTGAACGCCTGTACGGGTGGTCGAGGGAGGAGGCTATCGGCAAGCCGGCCCACTCGCTGCTGCAGACCGACTTTCCTATTCCGTTTGCCGAAATCGCAACGCAGCGCCGGGAAGGCGGCTGGCAAGGAGAGCTTGTCCATGCCAGACAGGATGGCAGCAAGGTGACGGTTGCCAGCCGTTGGACAGCGCTGACCGATGCAGACAATAATCTCGCGGGCTGGCTTGAGATAAACCGGGACATCACAGACCGTAAGGCGGCCGAAGGCGCACGCCAGCTTAGCGCACAATTGTTGAAGACGCGGGATGACGAACATCGAAGGATCGCACGCGAACTGCATGACAATGCGGGACAGATGGTAATCGCGTTAATCCTCAACCTGGGGCAGCTCAAGCCGTATGAGAGTCTGCGTCCGGAACAAACGCGCATTCTTTCTGACAGTGACACTCTGTTGCAAAACCTTAGCAGCGAACTTCGCGCCATTTCGCACCTATTGCATCCGCCTTTGTTAGACGAAGTAGGTCTTTGGACGGCGCTGGAATGGTACGTAGAGGGATTTTCGCGACGCAGCGGGATCGCCACAACCTTGGAACGTGACTCCAGCTTTGGACGGTTGACTCCCGATCTGGAAATCGCCATCTTCAGAGTGGTTCAGGAATGCCTCACCAATGTGGATCGCCATTCCGGCAGTAAAGAGGCCGCGGTCCGTTTGCTGCGGCGCTCGCAGGATGAAGTTTGGCTTGAAGTGCGGGATCGAGGTAAAGGCATATCCCCGGAGACGCAGTTGAGCATTTCAGAAGACGGCTCACCGGGTGTGGGGCTCAGGGGAATGCGGGAGCGCGTGCTCCAGCTCGGCGGGAATCTGCGCGTTGAGTCCGATGGAAGTGGGACAACGATCGCAGCAGCTTTTCCGACCGCTAGAGGAGATGCCCCGGTTAACGAGCCGGCCGCAGCCTAGGACGTTGCGGCGAATAATGGTGAATCGCGCGCGGGCGAAAATAATGACGAAGCCTGGCGGCGGCTAGACTTCCTCGCTCTCCTTCAATCTCGCGATCACGCTGAAATCTTCTAGCGTCGTGGTGTCGCCTTTGACGTCGCCGTGAGTGGCAAGTTCGCGAAGCAGGCGACGCATGATTTTGCCGCTGCGCGTCTTGGGCAAGGTATCGGTGAAGCGAATGTCGTCGGGCTTGGCGAGCGCTCCGATTTCTTTTGCGACCCACTTGCGCAATTCTTCCTTCAACTCAAGGGTCGGCTTGCGTCCTTGTTCGAGAGTGACGAAAGCAGAAATGGCCTGACCCTTGAGATCATCCGGACGTCCAACCACCGCAGCTTCGGCAACCGATTCATGCGCTACCAGCGCGGACTCGACTTCCATGGTGCTGAGCCGGTGTCCGCTGACGTTAAGCACGTCATCGACACGGCCCATGATCCAGAAATATCCGTCTTTATCGCGCCGCGCTCCGTCGCCGGTGAAGTAGACGCCAGGAATCTGCGACCAGTAATTCTTCACATAGCGATCGGGATCACCGTAAACAGTGCGCAGCATCCCCGGCCAAGGTTTGGTGATAACGAGAAATCCGCCGGAGCCGAGAGGAACGGGCTTTCCGTCCATTGTCATAATCTCTGCAGCGACGCCAGGAAACGGCCGCGTGGCTGACCCCGGTTTGGTAGCAATCGCCCCAGGAAGCGGCGCAATCATGATGTTCCCCGTTTCTGTTTGCCACCAGGTATCGACGATGGGGCAGCGGTTTCCGCCGATTACTTCGCGGTACCACATCCAGGCTTCGGGGTTGATGGGTTCGCCTACTGTGCCGAGGAGACGGAGGCTGGACATATCATGTTTTTTTGGCCACTGGTTGCCCCACTTGACGAAGGTGCGAATGGCGGTGGGCGCGGTGTAGAAGATGTTGACCCCGTGGCGCTCGATGATGGACCAGAAGCGATCGGGTTCGGGGTGGTTGGGAGCGCCTTCGTACATCAGGGTGGTGGCGCCGTTTTGCAGTGGGCCGTAGACGATGTAGCTGTGGCCGGTGACCCATCCGATGTCGGCGGTGCACCAATAGGTGTCTTCTTCTTTTAGATCGAAGACCCATTTTGTGGTCAGGTAAGTTCCGACGGAATATCCGCCGGTGGTGTGGACTACACCTTTGGGTTTGCCGGTGGTGCCGGAGGTGTAAAGAATGTAGAGAGGATGTTCGGCGTCTAACGGCTCGGCGGGGCAGACATCGGAGGCTTTGGACATGAGATCGTGCCACCAGTGATCACGGCCGGGCTGCAGGTTGATGGGGGTGGCAGTGCGCTTGTAGACGACTACGTTTTTCACGGTTGGGCAGGACTTTAGAGCTTCTTCGACTGCGGGAAAAAGTCTTACTTCGGCACCGCGGCGGTAGGAGCCATCTTGCGTGATTACGGCGGTGGCTTGGCAGTCGTGGATGCGGTCTATCAGAGCGTTGGAGGAGAATCCTCCGAAGATTACGGTGTGGGGGGCGCCGATGCGGGCGCAGGCCAGCATGGCGATGGGCAGTTCGGGAGTCATGCCCATGTAGATGGCTACGCGGTCATTCTTCTTCACCCCAAGAGACTTCAGGACGTTCGAGAATTTCTGGACTTCGCGATGGATCTGCTGATAGGTGAGGGTGCGGATTTCGCCGGGCTCGCTTTCCCAGATGATGGCAGCTTTATTTTTTCGCGCGGTGAGGACGTGGCGGTCGAGGCAGTTGTAAGAGAGATTGATCTGGCCTCCGACGAACCACTTGGCCCAGGGGGAATTCCACTCGAGGACTTTATCCCACTTCTTGAACCAGTGCAGCTCGCTGGCCATGCGGCTCCAGAACTTGTCGGGATCGTTGATCGATTCCTTGTAGAGGTCTTCGTATTCTTCGAGGCTCTGGATGTGGGCGTGGCGGCTGAATTCGGCGGGGGGCTCGAACTTTCGATCCTCCTGGAGGATGGAGTCGATGCTGCTGGCCTGGAGATCGGCTAGTGCTTTCGTGGACATGGTAAGAAGCCTCGGCTTGGAGGAATTTGTGGTTGCGAGCACGCTGTCGGTGATCGGTCATCATGAAGATCGCCGGGCGTTTCGTGGCGCTGGACTCCGGACTGGAGGAGTACGGCGACATTTTACTACGCGTAAGTGCGCAACGGAGTGGTCCGTCTGGCGCATTTTCTTTCGCCCCTCCGGGGCTCGGTTATGTTCTTTTCCTGCTCACCCACGGCTTACGCCGTGGGCTGCATTCTATCGCCGCTCCGCGGCTACCCTCTCGCCGAGCCACCTACAGATCGAGGAAGCGGTGGCGATCTTGATCGTTGGGGAGGATGCAGACTTCAGAGCGGCCGAAGATGCTGTAGCGGTAACGGGCTATAGCGTTGTAGGCGGCGTCGCGGAGGAATTTGGGCAGGAGTTGCAATAGGGATGCGGTTGGGCGCCAGAGACCTGCCAGTTGCATTAGGACGAAGAGGACGGCTTCAGAGCGGGAGAGCAGACATTCGTTGGGGAGCTCGTGGTTGAGGACTACGTAGACTGTGTCCAGATTGGTTGGGCTGGCCTTGTGGCGGGCCAGGATGCTGACAGCTAGAGCGCCTTGCAGTGGGGCGAAGTGGAAGATGGCATTGCGATCGCGGTGGAGGATGAATTGGACGAAGCGGTTGCAGAGTCCGCAGACGCCGTCGTAGAGGAGGATGGGGTGGGACATGGGACATTGGAGACTTTAGCAGCATGCGAAGTCAAAAGCCCCACCCTGTCTCTCCAAAGAACGGAGAGACCAGGATGGGGCGCCCCCTCGAACTTACTTGCGGGCGTGAGGCGACCGGCTTGACTTACTCAGGGCTTGGGCTCGTGGGTCCTGACTCGTGGCCCCTGGGATGATCGGTGCAAACATGCTGGGCAAACTCTTTGTCGCGCTGCAATTCAAAGTTGCGCGTCATTTCACCGAAGGATGAGCCGGCGGGCGGGCCAGAAGGCTTGAATTGCCAGCCACATTCGGAACATCCGAATCCGCGGAAACGCGGTTGCTCAATCCAGACCAGCCTCCGGTTCATGGCTGCCCATTTCACTGCGCCCAAAGTTATCTGACGGCATGACTACTACCTGCCTGCCGTTCGAGGGGCGAAGCGTTCTCCTTTTCACTGCGGCGTACTGAATGGTTGCAGCAAAAAACTGTCACCCTGTCCGGGGCGACGGAAGATAAATGGAATAAGCGACTGGATTTTATATGCGCTAAGTTGGGGTAGTCTGTCGGGCATCCTACATATCCAGACGAAATCGTGGAGTGGGAGCGTTGCCGCAGGCTGTCGCCTCGCAGCGGTGAGTCTAATGTAAGATACCCTACCGAACGACTGTGTTCCGACCCTGTACAATCCTCCGCGTAGTGCGAATGAGCAGGGTTTCGCACATCACGACGGGAGAGTTCATCCCCGTGTTTGGGAGGTTTTTCGGTTCTCGCTGTGGCGCGCAGGGACCTCCAAACCGTGCAGTCTGGCGAGCGGACGAATGCCGCGGGAAAGCCAGTCGGCAACCAAATCCTTCTATCGATCTCCGATAGCGAGTACAGCTCACTTCGCCCGCACCTCGAATACGTCCGCTTGCCGAACCATCTAGTGCTTCACGAGGCGGGCGGAAGGCTGGAATTTGCCTATTTCCTGAATCGAGGTTTGATTTCTCTTGTAGTCGTCATGAAAGACGGAAGAACTGCGGAAGCCGGCATCGTTGGCAATGAGGGCTTCACGGGAACACAGGCAATCGTTGGCCTGCGCAAGGGCCCGCTGCGGGGAGTGATTCAAATAACGGGAGACGGATTTCGCATAAAAGTTGGGGCGTTGCAAGATGTTTTGGAATCGACCCCACACTTTCGGACGATGTTGAATCGCTATGCCGCAATTCGAGGCATGCAGATTGCGCAAACCGCCGCATGTAATCGGCTGCACGAGATTAAGCAGCGCCTGGCGCGGTGGTTGCTGATGACCCAGGACAGGGTGGATGCGGGAGCGCTGCCCATCACTCATGATTTTCTCGCAACGATGCTCGGGACAGATCGGCCGAGCGTGAGCCTGGCAGCTGGGGTTTTGCAGAAGGAGCGGCTCATCGAGTACACGCGGGGCGCAGTGAAGATTGTGAACCGCAAGAAGCTTGAAGACTCCGCCTGCGAATGCTACGGGGTTATCCGGCAGTACGATGGGGATCTGGGCTTGGAATAAGTCCTAGGGCAAAGGTCGCCTTGCGCTTCGCATCGTGGAAGCGGTTCCCTTCCGTTTTTTCCTGGATCAAGAAACATATAAATCCTGAAGCGGGCGGCATTTATGGAATCCCATTTTTCGCAAAGAACGCGAGAAACGGGGAACCCTCGCTGAGGCTTAGGCGGACCAAGGAGCACAGATTGTGGCGCGGAGTTGCATAGGTCCTTCGCCAGGTGCTTTCGGCGACCTTTAAGCACGCGGGGCTCAGGATAACAGTCGAATCGAGGTCGAGCCCAGGCGGAGTAATTCGGATCGGAGGCGGGGGTGGTGTTGGGTTTGGCGGAAGTAGGGCATTTCGGTTCTTGCGCTTTTGGCTTTGATGATTTTGATTAGTTGATGCTTTTCTTCGGGAGTCCAGCGGGTTAGGTTGGGGATTTGGGCCAGGACTAGCGACCAGTTTTCGAGGGACTGTTTTTGTGCCGGGGTCCAGCGAGACGGATTGATATTTAGCACGCGGTTGACTTGGGCGAGAGAGGCCTGACGGATTTCTTGGCTGTCGCCTTTGAAATCGCGGGCCATGCGTTGATTGATTTGCAGGCCTAGATTGCGCGTGGAGAACGTGTCCCAGGGGCCGGAGGCCTCAGCGGCTAAAGCCGGCGACGATTTGGTGGCATTTGCGGCACGGCTGAAAGTCCTGCCCTTCTCGATCCGTCCGTCCCCGACCCTGCCGGTCGCAAAGCGATTATTCGTCGCCGCCTCGACTTCATAGAACATGTGGGCTTCGGCCAGGCGCTTCAGGGTGCGGGGTGGGGTGCGGTATTTTGGGTTGGCTGCGATTCTCTTCTCTTCTCTTTCACATAGCTTTTGCAGATCGGAGCGGCCTGGGCGGAAGCCTAGTTTGCGGTAGAACCAGAAGGCGCCGCTTTCGATGGCTTCGTCGTTGTTCTGGCCGATCTGGTAGGGATAAATCGAAATGCAGTTTGCGTTGGTCAGGGCGCCGAGGCAGCGCAGGGCCTGTGCGTAGATCCATGCGGTTTCGCCCTGGCGGTAGGTGTAGAAGGTGTTAAAGCCTACCTCGATCCATTCGCAGAGGCCGATGGCTTCGACGTAGTTGATCGGGACTCCGTTTTTGAGGGTGTAGCCGGCTATGTAGGCGCGAAGGGGGAGACGGCGGGTGGGAGGTAGTCCCCAGAAGTGCATGATTACGCCGCGACCCAGATCGGCTTTGACTACTGTGCCCGGGTCACCCAGCGTGGTGCCGTAGAGTTCGCGATAGCGGACCACCATTACTTCGCGGATGGATTGCATTACCGATTTTCCGGCGGCGCGGGGGAGTTTTTTTAGTTTCGGCGCGGGCTGGGATAGTTCTTGAGCCAGATTGACTTCGCTGCGTTGGATTAGCGGGGATTGGTGGAAGTAGAAGCGGCGGGGACTTCTCCAGTTACGAGTGCGGGATAGTTTTAAGTTTTCCAGATTCCAGCGGAGGGGCAGATGGAGCGAGTCGTAGAGTTCGGATTGGTGGCGGGGGGGGATTGGGAGTTTGGCGAATTGATTCAGCAACCACGCGAGTGCGTTCTGGCGGCCTCTGGCTGCGTCGATCCAGGTTGACCAGGGGATGTTTGCTTCTACGTCGGCATCTTCTTCTAACAAAGGAATGAACCGGGGCCAGGTGTTGCCGCGGGCGCGTTCGGACTCGTAGTCGTCCCAGTAATCAGTCCAGGCAATTTCTATGTTTCTGGGAATGCGACGCGCTAGCCATTGGGCTACATCGAAGGAGAGAGTGTCTTGCATTGTCGTGGCGGCCATGCCGGAGGTGTCGAAGTCGCCGAAGATGGACATGTCAGTGTTCGCGGCGCGGAGTTTTTCTATACGGTTATGGAAAGTGTTGAGGAGATTTTCTACGCGCGGAATTAGGGATGCAGAGTGCGGGAAGGCGCGGAGGAACAGCAGGGATTCGTGGAAGCGGATTAGCTGGTAGGGATCCAGTTGGAGGTTTGAGAGTTGGGTTAGGAGTTTCTGGATTCTCGCGGCTTGGCCTGAGTTCAATTGGTTTTTGGCGGCTTCTAGTTGGGTTAGGAGATTGTTGGAGTCTTGGGGGATCGGCGGCATGGGTGGCGAGATAGTGTAACGCAGAAATCCAGATCAAAATCCCCACCCTCTCGCAAAAAACGCGAGAAGGATGGGGCAGCCTGCGAGATTGTTTAGCACAGGCCTGGAAGGCCTGCTCCACCCGCGTGCAATTTGCCGAGATTCGGATGTAGCTGGGTCTGTGGTCGAGGCGCCTCGCTTCGCTCGGCGGGACAGCCGAAGGCGGCCGTCCCCACACGAGTTTTCGTGGACAGCCGGCGGGACGCCGGCGCTACTCGCAACGCGTCAGGCGTAGCCTTTTTTCTTCCAGACATTCCAGTCTTCGCGGGTGGCTTGGAGCATTTTCTCGGCGGCTTCGTGCAGCCAGTTTGGTTCTTGTTTGTCGATGTGACGGAGGATGAGTTTGCGGGCGGCGGGAGTGCCGAGGTGGATGTTGGCGGTTTCCCATCCCATGGCGTGGAGCAGGCGGAGTTCGGTGTCGGGAGCGCGCAGGGAGGCTAGCAGGATGCGGGAACAGTCAGGGGCCAGGCGGCGGACGATCCAGCGGCCGTGGAGCTGGACGAAGTGATCGGGACATCGGACGGCGCGGTTGATGATGGTCTGGTAGAGGATTTCGGCGGGGCCGCATGCTTTTCTTGCTTCGAGACACTGCGCCCAATAGGACGAAGATGGGACAAGCGCCTTGGCTTCGCGGGCGATGCGGCCACCATGCCAGTCGGCGATGGCTACGTAGCGGGCGTGGCCGAGGCTGCCGAGTCCGGCAACGCGGTGCGCTACGCGGTAGGGAATGTCGGGTGCGGGCATCAGGTGCTCGAGGGCGTCGATGGCGCTGACGGGGCATTCAGATTTCAGAGTGCGGAGTGCATCCAGTTTCTCCCAGAAGTGGACGGGATCGCGGAGTTCGCCCAGAGCGATGCGGCGGAGCCATTGATGCTTTTCGCCCAGAACGAAGGGAATTCCTTTTTGCAGCATAGCGGCGCGATAGCCTTCGAGTATGGCTCCGCAAATGTCTTCGCGCTTGACCGGGAGGCGTCCGGCTTCGGCGGCCAGGTGGGCGCTTACGCCGAGGCGCACTAGATCGATGGTGTAAGCCATGGGCCAGGCTTCATCGAAATCGTTGACGCCCCAGATCAGGCGGCCTTCGATGTCACGCCAAGTGCCGAAATTTTCTACGTGGAGATCGCCTATGGCTAGAACTTTGGGGGCCTTGGACAGGTCAGGACAGACTTGAGGCCAGAGATGAGCCCAGCGGTAGTAGGTGGCGCGGAAGAACATGAAGACATCTTTCTTCATGTTGGTGTGTTTCAGGCGGAGGTCTTTCTGGTCGATGGTGGTGCGTTGAGCCAGCCAGGATTCGAACTGCCGGGTGGCTTTGACTACGTTCATGCGGGCAACGATAGCGGCTGAGGAATGGGGAGTCAAATGTTTGCGAGAAAGGCTTCTCACCACAGAGGCACAGAGTCAACGGAGAAAGACAAAATAGATAGAAGCAGCGGCAACCTAGGTGTGTCTGGCTGGACACAGTGACTTCAGATAGCCACTTTAGGGCGCTTATGCGACTTCCTGCAAGTCCTGCGTTTTCAATTCCATGCCAATTGGTGCTCATCCTGCGATATAGGTTGGGGTGCGGCACACGGAGGCGTTATGCAGATGGCGATCACATTCATGGCGGTGGTGGCGGGCCTGATCTTTTCGGTGGCGGTGGCGGTACTGGCGGAGGAATTGATCTTCGGGAAGGTGTTCCGGCTGTTTTTCGTCCAGCAAACCGCACCGATTAAAGCAGAGCGGGAGCGCTGAGGCGCAGAGGAGAACTACGATGCTGGCGTTGAGGTATTTGTTGATTACGTGCGGCGTGGGGATGATGATCGCGGGCGTGTGCATTCTCACCTACGATTTTTATCGTGAAATGTTGTACCGGAGATTGCTGGCGACTCCGGGAGGAGATCTGAGTGCGGCTCCGGTGGTGGTGCGATGGCGGACTTCGCTGGCTTTGGTGATGCTGGCTTGGGGACCGCTATTGGCGGCTTTCAGCATTGTGGTGGTGCCGAGCGGGATGGCTGCAGTGCGGATTAGCGAAATGAGCGGGACGGTGCCGGGGACGCTGTATCCGGGGGCGCACATGGTGATGCCACTGGTGGAGGATGTGGCGCTGTTCGATACTCGGGATCAAGTGTTTACTACTGGGGATTCGGAGGTTGCCAAGCCTTCGGCCGGCGGGCTTCCAACGAGGCCGCAACTTCTGGATGTTCAGGCTAAGGAAGGATTGACGCTTGGCTTGGCGATTACTGTGCGGTACCGGCTGGATGCTAGGCGGCTGGATTATATCCAGGGAAATTTGCCGCGTCCGGTAGAGCGGGAGATTGTGCCGCCTACGGTGGCTAGTGTTTGGCGGGAAGTGGTGCCGAACTATACGGTGCGGGATGTGTTTTCGGCGAAGCGGGAGGAAGTGCGGCAGCGAGCGGCGGGGTTGATCACGCAGAAGCTGGCTGCGGATGGGATTGTGGTGAAAGAGGTGATGCTGCGGGACATACAGCTGCCGCCGGAATATGCGAAGGGGTTGGAGGCGCTGCTTTTGAAAGAGCAGGAGAACGACCGCATGGGTGTGGAGACAGAGTTGAAGACCAAGGAAGTGCGGATTGCTGAACTAGAGGCCGAGGCTGCCAAGGTGCAGCAGGTGAAGCAGGCGGAAGGCGCAGCCCGGGTGCATGTTTTGCAGGCCAAGAGCGAAGCGGATGCGATGCAATACACGCTGCCGCTGAAGGAGAAGCAGATTCAGCAGAGCCGGCTGGAGGCGCAGGCGAGGAAAGAAGCTACCATCCAGAATGCGGAAGCGGAAGCCCACGCCAAGGAGATTGACAGCAAGGCTGAGGGGGAACGGAGGAAATTGCTGGCGGACGCCGAGGCGCAGGCCAAGGTGATGGACAGCAAAGCTGAAGGTGAGCGGCGGAGGTTGCTGGCGGATGCGGAGGCGGATCGAATCCGGGTGACTGCGGTGGCTGACGCGGAGCGGCTGCATGGCGAGGCGGCGATATTGAAAGACAATCCGCTGCTGATTAATAAGATTGTGGCGGAGCGGCTCTCGGACAAGTTGCAGATCATGATGGTGCCGTCGGATGGGAAATTCTTTTTCGCCAATGATGTTTTGCGGGGCATGGATTTGGCTAGCCAGAGGAAGCCGGCGGAACGAAGATAGTAGACTTCACAATCAGTGGGCAGTGGCCAGTGGCCAGTCTTTCGTTTCACCACTGGCCACTGCGCACTGGCTGTCTCCACATAGACGGTTCGATGGCAGGTTTGCAGAGTGGCAGAGCTGGTGGTGAGATATCATGCAAACGATTCCGTGGCATCCTGCGAAACCTGATGCGGGCGGAAAAAGAAAGGCAATGATGTTTCGCCGCAAACTGCTGACCGTGTTCGCGCTGACTGTTTTTTTGTCTGTGGCGGCGGTGGCATTGCTGGTGTCAGCGGTCACGCGGCGAGCGTTCGAGCGCAGTGAGGAGGAGAGAACGGCGGCGCTGGTGACGCAATTCAGGCGCGAGTTCAGCCGACAGGGCGAGGACGTGGTGCGGCGAGTGGAGGCGATCGCGGGGTCGGAAGATCTTAGTCGCATGGCGGTAAAGTTGAGTCGTCCGCAGGCGGATGCGGGACCGTATTTTGAGTTGGCGAGGACGACCGCGGAAAACAGCCGGCTCGACTTTCTGGAGTTTGTAGAAAGCGATGGAACGATTATTTCTTCCGCGCAGTGGCCGGCGAAGTTTGGTTATCCGGAGGGCGCGGCTGGCAGTCTTGCAGCCTCGGCTGACCAGGGAGCATTCCTTAAACAGGAGGACCTGCAGGACGGAACTGCGCTGGGATTGTTTGCCGTGCGGGTGACGCGAGTCGGGGAACGTCCGGTCTATGTGATTGGGGGACGGCGCCTGGATAGGTCTTTTCTCTCCGGAATCGATATGCCGGTCGGAATGCGGGTCTTGCTGTATCAGAATCAGGGCCAGCGCTTTGCGGGGGAATTGGTAGTGGATCCGTCTGCGCCCGCCATGGAAAAAGTGCGACCGGCAGCGAGGTTAGAACCTCTCGTCGATAGTGTGCGGCAGTCGAAAGAAGAAGCGACCAGCCTGGTGCATTGGTCTGGTGAGACTAGCGAGGACGAAGTGTTTCATGCCATCCCGCTGCTGGGCGCGGGCTTGGGCAAGGATCGTCCCGTGCTGGCGATCTTGCTGATTGGGAACTCGCGGCGAGGTTATGTCGAGCTGATGCGGCGGATCCGCTCGGCGGCGTTGATGGTGGGAGGCGGCGGGATTTTGCTGGCGATTTTGCTGAGCAGTTGGGCGGCGGCGCGGGTGACGCGTCCCGTGGAGCAGTTGGCGCATGCGGCGCAGGAAGTTGCGGCGGGAAACTGGAATGCGCGAGTGGATGTGTTGGGCGACGATGAACTGGGGCAATTGGCCGATTCGTTTAACCGAATGACCACTGAGTTACTCGGGCAGAAAGAGCGGTTGATGCAGGCGGAGCGGGTGGCGGCGTGGCGGGAGCTGGCACGGCGGCTGGCGCATGAGTTGAAGAATCCGCTGTTTCCGTTGCAGCTTACGGTGGAAAATCTGGTTCGGGCGCGGCAGCAGAATCCGGAACAGTTCGAGGAAGTGTTCCGGGAAAGTTCGCGAACGTTACTGGCGGAGATCGCGAACCTGAAGGGGATCATTGGGAAATTCAGCGAATTTTCGACGATGCCGCAGCCACAGTTGCGGCGGCTGCAGATAAATGAAGTGATTCGGGGTGTTGCGCAGCTCTTTCAGGCGCAGATGGAGGGCCCCGGACGCGCGAAGATCAGTTGTGAGCTGCAGCTGGATCCGCACCTGGAGCCGATCTCGGCGGATGCGGAGTTGCTGCACCGGGCAGTTTCTAATCTGGTGCTGAATGCGATTGATGCGATGCCGCAGGGCGGGACGATGACCCTACGGACGCGCCCCGACAACGGCAAGGTGATGATTGAGGTTGCGGATACAGGAGCGGGGTTGACGCCGGAGGAGTGCGAGCAAATCTTTACTCCTTATTATACGAGCAAGGAGCATGGGACCGGTTTGGGGCTCGCCATTGTACAGTCGGTGGTGAGCGATCATGGAGGGAGGATCCGTGTGCAGAGTGCGCCGGGCCGGGGGACAACGTTTGTGATTGAGTTGCCGGGGGATTCGATCCAACGCAGGTTGCTGGTTGAACATTGTTAGAGACTGGGAGGAGCGTTGCCGACGAAAGCACATTTGCTGATTGTGGACGATGAAGCGAACACGCTGGCATCGTTGTCGCGGGCGTTTCGATTGGCCGGGCACGAGGCTACCGTTTGCGACAACGCAGGCAAGGCGCTGGAACTGGCCAAGGCGCAGAACTTCGACTTGATTCTGTCGGATGTGGTGATGCCCGGCAAAGGCGGACTGGCGCTGCTCGAAGAGTTGAGGGCGCAGGGAGTAACGGCGCCGGTGGTGATGATGTCTGGACAGGGAGACATCGAAACGGCGGTGCGGGCTACGAGGCTGGGCGCGCTGGATTTTCTGGAGAAGCCAATCTCAACTGAAAAACTTTTGCTGACAGTGGAAAATGCGCTTAAGCTGCAGCGACTGGAAAGTGAAAACCGGCAACTCAAGCAGCGGCTGGGCAAGCACGAGATGGTTTGGCAGGGTGCGACCATGCAGCGCGTAATGTCGCAGGTGGAGCGCGTCGCGGCGAGTGAGGCGCGAGTTTGCATCCTGGGAGAAACCGGGACGGGAAAAGAGCTGGTGGCACGGACGATTCATGAACGCAGCGCGCGGGCCGGCGGAGCGTTTGTGACGCTGAATTGTGCTGCAGTTCCGGCGGAGCTGATTGAATCGGAACTTTTTGGGCACGAGAAAGGATCATTTACCGGAGCAGGCGGCCGGCATATTGGAAAGTTCGAACAAGCGGATCACGGGACGATTTTTCTCGATGAGATTGGCGATATGCCGCTGGCTATGCAGGCCAAGCTGCTGCGCGTGCTAGAAGAAGGAGAAGTGGAACGCATCGGCGGCGACAAGCCGGTGAGCGTGGATGTGCGGGTGGTGGTGGCGACACATCGCGATCTAGAAGCTCGGGTGCGGGAGGACAAGTTCCGGCAGGATTTGTTTCACCGGATTTATGTTTTTCCTTTAATCCTGCCGCCGTTGCGCGAGCGGAGAGAAGATGTTCCGCTGCTGGTGGAGCATTTTGCTTTCCAGGTTAGCGCGCAGAATGGATGGAAGCCGGTTCCATTTACCGCGGACGCGATGTCTGCTTTGCAGGCGCACGCCTGGCCGGGTAATGTGCGGGAGCTCCGCAATATGGTGGAACGGTTGATGCTGCTCGCTACCGACGGGCAGGTCGATCTTGCAACTGTGGAGATCGCGATGCCGAAGGGTGGGAGCCTTGGTGCTGTGGCGTCCTCGGCATTTTCGTCTGGAGCGTTGGCCGAACGCGTGGACGCTTTTGAGCGAGAGGTCATCCTGGCGGAGTTGAAGCGCACTCATTCGAACGTCAGTCTGGCGGCTAAGTCGCTAGGGCTGGAGCGTAGCCATCTTTATAAGAAGGCGGAGCAGTTGGGGATTGATCTGCGGGCGATGCGGCGGGAGCAGGGGTCGCAGGAGTAGGAGTTTTTCCGCACGCAAACCTTGAGGAGATTGGGTAGCGGGCTACTTTGGGTTTCTCCTCTAAATCCCGTTGTGCGATACTGCGGACACCGCGAAGAGGAAAAAGATCGTGAGCCGAGAGCAGCGGAGGCCGGAAAGAGCGGCGTAAATGAAGTTAGTTTTGCGACTACTGGCGTTGATCGTGGCGACCGTATGCGGCATTGCCTTCCTGATAGACATTGCTACATTGTTGTTGAATTACAACTACAAGCATCATCGCTTTCTCCCATTTATCGTAGAGCGTAGCTATATTACGGACACGATATGGTTCGGCGTTGGTTTCGCGTGCTCCGTGATTCTTTATCTCTACTCGGTGCGGAAGATGCGCCCAATTTCAAGGTAACCCACTAACGGAGATTGCGTTGATCAGGACGGACGGATCTGGCCTATCAGAGACCGCGGTGAAAGTCCCTCAGGGGCTGAAGCCCGCATTGTTATTGAGCCATAACGGCACGGCTGGAAGCCGTGCCCTTCCCGAACCAGTTCCTGATACTGGTTCTGGTCGTTGGATTATCTATTGTCTGTTCGTTAGTTTCCTCATCTCTGCTCTCTTTTTATCTGAGACCTGCTTCGCTAGTGATCCGCCTTCTCCGCCTGCGTATGGAGTTCGGATGGAGCAGGCTTGGATTCCCATGAAAGACGGAGCGCGGCTGGCGGCTACGCTTTATATGCCGGACGGCGCGAAAGCCGGAGAGAGGTTCCCTGCCCTGCTGGAGTATTTGCCTTATCGGAAAGACGATGGCACGGCGGCTGGCGATTATCCGAAGCATGCTTATTTTGCTCGGCGCGGGTATGTGAGTGTGCGGGTGGATGTTCGAGGATTTGGAGCGAGTGAGGGTGTGCCGCCGGAACGGGAGTATTCGGAACGGGAGCAAGTCGATGGGGAACAGGTGATTTGGTGGCTGGCTCATCAGAATTGGTCGAATGGCAATGTGGGGATGTTCGGGATTTCGTGGGGAGGATTTAATTCTCTGCAGATGGCGATGCGGCATGCGCCGGGGTTGAAAGCGATTCTGGCGATCGACGCTACTGCGGAATTGTTTCATGACGATGTGCACTATGTGGACGGCATCGCACATATCGACGAGTTCGAGCTGAATATGGATATGGCGGAGGGATGGACCGGGGCTCCGGATTACACGACTGACGAAAAAGTCTTGGGCCCGCGGTTTGAGACGCCTCCGTGGTCTTTGCTCTATTTGAAGCATCAGCATGACGGGCCGTTTTGGCGGGAGCGCGTACGTCCGTTGAAGGAAATTACAATTCCCAGTTTTCTGATTGGGGGATTGCTGGATGGATATCGCGACAACGTGCCCGACATGTTGATGCGGGCAAGCGGGCCCGTGAAGGCGATTGTGGGGCCATGGAACCATACGTATCCGAATGAGGCCGAGCCTGGTCCAAAGATTGAGTGGCGGAATGAGGCGGTGCGGTGGTTTGATCATTGGTTGAAGGGACGGGACACAGGCGTGGAGCGTGATCCGCGGCTGGTGATTTATATGCAGCACTGGCATGCGCCGGATCCGAGTCTCGAAAATGTCCCAGGAGAGTGGAGGCGGGAGGATGTTTGGCCGCCGAAAGATGCGCGGGCGTCGACTTTGTTTTTTCAGCCGAATCACTTGCAGGCCGAGGGTGCGGCGGAGACTGACACGCATCAGCTGAAGTACGTGCCGTCGATTGGCGTGGAGGCTGGGTTCTGGTGGGGCGAGTTGTTGAGTGATGTGCGCCCGGTGGATGCGTTCAGTCTGGTTTACGATTCGGCGCCGTTGCAAGCGGACGTCGCTATTCTGGGACGTCCGCATGCTTTGCTGCGAGCCTCGGCTACCGCGCCGCTGGCGGATTGGTTTGCGCGGCTTTCGGATGTGGCGCCCGACGGAACCGTTACGCAGATTACAGGCGCGGGGATCAACGGGGCGCAACGGGACTCGATGAGCGAGCCTCGCGACCTCGAGCCGGGAGAAATTTATCCGCTTGATATTGAGATGCATTTGACTTCGTGGGTGTTTCCCAAGGGGCATCGCGTTCGCGTGGCGATTTCGAATGCGTTGTGGCCGATGATGCTGCCTACGCCTTACTCCATGACGACTTCTCTGGAGCTTGGCGGGAGCGATGGTTCGCGGATCGTGTTGCCGGTTGTGCCGGAACACGGGGTTGTGCCTCCCACATTTTCTCTGCCGGAGCCTTCTGAAGAGCGTACGGATCTTAAGAGTGAGGGGTTTCCCTGGCCTGGCGAGTGGACTGTCGAGCGGGATGAGGCTCGCCACAAGAGTACTGTGCACTGGAAGGGGCAGGAAAGCGGCGAGTATCCCTGGGGGAAAGAAATCGATTACGAGAATCTGACTTACGATGTTGATGATGCGCATCCGGAGACTTGTTCTGTGCGCGGCGAGGCTGAGACTGTGTTCACCTTAAAAGGGCGCACTCTGACTTGGCGCGGGCATTTGCTGGTTACGACCGATCAGAAGAATTTTTATTACAAGTACACGCGGGAGTTGCTGAAGGACGGGACGATGATTAAATCGAAAACATGGCAGGAGACGATTGCCAGGGATCATCAATGAATGGCGAGTTTACCTCAGCGGCTGAAGCCGCTTTTGATTTGCTCGACTTTACGGCACGGAAGTCGTGTCCTTCGCGATCTCGCGTCCTTCTCCTTGTCACTTGTTCTTCCTAGTCGGCGGCGGCGGACCTGGACTCTAAGCCGCGCTTGAGATCGGCGGCCAGGAGACGGTGAAATAAGTGTTCTCCGGCTTCGCGGCGGACGGAGAGCCTTCCGGCGCGATAGGCTCGAGATTTCAGGCCACGCTGCACGTCTTCGCAAATGCCGAGATCTTCTTCCTGCACGCGATTGCCGATGTTTACGGACTGCTCGTTGTATTCGCGGCGGGCATCGCTAATGTCTCCGAAATAAAACTCGAAAATCACGTGGCAATGATCAACGTCGATGGGGATCACTAGATTTGTGTCCATGTATCCCTCGTAGCAGTTGATCATCAGGTTAGGATGCTGCCAGAAATACCAGGCGCGATCGCCCTTGCGTACGGCTCCGGTCGCGGCGTCTTCGTCGGAGGCGACCATGGGACTGGACTGCAGGCAGTAGCGATCCTCGTTCTCGATGGTGTACTGCTTGTAATCGAGAACTGAATTCAAGCCTTTGTGCAGATGCGGAACGTGGTAGCCGCCGTCGAGGTAGTTATCGACAAAAACTTTCCAGTTGCAATTGATGTCGTAGGTGCGCCGGTCGAAATAATGCAGTTTACTGATACCTAGCGGAGCAATGCGTTGCACGAGGCCGCCGAGAAATTCTGCGAGCGGTGAGGCGTGGTTGTCGAGGTTGATGAAGACGAAGCACTCCCAGGTTTCGACTCGAATGGGGACGAGTCCATTTTGCGCGCGATCGAAATTCTCGACCCCTTCGAACTCGGGCATGCCCTTCAGCGAACCGTCGAGGGCGTAATTCCAGCCGTGATAAGGGCAATGGAGGAGTGCGGCCTGGCCGCATGGTTCGGTTACAACGGCGGCGGCATGATGCCGGCAAACATTGTAGAAGGCGCGCAGGGTGCCGTCGTTGCCGCGGACCACGACGATGGGTTCGCCAGCGACTCTGGTGCTCACGAACTGGCCGGGAGATTTCAGCTGATCGGTGCGGGCGACGAGCTGCCAGGTCTTGCTGAATACGCTGAGGCGTTCGAGGTCGGCGATTCGAGGATCGACGTACCAGGCGGCGGGGATGGTCGAGGCTTGCGATAAAGGCGCGCCGTCGTCGTAACTGGAGAGAATTTGCTCGATAGAAGTTGGCATGATCGGAATTGGTTCTCGCTGTGGAGTTCTACACTAGTTCTTGCCGCGCCAGCTCGGCTTGCTACAACGCCTTCGGCCTGGCGACCAGCTCGACCGGGGCGATCTTGCGTATCTCACGTTGGCCACGAGTCGCAAGCCCGGGAGCAGCGCCGACTGCCCCTTGCAAGAGCGCGAGGAATTGCCGAATGCGGGCTTCCTTTTTCTCCGGCATCTCGCCTTGCCTGCGGAAAAGGCCAGGATCGAGTTCGGCGGTGAGCAGCGCATCCTGGAAGCGTTCGAAGGTCCAGTCGAGCACGGAGACAATCATTTCAATGTCCATATCCTTGCGCAACTCGCCGCGGTCGATGCCAAAGCGAACAAAGGCAACCGTGCCGTAGGGATCTTCGGTGGTGAGGAAGCGATTGATTTCGCGCTTCAACACCAGATCGGTGCCGTAGTTGCCGAGCAGGGAGATGCGGTAGGGGATCCAATCCTCGCGCAGCAGATGTTCGGTGCGAACCAGCCAGTAATAGAGGATCTCGAAGAAGCCGGCAGCGCGTACGTCGGCGGGTGCGTCCAGATATTTCGAGAAAGAGCGCACGGCGCGTTTGTAAACTTCGAAGAAGAGGCCGTCCTTGCTGCCGAAGTGCTGGAAGATGGAACCTTTGGCAATGCCTAGCGTCGCAGCGATGTCGCCGACGCGGGCAGCGTGATAACCGTTCTCGGCGAAGTGTTGCATGGCAGCGTCGATGATGCGAGAGCGCTTGGCTTCGGACCGGGGACGAGGCGCGTGCTGACGCATGTAACGCGGGGGAGCAACGGGATTGCTGGCGATTCCGCTCATGAATGACTCCAAGTCACGAAAGCATATAGCAGAAGAGTTCAACTTTCAACTTCATTTCTAGTGGGTAGTACAGTAATGTATGGTTCCGCGTGGCTTTGCGGAGTGACTTAGAGTCAGACTTAATTAGTGAGACATGTAGTCATACGCGTGAGTCAGTCTTGGTGAAAGCTTCCAACTTCATTTATGACGCAATTGTCGTCGGCGGCGGCCACAATGGGTTGACTGCGGCTGCGTATCTGGCGCGGGGCGGACTTTCCACACTCGTGCTGGAGCGCCGCGAAATTGTCGGCGGATGTTGCGTGACCGAGGAGATTGCTCCGGGCTGCCGGGTTTCCACTACTTCTTATATTGCCAGCATGCTCCGGCCGGAGGTGATTTCGGAACTGGGGCTGGCCGATCATGGGCTGCGCATGGTTCCCTGCGATCCGGCGATTCAAGTTCCCTTCCCCGATGGACACGTCGTTCCTTGGTGGGTGGATCGGGAACGGGCGAAGGCGGAGTTTGGAAAGATATCGACGAAAGATGCGGCGCGGTTCGTTGAAGTCGACGATCAACTAAAGAAACTGGCGCGCTACCTGCAGCCGTTTTTTATGGAACCGCCTCCGGAGATCGATACGACCACCGTTGGAGGTTGGAGCGACCTGTTTCGCGTGGGCAAACGCTTTCGCGGGATTTCGAGCGCCGAGATTGCGCAACTGATTTCGTTTCTTACCGGAAGTCTAGGGGAGTTTCTCGATCACAATTACGAATCCGGGAAGATGAAGACGATGTTCCTGGCGAACAACGTTTACGGCAAGCATGGCGGCCCGTACCAGCCGGGAACGGCGATCGGTCTTCTATTTCATTTGCTGAGCGGCGGGGAGCATGAGTTGCAGGGCTTCTACGGGCACGTGATGGGCGGGATGGGATCGATTACACAGGCGCTGGCAGCGGCCGGAACAAAACTGGGTGTCGAGATCAGGACATCGGCATCGGTGGCGCAGATTGAGGTCCGCGATGGGAGGGCCAGCAGCGTTGTGCTAGAAGACGGCAGCGAGGTTCGCGGGCGGATGATTCTTTCGAACGCCGATCCCAAGCGGACATTTTTGAAAATGGTTGCGGCGCGCGAGCTGCCGGAGGAATTTCTGTTTGCGGTGCGCGGTATCAAGATGGATGGGCCGTGCGCGAAAGTGAACTTCGTATTGGCGGAAGAGCCGCGGTTTACGGGAACGTCGCCGCAGGCGTCGCCGCTCGAGCGTACGTTTTATACTCTCGTTCCTTCGTTGGAATTTGCCGAGCGCTGTTATGACATTGCGAAATTTGGGGAGATTCCGGAAGAACTGTGGGTGGACTGCGTGGTTTCCTCGAATGCGGATTCGTCGCTCGCGCCGCCAGGCAAGCACATTCTGACCTGCTTTGTGCAGTATGTGCCTTACAAATTGCGCGAGGGCAACTGGGATGAAAAACGGGAACTACTGGGTGATCGTGTGGTGAAGAAGATTGCCGAGTACGCGCCTAACGTGCCGGGCGCGATTGTGGCGCGACAGGTGCTTACGCCGCTGGATCTGGCGCGAACTTATGGATTGACCGAGGGCAATATTTTTCACGGGGATCTACGGCTGGAGCAACTCTTCTTTATGCGTCCCGTGGCGGGCTGGGCGCAGTATCGCACGCCGATTCGCGGACTTTATCTGTGCGGAGCGGGAGCGCATCCTGGCGGCGGCGTTACGGGAGCGCCGGGAAGGAACGCGGCGCGGCAAGCTTTGCGCGATTGGAAGAAGGGATGGTTCAAAGATGCGGCAGCTTAAAGCTTCTAACCGCAAAGGTCGATAAGAATTCGCGTAAACGCGAGAAGAACATCGAGATAAGGAGGGAGTATGAAGAAGAAAGGCATTCTGGAAAAGCTGAAAGAAGGGCCAGTGCTGGGCGACGGCGGATACCTGCTTGAACTAGAGAAGCGCGGGTGGGTTCGCGCAGGTCCGTTTACTCCGGAAGTTGTGTTGACACATCCCGAAGCGCTGCGCGAATTGCATGTGGAGTTTCGTGAGGCGGGATCAGAAGTGCTGCAAGCGCTGACTTTTTATGCGAGCCGGGACAAACTGGCGACGGTAGGGCTTGAGGATCGACTTCAGGACTTGAATCGAGCGGCGGTCCGCATTGCGCGCGAGGTTGCGGGCGATCGTTGCCTGGTTGCGGGGAACCTGAGTTTGACCTGGATGTATGAACCGGACAGCGCTTCGGCCGCCGACCGCGTGCGGAAGACGTTCGACGAGCAACTCGCAGTGCAGATCGATGAAGGCGTGGACTTCCTCATTGGCGAAACGTTTTCCTTTCTCGGAGAGGCGCTGATCGCCGTGGAGCGCGGAAAGAAGACCGGCTTGCCCACGATGGTCACGATCTGTTTTGAGAACAAAGATGAAACCGCCGAGGGCAAGAGCGCGGCCGACGCCGCGAAAGCACTGTTCGATGCCGGCGCCGACATTGTTGGCATGAACTGCCTGCGTCCTCCGGAGCACATTCTTGGTCCGATGGAACGGATGCGAAAAGCGGTATCTGGATATCTGGCGTGCCAGCCCGTCGCATACCGCACTCCGAAGGCAAAACCTGACTTCACCAGCTTGCCGGAGTTTCCTTATGCGTTGGACCCGCTGCAACTTACGCGAAAGGAAATGGGGAACTATGCGGCGCAGGCTCGCGACATCGGCATCAACTTCATCGGCGCGTGCTGCGGCACGGTGGCAATGCACATCAGGGAAATGGCGCGGGTGCTGGGAAAGTTACCCGAGGATGCGCGTACCTGGAAGAAGGGCGGCGAAAAGCCGATGTCAGCCTACGAATACTATGATCACGACAAGCTGAACGCGGGCAGCCGCACTTAGCTACGCGGAGCAAGAACTGAGAAATAAAACGAGCAGGCTCCACGGTGAGAGCCTGCTCGAGTTTCTGACTGTGTCAGCTGGCGCTGCGCAAACGCGGCTGCTCCGCGATCACTAAAGGCGCATCGACCAGGTGTTCGCTGAGGAACCAGGATTGGAGTTCATTCGTGCGAAGCACGTCGCTGACGACAAGATCGTTGGTGCCGTCGTCCCCGAGTTCGTCGGCGCGGCGAGCTAACGTGCGGCAATGTCCGATGATGATCTGATGGGCGTCAAGCAGGCGCGAAATTTGCACCGGCACTTCTTCCCTGCCCCGCGGCGGACGCTCAATACGCGTGGTCTCGGCCACATCGGCAGACATCGCAATCGAAACGCCGCCGAGAAGTTGTATCCGCTCGGCGATGGTGTCGACGATTTCCGACTGCTCCCCGTGATGCTTGTCGAACAAGAGATGGAGTTGATAGAAAGTTGGTCCTGCAACCTGCCAATGCGATTTCTTGTAGAGATCGCGGAGAGTCATGGTATCTGCCAGCAAAAGGTTGAGTTGCTCTGTCATTTCCAGGCGAACGGGTTCCATAAGGTCAAGAGGCAACATGTGCGAAACCGTGCCGTACTCTTGAATTGTTTCAGCACGCTGGTGAAGACGAGGCTGGGCGCTCACTGTTCCGCGCTCGCTGGTGGGTACTTTCGGGTTGAGATCCTTCTTTGCCATATTTTCTCCTCGCTGCACAACTATCGATTCATAGTTTACTAAGATTCCTGGTCACACGACCACGACTGTAGTTCGATGCGGGAAGCAAGACGTTGGATGCGGTGGGGCGCAGACGAGTCCAAATAAAGAAGGGCGACGTGCGCGCGAGCGCGGAGAGAGCGTGATCCGTCGGTGCAAGTGGCGTTACTGAGAGCTGGAAGTTTGACGATGCCGCAGGCATTGTTTATGATCAAAGTGCGGGGTGGAGCAGTCTGGTAGCTCGTTGGGCTCATAACCCAAAGGTCGGTGGTTCAAATCCACCCCCCGCAACCAACCTTTTCAGTCACTTCCAGTCAATCGCGGGATTTCCTCTGAGGGAGCAATAGGGGAGCAGAGGGTCTTTTCAGGCTCGGACTTGAAACCCGTAGGTGCCACTGAGCGAGGCGTTTTGGAAATCATGGGGCTCTCCTCTTCCCTTTCCCTGTTTTTTTCTTGCTTCAGAGCCGCCCTCTTTATGTGCCTATTGTCGCTATGAGCGTCAAGGTTCCGGTGGCACTATCAATGCTGTACATCGAGACGCTGTTCGAGCCGGAATTCGTCACATAGGCGAACTTTCCAGACAGATGGATGGCTATCGAGGTAGGAGATAGGTCCGTGGCTATCGTTCCGGTGGCCGTCAGGACCCCGGTCGTTGCGTCGATGGTGTACATCGAGACGGTGCCGTCAGTGTCGGACCCCGTCCAATTTGCCACGTAGGCGAACTTGCCCGCAGGATCCACGGCTACGGAGACAGGGTCTGTTCCTGCGGCGATCGACCCTATAGATGTTAAGGCCCCGGTAGTGGAGTCTATGCTGTACATGGAGACGTCGTTCGAGCCGGAATTCGTTACGTAGGCGAACTTTACGGACGGATGAATCGCTATCGAGGTCGGAGATAGCTCGGTATCTATCGTTCCCATGGGCGTTAGGCCCCCGGTCGTAGCGTCGATGGTGTACATCGAGACGCTACCGTCAGTGTCATACCCCGTCCAATTTGCCACGTAGGCGAACTTGCCCGCAGGATCTACAGCTACGGAGACGGGGTCTGTTCCTGCGCTGATCGTCCCAATGGACGTCAAGGCCCCAGTTGTGCTGTTGATGGTGTACATCGCGACGTTGAATGGAACACCCGCGCCCCCATTCGCCACATAAGCCAACCTGCCGGATGGGTCCACGACCACCGACGTGGGAAGGCACAATCCCGGACAATTTCCGTTTATCGTTACTGTGGCGGTTAAGGCCCCGGTCGTGGCGTTGATGGTGTATATCGCGACGCTGCCATCAGCGCCATCCCCATAATCGTACACATCCCCCGCATTTGTTATGTAGGCGAACTTGCCTAAAGGATCCACGGCCACGGACCCGGCGTTGACGCCGGAACCGTAGTAGACACCGTAGCCGTATGTTGACACCGGTGGTCCTATGGAAGCCAGGGCCCCGGTGGTGGGGTCGATCGTGTACATGGACACGTAACCACCATTGCCATTGCTGCCCCCATCAATTACATAAGCGAACTTTCCAGTAGGGTCCAGTGCGATTGACTGCGGATCAACAGATCCTGTCGTGATGGTGAAGGTCAACGCGTTCGAGCTACCCCCGCCAGATCCAGGGTTGAAGACTGTGACCGCGGCTGTCCCGGCTGCGGCAATGTCACTCGCCGAAATCTGAGCAATGAGTCCGTTAACGCTGCCATTACTCATGGTCGGCCGGTCGCTGCCGTTCCAGCGCACGACTGAACCGGTCACAAAATTTGACCCTGGATAAGGCGCAACTACTAGCAACTGAAAGGACGGTTCTCCTGCGGGAACGCCGCTTGGATCGAGAACACTGATCGTCGGGACGGAGCTAGAGCCGCCGCTGGTAATGGTGAAGTTAATCGCCCTGGAGGTGCCACCGTCGGGAGCGGGGTTGGTCACTGTCACGGCCGGGGTGCCGGCTGAGGCGATGCTGGCAGCAGGGATGGCCGTAGTCAACTGCGTGGAGTCGACGAAGGTGGTGGCGGGCGCCGACCCGCCGAAGTTTACTGTAGAACCTGCGACGAAATTCATCCCATTGATTGTGAGCGTGAAGGCCGCACCGCCAGCAACGGTACTGTTCGGCGAGATTGTGGTGATGGTTGGAGCGGGATTAGATCCGCTGGGCGTGGGCTGATTGATCGATGACGGACTGGTGCCGCCTCCGCATCCGGCAAGGAGCAAAAGGCTCACAAGACCCCCAACTGCGAGCTTTCTCACCAGCACTGCTTCGCTTTTCATGGCGCCCTTCCGTTCGACTTACCCACTTCCACATCACCGACCGTCGGCGAGATCCTCAAAGACCTAATGCCGCACCCAACGGTTCATCGTCAAAATGGATTCGTTCGGGTGTCCCCTTTATCCTT
>Ga0206826_1001_pt3 | contig 84566 bp, 79 predicted proteins | sample Alteio_BWOrgCont_80_FD_152636 | JGI IMG/M metagenome (GOLD analysis project Ga0206826, IMG submission 152636) | Enriched cells from forest soil in Barre Woods Harvard Forest LTER site, Petersham, Massachusetts, United States -... | ecosystem: Environmental > Terrestrial > Soil > Temperate forest >... | reverse complement strand
CATGGCCGTGAGGAAAAGCCCGATCAATACTCCTTCGAGAACCACATGCGAACCTGCTTTCAGCCGCAGGTCCTGTAAAAAAAGGACAACTTCAAACCCTTCACGGTAGACCGAGGTGAAGCCGATGAGCACCAATCCTTTGAAGACGACGGAAGCTGGTTTAGAACTATCAATGATGTCCTGCTTGCGGCGATTGTGGTGGGAGATCCATCCGGTCCAGTAAATCTTATGGAAAAACCAATTCATGATGACCAGAAGGACAATGATCGCCAGTAAACCAGTACCTGCCTGAATGTCCAATTCAGGGGCATTGATATTAGAGATAATACCAACCACAATAAACCAGGTGGCCACGCTGGCCAGGAACGACAGCCCGGCGCCTATGCTGACCGGCTTCCAATAACCCTGGCTCGTGCGCACCAAACTTGCGGTCAACGCAGCGAGAACAAGGATCGCTTCAAGCCCTTCACGAAAAACAAGAATGCCGGTATCCATCACCACGGCAAATTTGCTGAGATGATTGGCCGTCGGATCAGGATTGCCTGCGGCTGTCACTCCCTGCCAGACCAGGACGCCGACGATGCAAAGGAACAAGACCACCAGCATGACATTGGCCAGGCTCCTCCATTTTGACGGGATGGCACCTTGATCCGGCAATACGGAATCGATCTCTTCTTCCTCGTTCTTCTCGATACTGTTGTTTTTCATCATATGATTCCCTGATTATGCTACGGCTTCTTTATTTCTTCTTCAGTCTCGCGCATATTCTTTTTAAATTCACGGATGGTACGGCCAAGAGCAGCACCAAGTTCTGGTAATTTCTGAGCACCAAAAAGCAGGACGAATATTGCTAAGATCAGGATCAATTCAGGCATACGGCCCATGATAAACTCCTTTTTAATTTTATTAAAGTTAAACCCTAACTGAACAAACGTTGACCGATGAACTCGCCCTGCGCAACCCCGGGCGGACAGGCAAAAAGGCCGCTGCCAATGTGCGTCACAAACTGGTTCATCATATCAAATTTCGACATGCGTTCATATATCTTTACGAAACCCGTACGCGGATCGCGCTGGTAACACATAAAAAGCAAACCCGCGTCGAATTCCATACCTTGATGCCACGGGGGCCAGCGTTCAGCAGTGAAGCTCAGGTTGTTGTCATAAGAATACCCCCTGCGCAGGATCTGCGCGCCGTCATTGTTCTCAGGCGCGGCAAGCGCCACATGCGAATTTTCAGGGATCAACGGATTCCCGTCAGCATCCTTAACGTTCAGGTCAAGCGGGTCTTTTTCATTCTTCCCGCTAAGCGGCGCGCCGGAAATTTTATACCGGCCGACCGTTTGCTCTTGAAAAGAAAGTTTCATGCGATCCCAATGTTCCAGGGCGATACGGATCTTACGGACCACCATATATGAGCCGCCCTGCATCCAGGCAGGTCCTTCGTCCCCTACCCAAATATACTTAGCCGTCGCTTTAGGATCTTTGATCGATGGATTGATGGTCCCGTCCTTGAACCCCATGAGATTGCGTGGCGTTTGACTAAGGCCGAATTTAGGTGTGAAACCGTTCTGGGCCCATCGGAGCTCCGCTGTTCCGTAAGCCAGCCGTGCAAGCTCGCGTATAGCGTGAAACGTCACTTGAGGATCATCTGCGCAGGCTTGTACAGAAAGGTCTCCACCGGTAAGCCCCTCCAACAGCTTGTCACTGACAAAACGCGGCATGTCGATCAAAGCCTCTGGCCTTTGATGGGCGAGCCCGTAACGATCCACTCCATTCTTAACGAACAATCCCTGACCAAAACCAAAGGTGATGGTCAGTCGGGACGGGGATAACCCTAAAGTATCGGCAGCATCGCCCTCACCAGCATCAGCCGAACTGCCTGAGTCACCATAATCAGCTGATGCGCCTTGAGCTATCGTTTGTACCTGCTGGCCTTTGGTCATCCGTCCGGCGGCATCGGTCCAGGCACGCAATAACTTCACAACATCGTCGCGTTTGGTGGTGGTCAGATCAAAGCTTGCAAAGCTCGTATTCGTTTGCATGGGCATCGCAATCCCGTTTTGATGCGCCCCCAAAAAAGGTTCGGTGTTCGGATCTCCTTCTGTCATTGGTGAAATATCTGTATCTTGCCCTAAAACTTTTGCAATAGGGATCATCGACGCCATCGGCACGGCCGCGGCGATCAGTCCCAAGGCGGAAAAGAATTTACGTTTGCTCGGATCATTAGGAATGTTAAACGGACATCCCATCAAATAGCCTCCATCAACGTATTCGTGTCATCCTGCACATAATAAAATCCCTTACCATCCGGCGTCATCGCGATGCCAAACAAATCCCCGTTGCCAGGAGGTGACTGCGCCTGGTCATTGTCAACCCATTGCGCGTATATCTGTTTTCCTGAAGAAGGATCAACCTCCACGACCTTGCCGTTCTTACCATTGCAAACAAGCAAATGCCCTGCAGGGGTCATCACCATGGCCAGCGGCCATGCCAATTGACCGTCCTGGGTCACAACCCGGCCGGTGCCGGCACTATCAGCGCGCATCGCGGCATCAGGAATCGCGGTGATGACATTATCCAGTCCGTCGGTCACATAAAGCGTGCCATCCGCTCCAAGGACAAGGCCGGTGGGGCCAAATAAAAAATTATCATTATCCGCACGCTGTGAAAAACCATTGCCGATCACCGTCTGGCTCAAGAGCACCGGAGGTTTGCCATCTGGAATGGATAAATCAAGTCTCAATACTGTCGCCTTATGGATAATGGGCGGGTAACCTGTTTTAGGATCGACCACTTTCGGCCCCGGGACGCCGAAACCTGCCATGCTGATAAATAAGGTAGCGCTGGAACCGTTATCGATCGTCGCCATATCGCCCCATGGATCATTGATCGTTGGGCCTGACCATGCAGACACCATATGCCCGCTGGAATCAAGCACGATCAAACAGCCGTCGCCTTTGGTCGCAGTCGTTCCATCGGTGCTCGGTGTACTGCCAACGATCACCCAGCCGCTTTTGAGCATGGTCATGGCGGTCGAAAGACCAACGCCGCCGGGACATGCCTCCAGCTTTTTAGGCAGGTTTGCAAACACGGTTGTATGCTTGGTTGAAGGCCTGTAATCAACGATGGTCGTACCGGTACCTTGCAAATTGGAAATGTCATTAAAATTATCTACAAGCACATCTCCCTGCTGGATACTGCCGGATGAAACCGGTGCCACCACAATGGCGTAGGGATTTAGATCACCATTATCCGGGACCGTCGAGTCCAGGGTGATATGCCGGTGGATGGATTCCAAAAGGCCTTTGGGTTGGCCGGCAAACACGGTTGTGGTCAATCCCAATAACAAGAATATCGCTGGAAGGAACTGTAAAAATCTGCATTTTATGGAATTCATATTTCTCCTGTGAATTAAATTTATTATATTTGAATGATGGCGCGTAATCCGATGACCCACTCATTCTTAATAGTCCGTGTCGGGTTGCTCGGATTGACTATGCCGCCACCCGGATTGATCACGTACTGCACATCCGGCTGCAACTGCATCCAGGGATAAAGCTGATATTGATAAGTCGCTTCCACAAAAGTCTCACTGTGGCCTTGTGGCCCAAAAGTACCACTGGCGACTTCATTGTCCTCAGCAAGTCCCACCACATAATTGCTGACATGCGCGTAACCCATGCCAATACCGAAGGTGTCATCCGTACGGTAGGGCAATGGATCCGTCAGGTTAAAACCAAAATTAAGACTAAAATCAATAAAATTACGGTCATCCTGAGGTGTTCCCATGACACGCAAAAAGGTGCTCAAATTCCGGTTGGGATCAGTGCTGCTGCGCATGATCATCTGGTCAGCTACCCCATAAATGGAATAATTCCCATTATGCAAACGCGCCACTCCGGTACTTGAATCAGCCAGGGACACTCCGGTATTATCATAACGCTGGTCCGCGAATTGCTCGGAATCATACCAGCCACCAAGGCGATACGTCCCTGAAAGCGGGGACTCGTCACCATAGGACATCGCTCCCACGGCCGGATAGGAATATTGTAATTCAGCGATGGCCAACACCCCGCCGTCAAGCGGGAAACTTGTTCCCCATCTATCTGCCCTTTGTGAATCGGCAGCATTGTTATTCCTAATAGGGCTGCCGTTAAATACACCAGCCAATATTTTAACCGAATCAATGGGCGTTTTCCACTGTGCCCTCACACCGAGGTCTGACAATGGATAAGCCGGACCGCCGCCAGGCAGATCAGCCGACGGTACCATGGGCCAGCCAAACATGGTGTTGACGAACAAAAGCGCATTGCTGCTGACCATAAATTCCTGGTCAAGGCTCTGCTGGCCGATCTTGATATCAAGTTTGTCTTCATCAAGTAATTTTTGGTCGTACCAGAGTTCCCATAATTTTGCCCCGCGATCAGCTTCAATACCGCTGGCGGTCTGCAAGGAGTATAAATTTTCAGCGCTGAGATTGTCCCCATGAAGATCAAGACCGCTGACGTTGAATGTTCCGCCATACCAGTTAAACGCATGCTGCGTATCAAGCTGCAAGGTAACCTGTGTCAGCCCGTCGTAGTCAAAACCGCGCTGGCTTCCGCCGGTGACGTTGCCCAACACTTCACTGGTTTCCTGGATGCCCAGGGTCATGCCGTAACGGGCCAATAACGTGCGCACTCCGCACAGTGACCCAAGCATTTGGCTGCTGTGATTGATCCCATCCCAAAAATCACATGGATTGTCCTTCTGTCCCGATTGCGTATTGTTGATAGGTATTGATGCGGGAGGCGGACCAGCTTGCGCCTGCCCTGCCGATAACAATATCAAAACCCCTAAGACAACACCAACATTCCTTTTATAACTCTTCATTCATTAATCCTTTTTTCCCTGCTTCCCTCTGTATATACAGTCGGTATCAGACAATCATCAGACGTGCCCCACAGGCGTGGTAGCTTTAATTAAAACGTTTCTTCTTTGTTTCCTCGATCTGAACAACCTTAGAGTCATAGACAGTAATAACGACCTGCCCATGCTTTATCTTTGCAATGGCCTCGATGATCTCATCCAGTACTTTCTGGTCGATGGGTTTCTTCTCTTCTTTCATTACCTTCCCTGCGCCAAACACAAAACAGGTATCCAAAGACAAACACCTAAAACTAGGTAGACAATCAAACGAACAGCCATTTTTTTCTCCTTGGTTACATGCAGCTAACTACGTCTTTATATGACTTATTTCAATCGATTTAAAAAGCTCTTTTGGCATAAAAGAGCTTATCGATAAAAAATTTGAAGTATTTATTTGTCTAATTTTAGAACTAAGTCTATTAGCGACTTAGTTTAATTAATTTTATTATTTTGTCAAGAAAGAATTGTGAACGGCAGGAATAAATTTCTTCATATAATCAAATTACTGACGGGCTATCCATAATAATGCAGCAGGAACTGCTATGCCGAGGAATAAACAAACCCAAACAATCCATTCCTTTGTATACTTAAATGCCATGACAATACCTAAGATTGTCGTGACCAAGAGCCCCATGGTCATTAAAACGATCAACCAACGAAAAGGCACGGACGAAGGTGGAACCATTTTGCCGTCAGCCCATCTTTGATCTTTATGCACTTGCGAGAGAGCCTTAATAATTGCCGGGGGTTTATAGCTGCCGTTATCACTGGCATGATGCAGATCAAAGGTCTGCCAGCATCCGCTGATAAGAAAAAACATCAGCAGAGGGGCGAAAAAAACCCCCAGGTACAGATGGATATTGCGCATGACTTTGATATTCATAATAATTGGTGGGCCCACCAGGACTCGAACCTGGGACCAAGGGATTATGAGTCCCCTGCTCTAACCGACTGAGCTATAGGCCCGTCGTGATCCTTAAGGATCCAAAGAATTTTTAATATTAGCACAATTTATATTCCAAAGGTAGGAAAAACTTCAAGAGATGAGAGAGGATGAAGGCTTTTTTAAACCCACGAGCAAATAGACGTCCGCGATCGATGTCATGCCGGTCACGATGGGCTGGATACCGCTGAAATCACCCTGCTTGAAGCGTGCGATCATGGCTGGATTGAATTTGATCTCCATCCCTGAGCCGTTCTTCTGAAGGCTGAATGTTGAAGATTCAAGGTCAATACCACCGTTTGTTGTCCGACCTGGGATATCCCCCTGCCACATGGCGGAATCTGCCTCCCTTTTTTGAGACACTTTCTTTATGAGCCCTTCGAAAAGCCCTTTGATTTGATCTGTTTTCATTTTTCTAAAATTTCCACTCTGAATCATATCCAATAATTCTCCTGCTTCCTTGAACCTTCTGTATCTTTGCAAAACAACTTCGGCAGTCTGAAGCCTTGCTTTAAACCTTCCTAAAATAATCCGTCTGACATCAGCAGATAAACCTTTCCTTCTTTTTAATTGCTCGAGATCCCCGCCCAGTGCTGATAAACGGCGGAGTTCAACCTCATCCTGTTCTCTGATCGTTAACCTGCGAAAATCTTCGCAAGCACGTTGCAGGTCTATTTTGAATTGAGAGACCACTTGTTGAAAGACAGCAGTCACATTACTTTCTTGGACAGGTCCTGACCTATATTTACCTTGAGATTGGGATTGCCTTATAGCCCAATCCAATTCAGCGATGATCTTTTCAGCTGTCGCCTCACTCTTTCCTATAAAAAACATGGGCCACTGCATATTTTCAGGCGCTGGGACTGGACTGTTGGTTGCAATAGCTATAGTCAGGTAAAACCCTTTTTCTGTTATCCATTTACCAAAGACCAGCCTGATCACTTGTTTTTCTTGACCTATCAACAATGTTCTGTCATTAAAAATGGATCCTGAACCGGTTTTAGAATTTCCAATATTGTCTGCCTGCTGTTCACTCAGTTCCTGCCCAAGGGCCAGCATTGCCCTGTTATCCTCCGTTGATCCGCTGTTTGAAGAGGCGATCACAAAATCAAAAATGGGTTGCCAGTGTACACGATACTGCAAATTGGACCAAAATCTTGAGTTTGAATACGCGGGGTATTGCTTTTGCCATACCTTGCTCTTTGTCGGGTTAGTTAAACTGATTTCCCCTTCCTTGGTGATCTTTAATTCCCAAATTTTCCCTTCCCTGCTTAATTGATAAACAAAAGCTCCTTGCTGTTCATTGATATTGCTCAAATCGAATTCTTCAACAGTAAGCTCATCAGTCGTCATTATGTCTGCTGGCAAAGGATAATAAAGTTCCATCAAATGATACAGCAAAGAAACCCAATTCTTTTGATAAGCGTCCAATTCAGTAGCATCAGGAACATAGGACGCTGCAAAATTATCATCCTTGGCCATCGCCAAAACAAGGCCCGTCAACTCCGCGAACATCCACCAACGCTCCTTAGGGTTCTTAACAGGAAGCTTTAGCCATTCCTCATCCCAATTCTTTTTATTTAAAAGGAACCATTCCCTTAAACTACCTTCATCTGCAGTTTTGATCTTTTCTTTTAAACCATACTTCTCAGCCAATTCATTCAGTTTTTCGCGCAGAACAGGGCTGATGCTGACCATCGCCGCGTCGAAGCCCAGAAGGTCTTTGGTCTTCAAGGCACCGTCTTCGCTGATCCAATTCAAAAGAAGGTCTGCGATCCTGTGATCACCAATGAATGAACTATAGTTTATCCAATTTTCTTCGTTAATAATAACACCAAGGCGTTCAAGCAATTTCGATTCTCTGTCATGCAATCCTCCAGCAACAGGACGACCGTCTTTCACTGCATTCCTCAATCCCAAAAGCAGCGTTTTGTCCCCTTCCGCTCCTCTTTGCTTCGCCAGATCATTTAAGGTGTTATATAAAACAGAAAGCCTGTTTTTAGGGGATTGCTCGATCAAAAGCTTCAATACATCCTGCCAACTTGAGCTGCGTTGGACCATGCTCCATAAAAATGAAATCGGTTCTATCCGGTACTTCATTGTCCATCCATAGACCTTTGTCGGGTCGGTCAAGCTGATCGTTCCATCTTGCTTAACCTTCAATTCCCATGCCTGATCATTCCTCTTTAACCGAAAGATAACAACATCACCAGGTGTATTATCAAAATTATCTAGCACGAATTCTCCGACTGCGGGGATGGTCAACATCTCCAGGTTATTGTATTTCTCTTTGATCCTGGCAATGACTTCCTGCCATGCCGGATAACCGTCATTAAGCCAGACTTTCGGGTCATCGTAATTAACGAACATATTTACATGAATATTACCGTTAACATTGTTCAATGTCCCTGTCACCTGAGTTGGTCCGCTCTGATAAACGTGCAATCTCCAACCATCGTTTAAAAAGAATATAATATCAGTCGGCTGCTTGCGTTGAACTTGCTCTAGGTAAAGGGTATCAAGGACCGACATCGCCAGGTCGACACCTATCTCTGCCCGAAGCCGATCTTCAAACAGATCCAGCCACTGCCTAAAACTATCGTGCACATTGCGCGGGACACTCCAAATTCCTTCTTTCTCGGTTTCAATGATCGTTGGATATTCTGCACTCGCTCTTTCCATGACCTTTCTCGCATATTCATTCTCACTGCCCCGCACGTTGACCATCCTCAAAATGGGGAGATATCCTGCCCTAATCCTCTCTACGGCATCCAAAAACTGTACTGATTCAGGATCAGGACCTTTTTGACTTTTCAAGATACTGTTCATCTGCATTAATTGCACTTGAACGCTGTTGATCACAGCAAGCATCTTAGCCGGGCTGCGGTAATATCTAAGGCCCCACTTTAATTCGACTTTAAACCCATCTTTACTAAAGTCGAAATACACCCCCCACGGCAGCTTGATCATGTGTTTCAAATTAGATAACGCGGCCAAATATGGACCGAATACAAGTTGATCTGATAAATTCCATTTAGGTTTAATTATCGGCGAAAGGAGCTCTATATCGTTGCGATTTCTCACATCGATAAGGACCATACTTGTCCCGTTCCAAACAAGTCTTCTATTCTCTTCTTTCGCCAATTGTTTGATGATCAGCTCATTCAATTGCACCTGAATATCCCGCGCCCGCTGGGAAGCCAGGGTGATCATTGCCGCGTTGGCTTTTGCCCGGACGGCACCCACCAGGGCTTCGACCAAAATTGCTTTCAAATAATCTATCCTGTCATTAGGGATCAGCCAGTCCCCGGGTTCATGATTAATACCTCTTAATAATGGAAACCTGCTTACCAGCGCAGTCAAAAGATAGAATACTGTATCTTGCTTGCCATTTGGCAATAACACATACCCTTTTTGTCTATCTCCATTCTTCAACTGGTCTAACACCACATTTACTGATTGAAAAAAATCATCTGATGATAAATCCATCTTCCAGAGACCAAGGTCCCAGACGATCCTTGATTTTATTTCGATCTTGAAATCCCTTGAGTGATGTCCGGCCCCTCTCTGAAGCTCTGCCTGAAATTCTCTTATCCAGACGATAAATTGTGAATCAGGCTTAACTTTATATGTTCTATAATTCCTGAGAGGATCATCATTAGGATAAGCCCAATTCGACCTCACTAAACCATCATCCCCATTTCCCATAAACCACAATACACGGGATTGATTATATAACGCATCTAACGCTTGCCCCACTCGGGGATCTTTGATATCACCACTGGCGATCCTGACTCCTTTAGAGCTTTGTAAACCGGTGTCCACTTTCAAAAGTTCTATGGCTGAAAGGACTTCTCCTACAGAAAATTCCTGTTTTGAATCCTCGTAAAAAGTGACACGAGGCCTTTGTTCCATGGTAACGGCCACCTGTAATTTTAATCTTTCTATCTCTATATTCTTCAGGTCCTTGACAATGCGCTGATCCCGCAATTTTTGCGCGAATTCTTTGATCTTAGCTACTGCTCCCCCCTTTTTATTCACTCTTAAAGATAATCTTAGTTCCCCTGCGGATTCATCCATCCACAAATATGGCTCCTTGGCAGACCGATCAGCTTCTTGGCTTTGATATTGATGGAATATCATTCCCATTAATCCCGGATGCTCTTTTAAAGCAGACAAGGCACTCTCTAAGGTGATCCCGACACCAGGTAATGGAGCGGTACCTTTTATTTCTCTTAGCATTCTTTCCCCCAGATCATCTGGTTCTGCGCTAATAATGGCATCCATATCTTTTATAAGCCCATTGAGGATATCTACTATCGCCTGAACATCATCCGGATCGTCAAAAGTCCTGTCTCCAAAAGTCACGTGAATTTTTGTCACATTTTCCGTCTTCATGGCCGCGTCTACTAGAGCAGCAACTGGTAATGTTTCCAATGCCGCCGTATGAAGCGATATTGGTTCTGGTTTTAACCTTGCGGTTACGCCCCCTTCATTCCCCTGGATAAATACCCAGACCTCGACAAATTTATCCTTTTCCTTTAAGAACCTAAACCTGTGGATGATCGATCCTTCTTTTATTTTGTCCTCGATCTCCGCCCAAGTGGCAAGCTCTCTGGTTGATTGATCGATCAAAACAACAGGAGTCTTGTCGACAATATTAATTTCCAAAGCATCTTTTAATGATACGTCACTCGGAGGCTTAATATTCAAATAGGGAGATTGGTCTAATCCGGATATTTTTAAATTCGTAACACGGTCATATCCCCACGTGCCGTTCAAAACAGGATTACCAATGAACTGCTGCTGCTTGTCAAAATCCAATCCCTGCGTGCCTATATTACGGAGCCTTGCGCTATCCAATAATTCAAATACCGTCCTTGCCAAAACATTACTCCATTGAACCTGCAAAATCTCTTTCAAACTCAACATCGCCGCACTGCCAGCAGGCCTAGCAAACTGGGCATCTACATGAGCGAAGACAAATTCACCGTGTTCATTTCGTTGAGCATTATCAAAATTTTGAGCTGTCGCGGGAAGGACGATCATGGCTTGGGTGGAAATACCGCCTGAAAAATATTTCCTGGGCATCTCTTGCCTGGTTGCTTGATTGATGTCTTCCTTAATATAGTTAAACACGCCCTTCTTATAGGCCGTTAAATATTGCTGATAGATCTGCTCTGTAATCGTTTTATCCTTAAGATCGACCCCGATGATCTTATTCTTGTTGGAATACACCTGATTTAACAATGCGGTCTTTAAGGATTCCTTGTACCATTTGGCCAGGATAATCGAATGGAAAATCTGACGAAGATTAGCGAAATTCTTGCCTTCATTGACTTCTTTTTCGAGGGCCGGAAGGATAATAGCACGGATAATCTTTGCTCCTATTGAACCTGTGTCATTGTGAACAACCAGGTGTTTTTGCAGGGATAAATAATCCTCTTCTAACATCACCTTCAGATGCGCGTCAACGACCATGACAGTGTTCTTGGCTTCGTAGACTGACGCTTTATCAGCCACGATCCAGACTTTGTTAAAGGTGTTCACCGGGATTTGGGTTGTGCCGAAACGCTGATAGCTTTCCTTATAGACCCTGTCCCAGAAATCTTTCCCTAAACCATTTTCCGGATAGATCAAAGACGCGGTGATCTGCTTGAGCATATAATCCTGTGCCAGCATGTCCCGGCCCATTTCAGTGTCCCCTGTTTCCTGCGGGACAATGCGGTCTTTTTCAAAGGGGGATAAATTGACCCACACATCCTTATCAGGCAGGGTCAGGGCGGCGAAGAAATATTTGATCAACTTTTCAGACTCAGACTTTAATTGCGGATCATTGGTCGTTAATTGAGAATTTCCGGTGGCTACAATAAAATCAAGCTTCAAAGGATTTTCAGGATTGATCCGCAAGCCTTTGATCAAGACAGGTTCAAAAGCAGGACTTAAATTAACCATGTCCCCAGGCTGCGGCAAGCCTAAAACTGAATCTGCGGACGCGCGAGGTATGGGGCACACGCTTGTTAAGAAAAAACAAGCAATAACAGCCAAACTCAAGGCTCTTTTGAGCATGCTAAAAATCTCCAAAGTGTGAAAACGATTTATGGCTAAAGGATAGCATATATTCACATGTTGTCAAATTTTGACAGATCAATGAAATATTCATAACATGTTTATAAATAACAGCTTATGTCTCTTATAAAAATATTTCTAAATATATGTTGGAATTAAACTTTCAGGTGAGAAAAAAGCTTGGTCTTATTTAATGATTGGGAAGATTTGTATATTGATCCTGATCCGCACCAGTATCAGCATCACTGGTGTCTTTGTCTTTCTGCTCTTGCTGGCTCTCAATATAATTCCACTGGCTTATTTGATTCGCGGTGAGGTATTGGGAAAAACCCTGGTCTTCGATGGCTTTGATCTGATCTTTCTGGCTGTCAATAGCGCTTTGATTGATCGTGCCGTCATCGATGCTTTTCTGCAGGTCCTGCATTTGTTCGACATATTTTTGGACCACCGGAGTTATATTATAAACCTGGTCTGGGGATAGATTCAGATCAGATTGCATCTTTGTAATAATATCGTTTGAGCTTTGGTTGTCCTGGGCAAAGGAAGACTGGGATGCAAAAAACAAGACCATCAAAAGCCCGAGGGCAAAATGCCCACGGGCCTTTGAATGACCCTGCAACACTTTTATAAAATTAACGTCCGCCATCTTTATGCTTTGAAAAACAATCCTTACAATACACCGGACGGTCTTCCCTTGGTTTAAATGGGACTTCGCATTCTTTCTTACAATCCGCGCAAACAGCCTTGTGCATCTCGCGTGGACCTCTATCATAACCACCACGACCACCTTGTCCACCTTGAAAACCCATGTGCTTATCTCCTTTTTATTTGCCCTACTCAATTCGAGGCATTGGGTGAATTATCATCTTAAAACCGTCATCTGTCTACCAATTTCTTTATTTAAGCTCTTTTTTAACCGTCGCGATAAACTCAGGGTTAACCGCGTAACCCAACCCTAGTGCTTTTTGCAGATCATCCAGAGCCTTGGTGTACTGTTTTAACTGAAAATAGACAATGGCCCGGTTATTGTAGGCCTGTGCCATCTTAGGATCTATCTCAATGGCCACCGTAAAATCAAACCTGGCATTATCGAAATCATCCTGCTGGACATAAATCTCACCGCGATTAACATAGGCTTGGGCATAATCAGGGTCCAATTTGATCGCTTCGCTAAAATCATTAATAGCGTCGATAAAGTTTCTCTGTTTATCAAAAAGGATCCCCCGGTTGTAATACGCCTGGGCGATTGCCGGGTTTAATTCAATGCTCTTGTTTAGATCTGCTATCGCCTGGGGCAAATTCCCGTCCTTATCCCATTCAAGTCCCCGGTTATGATAAGCCTCTGCGAATTCAGGGTCTATTTTGACAGCATGTGTCAAATCAGTAATAGCTTGAGCAATATTTCCCAGCCTGTCATAGGCAAGCCCCCGATTATAAAAAACACCGGCATCCTTAGGGTTAAACTCCAGGGCCTTGCTGTAATCAGCAATGGCTTGAGCAAAATCACCCTGAGCAACATAGATGTTGCCGCGGCTGTAATAGGCCTGGGCATCCTGGGGATTCAGGGTGATCGTACGGGTCAAATCAATAATGGCTTTGGCATGATCCCCCTGCTTTTCCCAAAGAAGGGCACGGTCAAAATAGGCGTCAGCAGATTGGGGATTAATGGCGATGGCCCTGTTCAGATCTTCGATGCTGGGCGGATGGGTATCATCAAAGGCAAAAGCCCCAGAGATCCCTGATAATAAAGTAAGGGTCAATAAACAGCACGCGCGTTTCATTGATCGGAAACGTTCCATCCTCCACCTAAATATTGGATCAGCAGCACACAGGCATTCAGGCGTTCACCGAGGATGGTGACATCCGCTTTTTCATCGGATAAAGCGGTCGCTTGAGTAGTAATGACATCCAGCGCACTTACTGTACCCGCTTTGTACTGATTTGTTTCAAGGCCCACCGCTTTCTGAGCGTCTTTTACTGCCGCGTCCTGCACTTGCGCTTCCTGTTCTAAAATACGCAAAGCTGCTAAATTATCTTCTACTTGTTCAAAAGCAGTCAGCACCGTTTGGCGATAGGTTGCCACATCCGCGTCATACACCGCCCTGGCTTGAGTCGTCTGTGCTTGCCGTAAGCCGGCGTCAAAGATGGTTTCAGCTAATGCCGGTCCGATCGACCACAAAGGATTAGGTGATGAAAATATCCGTGACAGGTCCGAATCCCCATAACTGCCCGAAGCACTCAGGGTCAATGTTGGAAAATACGCGGATTCCGCCACGCCAATAAGCGCGTTGGCTGCCGCGACAGTTCTCTCAGCGGCAGCGACATCAGGGCGGCGCTCAAGGATCTCTGACGGCAATCCCGCCGGCACCGACGGCACACCGGCAGGCAGGCTCAAAGGCCCGAGAGAAAAATCTGACGCCGGTTTTCCGATCAATAATGCGATCGCGTGCTCTAATTGTGAGCGCTGCACGCCAAGATCAATTTCCTGGGCCTCTGCACCCTCGAGCTGAGTCTGCGCCTGGATAACATCTGATTGAGCGGCCACACCGCTGGCATAGCGGTTCTTTGTCAGATCAAGAAATTTTTGATAGATGGCAACCGTATCATCCAAGATTTTTTTCTGGGCATCCAGCGAACAAAGCTGAAAATAATCCTGGGCCAGCTGCGCCTGTGCGCTTAAACGTACATTTTCAAGATCTGCCTGGCTCGCCTGGGCATTGGCCTTGTTGGCCTCCATGGTCCGGCGGATCTTGCCCCAAAGGTCCACCTCCCAGGACACATTGGCGGTCAATAACGTGTCCGAGACAGCGCTCTTGCCTTTCTGCGTGTCTGACGCGCCATGGGACCTGGTATAGGAAGCTCCAACGCCCAGCGTCGGGAATAAGGCTGATTTGGCAGCCTGCACCAACGCGTACGCTTGGGCGTACTGGGCCTGGGCTTGCACTATGTTCTGGTTCGAAATATTAACTTCATCCTCTAACGCGTCTAATTGCGGATCGTTAAATACCTTCCACCATGCTCCGTGGATGATCTCATCTTGAGGCTGAGCTATTTTCCAATCGGCATTTTCCTTATACATCTTGGGTATAGGCGCTTTCGGCCTGACATATTTAGGTCCGACGGCGCAGCCGCTTAACAAGGCGATCAAACTGATCATGATCAAATTTCGTTTTATGCTGAACATGGAACTGCCTTTCGTTGGGAACTCTTGCGTATGGATTCATACCAGGTCTTAAAACGCTCCATATAAAGATAGATCACCGGTGTTGTGTAAAGAGTAAGCATTTGGCTAAAAACAAGACCACCGATAATGGTAATGCCCAATGGACGCCGTAATTCAGAGCCCATGCCTGTGCCAAAGGCTAGCGGGACCGCTCCCAATATTGCTGACATAGTTGTCATCATAATGGGACGAAACCTTAAAAGACAGGCTTCATGGATCGAATCATACGAATTCTTTCCTTCCTGACGTTCAGCTTCCAATGCAAAATCCACCATCATGATCCCGTTCTTTTTCACAATACCGATCAAAAGGATGACACCGATAATGGCAATAATACTTAGATCAGTATGTGAAATAAAAAGAGCCAGCATCGCCCCTACACCAGCTGACGGAAGTGTCGATAGAATGGTGATGGGATGGATATAGCTTTCATATAAAATACCCAGCACAATATATACCGCCAGCAGTGCCGCCATGATCAAGACAGGCTCATTACTCAAGGACGATTGAAAAGCCTGGGCCGTTCCCTGAAAACTACCATGGATGGTCGCGGGTACTATGAGTGAACTCATCGCCCCGTTGACAGCCTTGACCGCGTCGCCCAATGATGCTCCCAACGGGAGATTAAAAGAGAAGGTAATCGCCGGATACTCGCCCTGATGGGCAACAGCCAAAGACGTGGTCGATGCATCGTAATGGGCAAAGGCGCTTAAAGGGACCAGTGTCCCGCTTGAGGACGCCACATAGATGTTCTTTAATGTATCAGGACGCTGCCAGAATTGAGGGGCCACTTCCATCACCACATAGTACTGATTTATCTGTTTATACATGGTCGACACTTCCCGCTGGCCAAAAGCATCGTAAAGGGTACTGTCTATTTCCTCAGGAGTGATCCCTAAGCGTGACGCGGTCTTGCGGTCGATCACCAGGTTGGTTGCCAATCCCTTATTTTGCTTATCGCTGTTAAGATCAACCAACTGGGGCAACTTGCTTAACGCGGCCTGGATCTTAGGGGCCCATTGTGTGAGGGTAGCATAACTATCGGCCTGCAGCGTATACTGATATTGCGCGAGGCTTTGCCTGGCTCCGACAGTTAAATCCTGGACCGATGTTAGAAATGTCGGCGCGCCCGGCACGCTCGCAAGCTTTTTACGGAGCCTGGCGATCACCTTCTCCGAGCTGACCTTCCGCACATTCAAGTCTTTAAGTGCAATAAACATCCGCGCTGTGTTTCTAGTGGAACCTCCCCCGCTCCCCGTGGATGCTGTCACGGTCTCCACCGCAGGATCTTTCATGATGATCTTAACAATGGCCTTTACTTTTTTATTCATTGATTGAAATGATATGTCCTGAGAGGCCTGGATATTCCCGCTCAACCGTCCGGTATCTTGCTGCGGAAAAAATCCTTTGGGAACGATCGTAAACAAAATAATACTGGTAGCCAGCGCCGTCAATGTCAATGTCAGCATGATCCCCTGGTGCTGCAGCGCCCATGTCAAAGTTCTCTCGTAAAAACGATGCATCCCGTTGAACACCCCTTCACTGGCCTTGTAGAAACGGCCATGGCCTTGATCTTTATGAGGTTTGAGAAGTACCGCACACATCATTGGTGTCGTCGTCAAGGATACCAGCATCGAGATCAATATGGCAACAGATAGGGTCAGGGCGAACTCACGGAATAAGCGGCCCAAAACTCCTCCCATCAACAGGATGGGTATAAACACAGCCACCAAAGAAATACTGATCGAGAGTATCGTAAAGCCAACCTGTCCGGCCCCCTTGATGGCCGCCTCTTTAGGAGACATGCCTTGTTCAATGTAACGCGTGATGTTCTCCACCACCACAATCGCATCGTCAACGACAAAACCCGTGGCGATCGTCAGCGCCATCAATGAAAGATTATCTATACTGAAATGCAAAAGGTACATCACCCCGAAAGTGCTGACAATGGACACCGGGACAACAATACCCGGAATAATGGTCGTACGCAGGTTCCGTAAAAAAAGGAACACGACAAAGACCACCAGGAGCCCCGCGATGATAATGGTTTTACGTGCTTCATTGACTGAAGCACGGATGGTAGGTGACCTGTCCAAAACAACTTTGAGATTGATGCCCGGAGGAATGGCTGCCTGCAATTGTGGAAGTGAGGCAATAATACCGTCAACTGTCTTGATGATATTTGCTCCCGGCTGTCGAAACACGATCACAGGAATGGCAGGCTTGCCGTTGACATACCCCGCGTTTCGAAGATCCGCCACCGAATCCACCACCTCGCCTACGTCGGATAACCTTACAGGATTTTTAAGAGAATCATACGTAACTATCAAAGGGCGGTAGTCTTTGGCCGTATAGATCGCGTCATTGGTTTGGATCTCCCAGGTCCTGCTGCCATTCTCAAATTCTCCCTTGGGCTTATCAGCGTTGGTGCTGCTGATAGCCGTCCGTACCGTCTCCAGGCCGATCCCGTATTTGTTCAGCGCCGTGGGATTAAGTTCCACCCGCACTGCCTGTGAAGCCCCCCCGCCGATAATGACCTGGCCGACACCGTTCATCTGGGATAATTTCTGCCCGATGATGCTATCCGCAAAATTATAAACAGCTGCTTTAGTCATGATATCGGATTGCATTGATAAAATAAGGATCGGTGCTTCAGACGGATTGACCTTGCGGTAAGTGGGATGAATGGGAAGACTTGCCGGTAAATAATCCTGAGCCGCGTTGATCGCCGCCTGAACATCGCGCGCCGCCCCATTAATATCACGGTCCAAATCAAATTGTAAGGTAATGCCTGTAGCACCAAGGCTGCTGTTTGAAGTCATTTCAGTAACACCCGCGATATGGGCGAACTGACGCTCCAGAGGTGTAGCAACGGTGCTCGCCATGGTCTCAGGGCTGGCACCCGGCAAGGACGCTGAAACACTGATGGTCGGAAAATCGATCTGGGGCAAGGTGGACACAGGCAGATTTCCGACGGCAACTATACCGGCAAGAACCAGCCCGACCGTTAACAGGGTAGTCGCGATAGGTTTTTCAATGAATGGTTTTGAAAGGCTCATTTTTTAGTACCTAAACCAAGCCGTCTGCCCACGCGGTCAAACCACAGGTAAATGACCGGGGTCGTGTATAACGTGAGTACTTGACTGAAAACAAGTCCACCTATGATCGTAATGCCTAACGGCTGGCGAAGCTCCGCCCCCATGCCTCCGCCAAACGCCAAAGGCACTGCCCCCAGCATCGCTGCCATCGTTGTCATCATGATCGGACGGAACCTCAAAAGGCAGGCCTGGTAGATCGCCTCCTGGGGAGATTTTCCCTCCTGGCGTTCGCCTTCCAGGGCAAAGTCCACCATCATGATGCCGTTTTTCTTGACGATACCAATCAATAATATAATACCGATCAAAGCAATAACGCTTAAGTCCGTACGAAAAAGTAAAAGGGATAAAATAGCCCCGACTCCTGCCGACGGCAAGGTGGACAAGATCGTAATGGGATGGATGTAGCTTTCATACAAAACACCCAGCACAATATAAACCGTGATCAATGCCGCCAGGATCAAGATAGGTTCATTGCTCAAGGACGATTGAAAAGCCTGGGCTGTTCCCTGGAATTGGCCGCTGATGCTGCCGGGTAATCCCATGCCCTGGGTAGCCGATTGAATGGCTTGGACGGCATCCCCCAAGGACACGCCCGGAGCCAGATTAAATGATAAGGTCACCGCAGGGAACTGCCCCAAATGACCAATGATCAACGGTCCTGTATTTTGACTGACCTTGGTAAGCACATCCAGCGGAACCTGCGCGCTGCTGGTACCGCGCACATAGAGATTATGCAATTTATTGGGATCATTCTTGAAATCAGGCCTTACCTCGAGAATGACCCTGTATTGATTAAGCTGGGTAAATATCGTTGATACGATACGCTGGCCATAAGCGCTATAAAGGGTACTGTCAATCACCGACGGGGTAACGCCCAGCCGTGAGGCAGTGGAACGGTCAATCATGATAGAGGCCTGCAGCCCCTTGGCCTGCTCATCGCTGCCCACATCACGCAATTGCGGCAGCGCGCTTAAGGCATCAACTATTTTAGGGGCCCATGTATTTAACTCATCGGCATTCGGATCTTCCAGGGTGTACTGGTATTGTGTCCTGCTGACCGTATCATCAACGGTCAGGTCCTGCACAGGCTGCATGTATAATTTGATCCCCTTCACATCCGATAATTCTTTCTGTAAACGGCGGATGATCTCAGTCGCAGAAATTTTGCGTATTTCGATGGGTTTAAGATTGATCAGGATCCTGCCGCTGTTAAGGGTGGTGTTGGTGCCGTCCACCCCGATAAAAGTAGAAAGGCTGTCAACCGCCGGATCTTTGAGGATCACTGCCGCCAACTGCTGCTGGCGTTGTGCCATCAATGGGAATGAAACTGATTGAGGAGCCTCGGAAATACCTTGAATGATACCGGTGTCCTGAATAGGGAAAAATCCTTTGGGTATAAAAATATACAATAGCACCGTAAAAACAAGCGTTGCCAGGGCGACCGCCAGGGTCAATTTTTGGTGCTTCAGCACCCATTGCAGCGATTCACCGTATTTCTTAATAATATTCTGAAACATTCTCTCAGATGCATGATAGAACTTTCCCTGCTTTTCAGGCGGAGTATGTTTAAGTAATTTAGCGCACATCATCGGCGTTAACGTCAACGATACGATCGCAGAAATGACGATGGTAACACCAAGGGTCACGGCAAATTCACGGAACAGGCGCCCTACCACATCCCCCATGAACAATAACGGAATCAACACCGCGATCAAAGAAATGCTCAAAGACATAATGGTAAAGGCCACTTGTTTTGAGCCTTTAAGAGCGGCTTGCAAAGGCTCTTCCCCTTCTTCAATGTACCTGGAAATGTTCTCAATCATGACGATCGCGTCATCCACCACAAAACCGGTCGCGATCGTCAGTGCCATCAGGGATAAATTATTGAGACTGAATCCCAACAGATACATGGCCCCAAAGGTACCGACTAAGGACACGGGTACTGCAATGCTTGGGATTATTGTCCCTGCCAGGGTGCGCAGAAACAGAAAAATGACCATAACGACCAAAGCGACCGCCAGGGTGAGTTCAAACTCAACGTCCTTGACCGAAGCGCGGATGGTCGTTGTCCTGTCCGTCAGCACCGAAACCTGCATGGCGGCCGGCAGGGAAGATTCCAGCTGCGGCAGCATCTTCTTGATGCGATCAACAACCTGGATGACATTGGCACCAGGCTGGCGTTGGATGTTAATGATCACCGCCGGGGTATCATTCATCCAGGCTGCTTCCTTGGTGTTTTCAACGTCATCAATAACTTTGGCAACGTCGGACAAGAATACAGGATCACCATTTTGATAAGCAACCACCAACTTACGGTAATCCTTGCTGGACTGGATCTGGTCATTGTCATTAATGATGGAAGACTGCCGTTGCCCGTCAAAACTCCCCTTGGCCTGATTGACATTGGCGGCACCAATGGCTGTGCGCAGGTCTTCCACGGTCATGCCGTAGGCGGCCAAGGCCGTCGGGTTTGCCTGGATCCTGACAGCAGGCCTCTGCCCCCCGCTGATACTGACAAGCCCCACCCCTGACACCTGGGATATTTTCTGGGCAAGCCGGGTTTCTGCCAGGTCCTCGACCTTGGACAGGGGCATTGTTTTTGAAGTTAACGCCAGGGTCAAAACAGGAGCATCCGCAGGGTTTACCTTGCTATAGACCGGCGGATTGGCCAGGTCTGCCGGTAATAAATTTGAAGCCGCATTGATCGCCGCCTGCACTTCCTGCTCGGCGATGTCGATGTTCAAATCCAAGCTAAATTGAAGGGTAATGACTGAAGAGCCGCCGGAACTCATTGACCGCATCTGGTTGAGGCCCGGCATCTGGCCGAACTGGCGTTCCAGAGGGGCAGTGATGGATGTAGCCATGACATCAGGGCTGGCCCCCGGATAAAAAGTCACTACTTGGATGACTGGATAATCAACTTGAGGTAACGCTGAAATAGGAAGCTGGAAATAGGCTACACCACCGGCGAGAAGAATGGCCGCCATCAGTAAGACGGTAGCCACCGGCCGCATAATGAATATGCGGGAAGGATTCATGGGGTCTCTCCAGGAGACGATGTGCCTGAAGAAGATGTTTTGTGTTTATGGCCGGATAATGTGACCTTGCTGCCTTCTTTTAATTTATCAGCGCCTTCTACCACCACGACATCTCCCGCTGACAATCCATCCTCAATAGCTACATTATCCTCTTGAGTGGGACCAGGCGTGACTTCACGCACGGTGACAGTATTGTCGGATTTGACAACAAATACAAAACTTCCTTCCGGGCCTTGCTGGATCGCGGCCACGGGTATGATCACCGCCCCTTTTTCCACATCGACCAGTAAATGGATATTCACGAATTGATTGGGATAAAGCGCGTAATCCTTATTGTCAAAGACCGCCTTCAGTTTAACCGTACCGGTCGTCTGATCAATCTGGCTGTCCACCGCAAGCAAATATCCCGTTGCTATTTTCTTAGTCTCTTCACGGTCATACGCATCAGCCACCAGCTTCACTCCCGCCTGATATTTACTCAATACCTGCGGAAGATTATCTTCGGGGATGGAAAAAATAACGGTGATCGGCTGCAATTTGGTGATCACGGCAAGTCCGGTGGTATCGCCCGGTGATATAATATTACCCGCATCCTCCAGGCGCAAACCGATCTGTCCACTGATCGGCGCTGTGACATTCGCGTAGGCGATCTGGAGTTTGGCATTATTAACCGCAGCCCCATCAACCTTGACAGTCCCTTCATACTGTTGAACCAGGGCTGCCTGTGTATCGACCTGCTGCTGCGGGATGGAATCCTGGGACGACAAAACCTGATAGCGCTTCAAGTCCAATTTAGCATCGTCGAGTAAAGCCTGATCATGGAGTAATTGCCCCTGGGCCTGGGCCAATTGTATTTCAAAAGGACGGGTATCAATCTGCGCTAAAAGATCCCCCTCATTGACGATTTGGCCTTCTTTAAAAAGCACCTTCATGATCTGCCCGCTGACCTGATACTTGACCGTGACCGTGTTAAGAGGCGTGACAGACCCGAGGCCGTTAAGGTAGATATTAATATCACCAATCTTTGCCGTCGCTGTCACAATAGGCGAGTCGCTGGAAATACGACCGCCTTTTTTACTCCAGCCGCCGTGATTTCCTGACTGAGATGAATCTGCGGAAGGTTGAGGCTGTCTTGGCCAAAATTTATAAGCACCAAAAGCAGCCAGACCCACGATCACTATAAACCAAATCCATTTAGGAAATTTTTTTTTGGTCGATTTTTGTTCCATTAATTCCCGCCACTACTGCCGTTACTACCACCTTCACTGTTGCCGCCGCCGGAGCCCCAAGCCCCGCCACCATGTTTATGCTTTTGCATTTGTTCCCACTGACTTATTTGATCGGTGCTGAGAACTTGACTTAATTCCTGCTTCTCATCTTCCCTTAGTTGTTTCATTTGACTGCGCATGCTGTCACGGTCCGCGGTCCCGTCTTCCATACTTTGCCGAAGTTCCTCACGTTTTGAAGAGTATTTTTCAATGATCGGCGTGATCGCGCTGACTTGATCCGAAGTCAAATTCAATTTTGACTGCATCATTGAAACGATCTGATCAGCGCTGGGCGGCTGATGCTCATCACCCGATGGCTGATCTTGCCCGAAAGCTGGCCCTAGCATAAGAGATAAAACCATCACGCAAGCGTAAATTATTTTCATATCTATATTATATTCTCCTTTTTCATAATATGAATGATCATTTGAAATTTCTTCCAACCCGCGTAAGAATTAATAGTGACGCACGTATACTACAGGTGCCGCTACGACCTTATAACCATGATGACGGGTCAAGATATAGTAAACACCGTGATCCGCATAATAGGTCCTGCCATTGATGAGGACCGGTTGAAAATCAGGGGGAATGACACTGACATATACCCCTACCGGAGGAGCCACCAGCACATATTGCCCGCCGACGTTGTTGTAATATAATCCGTCATAATAATAGTAGTTGTGCCAGCCTGCCCCGACTGTCACATACCCGGCCGGGAGATACCCTACGCGCGCGCCCCATTGAGGATGATTGTGCCAACCGTAAAAAACATGCCCACCGATCCCCGGGCCGCCCACATTGATCCCTACCCCCCAATCCGCGTAAGATAATTGAGGCGCGACCAAGAGCATTAACATTAAGAATCCTGCTGCTAATTTTGTTCCGATATTGTTTAACATAACCAATCTCCCTTTTCCTCAAATGACGGTTCTTTTTAAATTAATCTTGGCCCTCAGAATAATGGCCTCTATCCCCATCATGATCTTTGTCAAAACCATCTCTATGGCCGAATTTACCATGGCCCATCATATGCTTCTTCATCATTCTTTCTTTTTTCAAAGCCATGAAGCCAGCGAATTGCTCAGGGGTCATGATCTTCTTGATCGCCAAGATCGAGTTTAGGTGATTATCCAACATTTGACCTTGAATGGTTTTCATTTGAGCCTGAAGATCATTGATCTTAGCCATATCCGGTGTGGCTTTAACAATCTCGGCTTCAAATGATCCCTTGATCGTTCTCATCTGTGCAAAAATAGCCTTCATGGCAACTTTATCCTGTTCCTTGATAAGTTTTAATTGATTGACCTGATCTTCAGTCAAGTTAAGGATCTTGGCAAGCATATGATCCCCATGACCACGATGCCAATTCCCGCCCTGATGCCCGTTACTGCTAACCGGACAGGTCTTCCCATCACCCGCGGGACCAGGACCAGGCCCGTTATCAGCGTATACCAATGCCGCGGATAACGCCATTGCTGCTACCATTAACCCTGCGATCTTTGACTTTGCTAACATTTGAACCTCCAATTTTGATGTTCCTAAATTTTATGCCTCTCACCTACTTAGACAAGAAACATCATTCAAAAGTTCCATTAAAAGCTCTTTAATTCCATCATTGGGAGATCAGGTTGATGAAGCGTTCTCTTGCCAACCCCCACCGAGGGCTTGGTACAGATCAACTAAAGCCTGAAGTTCATTCAAGCGGGCTTGGGCATCCCCTAGTTGGGCGGAATAATAATTTGTTTCGCTGGTCAATACTTCCAGGTAACTCGCAGACCCGCCTTTGTAACGCAGGCCGGATAATCGCGCTGCATCCTTTGCAGCTTTGGTCAGCAGATCCTGTTGGACTGTAAATTCATGGTCTTTAGTGTAGGCCGCCAACGCATCGGATACTTCTCTAAATGCCTCCTGGATCGTCTTCTGGTATTGATGCAGCGCTTCCTGCTGCTGGGCCTTGGCGAATTTAACACCGGCATGTATCCTTCCGGCGTTAAAGATCGGCTGTGTCAGGGCCGCGGCAATGTCCCACATGCCGCTGGGGCCCGTAAAGAGTTTGCTCAGCGCGGCACTCTGATACCCGCCGCTGGCAGTAAGGTTTATTTGCGGAAAATAATCTCCCTCGGCCACCCCGATCTGCGCGTTCATGGCGATCAATTGCTGTTCGGCTTGCATGATATCAGGCCTGCGCTCCAGTAATAATGAAGGGATCCCCGGTGGAACCAGGGGTGGTTGAGGCTCTTGGGTCAAAGCCAGTCCCCGCTCGATGGCGCCCGGATTATTCCCTAATAATATACTGATCAAATTTTCCTGCTGTGCAATCCTGCGCTCAATGTCAGGGACATTTTCTGACGCGGTGTATACCAACTGCTCTGCCTGAGCGACATCCAGCATCGAGGCAGAACCATGGTCAGCCAATTGTCTGGTCAACCGCAAGGATTCCTGACGGGATATCAGGGTGTTTTTGGAAATTTCCAATTCCATATCCAGCTCACGCAATTGAAAATACGCGCCTGCCACACTGGCGATCAAGGTATTGATCACTTCCTGGCGCGCCCACTGGGTGCCCAAAAGATTGGCCTTTGAAGCTTCGATCATACGGCGGCCCTGCCCCCAAAAGTCAACCTGCCAGGCAAAAGTACCGCCAATCTGGGTCGATCCCCATGCATACGCATTGGTGGTGCGGATCTTTTCATACCTCTCACCGCTGGGCCCGGCAACTGCATTAATGGTTGGCATTTGATAACTATCGGTGATGTTCAGCTGCTGTTTCGCTTCGAGGATATGGTCTGCCGCGATGCGCACGTCAAAATTCTGCAGTAAGGCCGTATGGATCAATGCCTGCAGCTTCTTGTCTTGAAAGATCTCCCACCATTGCTGCTCAGCAATGGAAGTCGTGGCGGCAATGCCCCGATAGGTATCCGGGGTTTCAATGACCGGTTTTTTATAATTAGGGCCGATCATGCAGCCGCTGATCAATGCGCAACATACTATTGGGCCAATAAATTTTCTCATGGTGTTTTCTTCTTTGCCTTGCGCTCGATGAGGACGAACAACGCAGGGATAATAAAGATCGCGATCATCGTCGCGGCAAGCATGCCGGCAATGACCACAGTCCCGAGGATCTGACGCGCGACGGAACCTGAGCCGCTGGCAAACCACAAAGGCGTACATCCTAAAATGAAAGCGAATGAGGTCATCAGGATCGGACGCAAACGCAGCTTCGCCCCTTCCAACGCAGCATCCACCACATCCCTGCCTTTTTCATGTTCCATTTTGGCGAACTCTACAATCAAAATGGCATTCTTGGCGGACAGACCAATCAGCATGATCAAGCCAATTTGCGAATAAACATTAAGGTCAAAATGGCGCATAAACAGCCCGGCAAAGGCGCCAAAGATCGCGATAGGCACGGAAAGCAAGACTGAGAATGGCAGCGACCAGCTTTCATAAAGAGCTGCCAAAATCAAAAAGACGACGATGATGGAAAGCGCAAAGATAGGACCCGCGGTCCCTCCGACGGTCTTTTCCTGAAACGAAAGGTCGCTATAATCATACCCCATTTGATGCGGCAGGGTTTCACGGGCCACCTGTTCGAGAGCATCCAAAGCCTGACCGGAACTGTAGCCAGGTGCTGCTGACCCGATAATCTGGGCCGCGCGGAAAAGATTAAAACGGTTAGTGTACTCGACACCATAGACCTTCCTGGTCTTGACCAGGGTTGAAAGCGGCACCATTTGCCCTTTATTATTGCGCACATAAAATTGCTTGATACTGTCAGTGCTCAACCTGTCTTCTCCCTCTGCTTCCATAAACACATCCCACTGACGGCCGAAACGGTTGAATTGATTGATGTACACACTGCCCAGATAAGCCTGCAGCGTCTGATAAACATCGCCGATGGCCACTCCCTGTTTTAAGACTTTATCGCGGTCCACGTCAGCGTAGATCTGGGGAACGGTCGCGGAGAACGACGAATTGACCCCCGTCAACTCAGGCCGTTTCTTACATGCCGCCAGGAACTTCTTCACATTCTGATCAAGATAATCAATGGTCCCGCCGCTTCTATCCTGCAGCCAAAATGAAAAACCACCTGAAGTCCCGAGTCCCGGAATGGCCGGCGGCAGGCCGGCGAACCCTTTAGCTTCAGGGACTTCCGTTGCCAATCTTTTATTGATCTGATTAACAATAGCTTGGATATGAAGTGCTGCCGTGGTGCGCTTGTCCCAAGGATTGAGGGTCACAAAGAAGAATCCGTTATAAGGGTCTGAAACGCGGGTCAATAAACTGAAACCCGCGACCGTCACATAACTTTTGATCCCCTCTGTACTGGACAATATCCCCTCGATCTTGCGGCACGCCTTATCTGTCCTCTCCAGCGAAGCTGCAGCAGGCAGTTGAACGTTGAGGAAGAAAAAACCATAATCTTCATTGGGAATGAACCCGGTGGGTATCTTCATACCCATCCCGCCGTCAACAAGCGCAAAAACACCGAGAAGAAGCATGAATATAAAAGCCTTACGGATGACAAAAAGGCTGCCCTGGCCGTAACGCTCGGTTACATCCTTGAACCATTTATTGAAATTCTCAAAGAATTTAGCTAAAGGCCCTGTGCTCTTTTGACGGGGACGAAGAAGAAGTGATGCCAGCGCCGGAGAAAGACTCAAGGCGTTAAACGCCGAGATCAATACCGCGATGGCAACCGTGAGGGCAAATTGTTTATTCAGGCTCCCCTGGATCCCGCTCATCAATGCGACAGGGATGAACACTGAAGAAAGGACGAGTGCGATCCCAATGACCGGTCCTGATACTTCCTGCATCGCCTTGAAGGCCGCATCGCGAGGGGACAATCCTTCTTCGATATGCCGCTCGATGCACTCCACCACGACGATGGCATCATCAACAACAAGCCCGATGGCAAGGATAAGGCCAAAAAGCGAAAGCGTATTGACGGAAAAACCCAGGAACGGGAAAAAGGCAAATGTACCAATCAAAGAAACAGGCACCGCGATCATGGGAATGAGGGTGGCGCGCCAATTCTGCAGGAAAAGAAAAACAACCAGGGTGACAAGGAGCATTGCTATCATCAGTGTCTTTAAAATCTCTTTGATGCCCTCCGTGACCGGCAGGGTTGTGTCCAACCCAACGGTATAATCAAGATCAAGCGGGAAACGTTCTTTAAGCTGGGCCATGGCTTTCTTGACCCCATTGGAAACCTGGATGGCATTTGACCCCGGGGTTTGGAAAACGGCGATGACGCAGCTGGGCTGGCCCTTGAACCGGGCGATCTGTTCATAACTCAATGCTCCCAATTCAATACGCGCAACATCTTTCAACCGGACGAGTGAACCATCCGGATTGGCCCGGACCACAATCTGGCCAAAGTCTTTGGCAGTGACCAGGGTCCCTTGCGCCCTGACGGTATAGGTCTTTTCTTTCCCCTTAGGGGACGGTTCAGATCCTATTTGACCGACGGGATTAACCGTGTTCTGCTGCTGCACCGCGCTTATGACATCGGAAACAGTGAGGCCAAGCTTCGCCAAAAACTGCGGCCTGACCCAGAGGCGCATGGTGTAGTTGCCCGCGCCAAAAATCCTGACCTCGCCTACCCCCTTAACACGGTAAAGCGTATCCACGATATTGATATTGGCATAATTGGCCAGAAAAAGGGACCTGCGCGTATTATTGGGTGAATATAACGGGATAAGCATCATCGGGAATCCCGTTGACTTGCGCAGCGACAGACCGAATTGATTGACGTCAGGAGGGAAAAGCGGTTCTGCCTGTGCCAGGCGGTTTTGCACATTGACTTCATCGATATCCGGGTTGCTATCAATGCTAAAGGTGATGATCTCCTGCAGGGTCCCGTCGTTGGCGTTGGTGGACTGCATGTACAGCATGTTCTCAACACCATTCATGGACTGTTCCAGGGGTGTTGCCACCGACTGCTCAACGCTGATCGCGTCAGCGCCCGTGTAGGTGGTGCTGACATAAATCTGGGTGGGGACGATCTGAGGGAATTGGGCCAAGGGCAAACCGAACAATGAAACCAGCCCGCCGATCACAGTAAGAATCGCAATAACCATGGCCACGATGGGCCGCTTAATGAAAAAATCAGACATGATCTAAGTCCCTTTGGATGAATCAGCGGTTGTAGGGTTGACTATTGCCCCGTCTTTTATATTCTGCGTGCCTTCGATAACAATGCGATCATTAGCCTGGAGCCCCACCTCAATAACCGACATGGCGCCGGCTGTTTCGCCTACTTTCACTGTCTTGATGCTGACCTTATTATCATTACCCACCACCGCGACCTGATCCCCGCCTTGAAGCTCTGTTACCGCCCGTTGAGGGACCAGCAGCGCGTCTTTCTCGACGCTCATCACGGCACGCACACGCCCGAATTGGCCGGGACGCAGGACATTGCCGGGATTAGGGAATGAGACAGCGACAAGGATCGTTCCCGTTCCGGTATCAACCTGGCGGTCGGCAAAAATAAATGTCCCTCTTAATGAATATGTCTTTTCATCCTGCAAGATCAATTCCGGCGCCAGATCTGATGATTGTGATTGCAAATAAGTAGCATACTCTGCCTCGGTCATGGAAACATACGCTTTGATGGGATCCACCTGAGATACGGTGGTCAAAAGAGTGCTGGGCCCTACCAAGTCCCCTATCTGACCCTTGGCGATCCCCGCAATCCCGTCGATAAGAGATTTGACCTCGGTAAAATCCAAATTTAATTTGGCCTGGTCCACATCAGCCTGGGCAGAGGTAAGTGCCGCTTTAGCGGCAAGCTGGGCCTGGATATCATCATCCAGCTGGCTTTGAGCAATGGCTTTTTCCTGCGCTAAAGGCGTATCACGGTTGACATCTTCTGTCGCCTTGCCTAATTGAGCCTGATCCTGGGCCAATTCTCCCTGGGCCTTTTCAAGGGCTACTTTGAAAGGGCGGGGATCAATTTGAAACAGCACATCACCCTTATGGACAAACGAACCTTCCTTATATAACTGAGCGGTCAGATACCCTGAAACCTGCGGCTGGATATCCGCGTTCACATACCCATCCAATGTTGTCACCCACTCGCTGTAAACAGGAACGTCCTTCTGCGTCACCGTGGCCACTTCCACATTCGCCGGCGGCGGCGTTGGTGGTACAGCCTGCTGGCTTTGGCATCCTGCGGACAATAACAAGAAAGAAGTCGCTGACAAAAATAATGAGGATCTTAAAGTGCGCATGATCTGTCCTTAAGTTAATTTTGATTGATGGCTGTGATAGGAAAAACTTTCCACGATTTTTTCAAGGATCTTTAAATACTCTTCTCTTTCCTTGGCGCTGACCCGGCTAAAAACCTGCATAAAAGCTTTCCGCCGCTGCTGGTAAACTTCTTTCAGGACCTTCTCTCCTTTAGGACTCAAAGAAACAAAAACAGTGCGCCGGTCTTCCTTACCATGCTCGCGGATAACAAAGCCTCTCTTAACCAGCCTGTCGATAAGGGCGGTCACCCCCGAGAATTTAACTTTAAGGGCATCGACCAGGGTTTGCATCTTGCAATGGCCGCAAGTGGAAAGCCGTTCCAGCACAAAAAGCTGGGTAGTGGTGATATCACGACGGTTTAAAGTATTGCTCTCGTAACAGCAGAGCTCGATCTTTAACTTGGGGAGAAGCTTGATCATGCGGTCCCCGAATTCGTCCAGTTTTAATTCTTTCATGCGAACCTCTATTTATTTCATTGTGTGAAATATTATATTGATTAAATGTACACTACGGAAATTAAGATGTCAATAGGAAGTGAGAAAAAAGAAAGGGCCGGCTAAAAGCCGGCCCTTACAGAAAAAATAAAAATACTATTTTCCGTACATTGCCTTGAGTTGCGCCACAGAAGGGAAGGTCGCGTAGAATTCGCCTTGCGGCCCCACATAGCCATTCCCTGATTTTTTAATAACCACCGTGGAATACCCGCCGCTATTATTAGGGATATTGACCGGGAATGAGTCTTGATCACCCGCCGGGGCTGTCACCACCTGTTGTACCGGCTGAGCGTACACGACAGGGGCCGGTTGGGCATAGACCACCGGCGCCATAACAACCTTATAGCCATGATGTTGGGTCAAAATATAATAAACACCATTATCCGTGTAATAAATCCTGCCATTGATGCTAACCGGCTGGAAATCCGGAGGGATCGCCGCCACATAGGCACCCACCGGCGGATTGACGATCACGTAATCACCGTCGCCGACATAGTTGTAATACAACCCGTCGTAATAATAATACCTTGTCCCTCCAACCCAGACCGTGAAATATCCAGCTGGAAGAAAATGGATATGCATCCCCCAATGAGGATGGTCATGCCATCCATAAAAACGATGATCATCCCGATGCCCCCAATGATCATCATGATGGTCACCGACACCAATGCCGATAGACCAATCCGCGTAAGAAATTACGGGAAATGCAGAAAATACCAGTACCAGCAATCCTAGAAGTGCTTTACCCAACATATGTGATCCCCTTTCCTTGATTTGACCATTTAAGATCCACTAACAGGGGCAACAGCATCCCCCTGTTTGAATTTCCCTTTATAAGTACTGCCATCAGCGTAGGTGATGACCCCTTGTCCGTCCAATAGGCCATCTTTAAACTCTCCCTCGTATTTACTCCCATCAGTATAAAGAAAAACACCCTTACCATCAAATAGCCCGTGCTTAAATTCCCCCCTGTACTGCCTCTGGTCAGGGTAATCCAGTTCGCCTGCACCGTTAAACGCACCGTCCTGGAAGTGTCCCTGATACACCGAACCGTCAGGCATGGTCATTTTACCATCACCGTCCTGGACAGCTTGAACCTTTACGGACCCCGCTGACAATATAACAACAACGAACATGAACAACCAGCATCTTTTGACCATACTGCCCCTACTTTGAAAGTGAATTAGCCCTGTACAGGATAACATTCACTTTCTCTAAAGTGATCAATCCCTCGGAAACCATCTCATCAAGATGAGGCATGAACGCCGCGATCTTTTCCTCACTGTCAACGATCTCAATGATCATGGGCAGATCTTCGGAAAGCCTTAAGATCTTGGCGGTATGCATATGGCTTTTAGCCCCAAAGCCCATGCATCCTTTGAGTACGGTTGCTCCGGCCAATTGTTCCTTGCGCGCCAGATTCACGATAGCCTCGTAAAGAGGCACGCCATGCCACTTGTCCTGCTCGCCGATGAATATCCTTAATAATTTGCCATCCGCTGGAATTTTCATAGCATCCCCTGTTTAAATGATCTCGCCTAACAAGATCCCAAGCCTGAAAACAATGAATCCCAGTATAACGCTGATCATGACATTTAAAAAAGCCCTCAGCATTTCCCCGTCCCTGATCAGATTGCCCGTCTCCAGCATAAAGGTCGAGAACGTCGTAAAGGCACCGCAAAAGCCGACCATCAGGAAAATCCTCATGGCAGGGCTAAACAGGAGTTTCTCCTGGAAGATCGTATCAAAGAACCCGATTAAAAAGCATCCTATCAAATTAACGATGAGCGTGCCATAAGGAAAATCCGTCCCTATTTTCTGGTAAACGAACCCTGCCAGCACATACCTGGCCAGCGTGCCCAAGATCCCTCCACCTATCAAATAAAACCATTTTTCCATCGATCAATTCTCTTCAATTTCAAAGATTTTGTCTGAAATAAGGTTCATCCTGCGCATCCTGTCAAAAAATAAAGGATAATACCTGATGGCAGGCAGAAGGTCATAGGTATCATTGCCTTTCTCGTCCTTCTTGGAGAAACGGTAAATAAACAGGTCGTTATAGACGATCTGAGTGCCTTCCATGCCGCGGATCTCGGTGATGCTGACAACCTTGCGGCTGCCGTCCCACAAGCGCTGCATGTGAACAACGACCTGGATGGTGGAAGCGATGAGCTTTTTGACCTCATGCGACGGAAGATTAATACCGGACATCAGGATCATGGTCTCTAAACGGGACATGACTTCCCGGGGTGAATTACCGTGCATGACCGCGATCGTCCCTGAATGCCCGACAGACATCGCCTGGATCATATCGATCGACTCAGCCCCTCTGACCTCACCAACCACCAGACGGTCGGGTGACATGCGCAGCGAATTGCTGATCAAATCCCGCAGCGTCACGCCTCCCTTGCCATCACGGTCAGGGGTCTTTGTTTCCAGGGAGATCACATTCTCCTGGTCTAATTTCAATTCCGCGGAGTCCTCAACGGTAACCACACGTTCATGGGGAGAGAAATATTGCGAAAGCATCTGCAGCAAGGTGGTCTTACCGACGCTGGTACCGCCCGAAAAGATCATATTGACCTTGCCTTTGATACAGGCTTTCATGAAATCCAGCCCCTTCTTATTGATCGTTCCCACCCGCACCAGATCTTCCACATTCTGGATCTCTTTGGAAAATTTTCTAAAGGTCACTGATATGCCAAAACGGGAGACAGGCGAGATGATTGTATTGATACGCGTACCGTCTTCCATACAGACGTCGGCATAAGGAAGTTCATTATCAACACGTTTGCCGCGCACGGAATAGATCTTTTCAACCAGCTTCAAAACTTCCTGTTCACTGGCAAAGGAAATGTCAGTTATAACCTTCTTACCGTTACGCTCCACAAAAACCTTGCCAGGCCCATTGATCATAATCTCAGAGACGGTAGGGTCATCCAGCAGCTGCTGCAATTTTCCATAACCATTGTCATTATCCATCATGTCTCCTCTGTTTATCTACACTTCAATGGCATCCACATCAATGATATCTCTTTTTTCCTGAACCGGGGCATTTAATTTCAACACTTGCTCACTGTAGTATTTCATGCCGTAGGCAAAGAATATCCATGCTGACAAATGCAGGGCAATATGCCAGGAACCTTTAAGCGCCGCCCCCACCAGGGCAACAGGCGCCAGGAACTGGAACAACAAGGCCAACAGTATGCCCCAAAAACCGAAAGCCTTGATGACATAAAAGAACGACATTGTCCACGTAGCAGCACCCAGGGCATGGGACATTAAAAGGGAATACATGGCAAGATGTCCCCGCAAATCCTTTAAAAAAGTCGCCGGAAGAAATCCCACCACAAAAACAATAATCATTAAATACGCAACAACGATCAATATAGGAAGAAAAAGCTCAATCACCTTGCTGATGCCCCAAAAGAAAATGGAGAAAAAAAGGAACATCGCTCCGATAAAAAGCAATGTGACACCAAATCCCTTTAATCCTGTGTATATTTTTATCATGTTACGGCTAATGGCGGTTCATGCAGGTCATGGATGCCCTTGAGGTCAATGCGCACCTTCTTATCATGCCATGTAATTATATCTTTAAAGCGGCGGTTGTAAACGATATCTTCCTGAGAATAGGAATGCCGGGCAATGATGGGCTGGGAGAAAGTCTCATCGATCCCTGTCAGGGAAGCCAAGATACCCATCTGGGTCTCCTTCATCTTGTTTTCATCCATCCCGGACAAGGGGCTTTTCTCATCGATATAATGCCGCACGGTCCAGCTCAACGCAAACAAGGGAGAATGATCCCTTTCCAGTTTCATGTCATGAAATTTACGCGTATGCTCCCCTTCCAGGGTGATTTCATTCTTGGTCAGATGAAGGGCCATATGCGCCTCAGCGATCTGGTTTAGGCGCTCATTGGCGATCCGAAACGAAAAACATAATTTACCATTATGAGGGCCGATGATCGCCTTATTGCTAAAGATGATCCGCGCGGTTGCCCTGGAAAATCTGGCGTAAAACAAACCCGTGATCACGGCCAGGGTCAGCAAGCCCAGGAATGCCTGGATGGTCATCAATATATAAACACCTATCCCCTGCGAGTGGACCTTGTCGAAATCAACGGCATTCATATTCTGTACGCTTAGGAAAAAACAGTGCGTAAAAGAACTGCTGACACCGCTGATAAAATAGAGGACCCCGAATGACAGGTTGGTCATCAAATAGATGGACGCGACGATGGCAAAGAACTTGGGCCAGGACAGGGAGAAGAAAAAATGATAAAGGTCAGCAAAAGGATTCTGAAATTTGCGGGCACCCTGCACGTTCAATCTCCCCTGCCTGTTGATCAGGGCGCGGAAATGAAACGACTGCGGGTGCAATGATTGATGTGACGAATCAGGTTTTGAGGCCATAGAACTGTTCCCTTTATCTGTTACTAATGTATTGCAAGCATTGTAAGCGATGCCTACTAACATTATTTAAAAACCAAACATATGATCCAAACAAAAAGATTTCTCGCCTTTGATCAGTCCATGATAGCCAAACAAGCGGCAGGTGGTGTCGCGGATGATGATGTAGGCATCCGGGCCGGCTAGCTGACGTTCTTCTTTGTTAAACATATCATGATAGCGCCAAAACAAAGAACCGCTACAGGCAATGCGAATTGTTTTCTTGAACATCTCTGTTCCTTTTGAATCCACCAGCATCAGGTCAGTATCCGATTGCGCGTGCCACGGGGTTGAGGCCGGATAGATCAGATGACACAAGGTGTCCGTATCTTCATCCCTGCCAAGACGCAAGAATAAGCGCGTGGTCAAACCCGGCGGACGGCCGGTATAAGACTGCGGTTCATTCTTGTAGACCAAGGCCGTATTGAAAATATGCGCCCCGAAGCTGGTTTCTGTATTATGCCCGCTTTTGGTATCTTCATAACGCATCAGCGCATGCATCCAGCCGTCGGCCTCGCCCCCTTGTGAAAAATCGTAGACCAATTCTAAATGACCAAAACCGCCGGGGAATTCTCTCTCTGACAGATTACCGAATAATTTATTGATATTAATATCCTTGATATTGCCACGGTCAAGCTTACCTAAGGGAAATAAACCGACCTGCTGTCCTTTGGCGTTATAAATGATCAGTGTCAACGGAAGATTTTTCTGAGCTGTTGACATAGGTGTGGGCAATACGATATTTTTCCATCGGCCAACAGGCAGGATAGGCGCGGGTAATATAAACCCTTTTCCCATCAATTTGCTCAGGCCGGGAATGCCCTCATCGGCCTTTAGATCAGTGCGCTCAACATTGGTGTGAGCGATCAGCCGGCGCCCCTTGCTGTCGATCACCTCATAGCGCGGACGGACAAAATGGCGTCCGGCATGCACCTCGAATTGCTGCGGCCATCGGGCCTGCGGGAATAACGATGCCACATCGACAGCGCAGGTCGCGAAACCAGCGACAGGCTTATCGATCCAGACAATCTCATCTGAACCCATCAGGCTTAAGCCCACCCCATTGGCAGGGATCTGGCAAGGGTGGGAATTTTGCACCCAAAGCAACACCTGTTCCCCGTCCCTCGGCGCTGGAAGCCCCGCGTAAAGATCTGCTGGCCAGGAGTTGGCATCATGGGTGCAGGAAAGCACTGAAGCATCGTCCCCATAATTATCCAGCGCGTATTTAACGATGTCATGGCCGGCGACCCCGGAAAAATGGATGAAAAGACTTCCGGTAAACTGGATGTTGCCAAAGCGTTTGCTTACCTCGATGCTATCAATGGTGATGGTTTGGACAGTATCCCCTAATTTCTCATTCCATTGTGCCAATACCTTGCCGTCCTTGCTAAACAGGCAGCACCAGAGGCCAACATTTTTCTTGCTGTATCCAGCCCAATAATTCGCCGTGACCAGACGCGTATGATGACCGTTTTCTTCCCTAAAAAAAACATAATTGGTGGCAAAATTCAAACCATCAAGATAATTACGGGTGTTAGTCAAAAATTCATCCGGCAGCCGTGCATCATCGAAAGAAAATACCTGCACTCCCTGGGGCAACAAATGTTTGACCTGGGCCAGAAGCTTCGCCGCATCAAAGGCAGTTACAAGAATAGCATCAACATCGATACTGCTAAATTCCGTGGCTGGCTCTGCATTCAATCCCAACGTCGGCTTGCCGATATCCGCGATGTTCTGGACTAAAACATTGGTGATCTTGATTTCTGAAAGATCGTACATCGCTTCAAATTCAGCGGCCTGCCCCAAAGGATCGTAAACAGCAACTCTCTTTAAAAGGGACAATGAATTAATGAGGCTTTGTAATTTAGGCGCGGTCAAAGGATGACCCAATGCTTTAAAAAGAGGAGAACCACCTGTCGCGTTGCTGAAAGTTTTGACCTTAAGGGGCATTTCCTGAGGAGCTGTCTGCATTTTTATTCTCCCTCTGCTTTTAATGGACTATATTTAATTTTAATTCCGACATTTTTGCTTCATAGCGTTCACGGACGAAATCAGCTGCTCTGCCGGTCTCATCCAGAGCGGTGTTCTTCCATATCTCTATGTCACCAGCATAAAAACGCGCATGGCCGCTTTCAACCATACCCTGACAAAACTGCCGATGCCTTTTGCCGCCATTAGGCAGTTCATAGATATAAACCGGTTTTCCTGTGGAGCATGCTTCAGAAACCATGGAAATGGAATCACTGGTCACCAAAATAACATCCGCAAGGGACAATAAGCCCAAATAGGGATTCTCCCCCTCACCATCCCAAATATAAGAAGGGATCCCGGAAAGATGCTGCCGGATCATTTTTTCATTGGCCGCACCGGTCCTGCGTGAAAAAGAAATAGCAAGCCCGCCACCAGTGGTCTTTGCGCCAAGTAATAATTTATCCGCAAAATCCTGGGCGGAACGTTCGGAAAAATCCTGATGCTTATTCTTTCCGCCGATCAAAACGCTGATCAGAGGCCGCGGCAATGATGCCCGCAAAGAACGAAAATGCCCGCCGGCATCCGTCAATTTTTGCTGGTCAACATGATGGATGGCCCCCTGGGTGACAAAAACATTTTCACCGCGCAATTGGTCATGCGCAGGAACGATAACAGCATCAAAATTCTTGGGATCTACAAAAGGGTCTTGAATATAAACGGTGAATGTCTTACTCCCGCTTAAGCGACGGACTCCCACGGCAGCGGACACACTTTGACGGCCGCAGGCGATCAGCATATCAGGCCAAGGAGGGGTAAGATCATGCCCCGCTTGAAAAAGAAAACGCCAAAGACTTTTCGATTTTTTAATCTCTTTTAATTCGTAAGGAACACCCAGCGCTTGGGCAAGACCAATAGCCTGATTCTTAAGGCCCACCAGGCCTTCCGTCACGATCCAACATGTTTTTATCGGCAGATCAGCGTTGATGGACATATTTACCGATGTTTAGTATTTGGAGAATATCTTAAAAATGGCTGACCAACGGTGCCGGTTTTGCTCATGATCGACAAATTTCTGATGGGTCACCCAGTTCATCTGGATAACCTTGCGGGCCCCCTCAAAAGGCAGATGCCCATGCCAGGAATTGTTGCTGCGTTTAAAAACAAGCAGTGTCCCTACATTAGGCGATATTTCAGTTTTGATATCATCGATACTATTGCTGTTAAGCACACGTAAACGTCCCCCCTGATTTTCCCAGGCAGGGTTCATATAAAGAAGCACGGTGATGATCTTGCTTTCCGAATCCGTATGCACCTGGCCATCCTTGAGCCTGCATTTGCCGCGGACCGTGAACATCGAAGGCTTGCCTTCCAGGTTGAGAGCAAACTTTGTTTCTATCGCTTTCCTGAAAGCATCTGACCTCATTTCATCAATCAGGCGCATGAACTCATTGCTGCATTTGATACTGGGCAAGGGGAAACTTCCGGCAGCTTTAACTTGAGGGTAGGCTTCGATAAGTTTGTCTTTCCACTCTTCCCGGATAAAGTCTGAGACCACTATATATTCGTAAGGTGCCTTTTCAAGTTTCGCGTTGCACACTTTCGACACGTCAATAATAGACAGGCTCATATCTTTTTCTATACCCGTTGCTTGGCTCATGAAGCATCTCCCTAGATTTATCGTGGTTGACTCAACAGAATCTTGAAAAGATATCGGATAATTATATATTAGCTCAAATTAAATTAACAGATTTATTTTATAGCAAAGACCGTCGACCACCCGGGATAAAACCAGGCATTAACTGGCCCCGATAAACCAGCCTGCCAGGAAAACCAGAAGGCCTCCTACTACTACCTGAAACGCGGCGGAGAGAAAAGGGGTGTCCATATATTTCCAGCGGATCAATGAAATGATGGATAGCTCAACACAAACGACCCCCATGGCGATCGCCATGGCTAAACGGAAATGAGGGATCAGGAATGGCAAGGTATGCCCCAAGCCGCCCAAGGCGGTCATAAGCCCGCAAACCACCCCGCGCAGCCAAGGTGTGCCGCGGCCGCTGAGCTTTCCGTCGTCAGACAAAGCTTCGGCAAAACCCATGCTGATACCAGCCCCGACGGAGGCCGCAAGACCTACTTTGAAAGTTTCTGCTGTACTACCCGTCGCAAAGGCGGCTGCAAAAAGAGGTGCCAGCGTCGATACAGAACCATCCATGAGCCCGGCCAAGGCAGGCTGGACAATGTGCAGGACAAATATCTTACGGGCCACATGCTGCTCAATGCCCACTTCCCCGGCAGCGGCCTGTTCCTTATTGATTTGCTCGGCGACATTCTCATGCTTTTGTTCTTCCTGGGCCAGATCTCCCAACAGCTGCCTGACCGCGGCATCTTGGGCCAATACAGCCGCAGCTTCATAAAATCTCCGGGCATCCACCTCCATCAAGGCGGCTTGTTCACGGGCTTTTTCCGGGCGAAGGGTGCGTAAGGCCCAAGTTGAGCGCGGCACCATGAAGCCTTTCACATCCTGCCTGCGCACCAAAGGGATATGCTCGCCGAATTTCTTTTGATAAAGCTCGATCAAACGGTGGCGATGACCGGACTCTTCATCCGCCATGCGCTCAAAAAGCTGGGCAGTGGCGGGAAAATTCTTGCGCAATTCATGGGCAAAATCACGGTAAATGCGGCCGTCTTCTTCCTCATTGGTGATGGCTAAGGCCAGCAATTGGGATTCATTAAGATCACAAAAGCGCATAGGCACCTATTGTAATTGTTATAGTCCCTGGCAATGCAGGAAAAAAATGACCACTGATGCAAAGAAGCAGTACACGCCGAATAAATACCAACGGCCGCCCTCAAGCCAGATGGACAGCCACTTAAGGGCCAGAAGCCCTGCAATGAAACTCAACACCATGCCGATGATGCTTGGTAAAAAAAGGCCCATCACACTGGGGGAATGATGCGCCAGGGCATGCTGCTGTTTTAAAAACCTTAAAGCTTCCCTTAATATGATCGGCGGTGTCAAGACAACAGCCAAGGCAAAACTAAAATCCTCAAGGCGTTTTTTCTCAATGCCCAGGATAAGCCCGGTTGAAATCGTTGCCCCTGAACGGGAAAATCCCCGGAAAGGCAAACATATTCCCTGCACCATTCCTATCAGGCATGCCGCCATTAGCCCCAAAGGGGACCTCTCTTTTGATGAGGCATATTCCACATATCCTGCCCAAAGGATCAAGGTGCCGGCGGCAGCCAAAGCCCAGGACATTAACGTCAGATTTCCGAAAATCAATTCAATATCCGGATGGGCGATGCCTTTCAAAAAGATCTTCTCTATAATAGTTTTCAGGACCAAACCAACAAATGCCGTTGCCATTGTCGCGATAAAAATTAATTTCAATGATGCCCCCAGCATCTGCCGTGTCGCGAAGAAATTCTCTTTCCATGAATTCCAGAAAAAAATGATCACCGCCAGCATAGTACCCGTATGCAGCATGACCAGCAGAAATGTCAACTGAGGACTGGTGGGGTCCAGTCCCATCAATTTTTCAGCGACGATCACATGGGCGGAGCTTGAGACCGGCAATAATTCAGCGGCTCCCTGGATGATGGCTAAGATCAGGATTTTGGGTATGGTAAGCATGATTTTCAGGTCCTTAAGGTGTAATAATAACCGTCTTTGTGTACAATTTCAACGGATGCCTCAAAAAGTTTATTTATATTTTCCCGCGTCAGGACCTTCTCCTTGGGACCGTCCTGATGGATCCTGCCGTCCTTCAATAAAATGACCCTCTTTATTTCAGGGATGATATCAGAAAGATTATGCGTAACAAGGATGATGCTGACACCCTTGTTGGCTATCTTGCCTACTGTATCGCTGAATTTGTACAGGGCATGCAGGTCAAGGCTATTGCCCGGCTCATCCAGGATAAGCGCCTTGGGATCATGCACCAGGGCCCTGGCGATCAAAAAGCGCCTGGCCTCGCCGGAGGACATCCTGTCCATCCTTTTGTCCTTAAGATGCCCGATCTCCAGAAAGTCGATGACCTCCCGGGCCTTTCTTTTCATGGGAGGGGTCAGATGTTCCCTGAACAAACCAATGCTGCTAAAAAACCCTGATAATACCGCTTCCATACCCGTAATATCCCTGTTGCAAATATACTGCAAATCATTGGAAACGATGCCCAATAAAGAACGCAGCTCAAAGACATCCCAGCTTTCCTGGCCCCAGATCTTGAATGAATAATCCCCCTCTTTCGCGAGTGGATAATACGCACGGGTGATGATCTTGATCAAGGATGATTTCCCTGCCCCATTGGGACCCAGGATGGCGACATTCTCGCCCTCGTATATCTTAAGAGAAATAGAATCCAGGACCTTTTGGTTTTCACCTTTCAGGACAGTGATGTTGTTCAATTCTAATAATGGTAACGTCTTCATTCTTAAATCATTTCTTTCTAAAAATAAAAAAAGTGGTGACTAAAAGAAAAATAACTTCAGCAACAGCGTAGATGATCAACGCGGCCGCGATGCCGGACGTGAAACCATAAGAATGAAGGCCCACGCTTAAAAGATTGACGCCGAACCACGCCCACATCACGACCATCATGCCGATCACAGCACCCACAGCAAGCCCTCGCGGGCCGATCATGTCCGCGACCTTGGCGTGGAAAAGCAGTGCTGTCCAAAGGACGATCATCAGAGCCCCATTCTCTTTAGGGTCCCAGCCCCAGAACCTGCCCCAGCTTTGATCGGCCCAAATACCGCCGAGATTGGTTCCCAAAAAAGTCAGGCACAGGGCCACGCCCAAAATGCCGAGAGTTGTTTTATAAGTTTTATCTAAAGTCTGGCCATCCTTTTTAAACACGGCCTGCACCAGCCAGATATGACCCAAAAGGCCTCCCACACAGGTCGCTGCATAGCCCATGGTAATGGTTGTCACATGGGTCGCCAGCCAGAAATTGGAATTAAGAACAGCCACCAGTACCTTGAGCGTGTCTCCTTCAGCGCTGTATTTATTGGCGATAAATAATAACGCTGTTCCGCTGATAGCTGCTGTCACAATACCCAGCCATTGTCGATTGTAATATTCGATCAAAAGCCCCAGTAAAACAGTGATGAAGGCGACAAAAATAAAAGTCTCATAAAGACTCGACACCGGCGGACGGGACATGATGATGATACGCATCACAAGACCAAAGAAATGCGGGATAAAACCTGCCATCACACTGCATAATCCTAAGTTATACCAAAGCGGTTTTGAGGAGGCAAACGAGACCACGAAAAAAATAAAAGCAAGAATATAAAACATGATCGACCATGTGAAAGGACTGCTCTGCTGATAAAACAGTTCCAGCGGGAACCTGTCCATCTTTTTGATATCTTCTGCAGGTAATGCCTGACGAATGCCGCCCAGATAAAAACGCGCAGCCCGTTTAAACACTGTCTCATTACCCTGCGCATAGCTGACGGCCATGCTGTTCCATAGAAGGACCAGCCGGCGGCTCTGGTCGTCGGCGAAATCTGTTGTCAGCGCATCCCAGGGGCTTAACCATGTGTCTTCTTGACGGGAAGGAATGACCGTGAAAGGCATATCTTTGTAGTCCTGTGACCAGCGGAATAAATTACTTGCTGCCTGAGCCAGCTGGGGATCATTGAAATTGATCTCACCGGCCCTGAGGGCAATATCGATAAAACTAAATTGATCCTGCCCCAAAGGCAATCCTAATTTGGCTTTGGCTGCTTGGGAGGTGATCGTAAAATCGCTTTGGGGATAAGCAAAGGCGAAAGAACGTGAAAGCTGGGCGTAAAGATTGATATTATCAAAAACCCTCATGATCTCATTCTCGGCCAGGCTCCGTTCTTTCTCCGGGATCTTCGCCGCGGCATCCTGAAGTTCTGCCAGCTTGCGGTAACCTTGCTGCAATTGCCCTGGTGTATAACGACGGTCTTGCCGTGGCATGATCCCTAAGGCCTGTGCGACATCAGGACTATTGATCAGAAAAATCCTGTCATTCAGGGTCGCGGCGGAATTGAAAAAAAAGGACGCAATCCACCTCGAAGCTTCCTGGTCCTGATAATGGTCCATACCTGAGAATTGGGTCAGTAAATTGCGTGCAAAGGTATCTAAAGGTTTAAGCCTTCCGTTATCAAGCACCGGTATCTTTTTAAAATCACCAAGGTCTTTGACCCCAGGAGCGGCCAACGCCGTACTCAAAAATAAGCCTAAAAATAGGATAAGGAATATTTTTATTTTCATATCTTGGCCTTGGCCCTGAATGCCTGAACGAGAAAATGAAAAGCCAGCCCGAAGAAAACGGTAAAACACGCCAGATAAGGCAGTACCCTGGCGCCATTCTTGACCACGGCCAGGGTTGAATGCTGCCTTCCTGTGCTATCCGTATCATAAGATGCCTGATAGACGGTATAATCCTTATACCGCAAAGGATTATTCATATAAATACGCACCTGGCGATGCAATGAACCCGTTGATAGCGTGACCATGCTCTCAAAACTTTTAGCCACGTCCGTGCCTGGGTGGAACTCTACTTTAAAATGGTCGAGCCGGATCGTAAAAGGTAGTGGGATATCTTTAACGATTGGCTGATACGCAGTGGAAACATTTGTCTGCTCACCTTCTGCCAAACGCACATTGGATTCCTGGGCAAAATGGAAGATCAGGAAGGCCGCGACAAAATATAAAATAAGGCCCGCGTGGATGATGAGAAGCCCTAAATTTTCCCACTGGGTGTACTTTCTAAAAGTCAGGATCAGCGAACAGATCAGATTCAAAAACAACAGCCAAAGGACCAGTTGCGCGCCGGGAAAAGGGATGAAACCCGCGGCCAGAAAATAAAAAGAATTAAAAAAACGCTCCTGGGCCGCGTATAAACCCAGCTGAACCTGTGCGATCGTCCCCCAAAAAGTCAGGACAAAAAGCAAAAACAAACAGGCAACCGTAATGCGCGATGAGGCACCAATTGAAAGAACTGACGCAATGGGACTTTTTGAACTTACGGCTTTATTCATCATTTAAGCCCCACCCTGATTCCCCACTCAACGGTAAAAATATCCCCCACCAGCACCCCTCCGTGATCAAGCACTTTATTCCAGATAATATTAAAATCCTTACGGTCAACATTCCAACTGCCTTTGATATCAAGCCATTTGCGCCGCGTCACGGGGTCAATGACCGTCTTTACTTTAAAAGGAAAAAGCATTTTCCTTTTGATGCCATGCATCTGCAACACCCCTTTGACCTCATACCCCCTGTCATCTTCAAATATTTTATCACTTTTAAAAATGATCTGGGGATAGCGGGCAGCATTCAGCAGCCTTCTTGAGCGCGCGAACCTGTCACACCACGCGAATTTTGATGCGATGCTCTTGACATCAATTTCCAGATAAACCGACCTGACCTGCGGTGGTCTCTCATCCAAAACAACGCTTCCTCTAAAACTATTAAAGCCGGCTGTATACCTGCCGATCACCGAATACTTGATCGATCCTTTGATACTGGTCTCGCCCGGCCCGAATGTAATGACCTGCCGGGCAAAAGACCGGACTGCACCCATGGACAGCAGGATAATCACAGCGAGCAAGAAAACACGCCGGAACTTATTTCTTCCTTTTAACATATATTCCCCCAAGCTGACAGCACAGTTTATACTATTACCCTCAGGTGTTCAAAGACAAAAAAGTAATGCCTGTCACTATTTCTTTTCTGATATAATGTTTAAAATTTTTATCTCCGGAGTTATCTCATGTATTTTATCAATGAATTGATGATCATCCTTTGCATGATCATTCTCAACTCTGTTTTTTCCGCTTATGAAATGGCCCTGGCCTCCATCTCGCGGACCAAGTTGACCTATCTCGTGCAGATCAACAAAAAAGGCGCTGTTGAAGCCTTGTTCATGAAAGACCGCATGGAAGCAAGCCTGGCCGTTGTACAGTTAGGGGTCACGCTCGTCGGATCGATTGCGGCGGCCATTGGCGGGGCCGGTGTCACTGAAGCGCTTAATCCTTATTATCAGAAGGTCTTTGGGCTATCAAAGAACCTGGCGGAGATCTTAAGTTTGATCACGCTCATCATCCCCTTAAGTTCTTTTACGATTATCTTCGCGGAACTCATCCCCAAAATCTACGCCATCAAGAATAGTGAACACGTCGTCCTTAAATTGTCGAAAATAATGCTGTGGTTTTCCTATATCGCCAATCCCGTCGTTTCCACCTTTGAGAACATCGTAAAAATGGCGATCAAACTCATCGAGAATGCAAACCCCAAAAAGAATCCAGCTCCTGACACCCAAAGCAGTCTGCACGAACTTACCGCGGCACTCGCCCTGGCCCGCACCTCGCGCCTGATCGACGCCCAGCAGGAAAAAATAGTTATGTCCGCGGCCCAACTGTCCTTGCGTCCGATCAAGGATATCACGATCCCGGTCGCTGACATCTGCATGATCCCGCAAACCAGCACCCTGGCTGACGCCCTGATCCTGGCCCATCTGGACATGCACACGCGCTTTCCTGTTTGTGAAAAGAGTAACGATCCTCAAACGATCCTGGGCTATATTAACTTCAAGGATATCATCGCCGCCCTTAAGATTAATCCAGATGATCCGACAATTAGAGGGACTATCCGTCCCATCATGAGATTTGCGGACACCTCCCCGATCTCCAAGGTATTGGAGCGCATGATCCAGGAAAAACTGCACATCGGCCTGGTTGAAGACCCTCAGAAGAAGGTCATTGGCATGATTACCCAGGAAGATATCATTGAAGAATTGGTCGGCGAGATCGAAGATGAATTTGACCGCCTTCCCAACCACATCCATCCCTACGGCAATCAATTTCTCGTCGGAGGAGCAGTCATCATGTCAACACTGGCCAAGGCACTGGGGATCGAATGGCCCGTGGCTTCCGTCAACGAAAGCGAACTGAAGCTGGCGGACTTCTGCCAGCGTCAATCCGGCAGGCCTTTTAATGGCGGTGAGGTCATTGCAGCCAACGGCATACAAATCACGGTAAGAAAACTGCGCAGGAAAAAGATCAGCGAAGCCTTTGTCACAAAAATCTCTTAATCATCTGCTTTTGTCTTAAGCGATGCCAGTGCCTGGGCGATCTGGCGGCTCAAGGATGAACAATCCACCCCTAATGTTTTGGCCAGGCCGGAGTAATTCGGCGGGACAATGGGAGAACGGAATTCTGATCTCTTGATGATTACTGCTTTGGAACTTTGCATATCAATAACCGTCCATTGCATGACAATATGCATGTCGCCATCAAGCTCACTATCCAACTGAACAACTTCTACGTTTACTTGATATTTGACCGTAGTCAATGGATTCCAGGGATACAAGGTTAATTTTGCTCCCGGCAATTCCACTGTGAGGTCTTCTCTGATCACACGCGCCAGCCCTATATCAAGAGACTCTCCCCAGCGGTCGAATTCGTCAAATTTAAGAACCCCTTCTTTATCCCTGGTCACCATTTGAGGCCTATCTAAATATTCCGGAATTTTGACCGGTCCAACACCGATGATGACAGCTGGAATAATATTAATTTTCTTACTTACTTGAGCATCTTCCATCGCTGAAAGCATGTAAAACCGCGGGGTTGGGCTGATCTGGCCATTAGGTAAAGAAATACAGCCGCTTAAAAATAAAGCAATACATCCGGCACCTAACCTGACACAGAATTTCTTATTAATCGCTCTCATCTTATTGCTCTACCTTTCCTTTTAATAAACTCTCCGGGTGCTGTTCCAGATACTCAGAAAGCAGACTGACCGAGTGCATCGCCCCTTTTGTCTCCTGTAACGTTCCCTGAAGGTCATAAAGACTCTTGGGTATTTCATTTGAATTGACCAGTTTATTGATCCCCTGAACAGTTGCCTCCAGGTTTTTCGCAATATCTTTAATCGGCAGGTCATTCATGGTCTCAAAAATATCCGGAGAGATCGGAAGTGTCGGCAGTTCTGGATACCCTTTAAGGATAATTCCGCGAAGTTTTGCCGGTTTATTCGGATAAAAATCAAAAGAAATCATCAGCTGGCCGGTCAAAAAACTCTGCACATCCAGTTTTCCCCGCAGGCCCAGGGCGATCAATTTCTTGTCGCCGTCCAAATCCCCGAAGCTGGGAGTGCCTTTGATCAGGTCCTGTTCAATCTCGACGATCACCGGAAGCGTGACAGTCCCTGCCTTCGAGTCATAGATCAGGCTGATATCTTTGACAGTGCCGATATTGACGCCGCGAAAAGTGACCGGAGCTCCGACGGAAAGACCTTTCACAGAACCATCAAAATATAAAATAAATTTGCTTGTCCGTTTAAAAAGATCCCCTGAACCAAAGACCACGACCGCCGCCATCAGCAATATTAATGCCCCGATGACAAACACCCCTATCATTGTCTTATTGACTTTTTTGCTCATTATTTGAACTCCCTCGTGTTAAGAATTGAGTGACCCTGGCGTCCTTGGAATTAGCCAGCAACGATTTAGGATCACCTGCCGCGATCATGGTTTTACTGGCTTCATCCAGGAACACGGAATTATTTCCGATGGCAAAGATACTGGCCAGCTCGTGAGTCACGATGACAATGGTAGTGCCCAAACCATCCCTGAGCTCAAGGATCAGATCATCAAGTTTGCGCGAATTGATCGGGTCAAGCCCTGCCGATGGCTCATCAAAGAAAATGATGCCCGGATCCAGCGCAATGGCACGGGCCAAACTGACCCGTTTGCACATCCCGCCGCTTAATCCGGACGGGAAAAGATCCTCATGCCCGCTTAAACCCACTAATGATAGTTTTAAGGCCACCATCTCCTTTATTTGCTGCCTGGATAATTTTGTATACAACTGCAAGGGAAGCGCCACATTTTCTCCCACAGTCAACGAACTCCATAACGCCCCGCTTTGATAAAGAACACCAAAATGCCTCATCAGGTCCAATTGTTCTTTTTCCCCTTCATCCCAAAAACTCTTTCCATTAAATAAAATCTTTCCTTTTTCCGGCTTCTTAAGACCGATCATGCTTTTAAGCAAGGTGCTCTTGCCGCATCCGCTGACTCCCATGACAATGAAAATATCCCCTTTATTAACGGTAAAATTCAGATCCTTCATGATCGGAATATCATCGTATCCGATATCCAGGCCCTGCACTTCAATAACCGCTTGCGTTGATGCTTCCATATCCTAAACTCCCAATACCTGACAAATAAAGGTGATGATCGCCGTCGCAATGACGAGGCCTGTGATCGCCGTGACAACAGCCGAGGTAGTGGCATTGCCGACACCGGCGGCATCCCGTTCACATTCCATGCCGCGTAAACATCCGGCAATGGCAATGATCACGGCAAATACAAAACTGTGGATAAGGCCGATCCATACATAACTAAGTTTTACGGCCAGCTGGGTGTGATTAATATATTCCACCGAATTCAAATGAAACATCCAGATGCTGATAAGAAATCCGCCCAGGATGGCCATCAGATCCGCGTAGATAGTCAGGATCGGCATCATTAAAACCAGGGACAGGACGCGCGGCACGACCAGGAATTCGACAGGAGAAACACCCAGCGTCTTAAGCGCGTCGATCTCCTCATTTGTCTGCATCATTCCCAATTCCGCGGCAAAGGACGCACCGATGCGTCCCGAGACGATAATACCTGTCATCACCGCTGATAACACACGCACCATGGCGATGCCGACGATATCGGCAATAAAAATCTGGGCCCCGAACATTTTTAACTGTATTGACGCGACAAAGGCCAGGATCATGCCGACCAATAAACTGATCAAGGAAACAAGCAGCAGGGTGTCAACACCGCACCTTTTAACAAGGAGCATAAAATCATCCCAGCGAAAATAAGACCTGCCTGTGATCACCCGGATAAAAGAAACAGCGATATCACCCAGAAAATTAAGGCCTCTGCCCCAGCCTCCACTGATCGAAACAGCTTTATCCCCGATCTCCTCAAGGAATGAAACAGGTACCTTTGCAGGCACCGTGTTCTTTTCATACACTTTCAAAGCAAGGGCGAGGAGTTTCTGAGCTTCCGGCGGCAGACCTTGTTGATCCACCTGGATCTTCTTGCGTTCACACTCTCTGCTGAGCCCCAGTAAAAAAGCAATAAGCCCGCTGTCCCACTTTAAATCCGGTGCAACACAGAAATTAATTTGTGCTGTATCCGGGTGACTGGCAAGGTGCGACGTGACTTCATTCTCTGAAAGAAGACCCGCGGAAATATGCCAGTCCCCGCTTAATTTAATGAGAAGCGTTTTGAGTGTTGAATCATCGAAGTTGAGTTTATCGGATGATTTATTTATTATGTGTTACCTCTATGTGGTTCTTAACCTTCTCATCCACGGCAACTGCAGCTGCCGTATTGGTAGCAAGATTCAATTGTTGTTCGGTGGCAACCTTTCCCTCCAGGGTGACAGTTCCTTCCTTGACAGCAACATGGATATGATTGGCGACCGCGGATAACCCTTGATCATCCTTGATGGCCTGCTTGACCATTTGAGCTTCCTGTTGATCAGAAGCTGCCTTTTCATCTTTCTTATCGTCCTGTTTTGTCATTTTCATTTCCTCAATTAATTCTGAATATTAACCACGGTATAACCGCCCGCGGGCAATTGACTAAAGTAGGTATTGTCGCCGTAATAATAGGTATTGCCGTGAACGACAACAACCGTATAATTGGCCGGTAAAGAATCAATAAGCACGCCAGCACCCAGCACCGGAACAGCAACATCCCAGCCAAACCAGCCGCGCTTATACCATCTGCCGTTGTTGTAATAATGATGACTTCCATGACCGTCCCTGCGGTCATTACTTCTGACTTGCGCACCGCCATGGTGACCATCATCCTGGCCATCCCTATGGTCTTGCGCGAATACTCCTGGACAAAACATGGCCAAGCCTAACAAAAGCATCAAAGCTGTTCTAAGTCTCAATATCTGTCTTAACATTTTCTACTCCTTGTTTAGTGATTACCTTCGTTATATTTCCTTTTTATTCTTCTGATTCATCTTCATCTGTTTTGTTATCAACGATGCTGTACGCCGTATCTTTCCCCAAGGTGGACCTGCTGTATTTGATCGTGATGGGATTACTAATCATAAGATCCATCAGCCCTATATCATGCGTATCCCGGGTGATAATCGCATTGCCCGGGACAAAGAAGGACATGGGATGCTGATCATCTGTCATGATCGAAACGGTATTACCGACATAATCCGTTCCTGTCACTGTTCCGGAGATGATCATCGTCTGAAAATTGACCGGCTTTTGCTGTCCATAGGCCACGGTGATCATAGTCACGACAAATAAGAATGGGAAAATGACCTTAAGTCTCGACATAGCACTCCTTATAATAAAGCGATGCGGTCGTTTTGAGTGACGGATTGCGCCTGGGCAAATTGCACCAGCATCTCATGTAAAGAGTTCAATTTAGCGACCTTGACATTGTCCTGATCCAATTTGACAGTGCGGCCTGTTTGATCTTTAATAATCCCTTCAAGCATGGCCAAGGTGGTATGCTTGGGATCAAATTTGACCGCCCTGAAATCCTTCATGTTAAACGATGTCCTGACCACCGTTACCCCATGTTCCGGCAGATAGATCGTTCCATTCCCAAAATCCACGCAAAATGCAATGACACCGGGGATGATGAAGAACAACAACCCGACAGCATCCAGGATGGTCACGCCGACGTCTAATCTTCCGCCACGTTGGCCACGGCGTTCCGGGTACATCAATGTACCGCAACCCATTAACTGTAATGTTAAGACCCCGCAAATAAAAACCCGTAACGTATTGCTTAATGTTTTGACCATGATTCCCTCCATTGTTTATAAAAGTTGTTCGATTTTTTCGATCTCTTTGATGACTTCCGGCGTGTGCGTGTCGAGCTTTCCTTTTTTAAGGTCTTCCTTGGTTTTTTCTGCCAACAAACCATATTTTTTCTGGATCCTTCCCAAATCCTCATCTGTTAATTTTTCGATGTCCATCATTTCATTATGCGCGCCTTTGGTGGCGCGGATGATCTCATCAAGTTTCAGCTGAATGGCAATGGTGTGACGGCTTTGGCTGTTTTGAATGATGAAAAGCATCAAAACAGAGATAACGGCTGACAATGTACCGATGATGAGATTCCAGGCCATGCTGAAATGAAGAGGAAACCCGGCTATGGCCCAGACCAAAACAATAAGGAACGCCGAAAAACCCACATAGGATTGCGAAGCTTTATCAGATATCCATTTGGCGAACGTTGAAAAATATTCCGTAGATAAAAAACTCATAACGGTATTCTAGCGGCAGGAAGAATATCTTCAATTGTACCTGGGTATAATGAAGGGATCTATTTCAGGGTGTCGTGAAACCATTCGCGGATCAAACGCAGCATTTCATCTTTGTGCTTAAGAAAAAGATGCTCAGCATGGGGACCATTCTTGATGATGCTCAATTTCTTTAAAGCAGTTGTATTCTTATAGAGATCATGGGAATGCCAATATCGAATGACCCAGTCTGAGTCACCATGGATATAAAAAATAGGGACCTTGGTTTTTCTCACCAGCTCCAGGGGCTTTTCCTTCTTGAACCAAAACGGCCCTGGCCGCACACCTTTACCACGCCGTCCTTCACCGAATAAATTATAGAATATATCATTCTTGATATCTAAACACCAAAAGCGATAGTCTATCTTTGATACCTGCACCGGGGCACTTATAGAAATGATGCTATTAATTAAAGAAGTCTTTGAGGCAGCGATCAGACTGGTAGCAGCCCCTAAAGAAAGCCCGATCAGTCCAATTTTCTCATAACTCTTGGCGGCAAACTCGACAATACTCACAAGGTCCAGGTATTCTTTGGCCGTCCAGCAGAACAATCCCTTGCTTTGGCCGTGGCCTCTAAAGTCAAACAAGATGACATCATATTCATTATTCAGCGATTCTCCCAATTGCTTAAGGAGAACAGCCTGCTTGCTGTTAAAAAAGCCATGCGCGATGATGATGACCTTTTGATGACCCGATTTAAATTGGTCATAATGAATTTTATGATGGTCAGAAGTGACTAAATACCCTGATAGTTTCATGAATTTTTAACGTTTGTCTCTGCCATTTCCCGGACTGGATTTACATCCGGTGTCGCCGCAGGAACCGGAGACATGAAAGCTCCAGTTGCATGAGATAAATTCTTGGCTAAGCCCCATTGGGTTTGAATATTACGGACGGCGTTTGACCAAAAGCCGTCTTCTTTATTGCGACGGCAAAACCCATGATTGATCGTTAGTGAAACATATATATCCAATGCCCGTTGAGCGCAATCTTTCATATTGAACCTTTGGGCAGTCGTTTTGCAGGCTTTCTTGATAATCTTGAGCCTCCCGGCAGATTGCTTCTTTAACCACACAAGGCTTGCGGTAAAATCTTCGACGGATTCCTGGGCCAGCAGGCGGCCATTCACAAAGTCTTTGACGACCTCACGCACTCCGGGAGCGTCCACGGCCACGACCGGTATGCCGGCTGCCATGGCCTCGGTCACCACCAACCCCTGCGTTTCACTTTGGGAAGCAAAAACAAACACGTCCATGGCATGATAGGCGTTGACCAGCTCTTTTCCTTTAAGCATGCCTGCTAAATGCAAACGGTCCTCAAGGCCTTCCTGGGCCATGATCTGTTTGATGGACTCTTCAGCAGGACCTGTGCCTCCTATTAAAAAATGAGCCTTAGGTTCCTTTTTAATAAATTGAGCCACCGCGCGCGCTACAAATTCCAGATTCTTTTCCGGGGCCAAACGTCCAATATGTCCTGCTACAAAAGCATCCGCAGGGATATTTAACTTCTTACGAAAAGATTTTCCAGCTCCCCGTGAATACTCCTGGGTATATATACCCGTCGGAACAACATCAATAGGGCTCGTCACTCCCCGCTCCTTCATCATCAGCATCACACTTTCACTGGGAGCAAAAACATGATCAGCCAGATTGGCATAGCCTGTTGACAATTCTATCATAAAACGTTTCAACGCTTCTTCATTTCCGGGCATATAATGGACATTTTCTTCGTATAGACTGTGATGGGTAAAAACCAATGGCACATTGTATTTGGAAGCTATCTTCAAAGCAGTGTCCCCGATAAGGAATGGATGTTGAGAATGGACAATATGAGGAGTGAAATCACCCAGGGCCTCGGTCAAGGTTCCCTGGATCGGCATCTGGACGGAAAAGTCCGACCCGTTGAAATTCTTCATCGCAGGCACCCGGATCACATCTTTCTCAACTTCCATGTCAGGAAATTCAGGGGCCACAATAATAACCCGATGCCCCGCTTCCCTGTATTCTTTAGCAAAACTGATAACAGATTTTTCCAATCCACCCACCAATGGCTTATAGGTGTTGGTCATCAATAAAATATTCATCGTCTTACCTCCTTTTTCAATTCTACGAGTGCCTTTCTTGCTGCCAGGCAAATAGCTTCGTAAGGGTCCTGTGTTCCCATCGTTAAACCTTCCTTTTCCAAATCTTCAACTGAAAGTGGCAGCCCAAACTTCACCTTGATCGGATGGCATCGGGGAAGCTTTGAAGTGCTGGGCCATGCTTCATGAGCGCCATCTATAAATACAGGTACCAGTTTTGCCCCTGTCTCCCTGGCCAGGATGCCGAAACCTTTTTTGAATTCCAAAACTTCACCCGTCACACTGCGTAACCCTTCTGGAAAAAAACACAACCCTTTGCCATGCCCAAGGACAAAATAACAACTGCGCAGGGCTTCCAGGAAATGCGTTGAAAAATCAAAGGGGATAAATCGACCCATTTTGACGAAATTCCTTAATACACGGGATTTGATGAACGGCCGGAAAAAATAGGGTCCGAAAACAAAATAAAAAATCTGAAACCCCGGCCTGCGGGGCAGGCTGGCGCCAATGGCCGGCCCATCAAGAAAACTCGTATGATTACCGTACAAAATATACGCCCCTTGTCTGGGCACATTCTCTGCACCTTCTGCTTTGATATTGAAAAATAATTTGAAGATCAGGCAATCGATGGCCGTTAAAATGAACCGGAAAGCCCAGGCGAAAAAACCGCCGGTCATTTCGATCATCTGCAGGGTCTCTTCTTTGGGTAAAACATTTAGATTTTCTTTCCAGTAATCCGGTCCTATTGTTATCCCCTGATCCTCCATAGGGATGTCTTTTGCTCCTCGTAAAGCATCCGCTATTTCCAGGATAAGGTCTTTAACACTAAACGCTTTGGCGATCGTTTCTACTTTAAGATCGGCGCTAAAAGATGACTCCAGGCAGGAAGTAAGCTCAATCCTGCCTAATGAATCTATGCCAAGGTCAAGCTCTAAAGAATCCACCAGCCTGATCGGCCTTTTAATGCGACTTTCCCGCTTCAGGCATTTCAAAACCCTCATGCCAATCATGGACCTTGTCAGTAAAAGGTCTTCATCTGAAAGCTCTTCCTGCGGAAGAGCCCCTTCTTTCCCTGCTATTACCCTGGGTTCATATATTTCCTTGACCGCAGGTCTATTTAATTCACCATCCGGTGCATGCGGTAAATCTTCAAGGGTGATCGTAAAACCTTTAAGCCTTTTGTTGTATGGAAGTGACTGCGAGGCATTATCAAATCTCTCCTTGATGACAGCGCGCAGGTTCACTTCACCAAATTCCCGGAATTGATCAAGGTCTGGCTGGATGATGGCCCAAAGCACTCTGGATTTTCTTACACCCTGCATCCCTGAGACTGTCAGAACACACATCTCTTTGACAGGAGCGACCTTGGTATAAAAATCCTCTAATTCCTGAGGATAAACTATCTCCCCTGAATTCAATGAAATGGGGTCCTTGAACATTGATGTGATAATTTCTGTCATGAAATGACCTCCGCTTTCAATTCCAGTGAGTTCGTGCCCGGGTTGATCCTCATGGGCTTAAAACCAACTAATTGAATATCGATCAACGGCTCTTTGGTAAACCATTGCCCATGCCATTCGATAAGAATACTTTCTTCTTGAGGTTTAATAGAAATATGAATATCCCCAAAACTCGTTGGCGCCGCTCCCAAGGTCATGGTTTGCTTTTTGTCCAACCAGCTTTGCGGGATCCCTGAGCACAAGATCAAACGGTCCTCTTCTTCCCTGACAAAACAATTCCTGATCATCAACACCCATTCTGCCGCGGCCCAGACATGCTGCCCGTCGCCCATGCATCCCCCGCCTGTCCGGGGATGGATCGACTCCGGCCACTGCCCTGTGGGGGAAGCTAATCTGGCCACCGCGTTCATCAAACCAAAATACCTGGCATCACCCGCGCGCAGAAGCACCTGAGCCAGATGAAAGGTAAGGTATGGATTGATCCCTGAATGGGTCATGTCATGAAAGAATCCGCCATGAACCAGGCAATTCTTCATCAAAAATTCAGCTGTATTCAAAACCCTCGCGTCGTCAGCTCCAAAGACCCGAAGCGGATAACTGGCGACCAGGGAACCCACGGCCCCGGTATCCATCCTCCGATAAGGAGAAGCCGGGATCGCGGGCTCAATCAGGCGCTCGTCAACCTTCTTTAAACTTTGTTTAATGCTCTCTGCCAACGAGAGAGACTCTTTCTCAAAATTAGAAGCTGCATCCTTGTCTTGGCAGCTTTCAGCCAAATAGGCCGCTGATTTTAATCCTGCCACCGCCCAAAAATCGTCCCAATAATAGAAATCATTCGGCCCCAAATGCTCGGCGCTGAATCCCGACGGCAGTAAACCCGCGTGAGGGGTGGCCTGATCATCAGATAAACGTTTTTTACATATCCATTTAGCTCCCCTGATAATAGAATCTTTCCATTCCTTAGGCGCGGGGTTCCCTGTCATCTCACAATACTGGCGCATGATCCACAAGGCTTCACCATTAGAGTCCCATTCCCCTTCCTGGGAAAGAAAATAACCTTGAACTGTTTGCCGGCTGCGAAAACAATCAAGGGACCTTTTGACGCGATCTTTCAGGCCGACACATAATAAGGCATATAGGATGTACGCGGCATCACGGAACCAAAAGCGACGGTATACAAATGGTCCGGGGTACACTTCCTTGGGAGAATGCAGGACCATGGTTTTAACAGCAGCTTGATAAAGGAATTGAAAATGTTCATCAGGTATTTGTAATACACATGCCCCTTGAAGGCTCTTATCCCACGATGATCTGGCGATTGCCTGATTATCTGCCATGGAACTATCCGGTATCTTGGCTTTTGTCAAAGGGACCGAAACAAGAATCACCCTGGATTGATCGGCTTGCAGATCGTATAAGGCCGCGGCACTTGCCATGCCGACCTTACAATAAACTTCTTTGTCATCCTTCGTCGATAATAAACAACTATAAACATCCCCCTGGTTATATTCAGAAAAAACATAATGATCCGCAGGCTTATCAAAAAATACAAAATCTTTCCGATTGACCTGCCAGCCCGAAGGGCCGCTCAACAGATCAATATTGTTGATAAAACTGACTCCCTCCGGATTATACGGCCTTAGAGAAATGACTAACCGCGCCTTGACAGCGCTTGAACCTTCGACCTTAAGCTGACAGATGGGCGCCTGGGCTGATCCAATGACTTGTGCGGTAATGCGTAATTTTAAATGACCCGAATTTGATTCTGTAATAACGCTAAGTCCATCACTAAGGTGCATCTTTTGGGATACGTGTGATAGTCGCGAAGGTATCAGTGCTTCTCCTTCATTAGGGATGATCCAAACATCAAGAGACCAGCTGTCATAAAAAGGGGTCAATAGCCCTCGAGGGTCTACCAGCGGAAATTCAATGCCGTCGGGAACTCCCAGGGCCGTCCAATTGCGATGGGTCAAATTAATTTGAGTCAGCGAAAACGACCTGGGGATAAACGCGTCATTATGCGGGTCATATTGGCATTCCACCCAATAGGGCCAGACCCAATCAAGATTGTGCTGGATGGCCAAACTGTTCATCAAACCGCGCGCATGCAGGACAACGCCGGAACGCACCAGCTCCATGGGAGCTGCCACTTCAGAAGGCTGGGCGAAATTCTGTACTTGTGAAATAAGTTTTATAGGATCTAAAAAACCCTGGTTGCGTGCAGCGGTCTTTACTAAAAATCTCCAGGGAAGCCATTGCCACCATTTAAAATAACCGTCTTCTTTTAAATACGTCCTAAAAACCCATCCCTTGAAACATACAAAGGTGAATAATCCTGTTAATGAAGTAGCAATAATTAAAGATGCAAAGATCGCCCGAGGCCATAATATCAGGAAATAATGATTGATATAAACATTGATCCCTAAGGCCAAAGAATTAATAAAGGCATAACGAACAGCTTCATTAAAAGAAGGTTCATTGTTCTTGAATATCCAGTACTTGCATAACAAATAGCCGACTACACCCCCGCAAGTAAACGAGATCCCTTTGGCCACGTTATAGGGCAAGAAGTGAAATAAAATATAATAGATGCTAAAGTCAGTGGCGGTGGTCATGCACCCCGCACAACAGAACCGTATCATTTGTTTTCTATCGACCATATGGGATTCCCCTTGGCCAGATCCGCTTCAAACCTGTTCAGAAAAGTCTTTAAGACAATTTCCTTTTCCATGAGACCCTCACTTTCTTTATTTTCGTGACAACATTTTAGGCCTCATGGAAAAGGAATCAATTGTACCTTGGTCTAACTGTTCACCGTAATTATCGATGTACCACCACCACTTCCTCATGATGCCAGAAAGGATGGTAATGGTGATCATTGACAGACATATAACAACCTGTCAGCTGCAGCGTTAAACCAATAGCACCTAGTATCAATAATGTTCTCTTAAACATATTCCCTCGCTTTCTTTAAATATAAGTAAGGTTAAATCAAATATCACCTGCCACCTATGCATGCCTTACGATGAAACGGGTCAGGCCCACAAAAACCACCGCGCCGACTAGCGCCAGCAGGAAGGCACCCAGCGAAGAACCGGTATATAAACCCAATACGCCTGCCATCCACCCGCCAAGCGCGGCCCCAAAGATCCCAACCACGATGTCTCCAATAATCCCAAACCCGTGGCCTCTGGTAATAAGACCCGCTAACCACCCGATCACCCCACCAATAATGAGGAACCATATCCAGTACCCTACAGTATTATTTTCCATGATCCTGCCCTCCTTGTTTGTAAGAACATGTTGGCTGATCAACGCATTAACTCGGGGGCATTATAAAAAAAGCAAGATGAACATAACATGAAGACAAGGTTAGAAAAATTTTTCGTGAAACTTAAACGGCGGGGTTTGATTCTTGTTGAGTCAGGATAAACGAGAGGATTACAATGCCCAAGGCAACAACTATTGAATATAAATAACATGTCCCTAATGAAAGATGTGTCAGTTCGATCATTTTGCCGATGCCATACGCAGCACTGCCATAGCCCAGCATATAGGCGGCCATGATCCATCCGGACACCCTTTCCGCGATAGGCTCAAAGCCTTTTTGGCCGAAACTGAAGGTCAACGGGAAGAACCCTGAACATGACAAGCCGGCTAAGGCAAAGAATAAGATTCCAGCGACAGGGGTTGAAGCTTTGGTCACCGCCAACAGTGAGCCCATTATTAATAAAGGTAATATCCTGTACACCCATTTGGGCGAGACTACGGCAGACACAATTGAGATCAACAGCCTGCCCGCACTTACCATCACCCAGAAAGCGGCCAGGGCATACCCTGCCTGGTCGATCTGGACACCTTTTTCTTTATTCAAAAAGATGATGGCCCAATTGGCAAAGATGGTTTCACAAAAGCCATACAAAAAGACGATGACCATGAATGCCCGGACCCTGGGTGGTAAGAATTCACTCGTCACTTCACGGGTTGATCCGCTGGCAAGGACCGGCCGTTCATCGCTCAGAGTAAGGATAAAAGCACCCATCAACAGCAAAACCAAAGCAGCAACCGCGATGACAGGAAGCAGCCACCAGCCGATCTGTTTGACAAAGATAGTTACCAGCAATGGCGCCAAGGCAGTGCCTATGCCCAACAGGGTATGCAATACCGTCAGCGCAGAGGCGGAATTTTTAGGGAAGAAATTTGTCGCGTAAACATTGATGGTAGGAAGTGTCGTTCCAAAACCAGCGCCTACAAATGCGGTTCCAAGAATAACTAAAATATAAGCAGCATGATGATCAGGGCAAATCAATTGACTCGCCGCAATCAGGACCATGGCCAGGATATTAAAAATTAATCCTGCCCGGTAAACTGCTTTCATCCCCCATCTTCGCGCGAAGGAAGGCCCCAGCAGCGAGGCAGCGATCGCGGTCAGCACTTGAGGGATAAAAAGCAATCCATACTCACTGCTCGAAAATCCAAATTTTCCTGGATCCGTAAAGACAAGGCTCGCCGCAGGCACCACAACCAGGACCAGCCCCTGGATTAAGCCTGTGAGATAAATACATAAAATCTCGACTTTATGCTTCATTTAGTCATTTTAAGAACTCCGGCCATATAATCAAGACTTTAATCATCCATTGTCCTATCAATAACTATTGAACATCATGCCTGATATCAGCAGACATATCACGGCCGGCAGCCCTAAGATCGTGGCCTACGGAATTCCTGAATAACGGACGTCCATCAGCAAGCGCCCAGATGAGAAATACCACTAACAAAACTGTCAGTACACCTGTTGGCCTGTAACCCCATGATTTACTATAAGACCATGAAGGCCAGGATACCGCGACTAAAACGATGAGGGCCAATAATAAAAATGTTTCTGTAGACATTTAATTCTCCTTAATGAATAACGTTATTCCCTCTCCCCGATTGGGAGAGGGACAAGGTAACTAATCGCTTCCTAGGCCATTGTTACCTGAATATTTCAATACCTTATACTGCCTTTGTGCTTCTTACGATGAAACGCGTCAAAACCACTAAAATCACGGCACCAATGACCGCTACCAGGAATTCACCGATTGAACTGTCAATCGACAGTCCTAATACGCTAACTAAAACGCCACCCAGCATGGCACCGACGATCCCGATCACAATATCCCCTGCTATACCAAAACCGCGGCCTCTGGTAATCAAACCCGCCACCCATCCGATCACGCCACCGATCAAAAGAAACCAAAACAAATGCCTTAACGTATGATGTTCCATGTTCATTTCTCCTTTTTATTTGAGCGTTAAAATCAACTTTCGCCGCTAAAGCCCCAATCAAGGTCCAGTCCCGTTAATTTCTGCTGGGCAATTTCTGTTGGGTTCCAGAACCAGCCTTTGGCATCCCAGCATTGCGCGAAAGAATATTCCTTGATCACTTTTCTATAAGCTTGGGCTGCCAGTTCTTTCTTCCCGGCATCACGATAGGCCTCACCTAAAATAAACCATGCCGTGCCGACATCATTAAGCGCCCAGTACTGAGAAATATGTGCCTTGCTGCCAGAGGGATAAGCGCGAAGACTCATTTGCATGGCTTTAGCTTTTGCGGCATAAATCCTGTCCGCTTCGCCCACATAGGCCTTTACGGCATCAAGGTCCTGAGCAGATAAAGAAGCCCAGGCTTGTTGTACCAAGGCATTGGATGAACTATCGTTAAAATGATAATCACGTCCGCTCACCGCGAATGCAGGGACAAAATTAAACACCAGCATGGAACTTATAATAATACTAAATGTTTTCAAACTTCGCTCTCCTTGGAGCATTTCTTAGCAACTGCACAAATATTTCTCTTTGCCTTTATCCACTAAATGCACAAACCCTTCCCGGATCAGCCAGCCAATACTCATATAGGCTAATTCCTTCTCATTCTCCAAATGGGATTCAACCTCACTTATACTGACTGGTCTTTTTTTATTCTCAATCAACGTCAGGATCTCTCCTGAAGCAATGCCAATCTGTGTCATCATAATCTTTACTCTCTGTGCTTGTATTCCATAGGGGGAACCACAACTGATTTCCCCATCGCACCTCGTGCTTACGGCACACAAGGTGCGGCAGGGAAATTCTTATTAACCATGCACACGCACATCAACACCTGGATCATGATACTCCGGATGATCATGCTCATGATGCCAGCGGTCATCGTGCCCCTCAAAGAAACAGCCTGTTAATTGCATCGTTAAACCGACTCCGATTACTAATAATAATATTCTCTTAGACATATTCCCTCTTTCATTATGGAGTAACAATATTCATGTTGTTAATGACACGTGTCACACCATTGATATCCCCGGCAACCTTGGTGGCCATGTCTTTGGCGGCAGAACTGGTAGCATCGCCGCTTAACGTGACGACACCTTCAGTGGTGGAAACACCTGTCTTGAAAGCACTGGTTGAATGATGTTCAAGAAAGGACATCTTGACCTGGGCGGTGATAGACGCATCATCGATCTTATTATCCTGGTCCTGTGCCGGTTGTTGGGCTTGAGCTTCCCCGATGGTCATCTGGTTATCAACACTTTGAACACCATTGATGTCCTTGGCGTATTCACCCGTGAGGTCTTTTTGGGCCTGGCTGTCTGCATGGCCTTTTAAAGTAACAACCCCATCCTTGACATCTACTTCAGTATTGACCGCGCTCACATTACGGTTAAAGAACAAAGCGCCTTTGACCTGCATGCCGATCCAGCCGTCTGAATTCTGGGCAGGCTGATCACCGCTGATGGCCAATTGATTATCTACACTCTTGACGCCAGGCAAATTAGCAACAGTATCCTGAGCTAATGACCGATGGGACTCTTCACTCACTGTCCCTGTCAAGGTCACCATGCCCTGATTAGAGTTGATATTGATCTGATCATCCTTAAGTTCCGTCCTGAATACATAGGTATCCTTGGCGGATGACTGGATGCGGTCATCTGTCTCAGAGGCGCGTACGGTTGTGCCTGTAAGAACGACAGCAAACATTACTGCTAAAAAAACTTTCGTATAATTTACGTTCATGAAAACTCCATTTCCTTAGAATTGACTATTTATTTGATTCTCCTCACAATGAGGCATTACTTTTGAAACTATGACGGGACCTTTCTGCCAAAGATAAAAGAAACTACCGCTAAAACCAAGAATACAAAGAATAAAATCTTAGCGATATCAATAGCTGAACCCGCGATGTTGGTGAATCCCAACACAGCTGCGACGATAGCGACAACAAAAAACGTAACGGCCCAATTTAACATATGCTCCTCCTTCCCAAAATTTAATGTGCCAGGTTAATAAGATCGACCAACTGCTGGTCATTAAATGGTTTTTGCAAGAAACCTACTGCACCTGCATTTAAAGCACGCTCGTGAAGGCCGTCATCTTTTTCAGCCGTAATGATGATGACCGGACGATCAGATCCTGATTCGATCAGCCGTTTCTTGGCTTCCCAGCCGTTTATCCCAGACATATGGATGTCCAGGATCAAACAACCCGGCATGCCGTTTGATACCGTACTGAAAAAATTCTTGGCGCAAGAAAATGTTTCCACGGCAAAACCATAGGTCATCATCAATAATTTAAGGGCGCGGCATACTGACTCATCATCATCAACAATGTAGATCTGTTTTAGTTTCAAAGACATTCTGCCGCGCCCCTTAATTAATAATCCCTAATAACCTTAATTAACTACTGCTGTGACCGTCATGGTCCCGGTATAGGTGCCAGGAGCATCTGAATTGGTGAACGGTTGACCGTTGGATGGATCAACAGGTGAAACCGTGCTTCCGGTCCAGATACCCACATATAATCTAAGGTAAGAACCAGCCGCAAGAGCGGTGTACGGCTCATGCCCTACGCTGCCAACGAGATCAATCATTCTCTTTTTGCCTAAAGCGGTGATTGTTTCCGTTGAACCAAGCTCCTGGGCAAAGGTGACGGTTGACTTTGTTCCGAAACCAAACTGGGTGGCACTGCTGCCATTAGGATTGGTTCCTTCGGCATAGGTGACCGTTGTGTCTGGTTCCCCGCCGCCGCCAGAAGCAGAGATATTGATGGCGTAATAGACACCCGGGACATAGATATTACTGGTCGTATTAAATGTCATCGGGTCAAAACTCAACGCTGTTCCACTAATGGGCGTGAACGTAGGTGTCCCTGTCGCATTGACACTGTCAACAACCATGCTGATACCCGTTGCCGATGGAACGGTGGCTGACACCTGATAGGCCGTCGCCGCCCAGCCTGTTGCGGATTGTCCCAACAGGAACAACCCTCCTAATAACAAACTCAACTTGTTTTTCATGTGTTCTCTCTTTCTGATCCCACTATTCCTGATTTGAAATAAATTCCGTAAAATTCGTGTGCTTCTTTTACTGGATGAATGCATTCTAGATGAAGGGGGAATTGAATCAATTGTACCGAGGTATAACAGATTGCAGCGACGGAAGATTAATCTGAAGAAGAAGTAAGGCCGGCTTTTTTGGCAAAGCCGATGAGTTCGGTCACGGTCTTGGCCTGCATTTTTTGCATGACACGGCCGCGGTGGACCTTGATGGTTTGCAGGGAAGTCCCCCGCTTGGAGGCAATGTTCTTATTCATCATCCCCTGGGCCACGAATTGAAAGACCTCAAGTTCCCTGGGAGAGAGGGTTTCAATGCATTTCTTGATCTTGGCTATCTCAGCCTGTTTCTTGTTCTGGACCTTGCTCCTTGAAAGGGCTAGTGTAATGGCATCAAACAATTTCTTGTCGGTGAATGGCTTGGGGAGAAAATCAATGGCCCCGGCGCGCATGGCTTTGACACTCATGGGAATATCGCCATGCCCGGAAATAAAGATAATAGGCGTGATGATCCCCCGCTGTGCCATTATTTCCTGAAGGGCAAAACCGTTGATATTAGGAAGGCGGATATCCAGGATCAGGCAAGAAGGCACCTTGGTGTGCTTAAATGCTAAAAAATCAGCCGCCCGCGTAAAAGTCTCGACCTTATAACCGTTTGAGCTTAATAATAAGGATAAAGCGCGGCATATCGAGGCATCATCATCGACAACATAAACTATGGAACCTTCATTATTCACTTTTTATCCTTCTTGATAATGGGAAGAGTGAAATAAAATGTCGCGCCGCGGTCCGGGTTATTTTCCGCATCCAATCGCCCGCCATGCGCCTCCACAATGGATCGGCTGATCGACAGGCCCATACCTAACCCGTCCGGTTTACTTGTAAAAAAATGGGTGAAGAGTTTTTTCATATTCTCTTCGGGGATGCCGCATCCCGTATCCCTGACCTGTACGAGGATCGTTTCATTATCTTTGAGCGATGTCCTGATCAGCATTTCGTGGGATAACTTGCTTCCCTCCATCGCTTCCAGACTATTACTGATCAGGTTCAAAAGAACCTGCTGCAGCTGTATCCTGTCTCCCATAATGGACGGAGGATTGGTGATAAAATCGAACTTAATGGCCTTATCCCTGGCAGCGATATCCGGCATAATCAGCGTTGTCGTATCATTGATGAGTGAATTGATACTGATTGACTCAAAAGCGGGCTTGGTTTTCTTCAATAAGTACCTCAATCGACGGATAACTTCAGAGGCCCTTTGATCATCATTGATGATGTATTGCAGAATTTCCTGTAATTGAGGTTCCCTGTCTTTTAACATCCTTTGCGCTGCCTGGGCATAGGAAAGGATGGCGGTCAATGGCTGGCTGATCTCGTGAGCTAAAGATGAAACAAATTCCGCGAGCTTTCCGACGCGAGTGACATGTAAAAGCTCTTCGCGCTGTTCCTTAATTTCAGAATCACGCTGCTTCATCAAGGTGGTATCGGTCTTATTGCCCACATAATGGGTGACGATCCCATTCTTATCACGCACCAGGGTAATACGAAGCAAACTCCAAAACTTCTCGCCGTTCTTTTTAAAATGCATCATTTCCCCATGAAAAGACCTCCCCTGCAGCAGTGTCTGTTTTATCTCTTCATAGATACGCAAATCAGCATCAGAGCCATAGAGCAAGAAATAGTTTTTTCCGATGACTTCATTCTTGGAATAACCCGTAAGATGCAAAAAAGACGGATTCGCATAAATAATAGGATAATCAGACTGCTTGGCATCGATGACAAAAATACCGTCGAACGTGGATTCCATGGCCTTCGTTCGGATATGTATCTGCTCTTCGGCGAGTTTTTCCCTGTCTGCCCCCTCTTTTAATTGACCGCTCCTGCTGTTCAATTCTTTCTTTTGCTTTAATATTTTGTTTTCTGAAACTCTTTCCCTATCAGCCCCTAATTTTTCCCTGTCAGCCCCCCGCTTTAACTGTCCGCTCCTGGTTGCCAGTTCATCTGACTGCTCACGGATCTTTTTTTCCAGGTTGTTACGGGTCACATTCTTTAATAAGAGCTCTTTGGCTTTCCCCGGTTTTCTTTTAACTATTTCTTTCTTCATAGAATCACTCTTCAATTCTTTTTCGTTGTATTGATCAAATCAACCAGGGTCTGGCCATTAACAGGTTTTTGCAAGAATCCCACTGCCCCTACTTTTACAGCCCGGGCAGTGGCATCATCCTTTTTCTCGGCGGAAATAAAAATCACCGGCCGTGTAGAGCCCGAGGCGAGGACCTTTTTCTGGGTCTCCCATCCGTCTATCCCGGGCATATGGATGTCCAGCAGCAAACAACCGGGTTGATCATTAGTCACTGTATCAAAGAATTTCTGGGCGGAATTAAATGTCGTTACATTAAAACCATAGGTCATTAATAACGTCTTCAGCGCGCGGCATACAGACTCATCGTCATCCACAATATAGATATTATTAGACATTAGATGCTGCTCTCCTTGAATGGCGAGGTTAAATGAAAGAAATAACCAGGAAGATTAATAGAAGAAGTTTCTTTAATTATGATGCGCAGGAATATAGTGTCAATTATACCTAGGTATAATAGGCTTTAAACCCGGATATACAAGGATTAATAGTCCCTGGGCGGAAAAATGACCTTATTAAAATGTCGCTTAGAATTTATAACGCAATGCTACTGAACCATAGACACCGAAGAAATTATCTTTAACTTCGGTATCAATACCGGCGATCAAAGAGATGTCATTATTAAAATCGAACGATAATTTACCGCCGATATTAGCCCCGTTCCTCGCTGGGCTGGCACCGGTTGAGGTAAAGGAGGCGCCGCCTCCGGTAAATGCCGAGGTGACCACCATGTTGTCATCGATAAAATCATACAGCCACTTGGCATGGACTTCCGGGGTCACATCGCCCCAGCCGAATTTGACCGGATAAGCAATACTGGCGCCCAAGCCGGATTCCAGGATGTTGTAGCTTTGCCTGTTAACCATTAGGTCTAAAGCACCGGCATTGGATTCTGTATAATTGTCGATGGCTAGATGGGTCCATTGAAGAGAGGCCAATGGAGTAAATTTTAAATGGCTCCCTACATCGAACTTATAGCCGCCATCCAGATAAATTCCGGATTGCTGGCCCTGATAATTAGCATCAGCGATCCTGTTGATCGTATTGACAGTAATTGCACGCTGGCCATCGTACCAATTATTAGCGAATGATCCTGCCGCATCAATAAAATAGGGATGGGCCTGACCCTGATACGCCGCGTAAAGTGTCGCTTCAGCGCTATTAATGTCTGTACTCGCATTATTGATATCTGAATTCACCTGCGCGTAGGCGTAACCAAGACTTGCGCCAATGGTAAGATTATCAGTGAACAAGTGATCCAAACCAACAGCCGTTCCCGTATTCCAGGCATTGTATCCCTCGATACCGTCACGCGTGCCTTGATCCAGATAACCGCCATACTGTTTTGCCCAAAGTGCGTTTAATGGATTTTCATCACCTGACGAGACACCTGTACTATTAGAATTTCCTGTTGAAGCCGTGGTCAAAACATCCTGTGCTCTTTCAAGAGAGGCCCCGATAAAGTTATTCAGTGATGCTGTATTGCTCTCAAGGATACCCCCGTCAACGATAGGTGCCAAAGAGTTAAGCGCTGACGTTGTTTGTGCATTACTGGAAAATTCAAGCGTATTTAACACATTAGCCAGATCACTTGAAGGATTTGTTTCGTTATCTAGAACATTACCGGCAGACCTCGCATTAGCGTTATTAGCTAAAGAAGCAAAACCATCGTTCGAACGATTCGCGGTCAGAATCAAATTATTCCCTACTATTGAGCTTGAAAAGCCGACGCGGGAACTATAGACACCATCGCCAGATTCAATGGCATTGACTGTAGCGGGAGCACTTCCTATCCCAGTCCCTCCCGTATTTATAATCTCAAGGGTCGCATTATTCGGAATATAACCTCCGATGGTCACATTGACAGTACTTCCGGCAGATACTACGGCCGCATGACTGGTGGTTGAAATGTTGCCGAAATTGGAAGAAGAATCAGCAGTAAGATCCAAACTTGAACCTGAGCTTTGTGTGTAAGTGTTATTTAAAATAACGCTGGTTGTGCCAATGCTTAGCGTGGCATCATTGACAACAGGGCCTGAGCCTAAAGCAGATGGACTGCTGACTTGCAGTGATCCATTATTGATCGTCGTGGCACCGCTTGGGCTGTTCGAAATAACAGTGACAGGGGCGACTAAACCGACAACGATCTCATCTGCCGGTATCATCGTGGCAGAGCCCAGCAGGGTCTCATCGATCACGCCTGTTCCCAGGCTGATAGCTCCGGTCGCAACGATATTACCATAGACCGAGTTAGAGGCGACTGTTGTATCGATCACAGTACCTGTTCCGCCATTGGCCATGGTTAAAGAGCCGCCGACATTCAAGGTATTCGTCAAAAGAGAAATGGAGTAGGTGTCCAAGGCACCGCTGACTGTGGCACTTATACCAGCGCTGCTGTTCCCGCCCACGACATTGATGGCCTTAATTCCTGTGGCACCTCCGACTGCGCCATTCCATTCACTCCCGCTGGTAAGCGACATGGTCCCTGTATTGGCTGTATTAGTGATGGCGGCACCCGTGACTTGTGTATTCGCGGCAAGACTGACCGTGCCGTCACCCGTAAAAGTAACAGCGGCGTTATTACTATTGGTCCCGCTTAAGAAATTCGCCGTACCAATGGCGACATGCATTGTTGTTGTATTGACCGTCCCATAAAAATCAACCGAGGTGGTGCCGGTCATGGTGATGTCCGCAAACGCAGCACCTGTACCAATGGTGCCGTACACCTGCGAAGTCAAATTGCTGGAGAACACGATGTTGGAAAGGCTGGCATTGTTGGTGCCGACAGCAGGATTAGTGTAAGGGCCGCCAAGATTGCCGGTGTAGATATCAGGGAAACCCGCGGTAACGTCCAAGGTATACGCCGTGCCTCCATTATTAATAAAGTAACCATCCGCGCTGCCAATGGCATCCGAAGTCCAGGGGCTGCCGGCCGTACCGATGGTTTCTGGTGTAGCAAAAGCTGATGTGCACGAAATAGAAACGGCACCTATTAAAAACAGTAAAGAAAATATTCGCTTCATAAATGTAACTCCTTTTAATTGGTGCCGGATTTCTTTTCCACGATCACTGAATTGACCACTTGTTGAACCTCACAAAACTTACTCCAGGTTTCTTCTCTAAACAGATAGACAAAAACACCTACCGCCCCAAGGAACTCTACCCCGCCCAGTACCAGGGCTGCGATAAATTTCGTTTCATTGCTCCACATGGAATAGGTTAAGATCGCCGTTTGAAGGAGACATAAACCATTGATCAGAAACACAAACGAAACCAGTACAAACAGGACCCCTAAGAAAAAAAACCTCATTTTCTTGACTCCCTGGACATACATCCGGGCGGCTTTGATCTTCATTAAAGAAGACCTGCTTTTGAATCTCCTGACAATACCCAATAGCAAAAAAGAAGATATGAGCTGGCTGATCAATTGAGGGATCATTTACGTTTAGCACCGATCAAATAGCCCAATAAGAGTGACGCTGCGGCAGCACCGGCGATGTAGACCCACGGATCTTTATGCACGCGTTTATCAACGTCACCTGCTATTTCTATTACTTTTTCTTTTCCCTGGTTGATCGACTCTTGAGCAAAATCCTGGGTATGCTTCAACACTTCTTTTCCGTGATCAACACCTGCGGCCATGGCTTCCTTAATATGCGCGTACTTATTGCTCATTAAACCTTTTAACTCATCACCTTTTTCTCTGGCTGCCTCGTTTAAGAGGTCTAGGGCTTCACTGATCTTGGCATTGCTTGTCCTGGAATGTGTTTCTGTTGTCATGATACTTTCTCCTTTATAATGATTAACTATTTAAAATCTGACTAAAATCTGCCCTTTGGTCTGGTCTTGTTCTTTCTGTACTTTCTTGTTTTCCTGGTCATTTAACTTTATCTTTGTTTCCGCCCGGTCATGGGCCCTGATGGATTTATTGCCTTTATCGTTGTAAAGCTTCTGATCGCGGTCAAATATGGCCTTTTGATCAGCACGCTGCACCTTCAATGCACTGGGAGCAGGCTGCTGATCACTGTAAGCAAATCCCGACACAACACCGGCTAATAATACAAAACCGATCATCACCGTTAATTTATTATTCATCTCTTTGGCTCCCCTATTCATCTGTTGAATGTTCGTATCTTAGGGAGGTATCGAAAATGAATCAATTGTACCGGGGTATAATGCTTGATCTTATTTTGTCGAGGAGGAAAATAACTAGGGGTTGAAAACTACTCTTCCTGCAGATTAAACCATACCTTCATTTGATCAGGGGAAAGGACTGAGCTTAGTTTGCGGTTCTCATCATCGGTTAACCCTTGTCGCTCATCATTCATCTCTTTACTGTCGATAGCACCATTCTCCACACTGAGCTGAAGGTCTCTTACCTTGGCGGTATAATCAGCGATAATCTCTCTGGCAGCACTGACCTGATCATCGGTCAACTTCATATTGGCCTTCATTTCAAAAATAAGGACATCGGTGGCTTTAACGATGATGGGGTCCGTAGGTGAGGTTTCCTGGGCGAATGCCGCAAGGGGCAGGCAGATGAAAACAGCGATGAGGCTATGCACCATTCTTTTGATCATATTATAAGAAATACTGCTCAATAGGCGTCTGGGGCTCATTGCCGTTATTGTCCGTGACATCCCCTGTTTCTTCTATTAACGGGCTAAGATAGGCCAGCTGATCCCCTCCATTAACCTTAGGCAACGGGCTGTTTAAAAACAAATGGGGGGTGGAACTGAAAATAAAGAACATGGAAACTATTGTTACGATCGCAAAGGCCGGTCTGGGAATAAAAACAGTTGACCTTAACTTTTCCCAAAAGCCGGGCGTGATGGCCTTTTCAATACGCAAGCGCTCTTCCTGGGCCACGGCTTCCCTGATCTGAGACCAAAGAGCTTCTCCTGCTACAAGTCTGGGTGTATTACTTAACGGGCCAACAACATCCCTTTTAACAGCATCTAATAACTCTTGGCAGGCAGGGCATTCGCCCAAATGCTGGTCAATCAGGCCTTTAAACTGATCCCCCATCCGGCCATCGATGTAATCTGTCAAAACCAGCTCTTCAACACGCTGACAATTCATAGCCCTTCCCCTTTCACTTATTTAGACAATAAGCAGGGCCTAAAAGTTCCCTTGGCAGGGACTTTTTTATGGGGGAAGCTATTTGGTTACGGTCAATGTTGCCGGTTCGCTGGTCGCAGATCCGGCGGTGTTTGTTACCACACACTGAAATTGCGTTCCATTATCCGAAATGGCCGCGGCAGGCGTTGTGTAGGTTGCGCTGGTAGCCCCGCTGATATTTGCAAAAGTACCACCGTTGGGACTGCTCTGCCACTGATAAGTTGGCGTTGGTGAGCCGCTGGCATTCACCACAAAGGTGGCTGTTTGTGTTGCAGCCACGGTCTGGCTGACAGGGTTGGTGCTGATCTCAGGCAAGGTGCCGGAAAGTTGCGCTAAATAAGAATTGGTCGTAAAACTTGAAGGGCTTGAAGCATCAGAAGAAGTATTTGATGATACGCCCGACCCCGCAGGGCTACTATTGGAAGGCAGGGCCAAACTTAATGAGGTGCCTCCGATGCTGAAAGTCACGGGTGTAGAGACCGCTGTATTATTGCTGGCATCGTAGGCTTTGGCTGTCACGCTATAATTGCCAGGGGCTATGCTATTCCAAACATAATCAAAATCACCATAAAAAGGAGTGGTGATTGTACCTATCAAGGTTGTTCCATTATAAAATTCCACCTTACTGATCGTCCCTCCGGTTTCAATGGCGCTGGCGGAGAGAAAAACAGATCCTGGCTCTGTGTTCGAGTAAATATATAAACCCAAGCTGACCGTTGGTGTCAGATTTCCGTTGCTGATTGGATTAACGGTGATGGATACCGGTGAAGATGTGCTCTGTGCGCCTGTACTGTCCGTGGCCACTGCTGTTAAACTGTATGTTCCCGCCGCAGGATTGTTCCATGTATACGCATACGGGCTGCTGCTGGCCGTTGCCAGCAAGGTCGTGCCGCTATAAAAAGCTACATTGCTGATCGTCGCATTTGTCGCCCCGGCATTGGCTGTTAAGCTGATGCTGGATGGCAGCGTATAAGAAGTATTGTTAACGGGTGAAGTCAGGCTGACCGTTGGCGCGATATGCGGATAGATCAAGATGGCCGCCACCACCGGATTACTCGTGGCTCCGGTACTGTCCGTGGCCAGGACTGTATAGGTGTAGGTCCCTGCAGGCACATTGTTTAAGGTAAGCGTGTATGGACTGCTGGTGACTGTCCCTAATAATGCCGAACCGTTATAAAAAGACACCCTGCTAATTGTTCCATTGTTCGAACTGGCCGTGGCGGTCAGGGTGACCGTGGCCGGCGCGCTGGCTGAGGGGCTGACTGCTGTTAAAGTTGCCGTCGGTAAACCTGCGCCAATACTAAAGGTCACCGGGGATGATATAACCGTATTGTTATAGCTATCATACGCCTTGGCGGTGATACTGTAATTCCCCAGCGGTATGTTGCTCCAGACAAAATTAAAATCGCCATAGTTTGCGGTGGTGGATGTGCCGATCAGGGTTGATCCGCTGTAGAATTCCACCTTGCTGATGATGCCGCCCGTCTCACTGGCAGAGGCTGATAAAAATACAGACGCAGGCGCCATGTGTGAATAAACATACAGGCCTAAACTGACCGTTGGCAGGGATGTTACTGTCACATTTAAGTTAAGGGCACTGCTTAAGGTCACGGTGCAAGTAGAACTCCCACTGGCACAACCGCCAGTTCCCCAGTTAGTCACTGTAGAGCCGGTATTCGAGGAAAAACTTAAAGTGACCGGCTGGTTCTTAACAAGACCAGCTGAACAATTGCCTGTACTGGCGCTGGATGAATAATTACAATTTAACCCGGCACCAAAAGAAGCGGGGCTGCTGATATTCCCTGCTCCCGAACCAGTTACATTCAACGTCAAGGTCGGCCAGGGGTTGGACTGCCATAATGTTTGAAGATTATTATAAACGGCGCGCGGGGTTACAATATCAGGAGCGCCGACGGTAGGATTAGGGCTAATGGATACGATCCCGTACCATTCCTCATTAGAAAAACCATCTGGAGTCGCCGGACCATCAGGAAAACCAAAATATTTTTGATTAGAATTACACACGCCATTACTGATCGTATTAGCATTCTGATTGTTATAGGGGCTTGAACAATAAAACTCATTGGGCTTCCACCATTCATCCGAATATTCCATGACGGACCCGCCGATCGTCACAGGAGCATTATTGAGGATCTCATTCCATAATGAGCCATCCCAGTTCGACTGGTCCGTGGGATCACTGACACCCGTTCCACCCAGATCGCTTGAAAGTGTTTGTCCCCAGTCGTTAATGCCTGTGGCACTCGTCACGTTCCAGGCATCTACCCCGAATTCTGAGACCCACAACGGCTTACTGGATTTGGCTGCGTATGTCGTGAATAAATTACCGAAACTTTGTCCCAGGTATTCATTGACGCCCCAGATATCCAGATCAGGCATCTGGGCGTCGGTGGCGCCATCTGCACTATTGCCGATTTCGGCGATCCCGCCGTTGACAACGGTCACCGGATGAAAGTTGGTCCCCTCAGCCGCATGAGCGGCCTGGGCCATCGCGTCCACCAGACTGTACCACGCTGTTAATTGCTGTGATGTTAAACTGGCCCCGTAAGAGGAAACCAGGGAATTCACCACAAAATTATAATCGGATGAACTATTGTCCCCTATCGCGTTCATTTCCGATTGAATCGCGTTTTGAACGGAAGACGTGTTGGGGTTAACAATCACATTGCCGTCATCGTCGACATAATTAGCTGTTTGGTCAAGCCAGTTAAAAATCTCAGCACCGATCGTATTGCCTAAAATCGCCTGAAAGGTCAGTAAATACACCGGCGACTCGGTAAATTGCTGATAATTATTTTCGTTGCCGATGGCCCACATTAAAACTGCCCGGTTGCCTTTAAACGTATTCACAAAACTGACGAAATTGTTAATGATCTGCTGCCGGGTTAATGAATTGCCATTGGCATCCGTGCTGCCGATATTATTATTGGCATCAAAGGTCAAAGGGTTGATCTTAAAACCGGCAATGACCTTGAGCCCGTAGCTGGCGGCGATATCCAAAGTATTTTGAGTGGTGTCGGTATTGAGGGTGTTGCCGGCATTGGTCATGTAACTGGTGTCGCGGCCATTATTCGTGCAATTGCAGCTGACCTTGATATCATTCCCCTGCCAGATGCGGATGGTGTTGGCATTCATTTGCTGCAGTAAGGTGAAATCACGGTTTAAAATATTGGGGTCATCGTAAATATTATTATTGGCGGAACGTGGATCAGTGGACGCATAACCCCAGTCGCTGGGATAGCGGCCAATGGGAGTTGGCTGATAGCCGACTGATTTGACGAAATAAGGCACGTAGGACGAATTATCAGAGGATAATACCCATAAATAGCCATTCTGCAATTTGACACATTGCTGTGTGGTGCATATATTCGCGTTGGCGGCTGTTTGAGCAAATAACGGCACGCTCAACAGAGCCAGGCAAACGGCGCAGAAAATGGAAATGGAAAGTATTTTTTTAAGCATATATAGATTAATTGCCTTTAAATATTTTTCCTTGGATAGCTTAAGTATAACACATGTTTTAAGGGATTGCCAAAAATGGCTGGGGGGCTAGGACTTTGAGTTCAGACCAACTGTTTTGCCATTAAAACCAGCAGCATCAAAATAGAGCGTTTTATCTACCTGCTGATAATTTAATAGGGTGCGCAGACCATTTTTTGCGGGCTTGGATTTAAGCGTTCCTTTAATAACCTTGGGCATCTTTCGGTTGGGCATGGACTCAGTAATTACTCGCCCCCAAAGTTTGCCCTGGTTAGGCAGGTTCAAATGAAGGAGCACAGCCATTGTTTTGCCGATATCGGCATTACTGATGGGAGCTGTATCGACAAAATGATGTTTAAAATCCGGACCATAGGCTGCTGTAAAATTGTAGGTGTCCGCACGGCTGAAACTGCCGTGCATCCCCTGCCCCTGCTGCAGGGCGGTGTCTGCCACTTCAACGGTGCAATTAGTCGGCTGCTTGCAACCACTGGAAAATGACCTGAAATTAACAACAATCGCGGGCATCGGAGTGATGGCAGAGCCTTGTAGATTGATGTCCTTAAGCGACAAGGTGCCAGGGAATAGTCCTAAGCGATCATCAACGAATAACCCGCTTGTATAATCCTGGCGCAACAAAAATCCAATGATCTTGCCTGCCAGCTCATGCAATTTAGTTTTACTTTCGATTTTCGGCAAATACACAAGATCAGAGCCGCCATTACCAGCGACAACGACCAAGGGGTCATGCGGATCCTTACCCAATAAACCATTCGCAAACTTGGAGTGCGCACTTAAAGCAATGGGGGCATTACGTTGATCGGGATCCCATAACGGAAGATTAAGAGCGCGGCTCAGATCTTTGGCTAGAAATCCAGGCGGTAAAAAGCCTTTAGGAACATCCGCATAAGAAATCTTGGCAGCGGCAGAGCTGCTGCTTTGTTTTGATATCGTCGAGAATCCGTGATCCGCTGAAACGATGATATCCGTTGTCGCTTCTAATCCTAAGGCTTTGACGGTTTGCCGTATTTGACGCAGGTCATCATCAGCATTCCTGATCGCCGCTAATGAGGTGCGGCCATTAATGCCGGGAACGAGTTTAAGCAAGCTATCCCCCTGATTATGCTGAGTACCATCGGGATCGCGTGACCAGAATACGGCGACGAATGGTTTGTTGTCCTTCTTAAATTTCGGCAGGATGAATTTGTCAAAAAGATCCACGAAATACTGCTGCTGTTTCACGTTGGCCATTAACGTACCTGGTGTTGTCGCATTACCTGGTTTGCCGTTTGGTCCTCTAGTCGGTGATTTAAGGGGCAGGCCTGCCTTGATCATGTCTTCCTTAAGCCATTTGGCCAGTGGAATACTCCCCAGTTGGCCGGTCGAATCATCGACGATGACTGTTTTCTGGCCTGTGCGTTCGGTGTGATCAAAGATCAAGGAAGGTCCTAATTTTCCGACGGTAGCTGCGTTAAACCCTGCCGCGCGGGCCATTTTCAATAAGGTGTCCAGGTGAATATAATTTCCCGCGAAATGCTCATCCACGTCGCCCAGCACCGGATCACTTTCTAAAAACGGCGTCATCGAGCCGCCCGCACCTGGAACAGGATAACCTGTATAAATGTAATTACTAAAAACTCCTGTATCACCAAGATAATGCCCTGTGGCCATGGCTGACGCGTTGGGCATTGTGAAAGTAGGGAACAAGGAATGGCTATTGGTAAATGCCACCCCTTCATCACGTAATTTCGCCATGGTTAGGGCCGTGTCCGCCCTCACCATCAGAGCTCTTAGGCCGTCGGGGACGAATAAAATAATATTGTGGGGCTTATTTGCAGCGAACGCGCTGATATTCAATCCTGCACATAAGACCAGCCAAGCTAAAAAACAGGGGCGAAACTTCATGGGGCAGCCTTTCGATGAACATTCTACGTCTGATTGAATCATTATATTCAATCATCTCTATTGCCACAATTAAAAAGCACCCAATCTTTCGACTGAGTGCTTTTTAATGGTTGCGGGGACAGGATTTGAACCTATGACCTCCAGGTTATGAGCCTGGCGAGCTACCGGGCTGCTCCACCCCGCGATATTTCTTACTGCTTCTGGCCTTCCGGGACGATCTTGTAGACTGTTTCTCCCGGACGGATCAGACCCATTGTTTCCCGGCCTACTTTTTCCAAATAGTCTGGGTCTGTTTGCAACAAGTAACGCTCTTCTTCAAATCTTTTGTTCTTCTCTTCCAGCGCCGTGATCCGGCGGGCGTACTCTTTATTCTTTTGCTTTAAGTCCTGCATGATCGAATATGACGGTAAAAAGAGCGCTAAAATAATGACCGTCAGGATAAATAATGAAAGAGCATTTTTAAGCATTAATAAATCTTGGACCAGTTCTGGCCTGCGTAAACAGCCTTTTTCCCTAATTCTTCCTCGATACGGAGCAATTCGTTATATTTGGCCAAACGGTCTGTACGTGACAACGACCCTGTCTTGATCTGACCGATGTTGGTCGCAACCGCCAAATGGGCGATGGTGACATCTTCGGTTTCACCGGAACGATGCGACATGATCGAATGATAATTGTTCTTCTTGGCTAAATTAATCGCATCCAAAGTTTCAGACAAGGAACCGATCTGATTGACCTTGATCAAAATAGCGTTCGCCGTCTTGCTGTCAATACCCTGTTTCAGGCGCTTGACGTTGGTGACGAAAAGATCATCGCCGACCAATTGGGTCTTTTTGCCCAAACGGTTGGTCAGGGTCTTCCAGCCGGTCCAGTCATTTTCATCCAAACCATCTTCGATGGAAACAACCGGATATTTGCTGACCATGCGCTCATAGGCCTGGATCAACTCATCCGCTGAAATCAACTTGCCATTATAATCATATTTGCCGTTCTTAAAGAAGGACGTTGAAGCTGCGTCCAAGGCAATAAAAATATCTTTACCAGGTTTATATCCCGCCTTCTCAATCGCCGCGATAATGACATCCAACCCCTCTTCATTGCTGCCTAAATTCGGGGCAAAACCGCCTTCATCACCGACGGATGTGGCCATGTTCTTATCATGCAGGATACCCTTTAAGGAATGAAAAACTTCACAAGCCATCTGGATAGCCTTTGAAAATGTCGGCGCACCGGCCGGCATGATCATGAATTCCTGGACATCCAGGTTATTATCCGCGTGCATCCCGCCGTTGATGATATTCATCAAGGGAACGGGTAAAATATTAGCCTTTGAACCACCGATATACCTATATAGAGGAACGCCCTTCTCATTAGCCGCGGCCTTGGCCACTGCCATGGAAACGCCCAAGATCGCGTTAGCGCCTAAATTACCCTTATTTTCCGTACCGTCCAAACCGATCACTAATTTATCAATGGCCTTATAATCCGCTTCCTTGCCCTTGATAGCCTTGGCAATGGTGGTGTTGACATTGTTAACAGCCTTTAAAACACCCTTGCCGCCAAAACGGCTCTTATCACCGTCGCGCAATTCGATGGCTTCATGCTCGCCCGTGGAGGCACCCGATGGGACAGCGGCGCGGCCAAAAGCTTTCGACGTTAACAGAACATCTACTTCTATGGTGGGGTTCCCCCTGGAATCAATGATTTGACGTGCGTGGACTGACTTGATCTTAGACATATGCCCTCTTAAATGTTTTAATAAAGTTATAACTGCTTCTTTAAGAAGGGTTAATCTAACATAGATAAACCCCTTTGTCAATTCAATGCGGTTGCTTGACAATTAAATGGCATGTGGCATACTTTAATAAGAGTAGGTAGCAAAACCTGCGAAAGCTGGTGACGCAAAGGATCGAGCCTAAACCTTCCGCCATAAACGGAAGGCAAGGCAGTCGAGCTGCTGACGGTGATATTCTATAGATATTATAAACCCGAACGCTTCTCGCGATCTTTTGAGAAACATTCGGGTTTTTTATTGAGACCGAAGATAAACATTGTACAATGAGGCGTATGAATAAGACCTTGGATCAAAATAGGGGTTTTACTATCGTTGAGGCGCTCATCAGCCTTGCGATCGTGCTTGTTTTTCTCCCATTTGCGGCGAGCATGCTTTCTAACAGCCAGCTTTTGGCCTCCTATTCAAAACATAAAATCGAGGCGGCCTACGCGGCCCAGCAGATCATCGAAACACAGCGCCAGCAGCCATTTCAGGTCATCGCCACGGGCAAAAGCGTTGTTAATAGCAATTTTTCCGTCATCCTCGATACTAAAGGTGAGTATAACAACCCTACTTGCGCCAATCCCGATATTTTTTGCGGAGGCGGCTCCATCACCCTGACGCCAACTGTCTATACCAACAGCGCCGGGACAAAGACCACCAGCACCACCACCGACCATATGGTCGTGGCAATCACCTGGACTGAGCAATTCTTTAATTTAAAGTCATCAGTGACTGAAACCTATGCGGCGGATATCGTGAATGATCCGATGTTCAATTAAGCCTATGCGTACAACGATGAACAACAACGCTTTTACATTAGTCGAGCTCCTGCTAGCAGTGGCCTTCTCCGCCCTTTTGTTGACGGGAGTGTACGGTTTTTACAGCGCTGCCAATCAAACTTATTCTGCCGGGATCTCCAACCAAACCCTTCAGGACGGGGCCAACGTTGTCATCAGCAAGATCATTGAAGGCGGGACAGAACCCGGCGGTTCAGTGATCCGTTTGGCGACCAGCGGCTCTTTTTACGTCCCTACCAATAATCCCAATATCCTGTATTTTTGCCAGGACAATCCGCCTCCTTGCACCACCACGGACTCGACAGTACGCTGGTACACCCTAGACTCGACGAACACCAAGGTTTTATATTATCACCCGACATCCAATCCGCTTGGCTATGACGTCATCTACCAGGCTCCCATAGGCAGTACCTTTTTTAGCCCGATCGCCAACAGCAAAACACTGCGCTTTTCATATGCCAAATACAATAATGTGACTATCCCTAATGTCCTTGAGATCGACGTGGCCTTGACAAGGAGTTTATCTCAGGCCAATAACAGCCGTCCGATCTCAGGATCTTCATCAACCTTTGTGCTCATGAGGAACCACTGATGATCGACCTACGTCAAAATAAAGGATTCGCGCTTATATTCTCGCTGATCTTCCTATTTATGATCATCTCGTTCATGGCTGTTTTTATCCTGGCTGTTGCTAACGGCGTTTCTATCGCTAACCGGACTGCCAATCTCAAGAAGGCCTACTATGTCGCTGAAGCGGGCCTCGCCGATGCTTACGAGCGCATCACGGTGGCAGGAGTTAATTACGTTCCGCCTTCTAACGGACTGACCTATATCCCTTCGGCCACGACTGATAATGGGATTTACGCGGTGGGCACAGGTTCCGGGAGCTATAATGTCACTGTTACCGTATCCATGGTCCCGCGGCTTAATTATACCCTGACCTCCGTCGGAACTTTCGGAAACGAGTCAAAAACGCTGCAATTAAAAATGACCTGGGCTTCTTTTTCCAAATACGCTTATTGGAGCCAGACAGAGATCAATCCCACCTATGGGGTGCTTTGGTGGGTCGGCGCACCGGGCCTGGAGATGTTAACTAACGGACCTGTGCAGACCAACGGGCAATTGAATATTTTCGGCAATCCTACTTTTACCGGCGCTGTCACTGAAGCCAACCTGCCTCTTATTAATGGCGTCCTGCAGTCTTATACGACATCAAATACCCCCAATTATTATTACGGCCAGGGAACTTCCGGCCTGGAAAGCAATCCCAATGTCATATTCACCGCCGGGATCACCAATGATGCCCCCCCTGTCACCTTACCCGCGCAAAACACGTTAACCAACATTAACGCAGCAGCAACGGCCAACAATCAGGGACTTGTCTTAACAGGTACCAGCAGTGTCATCTTTAACCCCACGGGGACGATCACGGTCACGGGAAATGTCATTAATTCCAATTGCACCACGACCACCACCTATAACAATACAACCATTAACGCTCCGGCCAATGGGATCGTCTATGTGCAAAGTACCAGCACCATCCCTAAATGCAATTCCAATGCAGCTGACGGCAATGTCACCGTCAGGGGAACTGTCAGCGGGCAACTCACCGTTGCCGCGGACCAAAATATCTATATTTCCGGCAACGTTGCCTACAACAGCGATCCCAGGATCAATCCTGCCAGTACAGACATGGTTGGTCTGGTCGCCAATGATAATATCACGGTCATCCAGGCCAGCGCCTTTGCCAACGAGGGGCCTAAGCTCGAAATGTCCGGTGTCCTGGTGGCTTTACAAGGCTCCTTCCAGGTGGATAACTGGTGGACCTATATGGGCAACGCCACCACCGCGGTCATGGACCAATACGGTTCTTTGATCAATTATGTTTGCGGAGCAACGGGCGAGATGGACATGTCAGGCAACTTGCTGGGAGGATGGAACCAGATCCAGTCTTATGATTCCAGGCTATCGAACAGCGCACCGCCGGGTTTTCCTCCTTTGGTCAATAATTCAACAGGCGGCGTCTCTTATTCGAAATTAAGCATCACGGAATTATAAAAAATATCGCGGGGAAAAATGAAAAAGAAGAACTCATCACTGATCAAATGGATACTGGGTGTGACACTGGCCCTTTCACTCGTCGTCTTTGCGACGAACCAGCAGATGCAGGCAAAAGACCGTGGGATATTTCTCTACTTAACACGGGCTGTCGCACATAACCATTTTTTCCAATATTTAGAACGGATGTTCGGATTCGGATACCTGATCACCGCCAGCGATCTCTCCCCGGATGACCAGGGAGAAAATCAATTTAATCATGCCCATGGACACAATAGCAACATCTTTGAAGACCTGGAACAAAATGTGATTTCCTTCGTGGAAGGACTGTTCGGAAAATCAAATACGGCTCAAAATAATGGTAATAATTCCAAATACAACACCGCCAATAATCCCGGGTCGTTTGCCAATCAGGGGGCAGGGTCTGGTTCTGACACCGTCACTGACCAGGGGTCAGGTGCAGGGTCAGAATCAGGGGACCGCACGACCATGAACGCAGAAAATAATGCCGAGTACAACGGCCAGAACAATGCGGAAAGTAATGCAGAAACCGGCTCTGAAAACAACTCGGAAAACAACTCAGAAAGCAATTCAACAGGCAATGCTGAGAACAACTCCGGGGGCAACGCTGAAACCAACGCAGACCAGGGATCAGGCAGTACCGGCTCAATAAATAATCCAGGGAACAATCCGGGAAATAATAACGGGAACGGTTCTTCGAATAATTCCGGGGACAATTCGGGAAATAATCAAGGAAGTAACGTAAACTATGCCAATCTTCCCGAAATGAATCCCATCCCTTCCGACAGCTCGGTTGCTCAAGGCACCGCGGACCAAAATCAGGCTAATAACGCCATGGCCGCGATGTTAGCATCACGCAAAGAACTCGTTGAACCGGTGGTGCAACAGGCACAAGCCGCCAAATACCAGACAGTTAACGCCCAAAACAACCTGGTACCCAGCACTGACCCGCCTCCGGCCGATGTACAGGCAAAGGTCAACGCGCACCAATTGACCTTGCATTAAACATTTTGGGAAAAAATCCTTTCTATGCTATACTGTTGGACATCATTTTTTAGTAAGGCATTGAGGTTACAACACTTATCTATAATCACGTTCATTAAATCCTAGGAAAAAACTTATGATGAAATTACGTATTTTTAAATTTATCCGGGTGCACTGGAAGGCCATCTTGATTTATATCGTGGGGGCGGCGTTCGTAGCCTTCATCATTACCTTCATGTGGTTCGGCGGAACCAGCTTCTTTGGCATGGAAGGATTCTACCGCAAGAACATGATGGCCCAGATGGGCATCTACCTGGTGGTCTTCCTTGTCATCGGTATCATCCAGGCCCCGCTCTTCTCCTATTTCAATATGTATTTCATGATGGGCGGCGGCATGAACAAGATGCTGGGCAATGACAGCTCTGAAAAGGGCAAATCCGAGATCAAATGGGATGATGTCATCGGCATGGAAAGCGCCAAACGTGATGCCTGGGAGATCGTGCAATTCATCAAGGATGACAACAAGGTCAAGGCCATTGGCGGCACCATGATCAAGGGTGTCCTGATGGTAGGGCCTCCAGGCTGCGGTAAAACCTATTTAGCCAAAGCCATTGCTTCGGAATGCAAACTGCCTTTTCTTTCTGCCGTTGGCTCTGAATTCGTGGGGATGTTTGTCGGGATGGGTGCGGCCCGCATCAAATCCCTGTTTAAGAAAGCCCGTAAATTAGCCGCGGTCGAAGGCGGATGCATTATTTTTATCGACGAGATCGATTCCTTCGCAGGGCCCCGCATGCAGGACACAGGATTCGGCGGAGGCATCTCGCATAATGCCACGATCAATCAATTCCTGACCGAGATGGATGGGTTAAGAAAACGCGAGAACCAGATCGTGGTGATCGCGGCCACCAACATGCCCCCGGAAAAACTGGATACGGCCATCATGCGCTCCGGCCGTTTTGACCGCAAGATCACCATTGAAAAACCTACGTCCAAGGAACGCGAAGCTTTGATCCAATATTATCTCAGAAAGGTCAACGCGGACCCGGCCATCGACGTCGTAACCGTCGCTGACAAAGCCCAATGGTTTTCCCCTGCGGATATCCATAACATGGTGCGCGAAGCCAGTGTGCTGGCATTGCGTGAACGGCGCAGTTCTGTTACCCAGGAAGATCTCCTTAAAGCATTAGAAATTGTCATGCAGTCCATTGAAAAAACAGGCGAAGATAAAATCCTTTCATCCAAGACCAATGTCAAATGGGATGATCTGATCGGCATGGAAGAAACCAAGAAAGACGCCTGGGAAATCGTGGAATTGCTCAAGGACAGGCACAAATTAAAAGTTGTCGGCGGACAGATCATCAAGGGCGTCATGCTCATCGGGCCTCCGGGCTGCGGTAAGACCTATTTGGCCAAGGCCATGGCCACTGAATCCGGCTTTCCCTTCCTGGTGGCTTCAGGAAGCGAATTTAAAAAGAAATATATCGGGGAAGGGGCTGACAAGGTCAGGAGCATTTTCAAGGAAGCCCGTGACATGGCCAAATCTGAAGGCGGCTGCATCATTTTTATCGACGAAATTGATTCCTTCGCCACCCCCCGCACCACCGAATATGATGGGGGCGGCGGAGCTATCCATGAGCACAGCACCACCATCAATCAGTTCCTCACCGAACTCGACGGACTAAAAGGCGAGAACACGAATATCGTCGTCATCGCGGCCACTAACATTTCTGAGGATAAACTGGACCCTGCTGTGATGCGTTCCGGACGTTTTGACCGCAAGATATACTTCCAGAAACCTAATTCAAGGGAACGTGAAGCCCTGCTGAAATATTATTTAACCAAAATAAAATCTGAAGAACATCTCGATCTGACATCCCTGGCCGAAAAAGCCAAATGGTTCTCCCCTGCCGACATCAATAACATGGTGCGCGAAGCCAGTATCCTGGCCCTTCGGGAAAAACGCGAGATCGTCAATCAGAAAGACCTGGAAGCGGCCCTGGGGCGCGTGATGCATTCGGTGGAAGCCATGGGTGAAAACAAGATCCTGGGTGGCAAAGTCAACATTAAATGGGATGAGGTCATTGGCATGAAGGATGCCAAGGAAGAAGCCTGGGAGATCGTTAAATTATTGAAGGACCGCAACCTGCTCAAAGCCATCGGCGGCAAGATCGTCAAGGGGGTCATCATGTTCAGACCTCCGGGCTGCGGTAAAACTTATCTGGCCAAGGCCATGGCCACGGAAGCCGGATTCCCATTCATGTCCGCTGTCGGCAGCGACCTGGTCGGCATTTACATCGGTGAAGGTGCGCGTAAAATGAAGGAGATCTTCAAGGAAGCCCGCGACATGGCCAAGGCTGAAGGCGGCTGCATCATCTTCTTTGATGAGATCGATTCCTTTGCCTCTCCCCGTGGTGTCGACCGCGGTGGTGGTGGCATGATCTCGCACAATGCCACGATCAATCAATTCCTCACCGAGTTAGACGGCCTGCGCCAGCAGGAAAATAATATCGTTGTGCTGGCTGCGACCAACGTCAGGGAAGATCAATTAGACCCTGCTATTTTGCGCGCGGGACGCATTGAACGCAAGATCCACATCTCCCTGCCCAACTTGCAGGAACGTGAAGAACTGTTTAAATTCTATTTGGCCAAGGTCAAACATGAAGAGGCTGTCAACGCCTCCGTGCTGGCCCGCACCGCCGTCGGATTTACTCCCTCGGACATCGATAACATGATCCGCGAGGCAGGACTCATTGCCATGCGCAATAATCGCGACACGATCATCCAGAAAGACCTTTCTGAATCCTATGACCGATTGACCATGGGTGCCGTCACCAATAAGAAATACACTCAACGGTCCATCAAGGAGACCGCTTACCACGAAGCTGGCCATGCCATCCTTACGTATTTAGAGGACCCCAGCCACGAAGTGATCAAAGCGACCGTACGCCCCAGAAAAGGAGCTTTGGGCTATATTTATTCCCGCGCCATTGAAGAATTGGACTCTGACGCGCCCCACCGTGAACATTTATTATCTAAAATCAAAATGCTGATGGCAGGTTACGTGGCTGAAAAAATTGCCATGGGAACAAGTACCACTGGGGTGGGCGGCGGACCCGGCAGTGATTTCCATCATGCCATGAATATTGCTGCCCGCATGGTCTGGAGCTTAGGCATGGGGCCTTCAGGCCTCGTCGGAGATTTTGACGCGCTCAAAGACCAATCGGGGCGTCATAACATATCGGAAAAAACCAAGGAAGTCCTGGATGACGATGTGCAAAACATCCTGCAAACTTGCCTTAAAGACACG